>Ga0137403_10000133_pt1 | contig 44764 bp, 44 predicted proteins | sample CZOMad2_1_16fung_FD_122057 | JGI IMG/M metagenome (GOLD analysis project Ga0137403, IMG submission 122057) | Vadose zone soil fungal communities from Angelo Coast Range Reserve, California, USA - CZOMad2_1_16fungal (Hybrid Assembly) | ecosystem: Environmental > Terrestrial > Soil > Vadose zone...
CGGGCTGGTGCGCATGGAGGCAGAGGAGCACGTCTTCTTCCTCGGTATGCATCACGTCATCTCTGACGAGTGGTCGATGCAGATCTTCTCGCGCGAGTTGGCAACGCTCTACAACGCTGCCGTCCAAGGGCGTCCGGCCGCTCTGCCGGATCTGCCGATTCAGTATGCCGACTATGCGCATTGGCAGCGCAGCTGGCTCTCTGGTGAGACGCTCGAGCGCCAGATCACCTACTGGCGCGCGCATCTGGCCGGAGTGCCGCCGGTGCTGGAGCTGCCGTTCGACCGGCCGCGTCCGGCGGTGCAGGTGCTGCGGGGTGCGATCCGCTCGCGCCAGCTGTCGGCCGAGCTGTCGCAGTCCCTGCAGGGGCTGGCGCAGCGGGAGCGGGTGACGCAGTTCATGGTGTTGCTGGCGGCGTGGCAGGCGCTCCTGGGTCGGCTTGCGGGGGCCGAGCGGTTGGCGGTGGGCACGCCGATCGCGGGTCGCAACCGGCTGAAGACGGAAGGTCTGATCGGTTTCTTCGTCAACACGCTGGTGATGACGTCGGACCTGTCGGGAGAGCCGAGCTTCCGGGAGCTGCTGGGCCGCTGCCGCGAGGAATGCCTGGGAGCGTTCGAGCACCAGGAACTGCCGTTCGAGAAGCTGGTCGAGGAGCTGCAACCGGAGCGCAGCCTGTCGCACTCGCCGCTGTTCCAGGTGATGTTCTCGCTGCAGAGTAGCGCTCCGTTCGGTCGCCTGGAACTGGCGAACCTGTCCGTGTCGCCCTTATCGGGAGGGAAGTCGAAGGGGGATGCACCTCTCCTCTTCGACCTTGAGCTGGTGGCCCAGGAACAGCAAGGTCGTATCGAGCTCTTCTTGAGCTACAGCCGAGCGCTCTTCGACACCGCGACCGCGGTGCGCCTGCTGGCGCAGGTGGAGCGGTTGCTGTCGGAGATCGCGGTGGCGCCGGAGATGCAGGTGGCGGAGCTGCCGCTGCAGTCGGCCGCCGAACGGCACCAGGTGGTCATGGAGTGGAATGACACGGCGTCCGCTCTGTCGTCCGAGGCGCCCTTGGCCGAGCACTTCGCAGCTCAGTTGGGCCGGGCTCCGGAGGCGGTGGCGGTGGTGGCGGTGGCGGGCGAGGAGCACTTGAGCTACGGTGGGCTCGATCGGCGCGCGGAGCGCCTGGCGGGTCGCCTGTCGCGTCTGGGGGTGGGCCCGGAGGTGCCGGTGGCCGTCTGCTTCGACCGGTCGGCGGCGATGATCGTGGCGGTGCTGTCGGTGTGGAAGGCGGGCGGCGCCTACGTGCCGCTCGACCCGGGACAGCCGGCCGAGCGCATGGAATTCCTGCTCGCCGACTCGGGCACGCTGCTCTTACTGAGCCGGCGCGCGGTGCTCGCGGCGCTGCCGCCGGTGTCGGTGCGGACGCTCTGTGTGGATGATCCGGCGCCAGAGGAGGAGACGTTTGAGGCGCCGGAGCGGCCGGTGGTGCTGCCGCAGAACCTGGCCTATGTGATCTACACCTCGGGGTCGACGGGCAGGCCGAAGGGGACTCTGATCACGCAGCGTTCGCTCCTCCACCTTCTCGGGGCGTGGCGTGAGACCGGTCCCGCCGGATCGCTGAAGCGGGTGGGCCTGAGCTCGTCCTGGATCTTCGACCCGTCGGTCGAGCATATTCTTCACCTGCTACTGGGCAGCACGCTGGTGATCGTCCCGGAGGAGGCAAGGACGAGCGGCGAGGGGATGATGGAGCTCCTGTCGCGGGAGGGCCTGGATCTGCTCGATGGGACACCGGCGCAGGTTAAGGCCTGGCTGGAGGCCGGCCTCTTGGAGTGTCCGGGGGCGGCGCCACGCCAGCTGCAGATCGGGGGCGAGGCGATGGAGGTGGGGACCTGGCGCGCGCTGGCGTCGGCCCCGGCGTCGGAGTCGTGGAACGCTTACGGGCCGACGGAGTGCACGGTCGACAGCCTGGTGAGCCGGGTGACGGGGGAGCAGGTGAGCCTGGGCCGTCCACTGCCGCGGGTACGGGCGCACGTGCTCGACGGGGCGGGATCGCCGCAGCCGGTGGGGGTGATGGGCGAGCTGTACCTGGGAGGGGAAGGGCTGTCGCGGGGGTATTTGAGGCGTCCGGATCTGACGGCGGAACGTTTCTTGCCGGACTCCCTGGGCGAGGAGCCGGGGGGGCGTCTCTACCGCACGGGAGACCTCGTGCGGACGCTCCCGGATGGGCGGTTGGAGTTCCTGGGACGGTTGGACCGCCAGGTGAAGGTGCGGGGCGTGCGCATCGAGCTCGAGGAGATCGAGGCGGTGCTCGCCGCTCACCCGCGGGTACGCAGCGCCGCGGTGCTCGTGGTCGAGGGGGCGGTGGGCAAGCGGCTGGTGGGGTATGCCGCCGGGGAGGTGACGGCCGAGGAGCTGGCGGAGCATGCGCGGGCGAAGCTGCCGGCTGCGATGGTGCCGGCGCAACTCGTGGTGCTGGCGCAGCTGCCGCTGACACCCCAGGGAAAGGTCGACCGCCGGGCGCTCAAGGCTCCGGAGCGCCCGCGGACGGAGATGCTCGCGCCGCGCACCGAGACCGAGGAGATCGTCGCGGGGATCTTCGCGGAAGTGTTGAAGCAGGAGCGTGTAGGTCCGGAGGACAACTTCTTCGAGCTTGGGGGCCATTCGCTCCTGGCGGTGCAGTTGATGTCGAAGCTCGAGCGCGCGACCGGACGGAAGCTACCCCTTTCCGCCATCTTCCAGGCGCCGACCGTCCGCGGGATGGCGGAGTTGCTCCTGGCGCGGGATTTCGCGCGGTCGCCCTCGTGCGTGGTGCCGCTCCGCTCCAAGGGGACCGGCAGGCCCGTCCTCTTCTTTCACCCGGTGGGCGGCAATCTTTTCAGCTACCGGAACCTGGTGCGGGCTCTCGGCGAGGAGCGCCCGATCTACGGCATCCAGTCGGTGGGGATCGACGGGGAGGAAGCGCCGTTTACGACCGTCAAGGAAATGGCCGGGCACTATGTTGCGGAGCTTCTGAAGGCCGTCCCCGAGGGCCCCTATCACCTCGCCGCCTGGTCGAGCGGCGGGGTGATCGCCTACGAGGTGGCGAGGCAGCTCCGCGAGAGCGGCGGAGCCGTCGCCTCCTTGACCCTCATCGACACCCCCGTTCCCTCCGCGACGGACCGCGGGACCGGCCACGATCCCATGACCCTGCTCCACCTCTTCGCGCTCGACTTCGGGCTGTCCCTGGACGACATCAAGCTCACCTGGGAAGAGATCGGCGCGCTGTCGCCCCACCAGCAGATCGCCGCCATCCTGGACCTCGCCAAGGCCGCCGGCGCGGTGCTCCCGGAGGTCGAGGCGGCGCAGATCGCCCGCTACTTCGAGATCTTCAAGGCCAATCTCCGCGCGCTCGAGGACTACTGCCCCGGAACCTACGCCGGCCGGCTCCTCCTGCTGCGGCCCCGCGAGCCCGTGCCCCTCAAACCGGTTCGTCCGGACGCCCCCGTCTGGCGGCGCGGCGCGCGTTGGCTGCGTCTCCTCTACCGGCGCAGCGACCTGCGCCTGCGGATCCTCCTCTCGCCGAGCCTCGGCTGGAAGAGCTGGGTGACGGGCGGCGTCGAAACGGAGGTCGTCGAAGGCTCCCACTTCTCTGTCCTGCATCCGCCGCACGCGGCCGCGCTCGCCGAATGCCTGCGCACCCATTTTTCCAGAGGAGAGGTCTCATGAAGGATCTGTTCGCCATCCTGCGCCAGTGCTCGCGGACGAGCACCCTGGTCGTCGCCACGGCTCTCGGCCTGCTGAGCGGCGCCATGGCCGGCGCCCTCCCGCACGTGGTCCGAGAGGTTCTGGAGGGGCCGGAACCTGACCGCAGATGGGTTCTGGCCGTCCTCTTCTTCACGCTCTCCCTGGCGATCTCCGTCACCCGCGTGGCCTCCAGCCTGATCCTCGTCGTCCTCGGCGCGCAGGCGGTCGCCGACCTGCAGTCGAAGCTCAGCCGCAAGATCCTGGGCAGCGACATGCGCCGGTTGGAGGAGATCGGCGCGCATCGCTTGACGGTGGCTTTGACCAACGACATCACGTCCATCACCGGAGCTCTGACCACGCTTCCGATCTTCTTCCTCAACGCCGCCACGGTCTTTGGCTGCCTGGTCTACATGGCCTGGATGTCCCTGAGCAACCTATTCATTCTGCTGGCGACCCTGGCCGTCATGGTGCCGATCTATCTGGTAGTGATGCGCTCCGGCTGGCGCCGTCAGCGGCTGGTGCGCGAAGTGGAGGACGATCTCTTCAAGTTCTTCCGCGGAGTCACCCAGGGCACCAAGGAGCTCAAGATGCGCTGGGGGCGCAGGGAAGACTACTTAGCGCAACTCGACGTGGCCACCCAACATTTCCGCCGCCTCCGGATCGCGTTCATGAGAGTGTTCCTGGCCGGCGCCAACTGGGGAAACTTCCTCTTCTACTGCTCGATCGGCGTCGTCCTCTTCGGCTGGCGGACCGCCGGCGTTGCCAACGCCGCCGGCAGTGCCGAAGTCGCCAGCGCGCAGACCGGATATGTGCTCACCCTGCTGTTCATGATCGGGCCGTTCCAGGTCGTTCTCAACAGCCTCCCCCTGTTGGCACAGGCGGGAGTCTCGGTGCAGAAGATCGAGCGGCTCGGCCTCCGGCTGGTGAGCGATCCCAGCGAGGAACGCGAGGAGGACCGCGCCCTGCCCCGATCCGGCTGGCGGAGCCTTGAGCTTTCGGGTGTCGTCCTGGGGTACCGGCGCGAGGAGGTGGACGAGCCGGAATTCAGCCTGGGGCCGATCGACCTGGTGCTGCGGCCGGGGGAGGTCGTCTTCCTGTCGGGCGGCAACGGCTCCGGCAAGACCACCCTGGCGAAGGTGCTGGTCGGTCTCTATCCGCCCGATTCGGGGCGGATCGTCTTCGACGGCGAGCCCGTCACCGAGGCCAATCGTGACTGGTTCAGGCAGCACTTCTCGATCGTCTTTTCCGACTTCTTCCTCTTCGACACCCTGCTGGGGCTCGATTCGCCCGACCTCGACGAGAGAGCGCGTAAGCATCTCGTCGAGCTGCATCTGCAGCACAAGGTGCGGGTCGCCGGCGGCAAGCTCTCGACGATCGAGCTGTCGCAGGGGCAGCGCAAACGGCTCGCCTTGCTCATGGCGTTTCTCGAGGACTCCCCGATTTTCGTCTTCGACGAGTGGGCGGCCGATCAGGACTTCGAGTTCCGGCAGGTCTTCTACTACCAGATCCTGCCGGAGTTGCGCGCGCGTGGCAAGGCGGTCGTCGTGATCAGTCATGACGAGAGCTATTACGGCGTCGGCGACCGCGTCGTCCACCTCGAATACGGCAAGCTGGTGGACGAACGACCGATCATGGACGAAAACCGGGCTCTCGCCTAGGAGGCGATCGCCTGGATCCGGAGTCTCCGGGCCCAACGGCTGGAGGACGGCTGAGATTTCTATCATGAGAGAAGGAAAGGAGAAATCGATGTACAGGATCGCGCTCATCAACATGCCGTTTGCGATGGCGGATATTCCCTCTATCGCCCTCTCGCAGCTCCGCTCCAGGGTGCAGGAGGGGATGGGGGACCGCGTCAGTTGCGACGTCTTCTATATCAACCTTGACTTTGTCAACTACTTGGGCCTCCCCCTCTTTCAGGCCATCTCCGGACCGGTGCAGGCCAATACGTCAGGGCTCGGTGACTGGTTTTTCAGCGCGGTGGCATTTCCCGACCTGCCGGACGACGCGGAGGGCTACCTCAACCGTCATTTCGCCGAGCAGCGGATGGAGGTGACCCGATTCAAGGAGCAGCTCTTGAGCAAGCGGCGGACTGCGGGCCGTTTCTTGGACAGCCTGATCGACCGCTACAAGCTGACCGGCTACGATCTGGTGGGATTCACCTCGATGTTCTGCCAGAACATCGGCTCGTTCTCCATGGCCAAGAAGCTCAAGCAGCGACGGCCGGAGATGGTAGTCGTCATGGGGGGGGCCAACTGCGAGACTCCGATGGGCGCGGTGATCGCGAAAAACGTGCCGGAGATCGATTTCGTCTTTTCGGGCCCGGCGCTGCAGAGCTTCCCACGCCTGGTCGGGCACCTGCTCGCGGGGCAGGAGCCGGAGTGCCACCGCATCCCCGGGGTGCTGTCGCGGCGCAAGCTCGCTCTCACCTCGGTCGGCCAGAGCCGCGAGATCGGCGACGAGCTGGACATCGACGTCAAGATCCCGCTCGATTATGACGAGTACTTCGCGCTGCTCGAGCGCAAGATGCGCGGCCTGCCGATCAAACCGAGGGTACCTTTCGAGACCTCGCGCGGTTGCTGGTGGGGTGAGCGGTCGCACTGCACCTTTTGTGGTCTGAACGGCATGAGCATGAAATATCGCGCGATGGCTCCGGCTGTAGCGTTAGAGACGCTGCAGGAGCTCTTCGAGCGGTACGGAGCACGGACCGACCACTTCGAGTCGGTCGACAATATCCTGCCGCGTGAATATCTGACCGAAGTGCTGCCCTATCTCGTTACGCCGCCGCACGCGGTGCTGTTCTATGAAGTCAAGGCCGACCTCAAGAAGCATGAGATGGAGGCGCTTGCGAGGGCGCGGGTGTTGCGCATCCAGCCCGGTATCGAAGCGCTGTCGACGCTGACCCTCAAACTGATGAAGAAAGGTACCACGGCGTTCCAGAATCTGCGCTTCTTGATAGACTGCCAGATGTACGACGTCCTGCCGCTGTGGAACCTCCTGGTCGGTTTCCCTGGAGAACCGGAGTCGGTATACGAGAAGTACTGCCGCGATCTGCCATTGCTGACGCACCTGCGACCGCCGACCGGTGCTTTTCCGGTGCGCTTCGACCGCTACAGCCCGTATCACAAGCTGGCGGCGGAATACGGACTGAAGTTGCGCCCCAGCGACTTCTACTCGGCGATCTACCCGTTCCCTGCCGAGGATCTGGAGCACCTGGCCTACTTTTTCCGCGACGAGGATTTCAAGGCCCCCTACCTGATGGGCACGGCGAAATGGCTGGGCAAGCTGCGCGAGCATTGCGTGCAGTGGCAGTCGCGCTGGCAGAGAGACCCCAAGCCGGAGCTGGTGTTCCGGGAGGAGGACGGGCGTGTCTGGGTCTACGACAGCCGGGGAACCAAGCCCATCGAACACCGGCTGGAGGCACCGACCCTGCAGGTGCTCAAGAGTTGTACCAAGCAGGCCAAGATTCCCTACCTGGCGTCGCGGCTGGAAGGGATGTCGGCCGACGAGGTCGAGCGGGAAGTCAAGCTCCTCCGGGACCGGGGCCTGCTCTTCGAGGAGGATGGCGCCTACATGAGCATCGTGGTACAGCCGGAGGCGACGGAGAGGGAGAGCGTGGGCCTCCTCCCGGGTGAGCTTGGCAACGGTGGCACCGTCCAGCCGATGGCAATGTAGGGACGGAGCCACACGGGAGCTGCGGTATAATAAATTCAGGCAAAACGATGTCCCTCTCTCGAGTACATGAGGCCGTTTTAGACTTCAAGGAGAACAGATATGTCTACTCAGCCTGGCGCCAAATTCAGTCTCGTCGTCCTCTCCACTCTCGTGATCGCGGCACTTGTGGGAACGTTTGCGTTCGCGGAGGGCACCTTCGCGGGGCCGCCGCCCTATGACAAGAAGACGGAAGTGACGCTCAAGGGCTCCATTCAGGAGGTCAAGAAGGTCCAGGCCCCGAACGGAGTGGAGGGCACTCATCTGATGCTCAAGGACGGCAAGCAGGTGGTCGAAGTCTTCGTCGGGCCCTCGGCCTTCATCACCCGCCAGGGCGCTGCCTTTGGCAAGGATGAGGCGATCGAGGTGATCGGCTCCAAGCTGCAGGTCGCGGGCGCCCCGGCGCTCCTCGCCCGACAGATCAAGAAGGGTGGCAAGACCTTCGAGTTCCGCGATGAGCAGGGGTCTCCGTTATGGGCTCGGCAGTAAAGTAGGGTCCAGCAAGACGGCCGCAAGATCTGGCACGTCCGGTCGTCGGTCAACCCGCGCGCCAGTAGAAGGCCGGGAAATTCGCAGCGGACGGTTCGAAACGCGGCTGCTCGAAGAGCTCGCCGTCGATCTCGAACGCTACCGTGGCGCTCCGCGCCGCGCGGTCCTCGGGCCGGCGGTGGTCCGGCCGCGGGTGGCCGGCCAGCTTGGTGCGTGCCGTCCATGCCGCCCATCCCTCCATCCGGGTGTGGAATCTCTACGGTCCATCCGAGGACAAGACTTACTCGACCTTCGCCGTCGTCCCGCTCGACGGGGACGAGATGCCGGCCATCGGTGGGCCGATCGCGAACACCCAGGCCCACGTCCTCGACCGGGGAATGCGCCCGGTGCAGGTCGGCGTGCCGGGCGAGCTCCACCTCGGCGGGGCGGGTCTGGCGCGGGGCTACCACCGGCGGCCGGACTTGACCGCGGAGCGCTTCGTTCCCGATCCGTTCGCAGCCGGCGCGCGGCTCTACCGCACCGGCGACCTGGCGCGCCGGCGGACGGGCGGCGAGCTCGAATTCCTCGGGCGCATCGACCAGCAGGTGAAGATCCGCGGCGTCCGCATCAAGCCGGCCGAGGTGGAGGTGGCGCTCCTCACCCTCGGGCTCCGTGAGGTGGTGGTTCTGGTTCAGCTCCCGGACGGCGCGCCGCGCCTGGTCGCCTACGCCGTCGCCGGGGCGGGCGCGTCGGTCGAGGCCGCGGTGCTTCGCGAGTCGCTCCAGCGTCTCCTTCCCCGGGCCATGATCCCGCAGTCGATCGTGCTCCTGCCCGGCCTGCCCCTCACCCCGAACGGCAAGCTGGACTGGAGCGCCCTGGCGCGCCTCGCTCCCGCGCCGGAAGTGTAGGCCGCGCGGCCCACCGCAGAGAGCCCCCTCCGCACGCCGGCCGAGGAGCTGCTCGCCCCGGGCCCGGCGGATCCCCGTCCGCCTCTCCGTCCGCGCCGCACGAGCGGACGCGCTATTCCCGCTCTCCTTCGCCCAGGCGCGCCTCTGGCTGCTCGAACGGCTGAAGCCGGGGACCGCGGTCTACCACATGCCCGGCGCCGCCCGCCTGATCGGTCCGCTCTCCACCGCGGCGCTCGGCCGCGCCCTCTGCCAGGTGGTGGCGTGACACGACGTCCTGCTCGCCCGTTTCCACGAGGTGGACGGCGAACCGGTCCAGGAGATCGTGCCGGCGAAAAAGGCGGCCATGGAGCTGCTGCTCGTCTGCCTCGCCGGGCTCCACCCGGCGCGCCGGGAGGCCGAGGCGAAGCGCCTCTCCCGGGAGGCGACGCGGCAGCCCTTCGACCTGGGGAGCGAGGCGCCCCTGCGGCCGCTCCTCATCCACCGGGAGCCCCGCTCCCACGATCTCCTCCTCACCCTGCATCACATCGCCGCGGACGAGGACTCGCTGACTCTCCTGGCGCGGGAGCTGGCGACGCTCTACGGCGCTCCGCCGGGAGCGCCGGCACTCCTGAGCTGCCGCTGCGCTATGTCGACTTCGCCATCTGGCACGGGAAGGGTTGCGCGGCGAGGCGCTCGAACGGCAACTGGCGTGGTAGCGGGACCAGTTGCGGATCTTCCCACCGTCGAGCTCCCGGCCGACCGTCCCCGGAAGGCGGTGCGGAGCTCGGAGGGGGCCGTCGCCACGAGCATCGTGCTCGAGGCTCTGGCGACCGCCCTGGGCGCCCTCGACCGGCGGGAGGGAGCGCCCTCTTCATGATCCTCCTCGCCGCCTTCCAGGCCGTCCTGGCACGCACCGCGGGCGAGCCCGAGGTAACGGTCGGCTGCCCGGTCTCCAGCCGCGCCCTTGACCACCTCGAGGCTGAACACCGGCCCCTGCTGTGGATGAATGTCTGTTCGGTTACCTGAGCGCCGCCCGTGCGGCCGGTCTCTCGATCTGACGTATGAGCCCGGATGAGGCCGTTCGTGGTGCGGCCTTGCCGTATTTAAAGGCACAAGGAAGTCGGCGGAACGCATCCGTTGTATCAACGAATCGGACTCCGGCTGTCTGCCGCGGCTACGCTTTGACCATGTCGGCTTTCGGCTCCCACGTCCGGCGGTCCTCCTCCACCCGGTTGACGACGATGTGGAAGTGCTCCCGGTCGGTGTCCCCATGGGCAATGACCAGAGCCTGATCCGATTGAGCCCCGGTCCACCGCGGCGTTCCACTTCGCCGGTATCAGGTGCCCGCCCTGGGAGAGGCTCAGGCCGAAGTGATAGACCGGCCGCTCTACGCGAGGGTTCACCTCCGCGTGGGCGCGCATCAGCCAGCCGGCGAGCGTCGGCATCGGAGATGCCGTCGAGGTTTCCGCCGCTTCCAGGGCGGCCTGGAGGTCCAGGCCATCGACCCGGAGCGAAGCGGAGATCTTCCGGGCGACGAATCGAAGGCGATCTCCTGGGCGGCGCGAGCTTGCCCCATCGGGGATACCTTTTCTCATACCGCATGCTCTCGTGTCTTCAACAGCGGTCGGCAAGGCTCTTTCTTCGAAGTACTTCTCAAGATCGTCACCTTAGACCCTGAAGTGCTCCCTGGGCGGCCGGAACGGCGCGACCACGAGATCGTGTGAGCCGGGCTTGACCCGGACCGGGAAGTCCGGATAGTCGGCGCGGATCTCGTCGGCCACACGGTTCAAGGAGAGGGCCAGCCGGCGGTCGAGCTGGTCGACGCTCGCGAGCTGGCGGCGGACGATCTTCCAGGGGATCACGCAGGGGGCGCGGGACGACCAGCATCGATAGAGGAGGTAGGAGGCGGCATCCCAGTAGAGAGGGCGGTTGTGGAACCGCCGCATGAGGGCGAGCGGCAGGGCCACGGGGTTATTGCGCAGGTACTCATGAAACACCGGGTCGAGGAGGATGCCGTAGCGTTTGACGTCCGAGGGGAGGAGAGAGAGCTGGGAGTGGGTCTCTAGGGCGAGCAGCCGGCGCGCCTCGACACCATCCCTCGGCGTGTAGGCTCTCTGGAGAGGCCTCATGTTGAGACGGGAGACACCACCCGGGGTGCGCAGGATCAAGGAAAGGGAGAAGCTCAAGAGGCGATGGAGGCGCTCCTCGAAGCGCCGGTACTGGACGCCGGAGCGGGCGAGGCGAAAGGCGTCGAAGAAGTCGGCCAACACTGATGAGGGTAACGAAGCCGGTATCATAGGTGAGGGTGGTGATCCAGGCGAGGAGGGCCCGGTCGGCGCCGTAGGGGGTGGGGACATTCGGCTCGGTGGTCGATAGGTAAACGGTGAGGTGGGTGTCGGCACCGAGGTGGGCTTCCCGGACGACGGTGGTCAGCGAGCTCCTCTGGTAGGGGAAGCCACAGAAGACCAGGGCCTTGGCCGCGAGAAGGAGAGACTTGGGGTCGACGGCCGGCGTCGGGGTAGGGTGGGAGAGCAGGGAAAACGGAGCGGGAGCCATGGTCCCGAGGGCGTTGCCGGAAGAGTCGGGTTCAACCCGCCGGGGGGAGCCTCGGGGCCTTGGTACGCCAATGCTGAAATCCGGGTCGGGAGGCCCGCTGGCCGGGTGAGGGCGCCATGGGTTAGACAGCCCAACCCATTGAGCGGATTTGGTTTAGCTCGGTCAAGAGGGCGAAGAGAGAGTTCGAACTCGCCCCCATTGGGGATACCATTGGAATCAATAACTTACAGCGATCAGCGTCACCCGCGGGCGCCAATACGCTTACGGCCCTCGATCCGGGCATCGGCTTCTGGATTCGCACTTCCGCGGCGGCGACTCTCTCCTCGCGGCTGAAATCCCTTGGCACGTCGTCGAAGCCGGCGACGAGCATCTTCCGGGTGATCTTCCCGAACTCGACCAGCTCCTGCATGGTGGCGCCTTTGGACAGGAGATAGGGCAGACTCCAGATGCTGAAGTTGTACAGGCTCAAGGGGACGGAGCCGCGCACGTCGCGGAAGGCCCCCCTGGCGAGGTCTGCCGCCAGGGTGGGTGTTCGGCAAGAATGTCCTTGAATCTATCCTGATCGCGGGTAAAGAAATTCACCCGGCGGCTGGCAGGCGTCCTGGCGACGGGCTTCTACAGCAGCTTGTCGAGCGTGATCGGCAGGTCCCGCACCCGCCGCCCGGTGGCGTGGTAGACCGCATTGGCGATCGCGGCGGCGACGCCGGTGATCCCGATCTCGCCGATGCCGCGGCAACCCAGGGTGTTGATCACCGGATCGGGATGGTCCAGGAGCTCCACCTCGATCTCGGGGACGTCGGCGTTGACCGGGATGGCGTAGTCGGCGAAGTTGGCGGTCACCGGGCGACCCGTCTGCGGGTCGTAGACCGTGTGCTCCAGGAGAGCCATGCCGATCCCCATCGTCACCCCGCCGATCACCTGGCTGCGGCTGGTCTTCGGGTTCAACACCCGCCCGACGTCCAAGGCCGAGACCCACCGGGTCACCTCGACCCGCGGCAGGAGCGGATCGATCTTCACCTCGCAGAACTGTGCGCCCCAGGACTGGATGACGTAGGCATCCCGCCGGGAATCGGGCTCGACCCGCGCCTCCGCCGCGAGCGCCGGCTGGCGCGCGCGGCGCAGCAGGTCGGTGTAGGCGACCCCCCGGGAAGGATCTCCCGCCGCGATCAGCCGGCCGCCGGAGAGGGCGACCTGCTCGGCCTTGAGACCGGCGAGCGGCGACTCCTGGTCGGCGGCGGCGAGCGCCGCGAGCTTCGACTTCAAGGCAGCGACCGCTCCCAGGATCGCCTCGCTCACCGAGGCGACGGTGACCGAGCCGCCTGAGCCCGGCGCCTCCGGGAGGGCGGTGTCGCCGAGCTCGCAGGTCACCCGCTCGACCGGGAGGCCCAAGGCGTCGGCCGCGACCTGGGTGAAGACCGTGTAGGAGCCGGTGCCCAGGTCCTGGGTGGCGGCTTCGACGAGCGCCCGCCCGTCGTCCGTCAGTCGCACCCGCGCCGAGGAGGCCGTGCGGTAGCCGGGATAGGACGCCGTCGCCATGCCCCAGCCGACGAGCCGGTCGCCGTCGCGCATCGAGCGCGGCGCGGGGTCTCTCCGCGACCAGCCGAAGCGCTCGGCGCCGCGCGCGTAGCACTCCTGGAGGTGCTTCCCCGACCAGGGCTTCCCCTCGGCCGGATCGCGCTCCGCGTCGTTCTTGAGGCGCAGCGCGATGGGGTCCATGCCGAGCGCGTCGGCGAGCTCGTCGAGGGCCGACTCCAGCGCGAAGAGGCCCGTGCACTCGCCGGGCGCCCGCATGAACGTCGGTGGGGCGACGTTCAACCGTGCGATGCGGTGCGGCACGGCGACGTTCGGGCAGGCGTAGAGGATCTGGCTGGTGGTCAGGCCACAGGGCTCGATGAAATCGGTCGTCGTCGAGGTGGCGTGGAGGGTGTCGTGGCGGAGGGCGGTGAGCGTCCCGTCCGGCCGGGCGGCGAGCGCCATCGCCTGTACTGTGGGCGGGCGGTGCCCCATCGCGGTGAACATCTGCTCGCGGGTCAAGTTGAGCTGGACCGGCCGGCCGGTCACCCGCGCCGCCAGGGCGGCGAGCAGGGTGTGCGGCCACTGCGTGCCCTTGCAGCCGAAGCCGCCGCCGGTGAACAGGCAGAGGACGCGGACGTTCTCCTTGGGCAGGCCGAAGACCTCGGCCAGGAAGTCGCGGGTGTCGACCACTGCCTGCGTCGAGTCGGCAACCGTCAGCCGGTCGCCCTCCCAGCGGGCGACGGTCGCTCCGGGCTCCATCGGGTTGTGGGTCTCGACCGGAGTGGTGTAGGTCGCCTCGACCTTGATCACCCCGGGCGCCCGGAGCGCGGCGTCGACGTCGCCCCGCCGGACCTGGAGCGCGTGGGTGAACCAACGCTCCGGGGCGACGGTCTCGGTGCCCGACAGGGTGAGCACCGGCGTCTCCTCTCGGTAGCGCACCTCGACCTGCGCGGCGGCATACCGCGCCTGCTCCAGGGTCTCCGCCACCACCACGGCGACGTTCTGCCCGGCATAGTGGACGACGTCGTCGGCGAGCGGCATCCGGTCCTCTCCCGGATCGCCGCTCGCCGGCTTCTTGTGCTTCGGCGTGTTCTCGTGAGTGAGGATGGCGAGGAAGCCGGGGGCACGGCGGGCCGCCTCCGCGTCGATGGCGAGAATCCGGCCGCGGGCGATCGTCGAGCGCACGAGGAACGCGTAGGCAAGACGGTCGTGCCGGAGCTCGGCGGCGTAGGGCGCGCTGCCGGTGACCTTCCGTTTCCCGTCCACCCGGTCGACCGGCCGGCCGACTGCGGTGCCTGCCGAGGTCGTCGGGCTCGGACCGCCGGGGCTCATATCTTTATCTCCACGATCGCCACGGCCGTCTCCAGGGCGCGGACGAGGGTCCGCTTGGCGAGCTCGATCTTGAAGGCGTTGTCCTTCTGGGGCCGGGCGCCGGCGAGCGCCGCCTCCGCCGCGGCGCGGAACGTCGCCGCCTCCGCCCGCGCCCCGGTGAGCGCCCGCTCCGCCGCGGCCGAGCGCCACGGCTTGGTCGCCACACCGCCCAGGGCGACGCGGGCGGCGCGGATCGTCCGTCCGTCCAGGTCGAGGGCCACGGCGGCGGCGGCGAGGGCGAACTCGTAGCTCGCCCGGTCGCGGACCTTCTGGTAGCACGAGCGGGCGAACCAGGGGACTGCCGGCAGCTCGATCGCGGTGATCAGCTCGCCCGGCTCGAGCACGCTCCCCCGCGCCGGGTCCTCGCCGTAGGCGACGTGGAAGTCGGCGAGCGGGACGGCACGTTCACCGCCGCCGGCCCGGCGCGTGCGGACGACCGCGTCGAGCGCCGCCAGGGCCACCGCCATGTCGCCCGGATGGGTGGCGATGCAGCGGTCGCTGGTGCCGAGCACCGCGTGGCTCCGCGTGTAGCCGGAGAGGGCGGCGCAGCCGGCGCCGGGCAGCCGCTGGTTGCAGGCCGAGGCGGCGTCGCGAAAGTAGGGGCAGCGCGTCCGCTGCAGCAGGTTGCCCCCCACCGTCGCCATGTTGCGGATCTGCGGGCTCGCCCCGGCGAGCAGGGCTTGGGAGAGGACCGGGTAGCGCCGGCGGATTGCCGGGTCGTTCGCCAGGTCGCTGTTCCTCACCAGGGCGCCGATCCGCACCCCACCGTCCGGCAGCGGCTCGATGCGCGCCAGCGGCAGCGGGTTGACGTCGACCAGGAGCTCGGGGGTTTCGACGCCCAGCCGCAGGAGGTCGACCAGGGTCGTGCCGCCGGCCAGGAACTTCGCCCGTGGGTGGCCCGCGACCGCCGTGACGGCCTCCTCCGGCCGGCTGGCGCGGGTGTAGGAGAAGGGGTTCACGCCGGCCCTCCCCGCGCCGCGAGGACGGCGGCGACGATGTTCGGGTAGGCGCCGCAGCGGCAGAGATTGCCGCTCATCGCCTCGCGGACCCCCGCCGCGTCGGCCGGGCACCCTTCTTTCAATAGCCCCACCGCCGAGACGATCTGCCCCGGCGTGCAGTAGCCGCACTGGAAGGCGTCGTGCGCGACGAACGCCACCTGGACCGGGTGGAGGTGGTCGTCCCCACCGAGCCCCTCGACGGTCGTCACCCGGTGCCCGGCGGCCATGGCGGCGAGGGTGAGGCAGGAGAGGACGCGGCGGTCGTCGACCAGCACCGTGCAGGCGCCGCACTGCCCGTGGTCGCACCCCTTTTTCGTCCCCGGCAGGGCCAGCGCCTCGCGCAGGGCGTCGAGCAGGCTCGTTCGCGGATCGATCTTGAGGCGGTGCTCCTGTCCGTTGACGGTCAGGGAGACGGGGAGGAGGCCGTGGCCCGCGTCCGCCCCGGCCGGCGCGGCCCCCCCGGCAGATCCTGCCGCGGGTGGGGCGACCGGCGCCGCCGCCTTGACCGCGGCGCTCGCGGCGTGCACGATCGGCAGCGCCCCCAGAGAGGCACCGAGAAACGTCCGGCGACTCCACCCGTCCGGACCGGGGTCGATCTCGTCCTCGCCGCTCATGCGCCGCCCTTCTGGCGCACCACGACCGGCACCGAGGAGCCCTGCGGCACGTCGGTCGCCCGGAGGCGGAGCTTGTGGGTGGTCTTGCCCGGGGTGCAGGAGAGGATCTCGATCGGCACCGGCCGGGGCTGGCCGGTGTACCGTTTGAGCTCGGTCGCGACGGCTAAGTCGGCGCAGGCGCCGAGCTTCGCCGGCACCTCGACCTCGATGCCGGCGACGGTGAACCGCCCGATGTGGTTGCTGTTGACGATCCAGAACCGCGCCTCGCCCGACGTTTTGGCCGCCGCCGGCTCGACGTAGAGCCGCCCGGGCTCGACCACGTCATACGTCAGCTGCTGTTCCTTGGTCAGGTGGACCACCAGGTAGTGCGAGAAGCCGCCGCGCTCGGGGGGCGCGTAGACCGGGGCGCCGGCGCCGCCGGCCACGAAGTAGGTGATCCCGTCGTGCAGCTCGGGACCCTCGCGGAAGTAGACGTGCTCGTGCCCGGCGAACACCGCCTTGACCGGGTAGCGGCGGAAGAGGTCCTGCAGCTCCCAGCGGTTCTTCACCGCCGGATGGCTCGTGCCCTCGTCCGGATCGATGATCGGCGAGGAGTAGAACTCGGTATGGCAGAAGACGAAGATGGCGCGCGCCCCCTTGTTCTTCTCGAGATCCTGTTTCAACCACTCGAGCTGCTCGGGGGTGACCTCGTCGGCGTGGCCGGGGACGGCGGTGTCCAGGCTGATGAAGTGGACCCCGGCATAGTCGACGGAGCCGTAGGTCGGACCGAAGTGGCCCCGGAACACCTCTTCCGAGCAGGGCGGCCCGCACAGCGACTCGGCGGGAGCATCGTTGCAGATCTGGCCGTCGTGGATCTCGTGGTTGCCGGGGGCGTTGAACAGCGGCACGGCGCCGCGCTTCGCGGCGGCGGCAAAGACGTCGTACTCGGCCTCCAGCTCGGCGCGCGTGTCGCAGTAGCCGTAGACGGTGTCGCCGGACCACAGGACCAGATCGGGACGCAGGAGGGAGATCTCGTCGAAGATCGTGCCGACGACGCGCGGCTGCGGCGCGCCCCGGCCCGAGGGGCGGTTGTCGCCGGCGACGACGAACGTCACTTCGGTGGTGGGCTCGGCCGGCTTGAGCTCGACCGTCAGGCTCTTGAGCGGCCGGTCGGTCACGGCGTGGGCCGGCGCCGGCGGCGACGCGAGGAGCGGCAGGGCGAGGGCCAGGAGGGCGGTCACAGAGGCCGGGACAGCCGGTCGTTTCATCTTCATTGAACCTCTTCCTCCACAGCGCATGGAAACGCGCGGCCTATCTTAGCAGGCGGGGGTCGGAGAGGCTTCCTGGTCCAAAGTCAAATAGGCACAGGCGGCTCCGTCTCTGCCGCCGTCTGCCGCCGCTCTCCCGGCCGGTGCCCCGTCTTGTACCAGTTCCCCGGGTCCTCGGTGAACGGGTGGAAGAGCTCCGGCGGCATGCCCGACTGCCAGTAGTTCTTGCGCGTCCGGTAGTGGCCGGTCTTGTCGTTGTGGCCGATGATCCGGTTGTCGACGATCCCCACCTCGCCGGCGGCGACCAGGGCGCGCCGGCCGGCCTGGCCCTCGGGGGTGCCGGCGGCGATCGTCGGGTGGCTGTCGCCCAGGACCTTGGGGTCGGCGCGGGGCGAGACGTAGACCGTGCCGCCGGACTGCATGCGTACGAAGCCGGCGTACATCGACCCCGCCTCGTGCCAGCGGCCGGTGCGCACGTCCTGGATGCGGCAGCCGGCGCCGTCGCTGCAGTGCAGGGAGTAGATCGGCCGGCGCGGCGGCGGCGGGGGAGTCGTCGGGGTCTTCTGGTCGGTGTAGGTGACGAAACCCGAGGCGTCGCGGGCGGGGATTGCCGGGTTGGCCGCCGGCTGGCGCTGGGCGGCTGGCGTCTGGCGCGGTGCGGCCGGCGGCGGCGCGGTGCGGCCGAGGGCCGCCTGGACATGGGGTGCGAGCGGCCGGGCCGGGAGGGCCGCATGCGGCTGAGCGGCGGCCGGCGCAGCCTGCCCGGCGTGTCCGGCCTGCCCGGCGCCACGGGCAATCGCGGCTTGCACGTGGGGCGCGAGGGGAGGGCGGGGGCCGGGCATCGGTATGGATTCCAGCAAAAATTATAGGGGCGTCACGGGGCCCCCAGGGCTCGCACGCGATTCAAAAAGGATCTAAATCATCCCGCCGCGCAGGCGGGGGGGTTGCCGTGGCTCTAAGATACCCCTACTCGCCAGATCTCTCGACAGGAGATTCGAGGAGACGAAGCCATGACCGCCAACGTCATCCAGGGAGCCTTCATCGGGGGCCGGCCGCAGGTCGCCGTCCTCCAGACCCGGGGCTCCGTGCAGCGCTCTCCCGACGGCTACTCGATGCAGCTTCCCGACACCCTCCTGCGCTCGCGGCGGGGGATGGGGCAGGCGATCCCCGAGCCGGTGCGGCAGAAGATGGAGAAGGCGCTGGGCGCCGACTTCTCGGACGTCCGCATCCACGTCGGCCCCGAGGCGTCGTCGATCGGCGCCCTGGCCTTCGCCCACGGTTCGGACATCTACTTCGCCTCCGGCCAGTACAATCCCCACACCACCCACGGCCAGCGCCTCCTGGGCCACGAGCTGACCCACGTCGTGCAGCAGCGCGCCGGGCGGGTGAGGAACCCCTTCGGCAGCGGCGTGGCGGTGGTCCAGGACCCCAACCTGGAGGCCGAGGCGGAGCGTCTGGGGATGCTCGCCGCGGCGCAGCCCAAGATGGCCAACGCCTTCGTGCGCACACCCGCGGCCCACGTTCAGGCCGCACTCGGCACCCCGGCGCAGCCCAAGGCCGCGGCGGCCACCCCGGTGGCGCACGGCCGGGCCGCCCACGTCCAGGCGGTCCTGGCGTTGCCCGTCACCCCGGCAGCCGCGCCGGGTCGCGGCTCGGTCCAGCCGCGTTCGGAGGGCTACAAGATCGTCCTCGGCTCCTACATGCACCAGGGCGAGGATGCGGCGAAGCTTCCCGAGGAGGTGGCCGGGCATACCTTCGTCTCGGTCCAGACCCCCGCGGGCAAGAACGAGACCTGGGGCTTCTCGCCGGCCAACTTCGGCTCCTTCCAGCCGGCCAAGGACCTGGGGCGCATGCACGCCGGCGTGCCGGGACGGGTGCACCGGGACGAGAACGCCTTCGGCAAGCCGGGAGTCAAGCTGCGCACCTACGAGGTGAGCCGCGACCAGGCCCAGGCCGCGATGGCGAAGATCTCCGAATACAAGTCGCGCAACTACAGCTTCAACCTCGAATGCCGGCAGTGCGCGACCTTCGCCCTGGACGTCGCCCGCGCCGCCCGGGTCGACCCCTTCCCCGGCGCCCGCGTCAAGCGCCCGCGGGACATCCACCGCCAGCTGTAAGCCGCGTGCCCCGTTTCCCCTCCCCCCCGGCCCGGGGCCGGGGGGGTATGAGTTTGGGCTCAGGGAACCTTGGGCGTCTCCGCCGGCCGGCCGAGCCGGGCTTCCAGCCGCTGCAGCCGGGCTTCCTGCGCTTCGAGCTGGGCCTTCTGCGCCGCCACCTGGGAGCGCAGCTCCTCCACCTGGGCGGCCTGCGCCGCGATGGTCCCGTGCTGCTTCTGCACCTCGTTCAGCAGCATGGCGTTGACCGCGTGGTAGCGCACGGTGAACGGCCGGCCCTGGTCGTCGTTCTGGACGAGGTCCGGGTAGACCTTCGCCACCTCCTCGGCGATCAGGCCGTACTGGAGGAGGTGGGAGCCGTCGTCATAGGCCGCCTTGTAGCGGAAGGTGACCGGGCGCAGTTGCATGAGGTCCCGGCTCGCCTCGCCCATGTCGGCGATGTCCTCCTTGAAGCGCCGCGACGAGGTCAGGGTGCCCAGCTGGCCGTTGGCGTCCACGAACACGGCGACGCCGGAAGTGGCGGTCGCGCCGTTGACCCCGGCGAGGAAGGTCGCGGTCTGCGTGTTGCCGATGCGGATGGTGTTGGACTCGTTCCCCGGGCCGATGTTGCCGATGTCGATGTTGTTCGAGCCCGAGGTGATGAACTTCCCGGCCGACAGGCCGACGCCGATGTTGTTGCTGCCGGTCGAGACGCCGACCAGGGCGTTCGAGCCGACCGCCGTGTTGTTGCCTCCCGTCGAGTTGCCGAACAGGGCGTCGAAGCCGAGCGCCGTATTGTTGCTCCCGCTGGTATTCAAGGCCAGGGAGCTGCCGCCGAGGGCGGTGTCGCCGGCGCCGTTGACATTGGAGGACATCGAGCTGGCGCCGACCGCGGTGTTGGCCGTGCCGTTGGTGTTGGAGACCAGGGCAAAGGAGCCGACTCCCGTATTGGCGCCGCCGATGGTGTTGGCCAGGCAGGCATCCGAGCCGACCGCCGTGTTGTCCGATCCCGAGGTGTTCGACGAGAGGGAGAACTCCCCGAGCGCGGTGTTACGGTTGCCGGTCGAGACGCCGGGGTTGCCGGCGCCGGTGCCCAGGTAGAGGTCGTTGAACTGCGCATAGGCAACAGGGGTGCCGAAGAGGAGCCCGGCGAGGAGGAGGAGGGACAGGGAGCCGTTGCGGATCTTGGTTCTGCCGACCATGGACGCGTCTCCTTCGATCGAGCCGCCCGGAGGCGGCGGTGGGTAAGAATGACCGAGCTATATTAACGAGTATCTATGTTCTTACCTAATCGAAGGCGTCTCCAAGGGGCGGTATGGCGGTGAGCTGCCCCTGCGGTTATCCTCTTTCCGTCTCGGAATGAGTGAGGAGCCCCTCCGGCGGCCGCGCCGCCCCCTCGGAGCACCGGCGGAGTCCCCGTGGATCTCCCCCAAGCGGCTCCAAATGCATTTCGGACGGCTCGAAATGAATTTCGGGTGACGGGAAATGCATTTCGGGTGGCTCGAAATGCATTTGGAGTGACTCCAAATGGATTTGGAGCCGCGTGATTTAGATTTGGCAGGGGAAGAAATGCATTTCGAGCGACTGGAAATGCATTTCGAGCGACTGGAAATGAATTTCGAGCCGCTCGAATTGAGTTTCGAGTCACTTGGAAGGAGTTTGGAGTTCCCGCCGTGCCATTTCGAGGGGCTCCTGGGGGATCTTCACCGTCGAATGTCCTCTCCAGAGGGCGCACTGGAGGGGCCAGAGCCAGCCCAGCGTGATCTCTGGCGGCTCGACCGTTGACTTCGGTGCCCGTCATCCTCCATAATGGAGGCGATATGGAGGACGCAGTCATGGCGACGCTCAACATCAAGAACTTCCCGGACGATCTCTACCAGCAGCTTCAGGAGCGCGCCGAGCGCGAGCACCGCTCCCTTGCCCAGCAGGTCACTCATCTCCTGGAAGAGTCGGCGGGCAAGTCCAAGCTCCACTCGATCCTTGAGCTCCGTGGCCTGGGCAAGGAGCTCTGGAAGGACGTGGACCCCGTCGCGCATGTGCGGGCGGAGCGCGACTCTTGGGACTCCTGAGCGATCTCGGCAGCGGCCCCGTCGCTCTCGACACCTCGATCTTCATCTACTTCATCGAAGAGCATCCCGTCTACCTCCCTCTGGTCGAGCCTCTCTTCGAGGCGATCGACCGAGGTGAGCTCGAGGCGGTGACCTCCAGCCTGACGCTCCTCGAGGTGCTCGTGGTTCCGTTCCGGTCCGCGAACAAGGCTCTCATCGACCGCTATGAGACCTTGCTGACGAAGAGCCAGGGCCTGCAACTCGTCGAGCTCGACCGAGATTTCCTCCGCTCCGTGGCACAGGTTCGGGCCGCCAAACGAGCCAAGACTCCGGATGCCATACAACTGGCGGCCGCCATGGCGGCGGGTTGCTTTATCTTCCTGACCAACGACGACCGGATCCCCAGCGTTCCAGGGTTACGGGTTCTCCTCCTGGAGAATTACCTGCCCCCAAGCTCCTGAGCGCTACCGAGCGCCCTTTGGGGGGCGCCCTGCTACTATACTGAAGAGAGGGAGAGACTCATGGAAGTCGTGCTCAGCGTCCCGGATGACATCCTCGCGAAGCTTCAGGAACAGTGGGGCGACCTGCCGCATCATGCGCTTGAGGCCCTGGCCGCCGAGGCCTATCGAGCCGGTATCCTCACCGCCGCCGAGGTGCAGAGAATGCTGGGCCTCGCCTCTCGCTGGGAGACCGATGCGGTCCTCCAGCGCGCCGGCGCCTATCTCCACTATTCAGAAGGGGACCTCCAGCAGGATCTGGCGACTCTGAGCAGGCTCTCCCCTCGGTGAGAGTTGTCGCCGATACTTCACCCCTCTGCTATCTGCTTCTGATCGACCAGATCGATCTCCTACCCTTGCTCTTCGAGCGAGTGCTGATCCCCAAGGCCGTTGCTGCCGAATTGGCTCATACCGCGGCAGACAGGAAGCTGCGGGAATGGATCGCCATGCCGCCCGCCTGGCTGGAAATCCTGGAAGCTCCTCCAACAGGAGCCGAACTGCGCCGGCTGGACGCTGGCGAGAGAGAAGCCATCGCCCTGGCGGAGGAAGTCGCAGCGGACCTCGTGATCCTCGACGAGAGGAAGGCGAGGCAGGTCGCGCTCGAGCGCGGGCTATCGATCACTGGGCTTCTGGGACTTCTCGTCGATGCTGCGGAGCGTGGCCTCGTGGAGCTTCGAGAGGTCCTTGACCGGCTTCGCCAGACGAGCTTCCGCGTCGATCCGAAACTCCTGGCCTCGCTACTCGATCGCTAGGACAGGCTCCCCGAGCCCTTCCTCTCGACCACCACCAGATGCCTCTCGGAGTCTGTGGGTCAGCGAGCGCAACTCCGCGGTTGGGATCTCTGCGAAACTGGCGGCTGCCAGGGCGAGGGTCTCTGCAGGGCTCGTAGCGATGTCGAGGTCTTCCCCATAGTGCCGGCGCAGGAGGGCGATCACCTGCCCTTCGAAGCTCCGCCCACAGCGCTCCGCGTCAGCCATGATCTTGTCGCCGAGGCCCGAGGGAAAGCGGAAGGTGCGGGCAACTGTGGAGTCTTGGGCGTGAACGCCAGGGCGGCTCATAGCCGTAAAATATCAGACTGGCCTCTGCTGCCGCGGCACCAGAGCGGTGGCGGCCGCCTCTCCTACCGATTTCCGGGAAAAGGTCGCTCCACGAACGCTTCGAGCGCGGGTTCCTCCCCCCTGGGCGGTGGAGGGTTGGGGATGGGGGGAGGACAGGAGGGGGGTGGCCTCCGGGTGGTATAGGGTGGTATAGATTCTCGCTTGACTCCCGCCCCCCTTCCACACTAGGATCATGGGCGCAAATCCAACGTCCTTCCCCCGAGGAGGTGTCCGCCCAGAAACCCGACCGCAGGCCCCCAACCCTCAGAGCGGCCGTCCCGGCGCGTGTCCGGCGAGGCCCAACGACAAAGCGGCCCGGGCGAGTTGCGAGCTCACCCGAGCCAGACCCCGCAAGGAGTAAAGTTCCATGCGAGATCCCGAACAGGGTACCACCCCTCTTTCCCTGAACGTCTTCACCCCCGAGTTCCTCTCCCGTCTCAACCAGCGCGACGAGCCCCTGACCGCGGCCCAGGCCGACGCCGCCGGCCCGTGGATCGTCCAGATCCTCCCGAGCCCCGGCTGGGCGGTCCTGCGTCGGGGCGAGAGCCTGGCGGCCGGCGACCGGCCCACCGCGGTGTTCCGCGATCGGGAGCGGGCGCTCCTCGCCGCGGCGGTGCTCCCCGGCACCGGCTTCGACCGCCTCTTCCGTCTCCAGCACGAGCGGAGCCCCGAGGGCTACGCTGTCCTCTCGGGAGGCGAGGTCGTCGGCCACCTCGAGCAGTACAACCCGGAGCTGCTGGCCGCCATGCACACGGCGGAGGTCTTCGCGCGTGTTCCCGAGAGCCTCGCCCGCCTCATGGAGGCGAGCGGTGCCGTGGCCCTCGCGAGCGCCGGAAGGCTCCTCGCCGCCGAAGTGCCCACCGATTGACGGCGAGCCCGGGAGGGGGGGACGGGGCGCCGTTCCCCCTCCTCTTTCGCCGCAAGGGCGGAAGGTGGCTGGGATCGCCTTGGCACCTCTTCCGCACGCAACTGCGGTACAATCGGCGAGACGAATCGCGGTTCAGGAGTCTATGCACAGAACCATTCGCTGGCTGAGGATCGCCTTCCGACTTCCCCGTGGCTTCGTTCAACCAGTGTCTATCCGCAGTCGAACAGCTCGTTGAAACTACTGCTCATCGGCCGTTAGCTTATGGAGTTCCGCAAATGGAGAGAGACATGAAAATCCTGAAGAATATCGTCTTCAAGTGCGACAACTGGGACCGGAAGGATTGGTGGGATGAGGGTGTCGGTCGTAATGACAACATTGCAGCGATAGTATATCTGGCGCTCAGCCTCGGCCCATTGATTGTCTACGCTAAATCCGGAATTGGAAGGGATTGGCTGGCTTGTCCTGGCTGGCCCCGCGCCGGGGTGCTTCTCTATGGCTTCCTAGTTGTCACCGTCGGACCTCTCTGGTGGCTTTGGGTGGAGGCGTCCGCATTTTTCGACTGGAGCGCAAAGAAATATACGAATGCAACGGAATTGAAGGAAGAAAGAGATAGATTTAAGCTGCACTCCGATTCAGCCCGTAGTCTCTGGGCTTCAGTAATTGCCTTATATGCAGGAGCGCTCCTCAAGTTTGGGTAGTTCCATCCATCAGTGGAAACAGAGCTGAACCGAGGCAATCGATCGCTGGCGGCATGCCGAGGAGTCGCAGCGGCCCTCGTAATCCGCGATGAGAGGAAGGCGAGGCAGGTCGCTGGAGCGCAGGCTGTCGATCACTGGGCTTCTTCCTCGACACTCTCGACCACCACCACATGCACCCGGTACTCGACCGCGCTCCGGTCATGGAGCCGCACCCGCCAGGGCACCGCCTCGTCCTCGGCCACGATCCGCAGCCCGGGGATCGCCGCCGGATGCGCCTCCGCGGTCAGGAGCGCCCGCAGGGCCGGCTCGCTCGCCCCCGCGGCCGGACCGCGCTGGGAGTGGCCGCCGATCCAGGCCTCGACCGGAGTGGCGCCGGGGGACCAGTCGTAGGGGCAGGTGAGGAGGGCCTTGCCGCCGGGGACGAGGAGGCGGGGGAGGGCGGCCAGGAGGTCGTAGGGGGAGCCCACGCAGTCGAGGACGTTGAGCGCCACGATGGTGGCGAAGGTCCCATCCCGGAACGGCAGGGCGGTGGCGTCGGCGCCCCAGAAGTCGACGGCTTCGGCTCCGGCGAGTTGGACCGGGAACTCGCGGCGGTCGTAGACCACCCCCACTCGGCGCCGCGGGTAGCGCACCTGGCCCTGGCGCAGGGCGGCGGAAGCGAGGCGGATCATCGGGAATCCCAGATCCACGCCAAGCACCTGGCACCTGGTAACCCCTTGAGCTGCCAAGGCGAAACTCGTCCTTCCCGTGGCGCATCCTAGATCGAGGATGGGGCCGGCAGGGAGATCTCCCGCAAGCTCCAGGGCTCGCTTCAGGACTCGTACGACTGACCCTGGCGAATCGCCTGGCACCTCGTCGGGCACCTCGTCGGGGTCCAGATCGGCCCAGTGGTCCCAGGCGTAGGTCGAGAGGTGCTGGCGGGTGACGTCGAAGGGGGAGCCGGGGCCGCAGCAGTCGCCGAGCAGGCTTTCGGTCTCGGCCGCGAGGTCGTCGCGGGCCTGGATCGGGCCGATCGAGGATGCCACGTAGGCCCGCAGATTGGGGAGGAGGAGGGGGATGCCGTCGAGGATGGGGAATTCCGAGAGGCACCCCGGGTCGGTGCAGCGGAGGGCACCTTCCACGACGTGCTCTCCTTCCTCTTTATAGATACCGGCCAGGCCCAGGCCCGACTCCGCGCCGCGCGCCCGGCAGACCGGGCAGAGGGGGGCGAGGGTCTCGAAGTGGCGGTGCCGCACCGCGGCTAGCCCCCGATCATCACGGTGGGGCAGCCGGGCGGGAGGACCTTGCCCACCGGGCCGGGGATGGGCGCCACGCAGGCGGTGTGGGCGGTCATGTCGTTGACCCGTGCCGCGGGGAGGTTGCCGATCAGCACCGTGGCCGAACCCAGGGCGATCATCCCCGGGCCGCCGGGCACGCAGCCGGGGAGGGTGCAGGGGGCCGTAGTGTCGGTGAGGCGCGCCGCCGGCTGGCCGCCGATCAGCACCGTGGGCTCTCCCTTGATGATGGCGAGCGGGAGCGCCGGATGGGCCGACGGCGTCGGCACCGGCGCCGGCGGATGGATCGGCGCGTGGCAGTGGGGCGAGTCCTGGCGAACCATGTCCCCGAGTCGTGCGGCGAAACCCAAGGTCGAATCTCCTTCCCTTGTCGTCGGGAAGTATGCGGTGCGGCGCGCGCCCGGGAACTGCCTCCGAGGACTAAAAAAGATCCAGAGCCACCCCCCGCGCCCCGGCCCTCCTCTCAAGGCTGCTAAGATGCCCCCCCGTTTCATCTTCAGAATCAGCAGTTTGCCGTGAACGTCGACCTCAAGGGCCTGATCGAAAAGCTGAACCCGATCTGCCGCAAGGCACTCGAGGCCGCGGCGGGGCTGTGCGTCGCCGAGACGCACTACAACGTCGAGATCGAGCACTTCCTCACCCGCCTCCTGGAGCTGCCGCCCGCTCCCGAGACCGATCTCCACCGCATCCTGCGCTACTACGAGGTGGATACCCGGACCCTGGCCGATCAGCTGTCGGCGACCCTGCGGACCTTCGAGCGCGGCAACAGCCGCACCCCCGCCATGTCGCCCCAGGTCGTTCAGCTCCTGCGCGAGGCATGGCTGCGCACTTCGCTCGACTTCAAAGACGGCGCCATCCGCTCCGGCGCCCTGCTCCTGGCTCTCCTCGACAACGACGTTCTCCGCGCCCTGGTCCTCCAGTCCGTCCCCGGCCTGGGCAGGATCCCGCGCGAGGCCCTGCGGGCCGACGTGCGGGAGCTGGCCCGCGGTTCGGGCGAGGACGGGGCGGGAGTCTTGAGAAGCGTGGGCACCGGTACCGGCGGGGGAGCGGGGAGAGCTTCGGGAGCGCCGGGAGCGATGGTGCAGGGGGAGGGCGAAGGGAAGGGAGGGGGACCGGTCGGGGGGACCTATGCCACCCCGGCCCTCGACCTCTACACCGTCGACCTGACCGCTCGCGCCCGGGCCGGGCTCATCGACCCCATCCGCGGCCGCGACGCCGAGATCCGCCAGGTGATCGACATCCTCACCCGGCGACGGCAGAACAACCCCATCCTGACCGGCGAGGCGGGGGTGGGGAAGACCGCGGTGGTCGAGGGGTTTGCCCTGCGCATCGCGGCCGGGGCCGTGCCGCCGGCCCACCGGAACGTCTCGCTCCGGCTTTTGGACCTCGGTCTCCTCCAGGCCGGCGCCGGGGTCAAGGGCGAGTTCGAGAACCGGCTGCGGACGGTGATCGACGAGGTCAAGGGCTCGCCCACCCCCATCATCCTGTTCATCGACGAGGCCCACACGATGATCGGGGCGGGCGGCGCGGCCGGGCAGGGGGACGCGGCCAACCTCCTGAAACCCGCCCTGGCGCGCGGCGAGCTGCGCACCATTGCCGCCACCACCTGGGCCGAGTACAAGCGCTACTTCGAGAAGGACCCCGCCCTCGCCCGCCGTTTCCAGGTGGTCAAGGTCGACGAGCCGGACGAGCCGACCGCCGTCGACATGCTGCGCGGCCTGGTCTCCCACCTCGAAGCGCACCACGGGGTGCGGGTGCAGGACGAGGCGGTGCGCGGCGCCGTCGCCCTCTCCCACCGCTACGTCGCCGGCCGCCAGCTGCCGGACAAGGCGATCAGCGTCTTGGATACCGCCTGCGCCCGGGTGGCCCTGGCCCAGAACGGCACCCCCGAGGCGATCGAGGCGGTCGCCCGCGAGATGCAGCGGATCGAGATTGAGCGAGCGAGCCTGAAGCGCGAGCGGGCGGTGGGGCATTCCGGCGCAGGGATCGACCCGGGTGCCGCCGAGGCCCTGGCCACCGAGCTCGGGCTGCTCGAGGCGCGGCACCGGTCGCTCGCCGCGCGCTGGAAGCGGGAGCTCAAGCTGGTCAAGCAGATCCGCAAGATCGAGGACGAGCTGACCGAGCGCGCTGAGGCAGGGGAGAGAGAGGAGGCCGACGCCCTCCCCGATCCGGCCGCCGCGGAGCGGGCGGCGCGCCAGAGCGAGCGGCTCGCCCGCCTGCGCGAGGAGCTTTCCGAGATCCAGGGCGAGGAGGCGATGGTGCCGGTCGCCGTCGACGCCCGCGCCGTGGCCGCCGTCATCTCCGCCTGGACCGGCATCCCCGCCGGGGAGATGCAGCTCGACGAGGTCCGCGCCGTCCTCTCGCTGGAAGCGAAGATGGGCGAGCGGATCGTCGGCCAGCCCCAGGCGCTCGACGCCATCGCCCGCCGCATCCGCACTTCACGGGCGAAGCTCGACGATCCCGGCAAGCCCATCGGCGTCTTCCTCCTCGTCGGCCCCTCGGGGGTGGGGAAGACCGAGAGCGCGCTCACCCTGGCCGAGATCCTCTACGGTGGCGAGCGGAGCCTGGTGGTCGTCAACATGTCCGAGTTCCAGGAGGCGCACACCGTCTCGACCCTCAAGGGAGCGCCCCCCGGCTACGTCGGCTACGGCAGCGGCGGCGTCCTGACCGAAGCGGTGCGGCGGCGACCCTACAGCGTCGTCCTGCTGGACGAGATGGAGAAGGCGCACCCGGACGTCGCCGAGATCTTCTATCAGGTTTTCGACAAGGGGACCCTGGAAGATGGCGAGGGAGTGACGGTCGACTTCAAGAACACCCTCATCCTGATGACCAGCAACGCCGGCACCGAGGCCATCGCCCAGCTCTGCCGGGAGGGCAACGGCGCCCCGCTCCAACGGCCCGACCCCGGGCGGTTGGTCGAGGAGGTGCGGCCGGCGCTGTTGAAACATTTCAAACCGGCTTTCCTCGGCCGCCTGGTGATCGTCCCCTACTACCCGCTGGGCGACGCGCAGATCCGCGAGATCGTGGAGCTGAAGCTCGCCAAGGTCCGCCAGCGGGTGCGCGACAGCCACCGCGCCGAGCTGACCTACGGCGAGGAGCTGGTCGACGCCATCGCCTCGCGCTGCACCGAGGTCGACAGCGGCGCGCGCAACATCGATCACATTCTCACCCAGACGCTCCTCCCTGAGCTCGCCTCGGCCCTCCTCGGCCGCATCGCCCTGGGCGAGGGCTTTTCGGGGGTCCACGTCTCGGCCGGCGACACGCCGGGCGGCGCCTTCGTCTACACGGTCCGGGGCTAGGGGGATGGCAACCTACGCGCAGGCGGCCCTCCAGGCCACGCTAGAAACCCCGCTCGGCAAGGACAAGCTCCTCCTGCGCTCGTTCTCCGGCGAGGAGAAGATCTCCGGCCTCTTCCACTTCGAGTTGGAGATGCGCTCCGAGGACCCGGACGTCGACTTCAGCCAGATCGTCGGCAAGAGCGCCACGATCACTCTGTATCTGTCAGACGACGGCAAGCGCTACCTGAACGGCCTCGTCGCGAGCTTCACCTACGCCGGCACGAGCCACCAGCCGGGGACCGAGAAGGGCTTCGCCATCTACCATGCGCAGCTCGTCCCCTGGCTCTGGATCCTGACGCTCGAAACCGACAGCAAAATCTTTCAGAACAAATCGGTGCCCGACATCGTCGAGCAGGTCTTCACGGACATGGGGTTCACCGACTTCAAGCGCAGCCTGACCGGTACCTACGACCCGCGCGAATATTGCGTACAGTACCAGGAGACGGCTTTCGCCTTCGTGTCACGGCTGCTGGAAGACGAAGGGATTTTCTACTATTTCGAGCACGCGGACGGCAAGCACACCCTGGTCCTGGCCGACGACTCGACCGCCGCCACCGCCTGCCCTTCGGGCGGCACGCTCGCCTATGGCGCCTCTTCCACCTGGGTGCAGCAGGAGGTCGCGACCGGCTGCCGGCTGGAGGAGCGGGTGATCCCCGGCAAGTACGCCATGGACGATTTCAATTTCGAGACCCCGTCGACCGACCTGATCGCGAGCGTCGACTCGACCGTGGCGAAGGACGGCGCCAAGCGGCGGCTCTACGAGTACCCGGGCGGGTTCTTGAAGAAAGACAAGGGGGAGGCCCGCGGCAAGCTCCGCATCGAGGGGCAGGAGGTGCCGGCGAAGCTCCTCCTGGGCGACAGCAACTCGCGGACGCTCGCAACCGGTTATAAGTTCACCCTTTCCGGCCATGCGCGCAACGAAATCAACGCCGACTGGGTGCTGTCGCGGGTGGTCCACTCCGGCACCCCCGAGGGCTACGGCAATTCGTTCGAGGCCTTCCCCTCGACTGTCCCCTACCGGCCGCCCCGCGTCACGCCCCGGCCGATCATCCCCGGCACCCAGACGGCGATCGTCACCGGCAAGTCGGGAGAGGAGATCTGGACCGACAAGTACGGCCGGGTGACGGTGCAGTTCCACTGGGACCAGGTGGGGAAGAACGACGAGACCAGCTCCTGCTGGATCCGCGTCGCCCACGGCTGGGCGGGGAAGAGCTGGGGGCAGATCTTCCTGCCGCGCGTCGGCCAGGAGGTGGTCGTCTCCTTCCTGGAGGGCGACCCCGACCGGCCGCTCATCACCGGCTCGGTCTACAACGCCGAGCAGACCGTCCCCTACGCCCTGCCCGGCGAGCAGACCAAGAGCACGGTGAAGAGCAACTCGTCGAAGGGCGGCGGCGGCTCGAACGAGATCCGCTTCGAGGACAAGAAGGACAGCGAGGAGATCTACGTCCACGCCCAGAAGGACGAGAACATCGTCGTCGAGCACGACCGCACCAAAAAGGTGTTGAACGACGAGACGATCACGATCAAGAACAACCGCACGGCGACGATCGAGGAAAAAGACGAGAGCCTGACGGTCGCCAAGGGCAACCGTACGGTCAAGGTGAGCACCGGCAACGAAACCCACGAGGTGGCGGGCACCCGCGCGGTCAAGGTGACCAAGGCCGAGACCCACGACGACGCGGACGACTTCACCCACACGGTGACGAAAAACTATACCCTGAAGGTCTCGGGCGACATTTCGATCGAGGCGACGGGAGCGATCACGATCAAGGCGGGGAAGGGTTTCACCATGGAGGCCGGGCAGGCGATGTCGGCCAAAGCCGGGACGTCGTTCACCAACAAGGCGGGGACCGAGCTGACCAATCAGGCGGGCACCGCGCTCACCAACAAGGCCGGCACCGACCTGACCAACAAGGCCACCACCTCGATGACCAACGACGGCGGCATCTCGCTGACCAACAAGGCCTCGGCGAGCCAGACCGTGGACGGCGGCGGCATGTTGACCGTCAAGGGCGGCCTGGTGAAAATCAACTGAGGCCGGTCAGAAATGGAATTCATGCAGAGAGAGGCAACTTTGCCGAGAGTCATCCTGAGCGCAGCGAAGGACCTGGGCGGGGGAGACAACGCACCGTCCCCCAGATCCTTCGCTGCGCTCAGGATGACGGGTGGGAGGCTGCATGCCTGAGCCGGCTCTTCCCGCTTCGCCGCCGGCCTCCGCTGCCCCGGCCCCGGCCTTGGACGGCACGGTCGAGACGCGCGACGAGGTCGGCCGGCTGGCCTCGGTGGCGCATTTCCGGGCCGGCCTCCTGGACGGCGAGTTCGTGCGCTACGCTCCGGAAGGCCCCCCGGGAGAACCGCGGCCGGCCCTGCGCTCCCATTTCAAAGCCGGGCAGCTGGACGGCGAGACCGTGCTCTACGACGCCAACGGCTGGGTCGCCCAGCGCCTCTCCTACCGGATGGGCCGGATGCATGGCGAGCTGGCCGTCTACGCGGCGGGGAAGGTGCTGCGCCGCTCGTCCTACGCCTTCGGCCTTCTCGACGGCCCCACTCAGGCCTATGATGAGGCCGGGCAGCTGACCTCCGAGCTTCACTACCGCGCCGGCAAGCTCGACGGCGAGTCGGTGGCCTACGCACCGGGCGGCCGGGTGGTGCGGCGGGCCCAGTACCGGGCCGACCTCCTGCACGGCGAGGTGCTTTCCTACTACGATACCGGCGAGCTCGAAGAGCGGGCGCCCTACGAGGCGGGGCTCCTCCACGGCACCGTCGTGCGTTACGAGAAGGACGGCGGGGTGCGGGAGAAGGCGGCCTTTCGCCTCGGCCAGCCGGTGGGCGAACCGGTCGCCTACGATGCCAAGGGTCGGCCCAAAAAGAAGCCCAAGAAGCCCGGCGAGCAGCCTTTCCTGAACAAGATGGCGATCAAGCACTTCGGGGGCGGTTAGAGGGAGGAGTTCCCATGTCGGCCATGTACAACTTTCTGTTCGATCGAAAATCGCTCACCCTTCTGATCTGCGGCTTCGTGGTGGGAGGAGGGCTGCTGTTCTTCTCCGGGGTGCTGGTCGGGGTCTACTGGAGCCTGCCCTACGGCACGGAGATCCAGGCCCGGGCCGTCTCTCCCCTCCCGCGCCCCGCGCCGCGCCCGGCTCCCGAGCCGGTGCCGGCGGCGGCGCCGCCGGTCCCGGAGCGCAGGATCGAGCTCCCCACGGCCCCGCCGCCCGAGCCGGTGCCACCCCCTGGCCCGATCGCCGAGGAAAGCGAGTCGATCGGTCTGCCGAAGACGGTGCCCATGGCGCCGATCCCGCCGGTCCCGCCGGTTCCGGCCCCGTCGCCCGCGCCGCTCGCGGCGGCCCGGCCGGTCGCCTCCGGGGAGGCGCGCTATTCGGTCCAGGTGGGCGCCTTCGCGCAGCTTTCGAACTCCCGGGAGACCATGGCGCAACTCGCCCGCCGCGGCTACGAACCCTATGTGGTCGAAGTGAGGGGCGCGAGCGGGAGCGTCCTCCACATGGTCCGCCTGGGCCGCTACCCCGACCGTGGCGCGGCCGCCCGCGCCGCCTCCGACTTTCGGCGCAAGGAGCGGATGGAGGCGATCGTCGCGCCGCTGCCCCGAGGGGAGCTGTCGGCTACATCGGGCTGATCGTGATCCCGAAGCGGTAGATGCTGCCGCGGTAGGTGCCGTTCAGCTGGTCGCGGCTGACGAAGGTGCTCCTGTCGGCCGGCTTCTCCCACTGGAAGGCGAGGTCCAGCCAGTCGATCCCGAAGCCGATGCCGACGATGCTCCGCGCCCCGTCGGGCAGGAAAGGGTTGACGCTCTCGTCCGGCTGCGGCGTCTGTTCCAGGGCATAGCCGAAACGCCACTGCGGGCCGCGCGCCGGTCCCAGCCGCACCCCCAGCCGGTAGCTGTTGGTGTCCTTCCACGGGCCCTGCAGGCTGGCGGAGAGGGTCGGGTTGTTGGGGAAGTTGAGGGCCAGTCCGGTGAATTTCTTCCAGCCCGTGCGGTTGACGTCGGCCTCGATGACGAAGGTCTCGGTCGCCGCGAGCGCGATCCCCAGCGTCGCCTCGCCGGGGAAGGCGATCTCCGAGGAGACGGCCAGATCCTGGTCGAGCGGCAGGCTGGCGCGGGTGAGCGCGTCGAGCTGGGCGTTGCCGGTGGGCACCTGGGTGAGGCGCCCGGCGCCGCCGAACTGGAGGGTGATCGGGCTCCGGTAGGAGAGCCCCCAGGAGAGCGGCCCGAGCTGGTGGAGGAACCCCGCCGTCCAGCCGGCGCCGCGGTCGTAGTCGGTCTTGACCGAGAGGCTCGCCACGTCCACCAGGCTGCCGGAGAGCGGGTCCAGGGCCTGCAGGCCCTTCCGCTGCTGGAGCACGGCGTTCCGGTAGACGACGCCGGCCCCCAGCCCGAAGGTGGGGGTGACCTGGATCGCCAGGGTGGCGTTGGCGTCGTAGGTCTTGAGCTCCGCCGCCGTGCTCACCGTGCGGCCGGGGAAGTTGGCCGGGTCCTGCCAGCCGGTGCGGAAGCCGAAGGGCGAGTAGACGCCGATCCCGAGCTTGACGGTGGGGGCGAGCGGCTTGATCAGGTAGGCCTGGGCGGGGAGAGTGAAGAGCCGGTTCTGGTTGCCGGTCGTCCCGGCGCCCAGGCCCGGCGGCTGGCCCTGGTAGTGGCCGTCGTTGGCGGCGGCGGGGGAGAACCCGATCGCCATCTTCTTCTTCAGGAAGGCGACCGCCCCCGGGTTGTAGTAGATCGCCGAGGTGTCGTCGGCCTGGGCGGCAAAGGCCCCGGCCATCCCCATCGCCTTCGCCCCCTGGGTCTCGATCGAGAACCCGGCCGCCCGGGCCGGACGGGCGGGAGATAGGGCGAGGGTCAGGAGGGTGAGCCCCGGTACGACGATGCGGCCCCACTTTCTCATGCGGACAACCTCTCTTTCGGGTCGCCTCACGGTATGCCGCGGGAGATCCAGGGTCAACCCGTGGCGGGGAGGGAAAAGGATCTAGAGGGGGGAGAGGATAGAATGCGCGCCGAATGTCCGAACCCGTCGAGCCCACGCCCACACCTCCGGCCGAGCCGGCCGCTGCGGCGCCGCCCTCTTCGTCCTGGAACCGCCGGTCCATCACTGCCGGCGCCGCCGGCATGGTGCTCGCTCTGGCCTTGCTGGTGCTGGCCCTCGCCGCCTACCGGGCCTGGCAGGGGCGCGCGCGCCGGGAGCTGATCGCCCGGGTGGAGCGATCGGACCATCCCCTTTCCCGGGCCGAGATCGACCGCGCCGGCCGCCGGTTCCGCGGCGACCGGGAGCTCCTCGGGGCGAGCCTCCTCCTCGCCGGGGATGCCAAGGCGAGCGACGCGGCGCGCTGGAATGCCCTCCTCCTGGCAACGGCCGTGGCCCCCCGGCCGGGTGGACCGGGGACGATCGGGCAGCTCGACTGGAAGGACGGTGCCGTTACCGGGGTGCGGCTCGTCGATCTGACCCTCTCTCGCGGCCACCTCGGCTCGATCAGCTTCGACGACAGCACCTTCGCCGGGGTGACCTGGGGCGCCGCCTTCTCGGGTGGCCGCTCCGGGCTGGTCCTCACCCAGGTGCGCTTCCGGCGCAGCCGCTTCGAGTCGGGCGCCTTTTCCGGCACCCATCTCTCCGCGGTGGAGTTCCTCGACTCGACCTTCTCCGGCGCTCTTCTCGACCTCTCGAACTTCGATCACGTCCGCTTCACCCGTTCCGCCATTCCGGCCGCGGCCTCGATCGTCCGCAGCGACGTGGTGAACCGCGACCACGCCCCTCCGGCCGGGGTCGACGATCTCGCCTTGCCGACCGACCAGGTGAGCTTCACCGGCATCGCCTTCGAGGGCGTCCATTTCCGGGGCTGGGTGCGGCCCGAGTGGTTCCGCGGCTGCACCTTCACCCGCTGCGTCTTTCCCGTCGCCCTCCGTGGCGAGGCGCTCGCCGCCGGCCACAACACCCTGTCGCGTTGTCTGTGGAGCGACGAGCCGGTGGATTAGGAGCTCTTGCCCAGGATCTTCTCCTGAAGCTCCTCCGCCGCTCCCGCCACCGCCTGCCGGCCGGCCTCGAAGCTGTCCTTGGAGCGGTGGAATTCGATGAAGCCGATCTCGGCGACCTTGGGCTGGAGGAGGACGTCGGGTGGATCTTCCTTCATGCGGGAGCGGGCGAGCCGCTCCTGGACGATGCGCAGGCTGCGCTCGACGACCTCGTAGAGGCTCGGCTCCTCGGGATCGCGGTCGGCGGCCTCCGCGGCGGCCGGTGACTTCGCTATCGGCCAGTCGAGAATCCCGGAGTTGACGTCGATGCCGATCACGCGATCGGCGCCCAGGGTGCGGCAGAGCTTGACCGGTACCGGGTCGACGAGGCCGCCGTCCACGCACCAGCGCCCCTCGTGGAGCGCCGGCCGCAGCAGGCCGGGGACGGAGATCGAGGCGCGCACGGCGGCGAGCAGCGAACCGTTCCGGAACCAGACCTCGGCCCCGGTTTCGAGGTCGGTGGCCACGGCGCCGAAGGGCATCGGCAGCTCTTCGATCGGGCAGTCGTCGAGGTAGTTGGCGAAGAATTTGAACAGCTTCTTGCCCTTGATCAGCCCGCCCACCAGCCCGAAGTCGAGATAGGCGGCCGCGTCCTGCCACACCAGGCCGGAGATCCAGCGCTCGAAGTCGTCGAGCTTGCCGCAGACGTAGGCGGCGCCCACCAGCGCCCCGGCCGAGGTGCCGGCGACGACCTCCGGCCTGATCCCCAACTCGAAGAGGCCGCGCAGCACCCCCACGTGTGCCCATCCCCGCGCCGACCCACCCCCCAGGGCGATGCCGATGCGCTGCTTCCGCTCCGTCGCCATGGGGGGACTGTACCGCAAGGGCGAGAACCGCGCTAAGGTTCGCAGTCGAGGAGCCCGACCATGAAAGCTCTCTGCTTCGATCACTTCGGCGGCCCCGAGGTTCTCACCTGGCGCGATCTCCCGGACCCGGCGCCGGAACCCGGGCATGCCATCGTCCGCACCGCGGCGATCGGCCTCAACTTCGCCGACATCTATCGGCGGCGGGGGGACTATCACCTCGCCGGAGCCCCGCCCTACATCCTGGGCTACGAGGCCGCGGGGGTCGTGGAATCGGTCGGGCCGGGGGAAGGCGTCTCCCCGGGCGACCGGGTGGGGTTCGCCGACAGCCCCTTCGCCAACGCCCTGAAGGTGAAGGTCCCCGTGGACCGCCTCATTCCCCTGCCGGCCGACGTCGATTTCGAGACCGCCGCCAGCCTCCTCCTCCAGGGGCTGACCGCGCAGTACCTGACCCGCGACAGCCACCCGCTCCGCGCCGGGGAGACCGCGGTCGTCCATGCCGCCGCGGGCGGCGTGGGCCTCCTCCTGGTGCAGATCGCGAAGCGCCTGGGAGCCCGGGTCTTCGGCCTCACCTCCAGCGAGACCAAGCGCGCCGCCGCCTTCGCCGCCGGTGCCGACGCGGTCTTCCTCTATGACGACGATTGGCCGGCGGACGTTCTCCGGGAGACCGGCGACCGGGGGGCGGACGTGGTCTACGATTCCGTCGGTACGACCCTGCCGGAAAGCTTTGCCGCCGCGCGCATCGGCGGGCACGTCGTCTTCTTCGGCATGGCGGGCGGCCGGCCGGCGCCGGTCGACCCGGCCATGCTGATGGACACCTCGAAGCGGCTGACCGGCGGCGATCTCTGGAACGTGCTCACCAGCCGGGAGGAGCGGATCCGCCGGGCGGGTGAGCTGTTCGAGTGGGTACGCGAGGGCGGGCTCGAAGTGCGGATCGCGGCCCGTTTCTCGCTCGCAGAGGGGGCCAAGGCCCACGCCTACCTGGAGAGCCGCGGGAGCATCGGCAAGGTGCTGCTCCTGCCCTGAGGGGTAGACTCGCCTCATGGGGACGAGCGAGGCGGTGGCGGAAGAGGCGCCGCTCGCCGAACGCGCCAACCTCCTCTTCCGCGGCACGGCGGTGGTGCGCTGCTCGGGCGAGGGGGTGGTGGTCGCCACCGGCATGGCCACCGAGGTGGGGCGGATCGCCTCCCTGGTGGCGGCGGTCGGCCAGGAGGAGACGCCGCTCGAAGCCCGGCTCGACCGCCTGGGCCGCACCCTCGCCTGGGTCGCCCTGGGGATCGCCGCGGTCACCGCGGTGGCCGGCATTCTCGCCGGCCGCGGCGTCTTCCTCATGATCGAGACCGGGATCGCCCTCGCCGTGGCGGCGATCCCCGAGGGGCTGCCGATCGTCGCCACCCTGGCCCTGGCGCGCGGGGTCTACCGGATGGCGAAGAACAACGCCCTGGTCAACCGCCTGGCCGCGGTCGAGACCCTGGGGGCGGTCACCGTCCTCTGCACCGACAAGACCGGCACCCTGACCGAGAACCGGATGACCCTCACCCGGCTCGCCGTCGACGGCCAGGAGATCGATCTGGCCTCGGGGCCGGCGCCGGGCTCACCTGGCGGGCGGGCGGCGCGGGCCGTCCTGGAGGTCGGGGTCCTGTGCAGCAACGCCGAGCTGCCGCCGCCGGGAAACGGCGAAGAGGAGGGGATCGGCGATCCGCTGGAGCTGGCGCTCCTCGCCGCCGGCCGGCGGCTGGGCCTGGAGCGCGGTCCCCTCCTCGCCGACTTCCCCGAGGTGCGGGAGGAGGCCTTCGATTCCGCCACCAAGCGGATGGCCACGATCCATCGCCGGGGAGAGCGGGGGGAGAGCTTCCGGGTGGCGGTCAAGGGGGCACCGGAGGAGGTGCTGGCGGTCTGCTCGACGGTCCTGGGGGAGGCGGGACCCCGGCCGCTCACCATGGCCGACCGGCAGCGCTGGGAGGAGGTGAACCGGCGCCTTGGAGCGCAAGGCTACCGGATGCTCGCCCTGGCGGGGAAGGACGCGGCGAACCCCGACGAGCCGCCCTACGAGAATCTCACCCTCCTCGCCGTGGCTGCGGTCGCCGACCCGCCCCGCCCGGGGATCGGCGCGGCGGTCGCTTCCTGCCGGGCGGCGGGGATCGAGGCCGTCCTGGTGACCGGCGACCAGGAGGCGACGGCGCGGGCGGTGGCCCTGGCCGTGGGGTTGATCGACCGGCCCGACGCCCCGGCCGTCTCCGGCCGCGACCTCCGGAGTCTCCTGGCGGACCCGGACGCCACCCGCGTGCGGCAACGGCTCCTCGACACCCGGATCTTCGCCCGCGTCGAGCCCGAGCAGAAGCTCGACTTGATTGCTCTCCACCAGGGGGCCGGCGGGGTGGTCGCCATGACCGGCGACGGAGTGAACGACGCGCCGGCCCTCCGCCGAGCGGACATCGGGATCGCCATGGGCCGGCGGGGGAGCCAGGTGGCGCGCGAGGCGGCGGACGTGGTGCTGAAGGACGACTCCTTCGCCACCCTGGTCTTCGCCGTGCGCCAGGGGCGGGTGATCTTCGACAACATCCGCCGTTTCGTGCTCTACCTCCTGGGGTGCAACCTCTCAGAGCTGCTGGTGGTGGCCTCGGCCGGGGTGATCGCGGTGCCCCTGCCGATCCTGCCGCTCCAGCTCCTCTTCCTGAACCTGGTGACCGACGTCTTTCCCGCCCTCGCCCTGGGGATGGGAGAGGGGGACTTGGGCGTCATGGCCCGTCCGCCGCGCGATCCCAAAGAGCCACTCCTCGCCGGCCGCCACTGGCGGCGGGTGGTGGCCGACGGCGCACTCTTGGCGGCCGGGGTCTGGGGGGCGCTCTGGCTGGCCCTCGTCCACCTCCGGCTGGGCGAGGAGCAGGCCGTCACCATCACCTTCCTCACCCTCGCCGCGGCCCAGCTCTGGCACGTCTTCAACCAGCGCCAGCGCGGCTCGGCCCTCTTCCGCAACGAGATCACCCGCAATCCCTACGTCTGGGGCGCCCTGGCACTCTGCGCCGGGCTCCTCGTCCTCGCCGTCTATTTCCCGCCGTTCGCGGCGCTCTTGAAGCTCCGGGACCCCGGCCTCGCCGGCTGGGCGGTGGTGCTCGCCATGAGCCTCGCGCCGCTCGTCGTCGGGCAGACCGTGCGGTCGATCCTCTGGCGGCGGCGTTGAGCCTCTGGCGTGATATACGATTCAGCAGCTACGACCTGACAAGAGAGCCCTCCCATGGACCTCGACCTCTACCGCCAGTTCTACGCCGAGGAGATCCGCGCCGTCGCCCACCTGCGCTCGGCGGTGCTCGCCGCCGCCTTCGCCCGGGTGCCGCGCGAGCGCTTCCTGGGACCGGGTCCCTGGCAGATCCTCGCCCCGGGTGCCGAGACGATGGGCGTGAGCTACTGGACCACCCCGGACGCCGACCCGCGCCACCTCTACCACAACGTGCTGGTGGCCATCGACCCGGCCCGCCAGCTCAACAACGGCCAGCCCACGGCCCTGGCCACCTGGCTCGACGAGCTGGGCCTGCAGCCCGGAGAGAGCTTCCTCCACATCGGCTGCGGGGTCGGCTACTACACGGCAATCGCCGCCGAGGCGGTGGGTCCCACGGGGCGGGTGGTGGGGGTCGAGGTCGACCTCGGGCTCGCGGCGCGGGCGCGGGAGAACCTCGCCGAGCGCGACAACGTCCAGGTCACGGCCGGAGACGGCGGTGAGGTCGATTCCGGGCCGGTCGACGCCATCCTGGTCAACGCCGGGGCCACCCACCCGCGCCCGCTCTGGCTCGACCGCCTCCGCTCCGGCGGCCGCCTCCTCCTTCCCCTGACTTTCGCCGCCCCCGGCGCCGCCACCGGGGTGGGCTACATGCTGCGGATCGAGCGCCGGGAGGTTCCTGAGACCCCTTACGCCGCCCGTTTCGTCGGCCCGGTCGGCATCTATCATTGCGAGGGGGCGCGCGATCCCGAGCTCAACCTGAAGCTGCGCGAGGGGCTGGCGCGCGGCACCTTCCGCACCGTCACGACCCTCTCCCGCGCCCCCCACGAGCCGGGGCCGGCCTGCTGGCTCCACGGCACCGACTTCTGCCTCCAGAGCGGAGCCGCGGGGGGCGCCGCATGATCCTCGACGAGGCCCGGGACACCGGCATGCGGCAGCGCCACGCCCTGCCCTCCCGACACGTGGCACCGCGGGAGGTCGACGTCTGGCTCCCGCCCGGCTATGCCGCGGGCCGCGGCAGGTTCCCCGTCGTCTACATGCACGACGGCCAGAACCTCTTCGATCCGGCCACCTCCTTCGCCGGGGTCGACTGGGACGTCGGCGGGACGATGAGCCGCCTGATCGCGGCGGGCGCGGTGCGGGAGGCGATCGTCGTCGGCATCTGGAACACTCCGCTGCGCGATCGCGAGTACATGCCGGAGCGGCCGCTCGCCATGCCGCGCGCCGCCGAAATCCGGCGTGACCTGGTCGAGGACGAGCCGCTCCTCTCGGACGCCTACCTGCGTTTCCTCACCACCGAGCTCAAACCCGTGATCGACGCCGCCTACCGCACCGCCCCCGGCCGCGCCGACACCTTCATCCTGGGCGCCAGCCTGGGCGCCCTGATCTCGCTCTACGCCCTGACCGAGCACCCGCGGATCTTCGGCGGCGCCGGCTGCCTCTCGCCCCACTGGCCGGCGGGGGAGGGGATCATCATCGACTACCTGGAAGGGGCCCTGCCCTCTCCCGAAGGCCACCGGCTCTACTTCGATCACGGGACCGAGGGGATCGACGCCGAGTACGGGTCCTACCAGCGCTGGGTGGACGAGGTGATGCAGGCGGCCGGCTATGTCGAAGGCAGAGACTGGATGACGCGGGTCTTCCCGGGGGCGGAGCATTCGGAGGCGGCCTGGCGCGAGCGGGTCCACCTCCCTCTCACCTTTCTTCTTGGCCCACCGGGAGCTGGCGATCCTTGACGAAACGCCGATTCGCCCCGTTCTTGACGGCTGCTCTCGTCGCCCTCGCCGACTGCCGCCAGCCGGCTCCCCAGGCGTCTCCGGCGCCCCAGGCGAAAGCCGAGCCGGGAGCCTACATCCCAGGCCTGGGCGAGATCATGTCGCTCCAGCAGATGCGCCACGCCAAGCTCTGGCTGGCCGGCAGCGCCGGCAACTGGCCGCTCGCCGCCTACGAGCTCGACGAGCTGCACGAAGGTTTCGACGACGTCGTCCATTTCCACCCCACGCACAAGGACGCGCCGCTGCCGCTCGACCAGCTGGTGCCGAAGATCGTGGGGCAGCCGCTGAAGGACCTGGACGCCGCGATCACCGCCAAGGACCCCGCTCGCTTCACCATCGCCTACGACGCCCTGACAGCGGGCTGCAACTCCTGCCACCAGGCGACCAACTTCGGCTTCAACGTCGTCGTCCGGCCGGCCGGGAACCCCTATCCCAACCAGTCGTTCGCGTCGCCGGGCAACCGGTAGGAGGTCGGTCATGCACTTCGCCCGCCGGGTGTTCCAGATTGCGGCGATCTACGGCTTCGTCGGCCTCCTGCCGCAGTTCTTCACCGAGGCGAAGACCGGCCGCGACTTCCCGCCCCCCGTCACCCATCCGGAGTTCTACTACGGTTTTCTGGGGGTCGCCCTCGCCTGGCAGGTCCTCTTTCTGATCCTCGCCCAGGACCCGGTCCGCTACCGGCCGATGATGCTCCCCGCGATCCTCGAGAAGCTCGCCTTCGGCGTCGCCGTGATCGTCCTCCACCTCGCCGGCCGCGCCCCGGCCCTGCTGGTCGGGTTCGGATCGATCGACCTGCTGTTCGCGGGGCTGTTCTGGGCGGCGTGGCGGAAGACCGGGCAGCCGTAGTGCTATCCTGTTCTCAGCAGGGAGGCTCGTGAAGCCTCCCTCCGATGGCGGTCTCGGGCTCGGAGGAGGCTCCCTGCTCCTGAATACCCCTATCCTGGCTTCCAGCTCTCTATCCGGCGCTCCATTTACCCAGCTGGCCGCCGGAATAGACTATCCGGCGCCCGGATAGACTATTCCGCGCCAGAATACCCCTATCCGGGCTCCCAGCTCTCTATTCCTGGCCCCGAGCTCCCTATTTTTGCGCCGGAATACTCTAATTGTTTCCGGATCTTCCTATGTCTGTCGTGGAGTTCCCTATATCTGGAGCTGAGCTGCCTATCCCAGCACGAGTGCAACCGAATCGGCAACAGAGGGCCGAGATCACCGGCACGGCGGCGGGGGGGGACGGGGGGCATAGGCGCTAACTTTGCGATCGGAGGGGTTGTAGAGACGGCCAGCCGTTACCCCAGCCCTTGCCGTGACCTCGAACACCAGGCCGTCTCCAACGCCGCCGGGACCCAGGCGTTTCCAGCCTGCGGAGACGCCCTGGCAGCGGTGGTTCCGGGGGATTTTGTGGTAGCGGCTGGGCGTCTCTACGAAGACACCGCGCCGGTAAGTTAGCGCCTATGCCCTACAACCCCCACCCCTGCCCCTCCGGCCCCGCCGTCAGCACCCGGACGCCGTTCTCGGTGATGGCGATGGTGTGCTCGAAGTGGCCACAGGCGCTGCCGTCCACGGTTTCGTAGGTCCAGTGGTCGGACTTGAGCTTCACGTCCTTGGTGCCGACGCTGATCATCGGCTCGACCGCGAGGACCATGCCGGGGCGGAGCTTGAAGTCGGGGATCTTGTAGCTCACCAGGTTGGGGACCTGCGGCTTCTCCCAGAGCTCGGTGCCGATGCCGTGGCCGAGCAGTTCCTCGATGACGTGGAAGCCGGCCTTGTGGGTGTAGCGCTCCATCGCCCGCGCCACCTGGCTCCAGCGGATCTTCGGCCGCATCTCGCGGATGGCGAGGCGCAGAGCGCCTTCGTTCACCGCCAGCAGCTCTTTCGCCTGGGCCGAGACCTCGCCCACCGGGTAGGTGGTGGCGGCGTCGCCGCACCAGCCGTCCAGGCGGACGCCGATGTCGATGCTGACGACGTCGCCCTCCTTCAGCTGGCGCGGTCCGGGGATGCCGTGGACCACCTCGGCGTTGATCGAGATGCAGGTGCCGGCGGGGAAGGGGATCTTGCCGGGCACCCCCTTGAACAGCGGCTGGGCGCCGGCGTCGGCGATCGTCTTTTCGACCACCGCGTTGATCTCCGCCGTCGTCACTCCCGGCCGGACCAGCTTGGCCGCCTCCTGGTGCGCCTGCCAGACGATCAGCCCGGCCTTCCGCATCTTCTCGATCTGTGCCGCCGTCTTCAGGGTCCCGGTCATCGTCTCAAAGCTCCTCTCGATCGCGGCGGGCCGTCCTGCCGCGCCGGGAAGGATATCTCAAGGGACTACAGGACGGCGGCGGGGCCGCCGGCGGGGGCCGACTCCCCTAGCGGGGAGGGAGATCGATCGTCACCGTGCGGTCGGCCGCGAGGTCGAGGGTGGCGGCGCCCCCCGGCGCGAGGTCGACCTCGGCCGTGAGAGGTCCCATCGCGCCGCTCACGGTTACCCTCCAGCGCCCCGGAGCCCCGTCCGCCGCGAGCACCCGGCCCGAGCAGCGGAAGAGCGGTTCGAGGACGATCGTCTCCGACGAAAGAAGGATATCGCAGTCTTGAAAAGACGAGAGGCCGGGAAGCGGGGATAGAATCGAATCCACCGTGATCGAGCTCCCTGCCGACCCAACCGCGCCGCCGGCGCCTCTCCCGATCGCCAAGACACTGGGTGCCGGCTGCCTGGCCTGGGTCTGGTATCTAGTGGTCTCTGCGGTCGTGGGCCTCGGGGCGTTCGTCCTCCTCACGCCCTCCGGTCCACCGGTCGACATCTATCATCACGGTCCTGGCGGCATGGAGGTGGACGTCGACGCCCTCTATCGCTCCATTCGCCCGCTGAAGAGCGCGGGGGAGATCGCCGACCTTTTTGCGCTCCCCGCCGGCTCGCTCCTCGTCCTGCTGGTGGCCGGCCGGCTCGGCGTGGCGCGGCGGGAGCTCCTCGCCCTCCGCTGGCCCTCCTGGCGCCAGGCCCTTCTGTGGACCGCTGCCTTCGCGGCCTTGAATTTCGGGTACCCATACGCGGCCAGGCTCGTGGGCTTCATCCCGAACCCTCAGGGCTACCTGGTCCGGGAGTACCCCCACCAGCCCATGCTGCCGGTCTTCTGGCTGTGCGGGGTCGTTCTCGGTCCGGTCTTCGAGGAGCTCTTCTTCCGGGGTCTCCTCTTCGGCGGCCTGGCGCGCTCGGCGTTGGGCGCCTGGCCGGCGCTGGCGTTGGTCTCCCTCCTCTTCGCCGCAGCGCATTTTCCCAAGGATCTCTTCTATTTCGGAAATGTGCTGGCCTACGGTCTCCTGTTTGCCGCGGCGCGGTTCGCCACCGGCTCCCTCTACCTCGCAATGGGCCTCCACAGTGCCGCCAACTTCGTGGCGACGGCGCACGTGGCGTTCTATCTCTACACCCGTTCGTAGGGGGCGTCCCTGTAGCCTCCAGACCCGATGGCCGTCCCCTCCCGCCCTCCGCGCGGCCGCTGGGCGCCGTCGCCCACCGGGCCGCTCCACGTCGGCAACGCCCGCACGGCGCTCGCCGCCTGGCTCTCTGTGCGCAACCGGGGCGGGACCTTCGTCTGGCGCACCGAGGATCTCGACCCGCCGCGGGTGGTGCCGGGGATGGCCGAGGCGATCCGCACCGACCTCGCCTGGCTGGGCCTTGACTGGGATGAGGGACCGGATGTCGGCGGTCCGCACGCCCCCTATGTTCAGTCGGAGCGCAGCCGTTTCTACGAAAAGGCCCTGGCCCAGCTCGCCGCCGCCGGCCGGCTCTTCCCCTGCCGCCGCTCGCGCCGCGACCTGGAGCGCCTGGCCTCGGCCCCCCACGGCGCCGAGGGGCTGCCCCCCTACCCGGCCGATTTCCGGCCCCGCCAGCTGGAGGCCGGCTGGTACGAGCGCTTGGCCCAGGCGGAGCACCCCGACGCCGCCCTCCGCTTCCTCGTCCACGACCGCCCGGTCCGCTTCGTCGACCTGGTGCAGGGAC
>Ga0137403_10000658_pt1 | contig 44747 bp, 42 predicted proteins | sample CZOMad2_1_16fung_FD_122057 | JGI IMG/M metagenome (GOLD analysis project Ga0137403, IMG submission 122057) | Vadose zone soil fungal communities from Angelo Coast Range Reserve, California, USA - CZOMad2_1_16fungal (Hybrid Assembly) | ecosystem: Environmental > Terrestrial > Soil > Vadose zone...
TACTGGCCTTCGACACTCATCAATCAACTCTCAACCTTCAACCAGTTCGGCAGCACACCCCTCATCGAAATCAAGCATCCGCGCCAAAAAAATCGTTGTTCGCGTTGCTCATTGGTCCTATCCGTCCCATTCGTCACATCCACCCCCGCGCTGCAACATCCGCCGGCGTTGGTAGGGCGCGTCACTCCGTGCGCGCCGACAATCGTATCAACCCCTGTTTCGGTAGGGATGCGCTGCTGCGCGTCCGAAATCCTTTCTATTTTGGAGCTGCAGAGCGGCGAAAGAAGGTAGCCCACGGCGCCAGCCGTGGGATTGCACGTTCGACCCGCCAAGCCCCGTCAAGGGGCGACAGAAAGCGGTGTTGGCTCGTAGCGCAGATTTTTAATCTGCCGTATTGCCGGTTTTTAACCGGCACAACCCGGGAAAGCTTTCAGGCATTTTGAACGCGGCGGCCAACTTGGACGTTCTGTCGGGCAATTCGCCTGGCACTCGTTTGTTGGGGCGTGTCGGGCGATCGATCAACATGCTCGGAATCCAGACTCAGACAACTTGTAACGTAATTGAATCAGTTTAGCGTATCACGCGGCTTTGGATGCAGACGGCTTATTATCTGCGCGAGCGTCAATCAGAACAATAGACGAGTCATTCTGGAGGTTCAGTCGTTTTAAAATGGCAATGACACGATTGTGTATGACGCGGAAGATCACACAAAGGAACTCCTTCGCTTCACCTTCCCCCGCCAGCGCGAAGGCCGCAAGTTGTCCATCTCCGATTTCTTCTCGCCGAAGTCCTCGGAAAAAATGGACGTTATCGGACTGTCGTTAGTCACCATGGGCGCCCGTGCATCGCTCGAAACCCAGAAGCTGTTCGAAGCAGGAGAATACACCAAATATCTCTACCTGCACGGCCTCAGCGTGGAGACTGCCGAAGCCCTGGCGGAATACCTGCATAAGAAGATGCGCGAAGAGTTGGGCATCGCCGGCGAAGATTCTCCGCATATCCGCGATCTGTTTCACCAGAAATACCGCGGCTCGCGCTATTCCTTCGGGTACCCGGCGTGCCCAAATCTGGAGGACCAGACCAAGTTGTTCGCCCTACTCCATCCCGAAGAGAACGTCGGCGTCCGATTAACCACCGGCTTCCTCCTGGATCCCGAGCAGTCCACATCAGCCATCGTAGTCCACCACCCCGGGGCAAAATATTTCGTAGTGTAGCCATCCGCGCCCCGGACTGGCGCAGACCATGTGGGAACGGGCGGCCCCGCCCGTCCAGGTCGAGCAAGGTTCGGCTAGAGCTTTGGTCCCACACGCGGACCACCCAAATGTCACCGCGGAAAATACAACACCATCAACTCTTCATCCACGTACTCGTCCCCGATTTTCAAAGCCCGCCGTTCGCACCCGTAAACCTCAAACCCCAAAGACTCATAGAGCCCCTTGGCTCCCGCATTCTGGCTGCTGACCGCAAGCGCCACCTGCTGCATACCGGGTAGAAGCTGCAGCAATCCGATCAGCTCCCCCAACAAGGCCCGTCCGATGCCTTTCCCGCGGCACTCCTCCGCGACGTAGACACCCCAAATCCCGCCCCGATGACGGATCTTCTCGCCCCGTCGGCGAAAGAATCCTGCCATCCCAATCAGTTGGCGGTCGATAAAAGCCCCAAGAACAAAATTGTCTTCAGATCTCCCCAGGCGTTTCCGGATGGATTCCAACGGCATGGCGTGGTGTTCGGCAACGGAGTCCGTGAAGGCCAGCGGCTCCCGCTCGAGCGCTTCGAGGCGAAGCTGCCGGTAAGCCTCTGCATCGAGTTCAGTCAGGCGGCGTATTTCCATGGTCAGTCGTCAGTACAATCAGTTCCCGGTTCTCAGTTGGTCCCGATTATACTGGCGAGCCTGCAACAAACCGCCGTACCCAACCTGCATCTCAAAGTCCTATGATTCGCAAACTGCCATCCGGAAAATATCGGCTTTATTCGCGAAAGAAAAATCCCAAGACCGGCCGTCGCCGGAACCTGGGAACGTTCTCCACCCGGACGGCTGCGGAAAGGCATGAACGCGAGGTGCAGTACTTCAAGAAGGGGTAAACCGATGCGCCACTAGTTCAGCTGCTGTTTCATCCAATCCAGCACGGTCGGCACCAGCGCGTCGTAAAACTTGTGGTTCACCGTGAAGCCGTGTCCCATCCCGTCGATCTCGAGATAGCGGGCGCGCCCTGGATGCACCTGATTCACAATTTCAGCGATAGCCTGACTGTCAGCTCGGCTCATGATTTCGTCAGCCCCTCCGCGGATTACCAGCACCGGTGCATTCACTTTTTGCCAGGCGTCGCCCAGGTTCAGCGCCTGCAGTTGCTGGTAAAACGCAGCCGGACGTCCGTACTGTCCGTCAGGGGCGTCGTACCAGAACCGCTTCCACTCGGGATGCTGGGCGATGACCTGCCCGGGAGTCATGCCTTTCATCAGGTACAGGTTGTAGAAGTCGGCAAGGACCGATACCGACGCATTCACTTCGGCCGGAGATTTGCCTTCTCCCGTCAGTCGCCGCCGTTCGAGTTCCAACATATGCTCGTACCAGGTGCGCCCCCATGAGCCTGCAGAAACGAAGCCGCGCAGCGGATGCTCCTGCGCGGCCAGTGGCGAAAAACCGCCGCCGTTGCTGAGCCCCACGACGAAGACGCGCTCACGATCCATAAAGTCATATTTTCCCAAGGCGTTGAACGCAGCCCGCCACCCTTCCATCTCGCTGTTGAAATCCGCCTTGGAGCAATCGCCCTGGCTCTCGCCCACCCCGGGCTTGTCCATGCGCACAGTGGAGTATCCCGATTCGTCAATGAGGCGCCGCATGAATATGCCAAACCCGTCACGCGTATTGGCGTCGGGATATTCCATCGTGTCGCAACTGAGCCACCCCACGAAAAATATGACCGGAACCTTCCCCGCAGTGGCCTTGGGACGGGTAATAAACGTCCGTAACTTCTGCCCGTTATGGTTTACCACCCAGTCATAGGTCACGTCAGCGTTCTGGAACTGCTCGCGCTGCGCCACAAGCGGCAGCGCCAGCAGAACTACTAAGCAAACAATTCGCGGCAGTAGCATGGCGAGAACCTCGGCAACTTTAGATGAAGAGAGAAGAAGGAGGTTACTGCAGGCAGGAAACCCTGGAAGAAGCTAGAAGGAATCTGGCGGAGAGGGAGGGATTTGAACCCCCGATACCCGTTAAGGTATGTCCGCTTTCGAGGCGGATCGTTTCAACCACTCACGCACCTCTCCGCAACAAAAGCCGACTAGCGACGGCTCCGGAAAAACGACTGCAACAGCTCAGCGCAACGGCCGCCCAGGACGCCCGCCGTTACTTCCATGCGGTGGTTCAGGCTGGGATGATTTAGGACCTGCATCACCGAACGGATGGCGCCCGCTTTAGGGTCATCCGCGCCGTAAACCAGGCGTTTCAGCCGGGCATGGACCAGAGCGCCGGCACACATGGCGCACGGCTCAATTGTAGCAAACAGTTCGCAGCCTTCCAGGCGGTGGTTCCGGATCGCGGCACCCGCCTCGCGCAGCGCGACGATCTCGGCGTGGGCAGTGGGGTCAGAGTCGCCGAGATTGCGGTTACCTCCACGGCCGATGACCTTGCCATCACAGACCACGACGGCTCCCACCGGAACTTCCCCGGCCTCGAATGCGCGCTGGGCAGCGCGAAGCGCTTCCTCCATAAACAATTCATCCGACTTCGCGTTGTCCGGCCCGGAAATGTCCGTGTACTTCAGTTGCTTGATCCTTTCTTCAGTCGAGTGCCCCACCCCTCTTTCGCGTACTTTGCGAAAAGGGTCGGTGATGGAAACCATCACCACACCTCAGGTACAAGCGTCACTTCGGAGCGTAAAGAAAAATCTCACGCATGAGCGCCCGTAAAGTCACCACCCTCAAACAACGAACGGTGGCTCACCCGGCAGACATGATTCCACGACCACCAGCGCAGAGCCCGCTCACTCCTGCTCGGCAAACACTTTGGCGTAGCTCTTGCCGTAGGGATAGAAGCGATCTTTCTCACCCCGTTCCCAAGCGGCCTTCAGTTCAGGGCGGGTAATATCCCAGTCCGGCCGGCACTTCTGCAACACCGAGCGCAGGTCTTGTCGAAGCTCTTCGACAGTCGGGCGGGCAAAGAACCAGTAGCCGCCATAGATCTTGAAGACGACGAGTCCGGGCTCGAGGACGAGAGTGTGCGGAATCATCGGATTGTTCGTCGGGTCCGTATACTCGGCGATATCGAGGTCCTTCTGCACCACGCGTCCCGCATCCGACAAAAATGTCCAATGCGCTCCGACGCCGGTACGGTACTCGTTGGTTGTGGTCAGGTTGTCCGTGCTGATCGTGACCAGCCGGCAGTAACCGACTTCCATCTCGTGATAAAGCTGAACCAGACCCTCGGCTTGACGACGGTCTTTCGGGCAGAAGCCCCCGCGACCGAGGACCAGAATCATCGGATCAGGTCCCTGCAGTTCGGAGAGTTTGCGCCGCTTACCCGTATGATCGATCAATTCATAATCCCGAAAGACAGCACCGGACACGATGTCTGCTCGCATGAGGTTCGACCTTTCTCGTCAACTAGGCACCAAGGCTGCCCCACCCTTGCGTTTTTTGCAAGGCTAGGTGGTGGGGACATCATTCCGGCAGATAGCATTTCAGTCGGCAGAGACAATCTAAGCGAGAAACGACCGAGCAATCTCATTCAAACAAACAAAGCCTGGGCGCTCCAGCGGATTCGCTCTTGCCACTTGACTCGCAAACTGCGTCACGATATTGTTCGCCATCCATTCTCAGGTTTCAGGGCCCTGAGCTTTCCCTGAACCTGGTCGATTCGGAGAACATGATGATGAAAACCCTTCGTCTGGCGGCGTTTTTGTGCCTGTGCACGACACTCTTTTCGCAAGCTCCGAACCAGACAACCCCCGCAGCTCAACCCGATTCGTCGGACTCGACGAAAGCCGACCTGGCACAAACGCCGCCCCCTTCAACCCCTCCGGCCGCTCCAAAGGGCTTCGTCCTTGAGGACGGAACGCCGGTGAAATTGAGGACCAATCGCACGATATCGTCAGGCGACTCTCAAGTCGGTGACACGCTCGACTTCGAAGTTCTTGAGGATGTGCAAGTCAAAGGTGTGGTCGTCATTCCCAAGGGTGGGCTTGCCTTTGCCACAGTGACCGAGGCCCAAGCCAAACGCAGAATGGCCCGAGGGGGAAAACTGGATATCAACATCGACTACGCGAAACTAGTCGACAGCGAGAAAGCGCCACTCCGGGCCGTGAAGGCAGTCCAGGGCGGAGGCCACACCGCAGCTATGACGGGCGGCATAGTCGCCACCAGTCTCGTGTTCTTCCCCGCCGCGCCGTTCTTTCTGTTCATGCACGGCAAAGACATCTCGATCCCGAAGGGCACCGCAATCACGGCCTACGTGAATGGAGACATGAAACTGGACATAGCTAAGTTCCAGGCATTGTCACCGTCCGCGGCAACGCCGGCAGCAGCCTCTGGCAGCGCTCCCGCTCCTGCGCCGAGTGCCAGCGCTCCACCCCCCGCATCCGGCGGCACTCCTCCCGCTGCGGCGCCGGCCAGCAGTGCTCCCGCTTCAGGTGACCAGGCCCACCTGCAAGTGTCGTCCACGCCGGATGGAGCCGACATCGAAATCGACAACAGTTTTGTGGGTAACACGCCGTCGACTATCGGAGTCCCAGCCGGCCAGCACAAGATAACCGTGAAGAAGATGGGCTTCAACCCGTGGGAGCGAACCATTACCGTCTCCAGTGGCCAGGTAAGCGTGAATGCAGTGCTGGAGCAATCGAAATAACGACGCTCGAGGGTGCCCCGTCCAAGCTCTCCGTTTGGGCGGGGGTTTTAGTTAATCTCTCCGCGAATCTATTCCGCAGCTTTACGCCGCCGCCGTCCGCTGATGAGATAGATGGCGGCACGGAGCTCAAGCAAGGGATCGTCCGACGGCTCGATCCCGTCCACTCTCGGAATAGGGTCAAAGATAATCTGCTTCTGCTCACGGGCGTCATCAGGAACCGTCCCGGTGAGAGTAAGCTTGCCGAAATTAATCAGCGGCCGGTCCTCGGGCCAGTGGATGGTCGCGTTATCCACGACATCGTTCTCGTTCGCAACCTGCACAACAATACGGAAACTGATCGGACCAGCAGAGAGGCGACGCGTCAAGTCATCGAAAAGAAAGTTCACGTCCTTGCCCTTCGCTGTCGCGTCGTCGAGATGCTCGACCCCCGCGTCCGGAATAATCCGGTAGCGTCCATGGCGGCTAACGCCAGCCTGGTTGGTGAAGCGGAGTGCCGTCACGCCAAAAAATGCCTCCCTCGCGAAGCTGGATGGAACCGGCTTCGGCTGCACGAAGGCGAGCGCTGCGGGATGACTGCCGAGAAATGCTTCCAGCGGCGATCCTGAGAGTTTCGCTGGATCGCTCACCGCCACGGCCCGCAAGAATTCGAGAAACTCCGGCCCGGTTCTGACGGGAAATCCATCGACCGAGTGGCTGATGACGTCGGTGTGAACATGCTCAGCCAGCTGAAATCGAATCGCCATGCCGCGCGGATTAGCATTCGGGTCGTTGTCAGGCAGCTGGGGGACTCCGGTGGCGTTGGAAAAACGAACGACAACCAGAGTGGACGCACGAGCGATATGTGGCGCCCGCGTCAACGAAATTGCATCTTTGGATGGAGTAAATGTGCCGGTAAGCAATTCGCCTTTGGCGTGCGCCGGGCGAAAACCAGGATGCAGGCTGAAGATGGCGTCGAACGCCTTGAGCACGTCGCCACTCAAGGCCAGAAGCTTTTCGTCGGAGGGCAATGGCATAGTCGATTCCTTGATGGTTTGAGGTACTTGGTAGAGTCTCGTTCTCCGGGTGCCCCGTCCAAGCTCCGCTTGGGGCGGGGGTTTTCTTTGAAATACTTAGTCAATGACCGCCCTAAATTTATGTGACAGACGAACATCGCCGCCCAAGCGGAGCGCTTGGACGGGGCAACCTCAGACAACGGTAGCGTGGACCTCAAGGTACTCAGCTTTTATCACCGTGTGGTTGGGATCTCCTTGATTGTTCTTCGTCCAGTGCCCGGTCAAATCGCCGGTGAGGGCTTTCTGGCCTGCTTCATCGAGGCGTGCAAAGGTCATTTGGGTAGGGCCAAAATATTTTCTGAAGAAGGCCACCGCATCAGATGGCGGAAAGGGATAGTCGAACAGCAGGTGCTGCCTCGTCATTTCGAGGCGCGTTTTTCCGCCCAGACGTTCAGTCACGACTTTCTCGTCACCCCACAACGAAGGCGCAGGCACGTCGGGCGGGGGCGGCGCATGGCGAGACGTTATCTTGAACATCTGGCCTACGAAGCCATCCGGCGTCCAGTTGCCCATGGCGATCAAGCCGCCGGGGCGGCAGACGCGCAGCAGTTCTGAGGCAACTACCTCAGGCCGGGGTGCGAACATGGCTCCGAACATCGAAACCACGACATCGAATCGCGACGCGTCGTAAGGCAGCTTCTCGGCATCGCCCTCGACGAATTCGATCTTCAGTTTTTCATCGGTGGCGCGTTTGCGGGCCTGTTCCAGAAGATTGGTGGCGATATCGAGGCCAATGACCTCCGCCCCTGCCCGGGCGGCCGGAATCGATTGGTTCCCCGTGCCGCAAGCCACGTCCAGCACTTTCGTCCCAGGCTTGAGATGGAGGCGCCCGATGAAGTCCTCCGCTCCGTGGGAATTCAGCTTCGCGATTTCACCGAAGTCACCCGCCATCCACATGGCCCGCATACGCTGTTTCAACTCAGCAAAGCCCTCAGGCAAAGTCGCCATGATCGCCCTCCTTTATGAAAAATGATGTCGAGAAAGTATACGGGAAGGACGTAATGGAGGCGCGCACGTCCTCGCTCGTGCAGCCGTGAGACGGGCGTGGACGCCCGTCCTCCAGGTTGTCGTGCTATTGCTCCGCGCCCGTGATCTTGCTCTGCACGTGCGTGTGCTCGAAGTCCCTGTTTTCCAGAGACACCGTCATCGTGCGATTGAAAAAGAAGAGCGCACGAATGCGAAATTCGCTCCCCAGACTAACAGGAAACCAGACGCCACCGTCCTGTCGCCGGTAATGAACCGCGAAGCCGATACCAGGAAGGTCAGTACCCAGGAATTTCCGGACGCCGAACGGTAAGGGCTGTGAAAGCTTGGTAAACACATAAACCGGCTGGAACTCCAGGGCGTCAATGTAAGCCTCGCCGGCCCAGTCGGTGTCCTCGTCGTCCTTCGGAATGAAAGCGACGTGGTAAGCCTTGCGGCCTTCGAAAGGGTCGCAGTCGAGTAGGCGAAATTTGTAGTCCCTTTGCTCGTTCGTGGTGAGCGGGAACAAGTCGTGGGCCAGGCCGTCTTTGGACTTCTCGTCGGTAACGTCATCACGAAAGTCATGGACCAACTCGCCGTCGGTACTCTCGGAGTCTGGCACAGGCTCGCCGCTGAAGGCTTCATACTTGCCCTTGTGCCAGTATCGTCCCGTGATCTGCTCGAGCGTCCTCTCGGTATGGTCGGGCTTGGGGACAATGTGGTAATCAGCGGCCTCTTCGCGCAGGATCTTGCCGGTCGGCTTTTTCGAGATCACCTGAATGTGCTGATGATAGATGTACTGGCTTCGCAGCTTTTCGCTGCTGTCCTGGTTGGTGGCGACTCGGGCCATGATGGCATCGGCGGTCAGGGAATCGTCTGCCTTCGCGTGTCGGGAGGAAACGGCGGCGAGCAAGAGGAGCGAGATCAGGCGGCGCTTGACCATGGGGATGCCTGAGACTATGTACGGGAGTCTCAGGCCGAGAGTTCAGATTAGTTTGGCGGGCGTAGCGGAGCGTTCGCTGCGCTGGGCAGGCCAGGACGCCTGCCCCTACGCGAGCACTCGTGGTTCCCGGCTTAGCTTCCCATTTGGATTTGCAGGACTTCTCCAGGGAGGCGGACCAGGGTTGATCTGGTTGAGGCTTCACCGGGTTCGATCTCGCTTCGGCTGCGTTCCGGCCTGACCAATGGAGTGTCGTCAGCCCGCATTCTTTCCATCCGGATTCCCAGAGTGCGCTCCAATTGGTGCAGCTCTGAACGCTGTTCCCGAGCGAAGAGCGTGGAAGCTACGCCCAGTTCGCCGGCGCGTCCCGTGCGGCCGACACGGTGGATGAAGTTTTCCGCCACCTCAGGCAAATCGTAGTTGATGACGTGGGCAATGTCCTGCACGTGGATGCCGCGCGACGCCAGGTCGGTGGCAACCAGGATGCGGTAGCGTCCCTGCTGAAATCCGGTCAGCGCCGCTGAACGCTGCGATTGCGAGCGGTCGCCATGAATCATAGCCGCAGCAAAGCCCTCGCGATTCAGGTTCTTGGCCAGGCGCTCGGTACCGCGCTTGGTGCGGGCAAATACCAGGCAGCGCCCGGTCTCTTTCGAGAGCAGCCGGTGCAACATCTCCTGCTTGCGGTCGGCGGCGACTTCGAAGGCCTGAACGCGCACATTCTCCGACGGCTTCAAGATCGAGCCGAAGGCCAGGCGCACCGGGCTTCTGGTGTAGTCGCTGACCAGATGAGCCACGGACGCTTCCAGCGTGGCGGAAAAACACATGGTCTGGCGATCTTTAGGCAGTACCTTGGCGATCCGGCGAAGCGCCGGTAGGAATCCCATATCCAGCATACGGTCGGCTTCGTCAAGAATCAGCACTTGAAGGTTCTGGAAGGTGATCAGACGGCGATCGAGAAAGTCTTCCAACCGTCCTGGCGTAGCGACTACCAGACGGGCTCCCCTGCGCAGTGCAGTCAACTGGCTACCTTCAGCCAAGCCGCCTACGACCAGGGCTGCCGGAGACAGTTTCGAACCGCGCAAGGCGTTGTACTGGTCCACCACCTGCATGGCCAGTTCGCGGGTGGGCACCAGCACCAGCGCCGCGATTCCAGACTTATCGGAACCAGCTTTTTCGGAGCCAGGCTTTCCAGCCTGAAGCAGACCCTCGATGATCGGGATCAGAAAGGCCAGTGTTTTACCGGTTCCCGTCTGAGCCGTAGCGAGCACGTCTTTGCCCGCGAGTGCCTGCGGAATGGCCGCGGCTTGCACCGGGGTCGGAATGGAAAAGTTAAGGGACGATAGTCTCTCTTGCGTATAGGGCGAGAGAGGTAATTCTGTGAAACTCTGCATTATTGTTTTTTCTCTTTTTCTGTTGGCGGAAGCGATCGCGGCGCGCACACGAAGCTTCCGGGGCGAGCAGCAACTAGCATTGCCAGTTTATTTACGCCGAAGACAAACGGAGGGAAATTAGGCGGGAATTCAGGTTCAACCCAGAGCAACCGCACCACAACCGTGGTATTAGACGCAAAGTTAGTGTATCACGGGCCGCGACCAGGGCCAGCGGGGATGTTGGATCCAGGGGTAACTTTGGTGATGCGACGCCCGGGCCCGGTCGCACCCATCCACTCATTCCAGGCGTCATCCTGAACGACCCTCAGGCCGTGAAGGATCTGGCGCGGAGCCAGCTACCGTCGCCAGGGCTCGGCAGGGTCGCAGTTTGCGTAAATCAACTCCACCCCTTGTCATTCCGAAGCCAGTTCTATGGGCGAGGAATCTGCTTTCTTCCGACAGCGAAACAGCAGATTCCTCGCGCGATAACGCCGCGCTTCGGAATGACAATTCTTTAAAGATGTTTGAATTACACCACCGCTCCAGGCCTTCCGGCGATTGTATTGCACAGCCGAAAAGGTATACCGTTCAAGATCTAGGAAGGGCCCCCCGCAATCTACACGGTGCGCCTAAGCTAGGGCGCGCTTACTTCGTCCCAACAATCGTTGAGAGGAGAAACACATGCCTGACCTATTTGAACAACTCAAGCAAAAATACCAGCCGGTTCTGGATAAGATTCAGCAGGAAGGGGCACAGCTTTTGAACGTGAATCTGGATGGCAACCAGCTTTTCGTGAAAGCGATCGCCGTTTCAGAGGCCAGCAAGAACCGCATCTGGGACGCTATCAAGGCCGTTGATCCAACTTTCTCCGACCTGAAACATGACATCGAAGCCAAACAGGGTGCGCAGGATTATACCGTGCAACCGGGCGACAACCTGTCCAAGATCAGCAAGCACTTCTACGGCGACGCCAACAAATATCTGGCCATCGCCAAAGCCAACAACCTGGACGATCCCGACAAGATCAGGGTCGGCCAAAAACTTGTAATTCCAGAAGCCGCTTAAGACGAACCTCGGACTTCAGACCTCGGACGTCAGCCCCGCGAGTTTGGGGAACCCCGAGGTCTGACAGCCGAAGCCGTTCTAGGCTATACTGCCCGCCGCGCCAAGAGGGTTGCCAGTCGACGCGCTAGCGCGGGAGGAAAACCATATGCATCTGCTATGGACACTGTTGATCGGGCTCGTCATCGGGGCAGTAGCGAAATTCATTATGCCGGGCAAGGACCCGGGTGGGATTATCGTGACCATGCTGATTGGCATCGCCGGATCGTTCATTGCCACCTGGGCAGGTCGCGCTATCGGCTGGTACCAGGAGGGACAGGCCGCGGGCTTCATCATGTCCGTCGTAGGGGCCATCGTGTTGCTCGGCCTCTATCACCTGGTCAAACCGAAAACGAATTGAGCGCGCGGCAGCGTACCGTATGGGGCGGACACTCTTGTCCGCCGCCTTTGACTTGGATTTCGGCTTCCGCAACCAGAAACAATCAAGCCGCAAAGCGGCGCCAGAATGCAGCCTAGGACGCAAGCCCTGGGTGACAGACGGCAGTCGATCCAGCTCCGTAGGAGCGAAAGAAACACTCCTAAACACTGCGACAAAAAGCGCAGTGTGAAATTCTACACACGACTCGCAAGGCGAGTTGCGAGGGGCCCATGCGTTGGACACCAGGCGGCAGCAGCGACGACGTTGAAGATCGCCGCGACGAAAGCGGTGGAGGCGGATTCCGCCCCGGAGGCATCCACCTGGGCCTGGGTGGGATTATCGTTCTGTTTATCCTGAGCCTGATTTTCAAACGTGATTTTCTGTCGCTGGTCAGCACCGACTCGGCAGGCACGGGCGGCACGGCTATGTCGCAACCCGATCCCGTCCGCGACCAGCAGGAAAAGCCGCTGGTAGACTTCGTGACATTCGTCCTGAACGACACCCAGAACACCTGGAGCCAGGTCCTTCCGGCGCAGGGGACGCCCTATCGCCACGCCAAGCTCGTCCTCTATCGCGACTACTACCCTTCTGCCTGCGGTACAGCGCAATCCGCCACCGGTCCTTTCTACTGTCCCGAGGACGAAAAGGTCTATATCGACCTAGGCTTTTATGACGAACTGAAGCGGCGCTTCGGTGCCCCCGGAGAATTCGCCGAAGCCTACGTCCTGGCCCACGAAATTGGACACCACGTGCAGAAGCTGCAGGGCATCGAGGACAAGGTGCGGCAGACACAACAGCAGAACCCGCAAGCCGCCAATCGGCTTTCGGTTGCTCTGGAACTGCAGGCCGATTGCTTGGCCGGCGTCTGGGGACACTCCACGCAGCAGCGCAACCTTCTCGACCCCGGCGACGTAGATTCAGGCCTGAAGGCCGCAGCCGCGGTTGGCGACGATCGCCTCCAACGCATGTCCCGCGGCACTGTGAATCCCGAGACTTTCACCCACGGCAGCTCTGCCCAGCGCACCGAGTGGTTCCAACGAGGCTTTCAGGATGGAACCATCGCGGCCTGCAATACCTTCCAGTAGTCTCAAGGGGTACTCAAGAGTGCCCCGTCCAAGCTCCTCCGCTTGGGCGGGGGTTTTGGGGAATCAAAAATGAGGTACTGACGAAAAAATCCCCGCCCAAGCAAGAGCTTGAGCGGGGCACCCTCCAGGGGTAGAAGCGCTGTCAGTCGCCCACTCCAGCGTTGACATTGAAGTGCAAGGCTGACGGATCTAGGCTCGGCGCGATCGAGTAACTTGCTCGCGAATCGTAGTCATTCGAAGCATCGGGGTCGTACGGCGGAGCACTGTTGTACCCGATGTCTGGGTACTGATAGTAGTTGGAGGAGGGCCACGGCGCATACCAGTAAGGGTTGTACCACCAGGGATCCCATCCATACGCCCAGCCCGGGCTCCAGTAGCTGCCCCAGTATGGCCAGCCCACGCCAAAGCCCCAACCTCCCCAGCCAAAGCCCGTCCCAAAAAAGCCGCCGCCCCAACCATAGCGGGGCCAAAAACCTCTCCCCCACCCGTAGCCGCGGTACCCTCGAAACCCGTTCCCGCGCCAGGCCGGTCCGCCGCCAAACCCTCGGTTGCCAAATCCGTGGAAGCCACCAAAGGAATTGAAGCGGGATCCACCAAACCGGTTCGTGTTCGATCCGAAGCGCGCGTTCGAAAAGGAGCCGAAAGCGGATCCGCCGAAACGCGAGGCCCCGAATCCCGAACTCTGCCTCGCGCCAAAGGACGCCCCTGATGAAGCGCTCCTGGACGGGCCGAAAGAATGCCAGGCGCCGTCGGGCCTTCCGCCGTTATGAGCGGAAAGACCGGAGGAAGCGAAGTTTCCCGAACCGCGCCCTCCGCTGAACCGTGAGGAACTGCCGCCGTCGCGGAACGAATGCCATCGCCCATCATTGATTGCGGAATGAAAATTCGACAAGTGATTTCCGAACGAACCGGAATTTCGGCCGGATTCAAACCCGCGGTTTCCCCGGCTCATGCCGCGCGATGCACTGAATCCGCCGTAAGAACTCCTGCCCGCTCCGTAGCGGCCCGCCGCGAATCCGCCACCAGGGCCAACGCTGCGGTAGCTCCCCCCGCCGAAGGACCGTGAGGCCCCGAAGGAGCCCCCTCCACGATATGCGCCACCACCCGCGCTATGGAAACCTCCTCCTCCACCGCCGCCGTGGAAGCCCCCACCCCCACCACCGTGGAAACCACCGCCTCCACCACCGTGACCGCCGTGTTGTGCGAACGCCAGATTTGGGGTCAGAGCCAGAGTTGAGAAAGCAGCAAACACGATGAGGGATTTAGACAAACAAAATTTACTCATAACCTGTCCTTCCATTCGAGCGGGACGGCGCACGCTCGATCACGGACCCGATTGATTGAGTCCAAAGACTCTCATCCCGATGCCAGAGTTGCACAGGCACGGAAACCGCCACTAGAAAGGATGCATCTTGAGTTCCAACTCTCTTGGGAAAGCCGGCGCTTTCACTAACCCACTGTTCTCAACAAATCTCATCGGCCGAGACGCCAGATAGGCAAAGCGTTGCAACATGCTAATGGCCCAATTCCACCAGTGGGGTGGTGGTTTTCGGCCATGGGCGGGCCTTAGCAGAGTCTTTCAGTCCTGCCGTGCTACTGCCGGGCAACTTTTATTCGCTCTTAAGGGTTCAATATACGTAACAGCAATCACGCATGTTTGGAGGAAGAGATTGAAAACGTCAAATCCTTTTCACGGACGCAAACATTCTGCCCCAGTCATCGCTTTTTTCTCAGCCCTGGTCCTGGTTTGCTCAGCGGCGCTCTCGCTCCGCGCTCAGAGCGTCGCCTTCAGTCCGTATCAGGACGAAAGTGACGGCGTCAGCGCCGGCGGAAAGTGGATGGAGTTCCATTCCGAAGACAAGATGACCGGCGCCAAGAAAGCCCGCTTTGAGCTTCTGTCGGACAACTACCTGAGAGAAGATCCGGAGTACAAGCCACGAATCCAATTCACCTGCAGCAATGGCAAGTACACTGACACTGACTTCAATCCCGGCATCCGGCTGGGCCCGCCCAACCGCCCTGGCTTCTGGGGACAGCCCCAGATGGAAGTCCTGGTGCGCGTCGACGACACCCACAGCAACCACGGCTGGAACTGGGTTCGCGGCCGTTTCCTCTCCGTGGATAAAGGCACGACTCGCGAATTGATCGGCGCCCGCGTCTTCAAGGTGGAACTGCGCGGCCAATACGGACCCGAAATCGCGGAATTTTCGCCCGCCGGCCTCGACTTGGCTCGAGTGAAGCAGACCTGCGATTTAACCACGAAGAGACCCAGCAAGAACTAGAACCGAACTCTCGAGGTGCCCCGTCCAAGCTTTTGCTTGGGCGGGATTTTGGCGCAACCGCAACATCATCCCCGATGTCGCGCCTCAGCTTCGGCCAGCCACCCTCGGCGCAGCCTTTCGGTCGGGATGCTCGACAGATACGGTTTGATATCGAGAACAGCTGTCCCATCCAGCATGTCAACGCCCCGAACATGCAACTCGACGCCATCGCGGCGAAGCAGCTCGACGACGGTCAAGCCAATCGCGTTCGGACGCCGTGGAGACCGTGTCGCAAACACCCCATGCTGCCGATTGTCGGATGGCGGCGAAGCCAGCAAATCGTCCCCCCGCAATTGCTCCCTGGGAGAGCGATCGAACTCCCAGATGACGAAGAGATGCGAAAAGCCCTCGATGTCTGTGAGGCCCCGCTCAAACTCAGGCAGTATCTTGAGCACACCATCCATGTCGTGTTTCGCGCCAAGACCCTTAGGAATCTCTTTTGTGTCGGTGTACGGACTACTCACAAATCCAATCGGCTGCGAAGTAAACATAACGGACCATGCCTCCATTCCGCAGGGCTAGTTTCCATCCTAGCTCCCGAGGGTGCCCCGTCCAAGCTCCGTTCACCCTCCGGCGCTGACGCCGGAGTGTAAAGGATGTCCCGGGACGTTTTGTAAAGGATGTCATGGGATTGAACACCCGGCGACCATAGTACCCAGTTTTCTTTGCTTGCCCATGCTCTTCACACTGAGAATTCCAGGCAAGCCGGTGCCGCCGGACTGTGCCATGAAATACATAGCTCCTTCGCTTGCTTTCGTCCCGCTGCGCGACCAAAAGACGGAGCTCAGGATGACGGCTCTTCGGCTCTTCGGATTGACGCCCACGATGCAGCGGCGTAACGTTGTCACCGCCGCAGCGGCCAGATCGCAACCCTCGCCGCAAATTCATCGGAGGCCTCCCCCATGAACAACCGTCTAGCCAAAACAGCACTAATCGCTTCCCTGCTCACATCGGTGATGTGGGCGCAAAACCCTGGAAAGACGCTCAGCTCGTCTCAGGCGCTGCTGGAATCGTGGAACGACATTGGACGCAAACTGATCGCTATGGCCGAGGATTTTCCCGAAGACAAGTACGACTTCAAACCAACCCCGGCCCAACGCAGCTTTGCCGAGCAATTGCTGCACGCGGCCGGATCAAACGATCTCTTTACTTCCGTCGCCAAGGGAGAAAAACCGGTAGACGATGAGTCTCGCGCCAACTACAAGACCAAAGCCGCCGTAGTCGCCTACGTGAAGAAATCATTTGCCGATGGCGCCGCCATCATCAAGGCGAAGGGCGACGCAGGGATGGCCAAGACAGTCGTGAGTTTCGAATCCCACGAGACCCTGCCTCTGCTGGATCTGGCCTACGAATTGATTGAGCACGCCGGGGAACACTACGGTCAGCTGGTGGTTTACTATCGGGTTGCAGGATTGGTGCCGCCGGAGTCGAGACCGCAGAAATAGGCGCTTACTCCAGACCCAGCTCTTTCCACTTCTTGTCCACCAGAGCTTTGGTTTTTTCGTCCATGAGGATTTCGTCGGGCCAGGGGCGCGCGAAGCCTTCGCTGGGCCATTTGCGGGTAGCGTCAATCCCCATCTTCGAGCCGTAATTGGGCAAACGCGAAGCGTGGTCCAGCGAATCTACAGGGCCCAGGGTGAACTGAATGTCACGCTCGGGGTCGATGTGATTTAACACCTTAAGCGTAACTTCGCCGATGTCTTGCACATTCACGTCTTCGTCGACCACGATGATGCACTTGGTGAACATGGCCTGACCCAGCGACCAGATGGCGTTCATCACCTTTCGCGCCTGCCCAGGATAGGACTTCCGGATCGAAACCAGCATCAGGTTGTGAAAGACGCCTTCGAGCGGAAGATTGATGTCCACAAGCTCCGGAATCGTGAGCCGCATTAGTGGCAGAAAGATGCGCTCGACGGCCTTGCCCATCCACCCGTCCTCCATCGGAGGCTTCCCCACAATGGTGGTCGCGTAAATCGGATTTTTTCGGTGAGTGATGCAGGAAACGTGAAAGACCGGATAGAGATCTTCCAGCGAGTAAAAGCCGGTGTGGTCGCCGAAAGGACCCTCTGTCCGGAGTTCGTCGAGATGAACGTGTCCTTCGAGGACAATCTCTGCCGCAGCCGGAACTTCGAGGTCGACCGTTTCACACTTCACCAGTTCGACCGGTTTCTGGCGCAGGAAGCCGGCGATCAGATATTCCTCAACATCCGGCGGAGCGGGGACGATGGCGGAAAACGTAATGGCGGGGTCGGTGCCGATGGCGACTGCGACCTCCATTTTGCCGGCGGGCCGGTTCCCTTCCGCAAGCACCGAGCCGCCTGAAGTGCGCGCCATCACATCCACCGCGGTGCTGGCACGAGCGGGGACGCTCGCGCCCACATTGCTCTGGGCCGCCGCGCGCAGGGCTTCGCGGTAGTGCTCGGCTCCGACTTTCTGGCGCTGCCAGTGCATGCCGGTAGTGCGCTCGTCATAGATCTGCATCCGGTACATCCCCACGTTGCGCTTGCCGGTCTTGGAATCACGCGAGACTACGCAAGGCAGGGTGATAAAGCGGCTGGCGTCCTTGGGCCAGCATTGCAGAATGGGAAAATCGAGCAGCGAGAAATTGTCGCGCTTGATGACTTCTTTGCAAGGTCCAGTAGAAACGGTTTTGGGGAAGAACTTGCCCATCTCGGCAAGCATGGGAAGCATTTTTACCTTGTCGAGAAAACCCTGTGGAGATTTTACGTCCATGAAGGCGCGGATACGGTCGGCCACCTGGTCGAGGGTATCGACCTCAAGCGCGAGATTCATGCGGCGAGCGGAGCCGAACTGGTTAATCAACACCTGAGATCCAGGATGGCCCTTGACGTTCTGGAAGAGCAGTGCGGAGCCGCCGCCAGATTTGGAGGAGTTGCCCTTGCTTACGCGGTCGGCGATTTCAGTGATTTCGAGGACGGGATCTACTTCGGTGCGAATTGTTTTCAGTTCACCGGCACTCTCTAACGCCGCGATCCATCCACGCAGATCATCGTAGGCCAAAATCTTCCCCCGTTTTGAAATCGCATTATAACGGCAGCGACCGCATTTGACTGCATGGAGTGCCGGCCAAGGAGTCGTCAATGAAAAAGCCAGAATATGTAGAGTTGTCCGAGATCGGGAATGAAGCGCCTCTGAAAACGCCACGCGGACTGAATGAAGTCATCGCTTCGTTGTCCAACAGCTTGACCATGTGTGCGGCGTCCGGAATCTCGTCTGCTCCGAGTTTCGAGGATCGGGGATCGCCTTCAGAGAGCTTAGATTCAGGAATTCAAGTTTTAGTTTTTAGTTCTCGGTTCTCCGATTGTATAGTTCTTGGGCACGATCCAGATCAGGGGTGGACGAGTGAAACGACGCGTTGTGATCACAGGGATGGGGGCGGTGAGCCCCAATGGCATAGGGAACACCGCGTTCTCCGAGGCTATCTTGACCGGGAAAAGCGGGATTCGACGCATTACGCGTTTCGATCCGTCTGAAATTCAGGTGCAGATCGCGGGCGAGGTCGTGGACTTCGACGAACTTGCATGGGTGGACAAGCGGGAACGCAAACATGTCTCCCGCGTGCTGCCCTTGGCCTTGGCGGCCGCAACAGAAGCCCTCACAACCGCTGGAATCGATACCGCTTCCCTTCCTCTGGAAAAGAAGAGACGCTTCGGTGTCATTCTGGGGTCGGGTGGCGGATCGCAGGAGTTTACGGAAGAACAGTACCGTCTGTTTTTTCATCAGCAATACAAACAGATGAGCTTGTTCTGCGTGCCCACCGGAGTGATGGGAACTCTGTCCAGCGAACTCAGCGTGCGTTTCGGATTGCGTGGGCCCAGCCACGTTGTGACCACGGGTTGCACCTCCTCGACCGACGGCTTCGGATATTCGGTTCGGCAGATACAGGCTGGCAGGCTCGACATGGTGTTGAGCGGAGGGGCGGACGCGCCCATCTCGCTGGGCATTGTGAAAGGCTTCATTCTGATGAAGATCCTCACCGACTCCTGGAACCATGAACCCCAGCGCGGGTCGCGACCGTTTTCCGTGGACCGCGACGGCTTCGTGGTGGCCGAGGGAGCGTGGATGTTTGTGCTCGAAGAATACGAGCACGCGCGGGCGCGAGGCGCGAAGATCCTGGCCGAGATCAGCGGGTACGGCTCGACCTGCGAGGCGTTCCATCGGGTACGGCTGCAGGAGTGCGGCGAGGAGCCGGCGAGAGCCATTGGCTTGGCCATGAAAGAAGCGGGCATTGGAGCCGCTGATGTGCATTACGTGAATTTGCACGGCACTTCGACTCAGTTGAACGATCGCATCGAGACTCGGGCGCTGAAACTGGTGTTGGGTGAACACGCTGGGCAGGTGCCAATGTCCGCGTTGAAATCGCAGATCGGGCATCCGCAGGGAGCCTGTGGAGCGGCAGGAGTGGCCGCCACAATTGTCGCCATGCAGAACGGGCAAATTCCGCCGACCGTTAATCTGGAAACGCGGGACCCGGAGTGCGATCTCGATTACGTGCCGGATGTGGGACGCAAGAGAGCTATCGAACACGCGGTTTGCAACTGTATTGCTTTTGGATCGAAGAACTCAGCGCTGGTGTTGAGGAATTGTGCGTGAAGCAGTCGTCAGTCGTCGGTCATTGATCGTCAGTCACTGGCCGAAACCCCTGTCATCCCGACCGGAGGCGAAGTGGAGGGACCTTGTGTTACGGAGATCGGAACGGTCGCCGCTTGCCTTCATCTACGCAGGCGGGTCTCTGGGCGGTGCGGCACGGCTGGGAAAAACCACGACGTCAACTGATATCAGCTCGCCATTAACACAAGGTCCCTCCACTTCGCTCGCTCCGGTCAGGATGACAGGCTAATTTACGACTCCAACAAATGCAGCACCGTCCCTTCCACCTTGGGCCAGGCACTCGAGCGGGGATCGATCAGGTCGGAATGTCCGGCGGTGGAAATTTCCAGATAGTGCACATTCTCGCCACGCTTTTTCTTCTGCTCGGTATAGTTCCGGCTAATGAACGGCGGCACGGTGTCGTCGGAGGCGCCATGGATCAACCATTGCGTGGCTGAGGAAATTTTGAGTTGCATGGGGTCGGCCTCGCGGTAGTGCTCGGGAACACGGCTAGGCTCGCCGCCGAGAAAATCCACCACCGCGTTGTCGCTAAGATGAAGCTCCCACGCCTGCTGCAAATCAACCACCCCGGCGAGAGAAACTACCCGCTTGAGGGTGGGCTCATGACCAGCCAAGCAGAGTGCCAGTTGGCCTCCGGCAGAGTGGCCGATAACGACCACCTTGGATAAGTCCAGATTGTAGCGTTGTGCTAACTGCGAAACGTAGCGGTAGGCACTGCGCAGGTCTTCGAAGGTGCCCGGCCATCCTCCGCCCGGGTTGCCCACCCGGCGATACTCGACATTCCAGGTTGCCAGTCCCTTGGCCGTGAAGGCGGCACAGAGGTATCCGGCATGCTTCAGGTCATATTTCGCGCGCCAGAAGCCGCCGTGAATGTTCATCACGACCGGAAAGGGACCTGGTGATTTCGGTACCCGCAGCTCGCCGAACTGATTGGGGTCGGCGCCGTAGATCAGGCGGGCGTCGGCTGGGGGCGGAGGCGCAGTCAGGATATCGTCTGTGGGCATCGGCGTACGGAGGTTCCGGCAGCGCTTCAGCTTCTTCGGGAAACCAGTTGTAGTTTTTAGTTTCCGGTTCCCAGTTATTGGCCTTTGAGCTTTAACTTGGATTTGTTTTCTTCAAGGAATTCTCGAAGTTTCTCCGAGGCTTCGAGCAGCCGCGTCCATTGCTCGTAATAAAGCGTCACGGGAAATCTGCCCAGGCCGTAGACGCTGACTCCGCCCTTTTCACTTACGCGGAATTCCAGGCTGCCGGCGCGGCGCGCACCCTGCTTTTCAAGTTCAGACAGACGGGCTTTGAGTTCTTCGTAAGTCGGTTCAGTCATGAAAATTACTCCGGCGAATGAGAGATTAAGACACGTGGAGCGGGAGACGGGGATCGAACCCGCAACCAACGGCTTGGGAAGCCGCTACTCTACCGTTGAGCTACTCCCGCTCACTTATTAACCGAATCAGGTTACCACTGCGGCGAACTGTGGGGCAACGAGGCTACTCGATGGGTTCGATGAGGCGGTCTGGCAGTTGGGCGACTGTGATGGCTGCCAGCACCAGGACGATTCCCAGGATTTGCAGGGGTCGCATGACTTCCCCCAGCGCGACGGCGGCGATGACGATCGAGAACACGGGTTCCAGGCAGCTGACGATGATGGCGCGTGTGGGCTCCAGATGTTGCAATCCGGCAAAGTAGAAGGAGAACGGGGCCAGCACGGACACGAGCGAGAAGACGAGCAGGAAGAGCCACTGGGCGGCGGAATACTGCGCGGCCATGAGCTTCCATGGAGGATTGACCAGAAGCCAGAAAAGGGATGCGCTGCCGGTGGTGTACAACAGCACGATCCAGCGGTCGCGCCGGGCGAGAATGTCGTGTCCACCGATGTTGTAGAAAGCGAACGAAAAGGCTGCGAGCAGGGCGGCAAGCACACCGATGGTGTCGAGGCGCAATCCCGTTTTTCCGAGCACGCCGATGACGAGCGCGATTCCCGTTACCGCCAATCCGACTGCCGAGACCCTCTGGAGCGTTAATTTTTGCTGCCCACGAGCGACGGTGTAGACCAGCACCCAGATCGGAGCTGTGTATTGCACGGTAATTGCGGTCGCAACGTTCGCCCTTTGAATGGCCAAATAATAGAAATAGTTGGACGCGGCCACACCTAGAATTCCGATGAGGAAGAGTTGGCCGAGGTCCCGGGCGGAAACGCGCAAGCCCTGGTGTCCCCGGAGCAGCCTCAGGATAGGGAGAAGCACGAGGAAGGAAAACGTGGCCCGACCCTGGGACAAAATCAAGGGATCGATAGCGCTGACGGCGTGGAGGCCGGGCAGGCGGCCGGTGAAGGCAGCGCGGCCTAGCGTAGCCGAGACGCCCCAGAAGAACGTGGCGGCGGCGATGTATAGATAGCCGCGGAACGGTTTGCGGGTTTGTTCGGGCACGTGCAGGTTATAACAAAAGGCTACCGAGCTTTGCTCGGCCGGACAAGCGAGGGCGGCTGTCCCCACGTGGTCTGGGGTGCTATCTACGGTTGTCGGTTCTTGGTTCAGGGTGGATCAGAACGCGGAACAGTTCGGGAAACTCCTGCTTGAAACGGATTTCTAGTTCGGTGGAAATATCGTGCACGCTGGACAACGGCAGGTCGTCTGCCATGGTGCAGTGGGCGGAGACGTAGATGCGGCCGCGCACGCGTTTGATGAGGACTTCGTGCATATCGAGGATCTCCGGGAACTTGGCGGCAACGGCCTTCAGGCGCCTTTCCAGTTTGGCGTCATGTAGCAGCTCGTCGCCAGCCTCGATGGTTGCGGGCTCACTCTCGATATGGGTGAGGATGGACGAAATTTCCGGGACGTCCTGGCGAATCTCAGCCTCGAGGACGGTCACACGGTCGTGGGCCTCTTTCAGGCTCAGGCGTTCGTCGAGCTCGAGGTGCTGTTCCACATGCAGGTGTCCCTGGAAATCCTGCACGCTAACGTCGTGCACGTTGAAGTTGTAGCGCGTGGCCACGGCACGGACACGATCGAAAATGTTTTCCGTACGCAAGGCGCGAGGCACGGAGTGGACCACGACGTCGGCGTCGGGCAGCACGTCATGCACTGCGTTGGTTACGGCTTCAGTCATCTGCTCGGAGCGTTGGAAAGTAACGTTGCGGCCGACGCCGACGGACAGGTCGGCAAAGTAGCGGTTGCCGGCGCGACGAATGCGCACCCGATCCACTTCGAGCAGACCGTCTACCGCCGAGACCGCGGCGACAATCTGGTTGCGCACTCCCTGGGGAGCAGCGTCTAGCAGGGCGTCAATCGTCTTGCGGGCCAGACGCCAGCTTACGGAGACGACGACGCCGGCCACGAAGAGGGCAGCGATCGGGTCGGCATCGCGCAGCCATCCTATGCCGTAGATCCGTCCCAGCAGGACGAGAACCAGACCCAGCACGACGATCCCACTCGACCAGATGTCGGTGGAGAAGTGCAGCGCATCGGCCTCGAGCGCCTGGCTGTCGTACTTGGCTGCAATCCGGCCCAGGGCACGGGAGCGCCAGAAATCCACCGCCATGGAGATGAACATCACGACAAAAGCAGCGATGCTGGGCTCGATCTCGACGTGGTGAAAGAACAGTCGTTTGGCGGCTTCGTAGATGATCCAGACACAGGTAAGCAGGAGCAGGCCGGTTTCGATAAAAGCCGAGAAGTTTTCTACCTTACCGTGGCCGTATTGATGATCGGCGTCGGCGGGCTTGTCGGAGACTCGAACCGACATCAGGGTAATGATGGCGGCGATCAGATCAAGAACGGAGTGTAAGGCCTCGGAGAGTATGCCCAAGCTGCCAGTGGTTACGCCCACTACAATTTTCAGAGTGGTGATGGCCAGGGCGGCCAGAACGGAGTGTCCCGCAACGGCGCGCTTCTCGGCGCGCATGGACTCCGAACTGTAGACCGCGGGCGATCCGGACATAGCGGCATTATAGCTGCGACTGTGCACCCTCGGACCTCAAGCATCAATGCCTTATTTGCTATGTATCGGGAAGAGGTTGAGGTAAAGTTTCTGCTGTTGCTGGGCTTAACTCCCAACCGTAGCTGGCGCTTGGAAGCGTTGGTCAAACCTTCATCATTTCGACTCGGTGAGCCTGTCACCTGAACAAGGAAAATTCTCATGCATCGTAGAGCCCTCCGCACCTGGACAGTAGCCCTCGCGATTGTTTCCTCGGCAATTGCCGTACAAGCCCAAACCACAGTACCCGCACCACCGATCAAACCGGGTCTGTGGCAAATCCAAATGGAACGGGAAGTTAACGGCCAAAAAATGCCGGACATGAGCGAGCGCCTCAAGAACATGAGCCCGGAAAAGCGCGCACAATTCGAAGCGATGATGAAACAGCATGGGGTGGGAATGGGCGGGGGGCCTAGTCAGGTTTGCTACACCCGCGAGCTGCTCGAGCACTCGCCCTGGGCTGATATACAGACCGATTGCAAGCCCAATTTCAGCAGTCGCACTTCGTCGTCGTGGAAGTGGCACACCAGCTGTCCAAAGTCGGGTTATGAGTCCGACGGCGAGGCCATTTTCACCAATTCCGAGAACTACACAGTGAAGTTCACTTCGGTATCGAAGATGGGCGACAAGGTTCGCAACTCCAACACTGCGATGACCGGCAAATGGGTGAGTGCCGACTGCGGCGATGTGAAGCCGCTTGATCTCAAGCCCTAGAGGGGCGCGAATCCCGTCCTTAAATCTGCGGGTTCCACATCAGTTGGCGCACGGACGGAGAGGCTCGGCCTGACCGGCTGCGTCCAGTCGGGCGTCGGTACTATGCTAGGATTCTCGGTGCTCCGATTCTCGGTACAAATGGACTTTTTAACCTGGGAGGAATTCTGATTTGACGACTTATCGGGGATGGTTGTGTTTGTTGCTTTTTACAGCTGCAGCCTGGGGACAGGCGGCAAAACCGGCGGCGCCGCCGGCGCCACCTCGAGCAGCGGCCGCGCCCGGCGTGACGACCGCTACGGGCGCAGGGGCGGCGGGAATTGGCCCGGCTACGGCCGTGATCACCATTTCGGGACTGTGCGACAAGCCCCCGGAGGACAAGTCGAAGACAGCGACTTGCAAGACCGTGGTGACCCGCGCCGAGTTTGAGCAACTGGTGGCTGCAGTGGCGCCAACGATTGCCCCGCCGGCCAGAAAACAACTGGCGACCCAGTACGGGATGGCGCTAGTCATGGTTCACAAAGCCCATGAACTGGGTCTCGACCAGGGGCCCAAGTATCAGGAACTCATGAGAGTGGCGCGGATTGGGGTACTGACCAAGGAACTGAGCGCGAAACTGCAAGAGCAAGCGGAGAAAATTTCCGACAAAGAGATCGAGACCTACTACCACAACAATGAAGCCTCGTTTCAGGAAGTAGACCTGCAACGGATCTTCATCCCGCGCAGCAAGCAGACCGTGGAAAGCAAGGACAAACCGTCCGACGACGCTGCGGCCAAGGATGCGGCCAAGAAAGAGCAGCAGGAGTCTGAAGACGCCATGAAGAAGCTGGCGGAAGCGTTGCGGGGTCGCGCGGCGGCGGGAGAAGACTTCGCCAAATTGCAGGACGAGGCCATCGCCGCGTCGGGCTTCAAAGGCAAGCCTCCCACCCGACTGGGTAAGGTGCGTCGCACCAGCCTGCCACCCGACCAAGGCGAGGTCTTCAACCTGAAGGGTGGAGAAACCTCACAGCTGACTAGCACCCCCAACGGGTACCTGGTGTACAAGGTGGGGGACAAAGATACTCTGCCACTCGACCACGTGCGGGAGGAAATCTCCACCACGATGCAGTCGCAGCGCATGCAGGACGCGATGCAAACCATTCAGCAGTCGGCCACTCCTGAGTTGAACCCTAAATATTTTGAGGATGCAACGGCGAACTCTCCCCCTGGGCACGCGACGGATGCCGCGAAACCGGCGACCAAGGCTCCTGAATCCGGTCCCAAATAAATGGGCGATGCGAAACCAACCGTAGTGGTCACGGGAATTTCGGGCAACCTTGGGACCCGGCTGCTCCCGCAACTGGGCGGGTTCAACGTGATTGGCCTGGATGTGAACCCGCCTGTGACCGACATCCCACTGCAATTTGAGCGCATGGATCTGGGCCAGGAGCCATCCTGCCGCCAGCTTTTTCTCTTGTTGCGGGAATCGCGGGCTGAGGCGGTCATCCACCTGGCGTTCATCCTGGACCCGGTGCGGGCGGGAGTGCTTGATCTCGACCGCATGTGGCATATCAACGTGGCCGGAACGGCACGGGTGATGGAAGCGATTACCGAGGCCAATCACGAAGAGACAATCGTCCGGAAATTTGTCTTTCCCAGCAGCGTTTCGGTTTACGGATCGGACTTGACTGGGCCGGCAACCGAGGAGCATCCCCTGGGCGCGCACACGCTGCCCTATGCGCTGCACAAGATGGAATGCGACAGAGTCGTGCAGCAGCGGGCGCCGGCGCTGCGAGGGTGCAGTGCGTATATGCTGCGTCCGCATATTTTTGCCGGCGCCAGCGTGGAGAATTACATGGTCGGCGCTTTTCGGGGCACACCCGGCGGACGCAGTGACCGGGCTGCGCGCATGAGGAGCCGGGGTAAGCGACTGCCCTGCCTGCTACCAAGCGGAACCCGCTATCTGGAAAACCAGATCCAGTTCGTGCATGTCGATGATATGGCGCGGCTGATCACGCGCATTATCGAGAAGACCGAGCCCGAAGCACAAAGATTGACCATACTCAATGTGGCAGGTCGCGGGGAGCCGTTGACCTTTGAACGCTGCATCGAGATCGCGCAGGCCAGGTTGTGGCGCCTGCCCGGCAAATCGGGGTTCCGGATGGCGCTGACAATCTTGTGGAAGTTGGGGATTATTGCGATCCCGCCGGATGCGGCGCCTTATATGACGGGCGAGTACATCATGAATACGGATCGTCTGCGGAAGTTTCTGGGCGAGAACTATGACGATGTGATTCGCTACACGATTACGGATGCATTTGCGGATTGCTTTAAGAGCGAGAAGGTAGAGAAGGCTGAGGCTCCGGCGGCCGAGGCCTAGGCATAGGCTCTTTCAATTTTTGAATTTGCTAGGGCGAGACGCCCGCGCGACAGCCGGCGGGACGTCGGCGCTACCAATTTGCTTATTTTTTTCCGCGATATAGGCCGGCGATACCTAACGTGTATGGGGTCCAGGTGGATTCGCGGAAGCCGGTTTGTTCTATGCGCTGGAGCATTTCGTCGGGGCCGGGAAAGCGCGCGACCGATTTGGGTAGATAGGCGTACGGCCCTTTTATCCCTGAGATCAGCGTGCCGATTGCCGGCAGCACGCGTTTGAAATAAATCCGGTAGCAACTTCCTACCAGTCCCTTGGGCTCTCCGAAATCCAGAATGCCGAACTCTCCGTCTGGGCGCAGGACGCGCATGATTTCCTGAAGTCCAGCGTCGTAGTTTGCCAGATTGCGGAATCCGAAAGCGGATGTGATCAGGTCGAAATGATTGCCGGGAAAGGGCAGGCGCAGGGCGTCGGCTTCGATCCAACGCAAGGGCGTGGAGGCGGCTTTCTGGGTGGCCCGCTGCAGCATGGCGTGAGAAAAGTCTGCGCCCATAATTCTCGCGGAGGACTTCCCTGCTTCGCGACGCAAGGCCAGCGTCATATCCCCGGTGCCGCAGCATAAGTCGAGGATCTGCGCTTCCGGGCGGGCGAGAACGTCCGCGAAAGATCGGGCTGTCTTTCTCCACCAGAGGCGGTCCACATTGCAGGACAGGACGTGGTTCAGCAGGTCGTAACGGGGCGCGATGGAGGTGAACATCTCGCGCACGGCGAGTGCGGCGGACTGCGGGTCGGTGGCGCCCTCGGGGGCGGCGCCCAGGACTGCGGATTTGGATGTGTCGGGCAATTTTGAATTCTTTACGGGCTTCTAAATGGCCGAAAGCACGGGTCGCAAACGGGCGGGCCTCAGGCGCGAAAGCTCGGTCCCGGTTAGAACCTTAGCGGCACGAGTAAACTCGTTCCCTCCCGATTTCGTTCTTAACCTACCGTTTTCCTTGCAACGAAACCTGGCTATCTCGACAGGCGGCGCAACTCGTCGATGGCTTCGATCACGACTTGTTCGGGAACGTCATTTGCGATTTCGACTTTGCCGATTTCGCGCGGTAGCACAAAGTGCACGACTCCGTTGCGTGTCTTTTTGTCTGATTTCAGCAGGCGAAGAATGTCGCGGCTTCGCGCCTGAACTTTGGGCAGCGGTCCCAGGGCGCGCGTAGCGTCAACGATGCGGGCGGCGCCGTTATGTTCAAGCAAGCCTACCGCGACTGCTATTTTGGCTGACGCGATCATACCCCAGGCCACTGCTTCGCCGTGCAGAAAACGTCGATACGCGGTGTGGGACTCCAGGGCGTGTCCGATGGTGTGGCCGAGGTTCAGCACGCGTCGCAGACCATTTTCGCGCTCATCGGACGATACTACTTCGGCTTTCAGCTTGACTGACTCTGCGATGATCCATTCCAGCTTGACCGGGTCGCTCCGCAGTTCCTTTGTGTCAACATTTTCCAGGGCGAGGAATAATTCGGGCTTTCCAATCACGCCGCATTTGAGCGCCTCATAGAGGCCGGCGCGGAATTCGCGCTCCGGCAACGTGCTGAGAACGGCGGGATCGATCAGAACCACGCTGGGGTGGTGGAATGAGCCAACCAGATTTTTGCCTGCGCGCAGATTGACGCCGGTTTTGCCGCCAATGGAGGCGTCCACTTGCGCGAGGACCGTGGTGGGGATTTGCACCAGGTCGACACCCCGCATGTAGAGCGATGCCACCAGACCGGCGACGTCGCCTACCACACCGCCGCCGAAAGCGATGATGACTGAATTGCGGTCTGCGCCCAGGCGGCTTAATTGCTCGCACAACTTTTCTACCGTGGCCAGCTTTTTGTGGCGTTCGCCATTGGGCATTTCCACGATTTTCGCGGTGAGTCCCGCGGATGACAGAGCGGCAAGTAACTTTTGTCCCCACTTGCGGCGGACCGGCGAGACCGTGAGCACGAAGAGGCTTCGATGCTTCGCGGGCGAGTCGACGGCGGCCGTATTCACAGTGAAGATCACTTTGAAGAGATCGCGCAGGGTTTCGCCCGAACGCTGGAGCAGGCCGTTTTCGATTACGGCGTCGTAGGGGCGGGGCGGAAGCGCAATGGTCACGCGGCTCATCGTTTTCATCATAACTTACCTCGGCACTTGGGAGGCAAGAGTTGGAATTCGGGGCGAGCTTTTTGGCGTCTTGCGAGCCGCACGAGCGTGGCGCTCGCGCCTACACTACTCGGCTGTTTCTTTCCTTGGATTGGCCATCGACGCGATTACTGAGATCGCCAGGACGCCGGCGACCGCGGCCAGGGCGACCGGGGTTGGGATCTCCAAGTAGTGGGACACGAGCATTTTGGCTCCCACGAACACCAGGACCAGGGAGAGGCCGTAGTGCAAATAGCGGAACATTTCCATCATGCCTGCGAGAGCAAAGTACATGGAGCGCAGGCCTAGGATGGCGAAGACATTTGAGGTGTAGACAATAAATGCGTCGCGAGTTATGGCGAGGATGGCGGGAATGGAATCGACGGCGAAGAGCAGGTCGGTAGTCTCAACCACCAGCAGGACCACGAATAAGGGTGTGGCGTAGAGTCCTGGGCGGCGAACGAAAAACTTGTTGTCCACATAATCTTTTGTCACTGGAACCCAGCGGCGGAATAAACGCAGCACCGGGTTTTTCTCGGGATGGATCTCGGCTTCGTTCTGAAAGAACAGCTTGATGCCGCTGTACACCAAAAACGCCCCGAACGCGTAGATGATCCAGTGGAACCTTTCGATGAGGGTAACGCCGGCAGCGATGAAAATCGCGCGCATGATGAGGGCACCCAGGATTCCCCAGAACAGTACTTTGTGCTGGTGGATCGCCGGCACCTGGAAGAAACGGAAGATGAGGAGGAAGACGAACAGGTTGTCGACGCTCAGCGAGAGTTCGATGACGTATCCGGTGACGAACTCCAGCGCGGGCGTGCGGCCATGCCAGAAGAAAATGACCACCGCAAAGATTGCGGCCAGGGCGATCCAGGCCACGCTCCAGGCCAGGGCTTCACGAAACTTTACGGTGTGGGCGCGACGGTGGAACACACCCAGGTCGAGGACCAGCATGGCGAGGACGAAGAGATTAAATAAGATCCAGAACAGTAGCAATCAGCGCCCCAGGGTGAGATTTCTTGTGTGGGACGGACACTCCCTTCGACTGCGCTCAGGGCAAGCCTGTCCGCCGCCTTTGACTTTGACTTTATACCCAAAACTTACTTCGGTCTTGGCAATCGACCGATCAAAATCTGAAATCAAATTCAAAAGCGGCCGACAAGAATGTCCGCCCCACACCAGCACAAGCTGTGCCGTTAGTCTTTTCTGCCCCGCTTGCCACTTTCCCAATCGCTCCACATGCCGAAGGTTTGCAACTGGTCGGCCAGATGGGTTTCGCGGAGAGTCTGTTCGATCTGGGCGTGATGCAGGCGCGGGCCGGGAGCCTCAGATGCGTTGGCGAGGCCGATGGTCAGGGCGCTGGCTTCGACCACATGTTTCCTGAGCTCGGGTAGGTCGACCTTATCGAACGTGTCGGACATGGCGTGATAGTTGAGCAGGTAGTTGGCCTCTTCCTGGTTGGCCACAAAAGTTGGCACTCCTTCCAACAGGAAATCGAAGTTATCGGTGCCCCAATCGGCGTCGGTGGTGAGAATCGAGGCGTCAAGGGACTTCAGGGGAGCGACCAGAGTAGTGGCAGCATTTACCACATCGCGGCGTCCGCCCAGGGAAAAGCCGGTCACGCGTCCGATGCCGGAATCGAAGATCACGACGCCCGCAAGCTTATCCAGCTCCGCACGATGAGCAACGGCATAGGTGTGCGATCCCACCATGCCTTCTTCTTCTCCTGAGAAAAGGATGAAGCGGATGGTACGCCGCGGACGCACGCCGGAAGCTTTGATGGCGTGCAGGGCATCTACGACCAACGCGGCGTTACAGCCATTGTCGAGTGCGCCAGTACCGAGGTCCCAGGAATCGAGATGGGCGCCGAGGATAACGAACTCGCCCGGCTTCTCGCTGCCGCGAAGCTCCGCGACCAGATTGGCGGCGGCGATGGGACCACCGATCGTGTTTGGGATCGAGAGGTCGGCATAGAGCTTTTGGCCGGAGGCCAGCAGGCGCGCTACGCGCCACGCATCCTCTCGCGCAACCAGGACCATGGGGAGGCGGTCAATTTCGCCGTCGCCAGCGTTGGTGTGGCGGTAGAGCAAGTCGTGGGGACGCGTGGACTGAAACGCGATCGCCAGGGCGTTGGCCTTGACCGCACGATCGATGACGCCGGGAGCCTTTAGATATTCGGCGAAGAGGTCATCCCAGGTGTGCATCTCTTCGGAGTGGACCAGGAGAATGGCGCCCGCGATGTCGCCGACTTTGGCAAAGTCTTGCGCCGTTCCCTCTCCGACATCCACAATGCGGACGTGGGAGTGGGGCGCCAGTGGCGGAGCCCAGGCGATGGAAACTGTACGCAATGTAAATGGCTCGGGCTCTACCACGGTCATTCTGGTTGCCCCTTCCGCCCAACTTGCCTGGATGGAAAAGATTTCGGTATGAACGCTGTCTGCGCCTGCGGCTTTGAAACTTGCTACACCCCAGTCGACAGCTTTTTGCATGGCTGGAGTGCCCGGTACGCGTCCGCCAATTTGGTCGGTCAGTTGTTGCAGGTTGGCTTCCAGGGCTGACGTTTTTTGGGCTTCGGCGATTACTCGATCGGTTGCGTTCTGGGCGAATGCGGCGCAGAGGAAGATCGGGAGAAGAGAAATGGACAGCCGGGCTCCTCGCATAAGGCGGAATTAGAAATGAAATTTGGGAAAAGAGCAAAGTCTTGCTGCAAGGCTCGAGCGCGAGAACGGGATTTTGGAATTCAGTTCTCAGATGAGATTTCTATTTCTTGTCTAGCATGCGAACTGTTTCCAGGATGACTTTGCCTACGATCTCGATACTTTTATGGCTGAGCTTGTCCATCGTGTCTTGCGGCGTGTGGTGGAAGACGTTGCCGTAGCCGTAATCGAGATCGATGAGATCGGCGCTGGGAACGCCGCGCTCGACGAAGGGCAAATGATCGTCTTCGATGGGGATCGTCCGGGCAAAGAAGTGGGACTGGTAGCCCAGTTGGGTGGCGGCCTGGTAGACCATATCTTCGAGCCACGGGGTGGAGTTTGCGTCGCGGTCGACGTTGAGGTCGGCGTCGCCGATCATGTCGGCCAGCAGGAACGCCTTGATGTTCTTGAGCGTGCCATCCTTCTGCCACTTTTCAGCGAGGTGGCGGACACCGTAGAGGCTGTCGGTGGCGGTCCAATTCTTGACCGCTTCTTCGCCGTCGGTCCACAGGAGCCAGACGCTGTAGCCTTCGCGCTTTTTCCCTCGTAACTGGTTGGCCAATTCGAGCAGGATGGCGGCGGATGAGCCGCCGTCGTTGGCGCCTACGTAGCCGGTATTGCGCAATGGGTAATTGGTGTCATAGTGGCCGGCGATGACGATGATGCCTTCACGAGAGCCCGGGAATTTGGCGATAATATTTCGCACGGGAAACTGGCCTTCAGGAGTATCGGCAGTGAAGGCGTCGTCTTCCACGTGGTCGTTCTTGAGGTGAACCAGAATGTAATTTTCGAGCTTCCTGTGATTCGGGCTGCCGATGGGGCGGGGGCCGAAGGCTACGACTTCACGGGTATATTGCAGGGCGCGAGCGGCGTTGAAGGACTGGGCGTTCGCCGGCGGTACGCAGACGACCACGGTCAGTACTACTGCAAACCAGACTGCCGAGCCACGCTCGGTTGGGCGGGCGGGGGCGCCCGCCCCCACGTGGTTCGAGGTAGTCCTCATCGATCTTTTCTGGACTGACGGGCCTTGCGTTGCTTCGGGTGCACCAGCCAGGCGATGCCAATACTCAGGATGTACAGCGCCACCATGGGCGCGGCGAAGATGCACATGTTCAGGATGTCAGTAGTCGGAGTGATAATGGCCGCAATTATGAAAATCACCAGGATCGAATAGCGCAGGTTACGCCACATCCAGCCGGCATTGACGATGCCCATCAGCGCCAGGAAGAAAACCAGAATGGGCAACTCAAAAATGACCCCCATGCCGATCATGATGGTGAGGAACAAGTCCGTGTACTCGCCGATTGTGATCATCGGCTGGAATTGTTTGCCGTAGTCGATCAGGAAGTTCAGGGCCGCGGGATAAACCATCTTGTAGGCAAACAATCCGCCCGACAAGAACAGCAGTACCGTCGAGAACATGAAGGGAAATACGTAGCGCTTTTCGTTGCGATAGAGGCCGGGAGAGATGAACATCCAGACCTGATACAGGACGAACGGTGAAGTCACGAACAACCCCGCCAGGGCTGCCACTTTCAGGTAGAGATTGAAAGGTTCGGTGGGGTTGAGATAAACGAGCTTTTCAGCCATCCCGTTGCGCTGTAGCGCTTCCATGATGGGACGCTGGACGTAGCTGAAGATGAATTCGTGGTAATTCCAGCAGGCGAAAAATCCAACCGTAACTGCAATGATGGAGTAGATGAGTCGGCGGCGCAGCTCCTCGAGGTGATCGAGGAAGCTCATGGCGGTAAGGCCGTCGCGGGAGTCGTCGGCGGGAGGAAGTTCCGCAGCCATTTCAGGCATCGGGCGCCTTGGCGAGCGAATTCGTTTCCGGGGCCGAAATCTCTGTGGGGGCCAAGCTGCTAGAAGCTATGGAGCCTGCGGGCGCCTGGACGGGAGGCAGGATGGTCTGGCGATGTTGTTCGATATCCAGCTGCGAGATTTCGGACTCGATTTGCGCCTTGAATTCGTTCGAAGCCCGCTTGAATTCATTCAGGGCCCTTCCGATCTGCCGTCCGATCTCGGGCAACTTCTTTGGCCCGAACAGGATCAGGGCAAAAAGGAAGAGGAAGATCATCTCTGGAAAGCCCAAGTTCATGTTTCCATGATACTGCCGGAGTGAAGTGGCGGCAATCCGGTTGGTGACGAGTTCCTAAAGTTCATAAAACCACGAGGAACACGAAGGCGTTGTAGCGCCTTCTACACTTGTGGAGCGTTACGGGCGGAACCACATCCTCTTTTGGCGCATCCAATTGACAGCAGCTCGGACCGGAATAAGCCGCTGATTTCGTTGCCCGGGGTGGTTACTTGAGGGTATCGAAAGGGGTGGTTGGGCGGGCTGGACTGCTGCTATACTTCGCTGATACGCGCTGGCCGGGTGTTCTTTTACCTCCCCGGCGAAGGAAAACATGATGGTTGGTAGTTCTCGTCGCGCACTCTTCCTGGTTGCATTCATTCTCGTAACTTGCGGATTCCTCGGGATCGTATTTGGGCAGAAGATCAACCCTTCGGCCGCTCCCGGTGGTGACACGGACGTCCGCGACAGTCTGCGGCAGTTCACCACGGTGTATGACGTGGTCGAACAGAACTATGCCGAGCCAGTGAATCCCGACAAAGCGATCTACAACGGGGCGATTCCGGGAATGCTGCACGTGCTCGATCCGCACTCGAACTTCTTTGATCCCAAGGCCTATTCCCTGCTGCGCGAAGATCAGCGCGGGAAATACTACGGCGTGGGAATGACCGTTGGGCCGCGCAACAATAAGGTGATTGTGATTGCACCGTTTGTCGGAACACCGGCGTATCGGGCCGGGATCCGGCCGGGCGACATTATTGCGGCAGTTGACGGCAAGCCTACCGACAACATGAGTACCGGAGATGTGGCTGACCTGCTGAAGGGGCCCAAGGGCACTACCGTTCACATCACGATTCTGCGTGAAGGCGCGGACAAGCCATTGGAGTTTGCCGTCGTACGCGATGAGATTCCGCGCTACAGCGTGGACCTGCATTTCCTGATCAAGCCGGGAATCGGCTACATGCACGTGTCGGGCTTTAACGAGACCACCGAGCACGAAGTCGCGGACGCGCTCGACCAGATGGGCGACGTGAAGGGACTGATTCTCGATCTGCGGCAGAATCCCGGCGGGCTGCTGAACGAAGGTGTGGGCGTGGCGGACAAGTTCCTGCATAAGGGACAGCTGATCGTTTCTCACCACGGACGGTCGTCTCCCGAAAAAAGGTATACGGCGGCGCATGGCAACGGCGGACGGGACTATCCACTTGTAGTGTTGGTGAACCGGGGCACGGCTTCGGCGGCGGAAATTGTTGCCGGCGCAATTCAGGACCATGATCGCGGACTCATTGTCGGGGAAACCACTTTCGGCAAGGGCCTGGTGCAGACGGTGTATCCGCTATCGGAGAACACTGGGCTGGCCCTGACCACCGCCAAGTACTACACGCCCAGCATGCGTCTGATCCAGCGCGATTACGCCAACGTTTCGCTCTACGACTATTACTACAACCGCGAAAGCGAAGAGAACGCACACAACGCGACGCGCGAAGTGAAACTCACGGATAGCGGGCGCACGGTTTACGGCGGCGGCGGGATCACACCCGACGTCAAGATCGACGCCGTGAAGAGCAACAAGTTTCAGGACTCGCTGCTGCAGCATTACGCCTTCTTCAACTTCGCCAAGCACTATGCCGTGTCGCATCATCCCGCCAAGACTTTTGAGGTGGACGATGTGGCGTTGCTGGACTTCCGCAAATTCCTTGATGACGAGAAGATTCCCTACACCGAGGCGGAGTTGCTGCAGAATGATGCCTGGGTGCGGTCCAGCATCAAGAGCGAAATCTTCGTGGATGTATTTGGGCAGGAGGAAGGCTTGAAGGTACGGGCCGAGACCGACCCGCAGGTGACCAAGGCGCTGGAGCTTTTGCCTCAGGCCAAATCACTGGCGGAGAATGCCCGGAAGATTGTGGCAGAGCGAACTGGTGGACATCCTCTGAGTCAGTAACACTGATTGATGCTTTGAACGAGGCCCGGATTTTCGGGCCTTTTTCTTTAGGTCTTGCGATGGAGACCACGTCCCGCCCGTCCAGCCGCGGGGGACGCCCGCCTCCACCTTGCAGACGCCGAGGGCGGGACGCCGGCGCTACGAAGTTCGTTGACCTTTCTTCTCGTTGACTTGGTGGCAGTTACCTAGCATAATCCGCAGTTGTGGCTGGTTTTGACCCTCGCCGGCCGCCAGTTCCGGACATCGGATGGCAACCCCCTTTAGCCACATTCCGGCTGGTTCTCCGCGCGCCCGAGCCCAGGCGGCGTGGTTGAGCCGATGCTGAAGCAGGGGGCGTGGATGCTGGCTACGGTTCCGGCACTGGTTGCGGGATGGACTGACTGGCGTTGGAGGCGTATTCCAAACTGGCTGACGGTGCCAGCCCTGCTGCTCGGAATAGGGGTCAACTCCTTCGCCGCGGGCTGGGCGGGAGCGAAAGAATCGCTGCTGGGGGCGGGGCTCGGGTTAGGCTTGTTGCTGCCATTCGTCCTCATACGAAGCCTGGGCGCTGGGGACTGGAAGCTGGCCGGCGCGCTGGGTGCGTTCCTGGGGCCGTCGCGGATGATTACCGTGTTACTGGGGACTGTCCTGGTGGCTGGGTTGATGGCGGTGGTCGTGATTATCTGGAAGAAACGAGTGGGCCGGACGTTGCGCAACCTGGCAAATCTTACGGCTGCGCTGTTTACGCTGCGCCTGCCGGGACCTGAGGTTTCACTGGATAATCCGGAATCTTCGAAGATACCGTTTGGCGTGGCGATGGCGGTGACTGTGGTTCTTTATACTGTGGGTCAGGCGTGGGGCGCTCTCTGACGGAAATGAATTTTTGGAAACGAGTCGCGGGCGAAAGCAGGGGAGCCGAGATAGCCGAGGCGGCCATCGTACTGCCCCTGATGTTTACGCTGCTGCTGGGGATTTACTGGTTCGGGCGCGCCTACAACATTTATTCCACCATCACCCATGCGGCCCGCGAGGGAGCCCGCGCCGCCACGGCTCCTACCGCGGCCCTTTCGGGGAATACGCCTCTGACGGAAGCGCAGGTGGCCACTCGGGTAAGAGAGGTGTTGCAGGCGTCCAAGCTTGATCCGGCACAGGTCACGCCCCTGCTGCCTAACCCGGCGTTAAAGGACTGTGACACCGGGGTGGCGGTCGTTCCTGCCTGTGGGGCAAGCCCGGCGATCTGTTTTCTGTCGAATGTGCGGATCAACGACCCGACTGTCGGGCCGGCAGCATGCGGCGTTTCGGTCAGTTTTCAATATCCATACCAGTTCTATCTTCCCTTCACTTCGTTGAATGGACAACTTGTTCGTCTTAAAGCTGACGTCCAGACTACGGGAGAAAACTAGTGCGGGCGCCTGAACCGCAGTTTCGCCGGTGGAAAGTCCTTCTTCTGGCCGATGCCTCGGGCTCCCAGTTGCTGGAGTTCGCGGTGGCCCTGCCGCTGCTGGTAGTGTTTGTGGTCGGCATTTTCGACTTCGGCGAGGCCTTCAACGTTAAACAGAAGTTGAACAACACGGCGCGCGAGGCGGCCCGCTTCGCTGCTACCCTGCCTACGAATGACCTCGATGCGATCGGAACGCCGGCGTCGGTGACCGCGATCCGTGATTTGGTGGAAACCCATCTGCAGTCAGGAAGAATGAACGATTGCGGCCTGGCGGGACAAGTTGCTGTGAACACTCCGCCCCCAGCCCAAATTTGGACTTACACGGCTGCGGGAGGCGGCTGCCCGGCTCCTCTGGTTCTGACCATTGACCGAGGCTATTCCTTTCAGACTGTCCTTGGCCCGAACACTTTTGACGTAATGTCCACGCACGTCACATTGCAATATCCGTACCGGTGGCAGTTCAACAGAGTGATTGGGCTCATGGCTCCTGGAGCCATCTATCCCGGAGTCAGCCTGATTACGACGGACGCAATCATGCCCAACATGGAGTGAGGTGTGATGAGGAAGAGCGGAATAACATTTCGTCGGCACTCAGGGGAGCGCGGCCAGACGATCCTACTGGTGGCCGTCAGTCTAGTTGCGCTACTCGGCATGGCGGCGCTGGCTATCGACGTGGTGACCCTGTATGTAGCGCGCAGCGAGATGCAGCGGGCAGCGGATGCGGCCGCCCTGGCGGGGGCCAAGGCGTTCGTCGATTCAGGTGTGACTTCAGACCCGACAAGTCCCGCCAGGCAACTGTTGGCTCAAACCATGGCCACGACGGTGATCAACTCAATCCTGCCGCAGAACAAAGTCTCAGGAGCACCGCCGGTGCTGGTTGCGGGATCGCCAACATTCGCCTTTGGTCCGCCGGGCACGGCCAATCCGCATCTCACCGTCACGCTGCAAAGAACCGATCTTCCCACATTCTTTGCTCGGATTTGGGGAAGCAGGTTGGCCACCGTGACCGCTTCGGCTGTAGCCGAAGCCTACAATCCTGCCGGCGCACCAGCAAACTATCCTCCGATTGCGCCGAAAGGCGTAAAACCGCTGTTGGTTCCTAATCTCGACCCCAATCGCGGCGGGGCGCCATACATTCCCACCGTTGCCACAGGCGTCGTCGCACCTGGCGTAGTTGGGGAGGGCCCCTTTACCCTTGCCGACGGTTGTCCGAACGGTGCCGCGACCTGCGGCCTACCCGTCGTTCTGCCCAGTCCTTCGACCGGGAATTACTACCTGCCTGCGGTGGTCACGCCCAATCCGGCTAACCTGTGTCCCTCCTGTCTTGGAGCCTCGGACTTCGAGCACAGTATTGAATGCTGCGATTTCAACCTCTACTCTTGTGGAGGTGCCACTCCAAACGTAACTGTAGATACTTTGATGAATGGTAACAGCTCTCGTCAAGACGTTCATAACGGCATGCAGTGCCTGCTCCATTCGCCCTCAGCGGACACGATTGTTGTGGATGACCTGCTGGCTGGCACTGGTCCGGCGAAGATTACTGCCAATAGCGGGCCGAAGTTGGGAAATTTGGTCACGACGAGCAGTTCTATCGCAATTCTTCCCATCTTTGATCCAGCCTCGTTGAACGCGGCCGGGCAGGTCACCATCGTGGGCTTCATGCAGGCATTCATAGCGGGCTCTAACGGGAGCGGTGACATTACAGGGGTCACTATTCTGAACGTTGTTGGCTGCGGAAGCAATCCGGGCCCACCTCCCCCTGTTTTAGGTGGCGGGTATTCTCCCATTCCGGTGCGGCTGATTCATCAGTAAAATCATATCCCGCTACACCCAAAAAGCGTCTCGCTTCCGGCTACGTGTTCGCTGCAGCACGAGCGTGGGCGCTCGCGCCTACATTTTGCTACTGCGGTGGGGGGCTATCTTGCTGGGGGGGCGGGGCTTCCTGCTGGCCTTGGCCTTCCGGTTGCTGTTGCATTTCGGGTTGCGGCTCTGGCGTGGGTTGGGGTTCGGGTTCGGGCTCGCTTTGGGTAACCGGCTGCTCGGGGGACACAGTGGCGGGTTGCGATATTCCTCCGGCGCCGCGGTAGGTCAGGATGACGCTCTTCAGTTTTCCTGGTTCGCGCTCCGAGTCGACCATGATGAAGTTGAAGCGGGAGCCGTTGAGCAGCGAAACCAGGGCTTCGCGGATGGGCGCCGGCCCGATCACGGCCACGATCTGTTCCTGCGCAGCGCCCGGCGGTATGGGAATATCGGTGCCGGTTTGGCGTTGGACTTCAGTGAGGACTTCGGCGAGGCTGGCGTGATCGGCCCGGATGCGCAGGCGTCCATCGTTGTACTCGACTTCCACCTTCACGACGGGCTTGGGCGGCGCCGGGTTGTAGGCCACGTTGTCGATGTGGGCCTTGGCCGCGGCCTGCTGTTGGTCGGACATCAGCCTGACGATGACCGTTTTGCCATCGGGAAAAATCTGGTAGTGCTGCGGGCTGTTCAGGTCGATGACCACCCGGGTGGTGGGGGGATTCTCACTGAAGCGAGCGACACGGTATCCCTTTATATCGCCCTGATTGAGCAGCTTGGTGCGCAGATCGGTGGCCGGTTGGGAGTTGGGAAAATCGAGAATGAGACGGTCCGGATCCGTGATTGCCTGGCTGCGCAGGGCCACGGGCTGGCTGGTGGAGATCTCAACGCTGGCGGCGCCGGCCGTGCTGGTGACCTTGACGCTCTGAACCGTAGCCAGGGGTTTCAGGGCGGACGCGGCACCGGCCGGGAACGGGGCCGCGGCGATCATGAGCACGTATACAAAAAAAAGGGGGCGCATCAGCACTCTCAAGCTCGATTCTAGCAGTCCGAGAGATCGGTGGCAGGGGCCTGTGTCCTTCTGAGTACTGATCTTTGGGCCTTGGCCAAGCGGTTTCGGGACTGTCCGGTAACGGGAGCGGATTAAATCTGGGGTTCCTTCTCGCAAACCCTATTCGTGCGACCATGTGCCGCCTACAGGGGTCCTTCGACTCCGCGGGAATTTCGCGGAGCGAAATTCCTGCTCCGCTCAGAGTTTGTGACTTTTTTGAATTTATGACCAGTTTGTCGTCGTAACTATTTTGTTTGCAACCTCGATTTTTGACGACATCAAAAAAGTCACAAACTCTCAGGATGACATTACCTTTTCTCGGCGGCTTGGCCGAGCTGCGCTCGGTTCGACAGCCGAGGGCGGCTGTCCCCACGGGGTCTGTGGCGCCTTCTCGTCAGGATGACACTACTTTTTCTCGGCGGCGGGATCGCTGACCGACGCGGTCAGGCGGGTGATCTCGGCCAGTTGCTTCTGTGCGTCTTCGACCTCAGAGGGCTGCTTTGCGCTCTTTAGATAGTTCTGGAAATGGCTGGCAGCCTCCTCGTAGTCGCGCTTTTGAATCAGGATGATGCCGAGCAGGTATTCCAATCTGGGGACGCTGTGCTGATCGTCAACCTTCATGCCCTGACGGGCGCTCTTCTCGGCCTCCGCCAGATTGTGGATGTAGTAGTTGCCCGTCGCGTTACGCAACCAGGCGTCGGGAAAGCTTACGGGATCGAGGGCCAGCAGCTGGCTGGTGACGGTGACCAACTCCGGCCAACGCTGTTGCCAGACGTCCAACTCGGCCAGGCCGCGGTAGGAATTGACGTACTTGGGATCAGCCGCGATGGCCTGTTCGAAAGAATGGCGCGCCGGGACAGCATCGTTATTGCGGAATTGAATGCGGCCCAGGTCAAACCAGGCGACGGCGTACTTGGGATAAATCTCGACTGCTTTGGCGAATAGTTGCTGGGCCTCTTCCCACTTCTCTTTATCCGCCTTTTGGCGCCCCTTCTCATAGGCCTTCTTCGCATCTCTAGGCGCCATCGCGCTGGTGGCACTGATGGTCAAGCCTTCAACCTGGCCCAGGCGGTGCAACACCAGGCGACCGATGTCGGCGCTTTCGAAGGTGGAGAGACGGCTGCTCAAATCCACCGGTCGCGAACTGAAACCGGGAAGCTGGGCCATCAACTCACATTCGCGCCAATCACGCTGGATGTTGCTGCCCCGGCTGCTGGTGCCCGGGTTGTAGATCGAATCGACGTCGGCTTCTCCGATGCCGGCTGCGAAACTGGAGGCCTGGTCGCCCAGTTCGAAGCTAAAGTTGCCGTGGGAGTCGGTACGGGTCACGGTTTGTCTGCGTCCGCGGCAAATGGTCTGAATGCTGGCCGACTCGGTGAGCTGGGTGCCATCGTCCAGAACGACTTTCCCGGTAAGGAAAGCTCTTTGCCCAAAAGTTGGGTCGGGCGAATTCATGCCGGGTTGGGTTGTGGTGGTGCGGCTGGGGGCAGGAGAAGAAGAGGGGCCTTTTCCGCCCGTGGGCTTGCCCTGGGCAGAAGCCAGGCCGGTCAAGGTCAGGGTGAGAACTATACAGCAGATGAGGCGGTAATTCATGGCATGCCCCCGGAGACAGATTGCCACGATTATACGTCCGGAGGGAGACCAATGCCGCAAGGTTATTTCCGGGTAGATAGCAGGCGGTCCAGTTTGCGAGAACCGCTAACCACCAAGGTCACGAGGGAGAAGCTTGAAATAAGGCCTTCGCGACACTTCGTGTCCCTGGTTGGTTCGTGGGCCTTGCAAGTGCCTCGTGAAACTGACCCACGGCCTAACAGGCGGTTGGCAGGCCTGGGAGCAGGCTCCTCTGCTATAGTTTTTTCGAACAAATCTTCTTGCAGCCGAGGTGTTCCCCATGCCACGAATGGTTCGCTGTGGGCTTATTCAGGCGCGCAATGTGCTGGGTGCCGAGCACTCGCTGGGCGAGATCCGCGACGCCATGGTGAAGAAACATGTAGAGATGATTGGGCAGGCGGCCCAGCAGCAGGTCCAGATTCTGTGTCTGCAGGAATTGTTTTACGGCCCCTACTTTTGCGCCGAGCAGGACGCGCGCTGGTATGAAATGACGGAGGCGATCCCGAACGGCCCTACGGTTCGTCTGATGCAGGAGCTGGCGGCCAAGCACCACATGGTGATCGTTGTTCCGGTGTACGAGCAGGAGATGGCCGGGCTCTACTTCAACACTGCAGCGGTGATCGATGCGGACGGGCGGTACCTGGGAAAATACCGCAAGCATCATATTCCGCACTGTCATCCTGGATTCTGGGAAAAGTTTTACTTCACGCCGGGGGACCTGGGCTACCCCGTGTTCGATACCAAGTTTGCCAAGGTCGGCGTGTACATCTGTTACGACCGGCACTTTCCCGAAGGAGCCCGCGCCCTGGGACTGAATGGAGCGGAGATTGTTTTCAATCCCTCGGCGACCGTGGCTGGCCTGTCCGAATACTTGTGGGAGTTGGAGCAGCCCGCGCACGCCGTCGCCAACGGTTATTTCGTCGGGGCCATCAACCGCGTGGGCGAAGAGAAGCCGTGGAGCATTGGCGAGTTCTATGGCAAGAGTTATTTCTGCAATCCGCGGGGCAAGATCTTCGCGCAGGCCAGCCGCGACAAAGATGATGTGCTGGTGGCGGACCTTGACCTGGACATGATTCTCGAAGTTCGCAAGGTGTGGCAATTCTTTCGGGATCGGCGGCCGGAGAGTTACGGCATTTTGACCCACCAGAGCGGCAAAGGTGGGGCGGCGGGGGACTAGCGGCACGTCTACATGGACGTCATTCGAAAACTGCGACACGACATCAGACACGAACGAACCGAGATCAAGATGAAGTGGCGCATTGGATGGTAATCGGATGATGAGTGTAATCGCTGATTTCATCAATCAATTAGGTAGAATCTTGCAACGTGCCCTGAACACCGAGTACCGTCAAAGGGCGTGCTATGGGGGGAACAACCTATGATTCCCAGAGCAATGGAGGGATTCGAGAAAGAGAGAATATGAAAATCGCAACGCTGATCGCACGCATTTTGCTTGGCCTGATCTTTTTTGTGTTTGGGCTAAATCCGTTCCTGCACTTCCTTCCGGCAATATTGCCTTCCGGGCTGGCGGGCCAGTTTCTGAGTCTGCTCATTCAGTCGCACTACGTTCTCTTTATCGGCGCCGTTCAGCTTGTCGGCGGTGCACTCCTACTTGCGAACCGTTATGTTCCGATGGCGCTCACGCTGCTTGGACCGGTGATCGTAAACATTCTGCTGTATCACCTGCTTTTATCTCACGCGGGCGCTGGACTAGCGATCCTCGTCACAATCCTTTGGGGATTTCTGTTTTTTCGTCACCGCCAATACTTTTCCAGCCTGTCTGTGCAGCGGACTTCCTGAGCATTTCCCCAGACGTCAAGCGGTAGCCACATTCCACGGGCCAATTGCTCTTGGCGGACTTCGAGTCAGGTGAGAGGGCAGGTCGCAAACTTGGCCCGGTACCAGTTGGTGGTTGTCGCTATCCTATGCGAAACTGTTGACCTGTTGACGCCTTAACGGGCCCTTAGCTCAGCGGTCAGAGCAGTGGACTCATAAGGCGTTCATCCCACCTACTCCCCACGCGGATTCAATCATCTAAAGCGGCAGTTTGGCACCTGAGTTGGGGCAAAACACCCCTAATCGGGAAGTATTGTGCAACGGATTGTGCAATGGAATTTCGGGGTCACATTGCATGCTTTCGAGCACGGTTGCGGCTTTGCAAACCTAGCAGGTGGCTTTTTCGAAAGGTGCTCGGCGTATAACGCAACCAGCGAGTCCCCGAATTTCAAAAACCTACGGGTACGTTTTTCGAGGGCCTCATTGTGTATAAGGCAGTGATGCGACGCGAAGCATGGGCTGACTGCGAGTCTGCTCAAAACCTCAATGCCATACAGCTATCAACGTTGGGGGAACAACCTTGCGAAAGGGGAGGAACATGACCAAGAAAACGGACACTATAGTGAAGCTCACCTCGACCAATTCAAGCGGCTCCAAGACTACGCCACGGTGCTTGGAACCACTGTGGATATAGCGGTTTACGAGGCTGTTTCTGATTTCATCGAATGCTGCGTCTCGACGAGGCTCGAATCTTATCAGAGGAAGATCCACGAGACCTAAGGTTTGGGATTCACCGGCGCAAATCTCAAAAGGGATGGGGACGCCCCATCCCTTCCCCAGTTTGATCGGTCGCTTGGATGGCTTCCGTTGCCGAAGCGTTGTGACCGGCAAACGATCTATACTTCGCAGGACCTCCGTCCGCGACGACCCCGGATAACCCCGCGCTTGCTTAAGCCATCACAGTCGCCCGTGAGAGTAACCAATAGTCACGTCAAATGGGGCACGCCGTGGCCTAAAGTGTTATTGCTCCTTCTGCTAGTCCCCACCTCAGTGCCGGCGCAGGATAACCCGCGAGACTTGGTATTGAAGATGGTTCAGAACGAGCTGGCGTCGCAAAAGGAGCCGCGATATTGGATGTATCTGGACAGCAAGGAAAAACCTGGGCGAACCGAAGTGGACCGAATTATCCAAACGCCCGATTGTTGGGTATCGTGGCCGGTCTCAGTCAACGGGAACCGGCCGACGGAAAAAGAAACGAGCACGGCCCGCGACCACTTGGAATCGCTGGTGAACGATCCCCGTCTCAGACGGAAGAACAGAGGCGAGATTGACGCGGACAGCCGTAAATCGGCTGAAATGCTCAAGATGTTGCCCGACGCGTTCCTGTTCACGGGAGACGGCCGTCAAGGCAATTCTGTCCGGCTGAAATTCCGGCCCAATCCGAAGTATCGCCCGCCAAACAATGAAGCCAAAGTATTCCACCATATGGAAGG
>Ga0137403_10000660_pt1 | contig 44665 bp, 37 predicted proteins | sample CZOMad2_1_16fung_FD_122057 | JGI IMG/M metagenome (GOLD analysis project Ga0137403, IMG submission 122057) | Vadose zone soil fungal communities from Angelo Coast Range Reserve, California, USA - CZOMad2_1_16fungal (Hybrid Assembly) | ecosystem: Environmental > Terrestrial > Soil > Vadose zone...
GTCCCTCGATCGCCCGCGCCATCCTCTCCACCACCTCTTCGACCGTCAGGTCCGAGGCGTCCACGAAGGTGTAGCTGGGATCGCGGGTCAGGGGCGAGTCCTCCCGGGTGCTGTCCCGGTGGTCGCGCTCGTCGATCTCCTGGATCACCTCCTCCATGGAGACCTCGCGGCCGGCGGCCTGGAGCTCGGCGTGGCGGCGCTGGTAGCGCACCTCGGAGCGGGCGTCCAGGAAGAACTTGAAGGGGGTCTCGGGGAAGACGCGGGTGCCGATGTCGCGCCCTTCCAGGACGCCGCCGAAGTGCCGCGCGGCGTCGCGCTGCAGGGAGACCAGGCGCTTTCTTACTTCCGGGTGGGCCGAGACCACCGACGAGGCCGCCCCCACCGCCGGGGTACGGATGCGGTTCTCGACCCCCTCGCCGTCGAGGAGCACCTCGAAGCTGCCGTCCGGCCGCCGCGACAGCCCCACCGACGAGGCCGCCGACAGCCGCTCGACCGCCGCGCGGTCGGCCGGGGCCACCCCGGAATCGAGGACTTTCAGGGCGATCGCCCGGTACATGGCCCCGGTGTCGAGGAAGGGGAGGGAGAGTCGGCGCGCGAGGAGCCGCGCCACCGTGCTCTTGCCGACCCCGGACGGCCCGTCGATCGCGACGACGATCCGCTGGGCCGGCATTATCGGGAACCGTGGGAGCCGCGGGAGCTGTGCGAGCCGCGGGGACCGCGAGGGGAGCGGGCAGAAGACGGGCGGGAGGAACGGGACCCGGCCGCCGCCGGACGACCCTTCCCGGCGGGCGCCTTCCCGGCGGCCTTCCTCGGCGTTCCAGGTGCCAGGCGTTTCGCAGAGGCCTTCCCCGTCGCACCGGGTGCCAGGCGTTTCGACGCGGGTTTCCCCGCGGCTTTGCCAGGTGCCAGGCGTTTCGCGGTGGGTGCTTTCCCAGATACTTTTCCAGGTGCCAGGCGTTTCGCCGCCAGCCCCTTTCCGGGGCGTTTCGCCAGCGGCGCCGGGTGGTCGCTGCGGGTGGAACGGCGCAGCTGCTCCACCTCCTTCTCGGTCAGCTCGCGCAGCGACCCCACCGGCAGGTGGGTGTCCTCGACCGCGCCGATGGCGATCCGGCGGAGCTTCTGCACCGGGTGGCCGATGCGCTCGAACATGTCGCGGATCTGCCGGGTCCGCCCCTCCCCGAGCTCGACGTACCACCAGGAGGAGGTCGAGCTCTCGGCCGAACGCCGCGGCAGAGGCCGCGCGGTGATGCGGCAGGGGGAGGTGCGCTTGCCGTCGAGCACGATGCCGGCCTCCAGGCGGGCGATGGCGTCCCCCTCCGGCACCCCGCGGACCTTGGCCTCGTAGGTCTTGACGCAGCCGTAGCGGGGGTGGGCGACGTGCTGCGCGAAGTCGCCGTCGTCGGTCAGCAGGAGGAGCCCCTCGGTCAGGAAGTCGAGCCGGCCGACCGGCACCAGGGCCTTCTGCAGGCCCGGCGGCACCAGGTCGAGGACCGTCGGCCGCCCCTCGGGGTCTTTCAAGGTCGACATCACCCCGCGCGGCTTGTTGAGCAGCAGGTAGTGGTGCCCACCGGCCTTGGGCTGGATGCGCTTGCCGTCGAGCTTGACCGCGTCGCGCTCCAGGTCGGCCTTGTCGCCGATCTCCGCCATCCGACCGTTGATCGTCACCCGCGCCTCGCGGATCAGCTCCTCGACCTTGCGCCGCGAGGCCACCCCCGCCCGCGCCAGGATCTTCTGCAACCGCTCTTCGCTCATGGCGCTCTAGACCTCCACTTCGTCGGCCAGCGCCGGATCGGCTGCCAGGTCGGCTTCGGCTTCCGCCGGAGATTCGGGCTCGGGCGGTTCTGGCGGTTCCGGCGCGTTGGCCGCCGCCTCTTCGAGCGCCGCGGCCTCGCGCAGGATCTCCTCCTCGCGGTCCGCCCGCTCCTCCCTCCCGATCCCCGGATCGCCGCCGCCGCCCTCGGCACCCCCCTCGATCAAATTGCCGAAGGTTTCCTCGAACTCTTCGAGCGGCGGCAGGTCCTTCAGGCTGTTCAACCCGAAGTGGACGAGGAACTCCCGGGTGGTGCCGTAGAGGAAGGGTTTGCCCACCACCTCCTTGCGCCCCACGATCCGCACCAGGCGCCGCTCCAGCAGGGTCTTGACCACCCCCACCGGGCTGACGCTCCGCAGCTCCTGGATCTCCGGGCCGGTGATCGGCTGCCGGTAGGCGACGATCGCCAGGGTTTCGAGAGCCGCCATCGAGAGCTTGCTCCCGCCCGCCACGTCGAAGAAGCGGCGCAGGTAGGAGACCATCTCCGGACGGGTCACCAGGCGCACCCCGCCCGCCACCTCCTCGGCCATGATCCCCCGCCCCACGACGGCGCCGGGGTTGGGGATACCGGGGAAGGCGGCCATATCGGCGGTACCGGGGAGAGGGGCGGTCTCGGTGGCATCGGCGGCATCGGCGGCATCGGCGGCGTCCGTGTCGACGGCATCGGCGGTATCGGCTGGGGGGTCAGGACTGGCGGCCATGCCGACGATACCGTCCGGCGAGTAGCGGGCGAGGACCGCCTCCAGGGCGGCCGTCGCCTCCTCCCGCTCCTCCTCGGGGAAGAGGTCGAGCAGCCGGCTGCGCGGCACCGGCTCCGAGGAGACGAAGAGGATCGCCTCGAGCGCCGCCTCCATCTCGCTGCGCTCGGTCATCCGCCGATCTCCTGCAAGTCCTCCGCCGCCACCGCGCGGGTGGTGCGGTAGAGGAGGATCTCGCCCGACTGGGTCTGGTGGATGCGCACCAGGTTCATCCGCGCCAGCTCGAGGATCGCGAGGAAGGCGGCGATCGCCTCGGAGCGGCAGGAGCGGTGCTTCAGGTCGTGGATGAAGTCGTACGGTCGCCCGGCGTCGAGCACCGCGAGCAGGCGGTCGATCTGGCCGCGCACCGACCAGGTCTCGCCGCTCACCTGGAGCGGCGGCGGGTGCTCCTTGTCGTAGCGGACGAGGACGGTCTTCAAGGCCCCCAGGAGGTCGAAGAGCGACACCTCGCCCAAGTCGATGGTCGCCGGCTCCTCCCCCTCGGGCGTCTCGGGCTCCTCGAAGTTGGGGGGCGGCGCCTTGCGGGTGAAGATGCCTAAGCGCACGCGGTCGACCTCGGCGAACGACTGGGCGACCTCCTTCATCCGCCGGTACTCCAGGAGGCGCATGACCAGGTCCTGGCGCGGGTCCTCCTCGGGCTCAGCCGAAGCGGAGGTCGCCGGCCGCGGCAGGAGGAGCTTCGACTTCAGGTGGATCAGGACCGCCGCCTCGTAGATGTACTCGCCGGCGATGTCCAGGTTGAGCTCCTCCATCAGCCGGAGGTACTCGTGGAACTGGTCGCAGATCACCGCCACCGGGATGTCGGTGATCTCCACCCGGTTGATCTTGATCAGGTGGAGGAGGAGGTCGAGCGGTCCGTCGAAGACCGGCAGGTGGACCCGCCAGGACTCGGGGAGGACCGCCCCCTCGTGCTTCGGGATGCCCGGCCGGCTCATGGGGCGGTGACCTTCACGGCGTTTTCCAGCAGCAGCCGATAGTCGAGACCGATCGCCTGCCGCACGAGCTCCATCGTCTCCCCCGCCCGCTCGCGCGCCTTCTTCGAGCCTTCGAGGAGGATGTCGTAGAGCGTGTCCTTGTCGCGGATCAGCTCCTCGCGCCGCCGCCGTATCGGCTCCAGGTACTCGATCATGAGGTCGGCGAGGAGCCGCTTGTCGTCGACGCAGCCGATCTCCGCCGCCCGGCACTCGCGGGCCACCCGCTCCTGCACCTCCCCAGACGAGATCAGCTTGTGGAACTCGTAGAGGTTGCAGACCTCGGGCCGCCCCGGGTCCTTCCGGCGCAGGCGCTGGGGATCGGTGAACATCTCCATGCACTTCTTGCGGATGACCTCCGGCGGGTCGGAGAGGTTGATGGCGTTGCCGTAGCTCTTCGACATCTTCCTCCCGTCGATCCCCGGCACCTTGGCGGTCGGGGTGAAGAGCCCCTGCGGCTCGGGGAAGACCTCTCCGCCCTTGCCATAGAGGTGGTTGAAGCGCCGGGTGATCTCGCGGCTGATCTCCAGGTGGCTCGCCTGGTCCTCCCCCACCGGCACGTAGTGGGCGCGGTAGACCACGATGTCGACCGTCTGGAGGATCGGGTAGCCGAGGAAGCCGTAGGTCGAGAGGTCCTTGTTGTCGAGCTCCTTGATCTGCTCCTTGTAGGTCGGCACCCGTTCGAGCCAGCCCAGGGGCGTGATCATCGACATCAGGAGGTGGAGCTCGGCGTGCTCGGGGACCATCGACTGGATGAAGAGGACCGACCGCTCCGGGTCGAGCCCGGCGGCGATCCAGTCAGCGACCATCTCCAGGGTGTTGTCGGCGACCGCGCTGGGGTCGGCGTAGTCGCTGGTCAGGGCGTGCCAGTCGGCGGCGAAGTAGTAGCAGCGGTAGCGGTCCTGGAGCTCCACCCAGTTCTTGAGCGCCCCGAAGTAGTTGCCGAGGTGGAGCTTGCCGGTCGAGCGCATCCCCGAGAGGACGATTTTGGATTCCGTCACGTTCACTCCCCGATTCTATAACTGGGCCACGAGGTTCAGGACGATGGCAAAGGGTAACAGCAGCACGGAGAGGATGCCGCAGACCCCGAGGAAGATCCCCAGCGAAAAGCCGTACGGCCGGAGCCTCGAGTAGCGCTCCGCCCAGTCGGTGGGCAGGAGGGAGAGGGCGATCTGGCCGCCGTCCAGCGGTGGGAAGGGGAGCAGGTGGAAGAGGGCCAGGAAGGCGTTGACGTAGGCCGCCTGGACGAGGGTGAAGACGACCGGAAAGCCGGCCAGGCGGCTCGCCGGGCCGAGCTGCTGGAGGAGGGTCAGGTAGGCGGCCTGGCGCGCCTGCGGTCCGAGCACGTGGACGGCGATCGACAGGCCAACCGTGGCGAGGCAGGCGAGCAGCAGGTTGGCCGCCGCTCCCGAGGCGGTGACCAGGATGTCGTCCCGCCAGGGGTTCTTCAGGTTCTTGACCACCACCGGAGTGGGCCGCCCCCAGCCGAAGACCGGCCAGCCGAAAACCGGCCAGGCAAAGAGCGGCCCGAAGGCGAGGAGCAGGAAGGGCAGCAGCACCGAGCCCACGGGGTCCAGGTGGCGCAGCGGATTGAGCGACGCCCGGCCGAGGAGGGCGGCGGTGACGTCGCCGCGCCGCGCCGCCGTCCAGGCGTGGGCCGCCTCGTGGAGCGAGATGCCGAGGAGGAGGAGCAGGTACTGGACCCCGCGGATGAAGAGAATGTTCGAATCCATCGAGGGCCTTTAGAGCCGCGGCGGCTCGGGCAGCGGGTCGGTCAAGCCGCGGAGCACCCCGCGCGCCTTGGCGAGGGCGGCCCTGCCGTTGCCGCGCGACAGCTCGCGGAGGAAGGCGGCGGGCAGGGTGACGAGGTTGGCGGCGAGGAAGGAGGCGAGCCCCAGCGGCCCCCCGTGGCGGCGCACGTAGAGGGCATTGCTCCGCCCGGTGTGGAAGGTCTTGGTGGGGGTGTAGGAGCCGGCGGTCGAGGCCGCCACCTTGTGCCAGATCCGGCTCTCCGGCACGTAGCGCAGGGCGAGCCCGGCGTCGAGCGCCCGCCGGCACCAGTCGGCGTCGTCGACGTTGATGAAATAGGCGGAGTCGAAGAGCCCCACCCGGGCGAGCGCCTGCCGCGACACCAGGAGGCAGCAGGTGGTCAAATAGGTCACGTCCGCCGGCTGGCTCCAGGCCGGGCCGTCGAGCTCGCCGCGGCCGAGCTCGACGGTCACCGTCTCGCGGATGCGCAGGCGCCCGCCCGCCGCCCAGAGGCGGTCGGGAGGATTGAAGTAGAAGATCTTGGGGCCGGCGGCCGCCACCCGCGGGTCGTCGAGAGCGCGGAGCAGGGGAGGCAGGAAGCCGGGATCGACCGCCACGTCGGTGTTCAGGAGCAGCACGCGCTCGATCGTGGGGTCCGCCAGCACCCGGCGGATGCCCACGTCGTTGCCGCCGGCGAAGCCCAGGTTGGCGCCGCTCTCGATGATCTCGACGTCCGGGCGCTCGCGGCGCAGGCGCTCGGCCGAGCCGTCGGTCGAGCCGTTGTCGACCACCACCACACGCAGCGCCTCCCGCCCCTCCGCCCGGTCGAGCGAGGCGAGGGTGTCCAAGGTGTCGGCGGCGCCGTTCCAGTTGATCAGGATGGCGGCGGTGGTCGGAGGCGGCATCGTGTGTTTCAGGCTGCGGCCAGCCGGCGGTTGATCTCGGTCATCAGCCGCTGGTTCTCGGAGAGCACCCGCCACTCCAGCTGAAGGGCGCGGACCTGGGCGGCCAGGGTGGCGTAGAAGAGGGCATGGTGCAACCAGTTGAGGCTGCCGGTCGCCGCCGCGCCACCGAGGATGAAGGTGGCCATGGCGAGCCCCAGGGCGAGCATCAGCATGGGGTAGGACTGGTTCTTGAACCGCTTGGTGTCCTCGATCACCGCCGGGTCCAGGTGGTACTCCTTGACCGCGTCCTTGATCGCCCGGCCGGTACCGATCAGGTAGAACATGATCCAGCAGTGGGCGAAGAGGAGGAGGAGGCTGGTGGCCAGGGCCAGGAGGACGTGGAAGCGCAGCCGCTCGTCGGCCGGCCCGTCCAGCAGGTAGCCGAGCGTAGCGGTGGTGATGAGGCCCAGGGTGGCCATGAAACCGATGATCAGCAGCGCGCGACCCATCATGAGCGGACTCTCCAGTTCAAGTTCAGACCTCCCGGGAGCGCCCCATGGCCTCCCGGACCTCCCGTTCCCAGATCGCCGCGGCCGCCGCCGGAGTGAAACGCTCGGCGACCCGCCGCCTCCCGGCTTCGCCGCGGCGCGCCGCCTCGGCAGGATCGGCGAGCACTTCCTCCAGCGCCGCGGCGAGCGCCGCCGGATCCTCGGGCGGCACCAGCCAGCCGGTCTCCCCGTCCACCACCACCTCGGGGATGCCCGAAACCCGGCTGGCGACGACCGGCAACCCGGCCGCCATGGCCTCCAGGACCACCAGCGGCATCCCCTCGTAGGTGGAGGGAACGACGAGAGCCAGGGCGCCGGCGAGAAGCTCCCGCACCCGCGCCGCGTCGGCCCGGCCGAGGAAGGTGACGACCTCCGGCCCCAGCTTCCGCTCCGCCGCCCGCTCTTCCAGCGCCGCCCGGTGCTCGCCGTCGCCCGCCACGAGAAGGCGGGCTTCCGGGCACCGCTGGCGCATCGCCGCCATCGAGGCGAGCAGCACCTCGACCCCCTTGCGGATGCGCAACCGGCCGACGAAGAGGAACGCGCCGCGCTCCCCCGCCGCCAGCCCTGCCTCCGCGGTCTCCGCCACCGCCCCCGGCACCGCGATCCCGCCCGTCACATTGGGCAGGACCCCAATCCTCTCGACTCCGTAGTCGCGCCGGATCTCCTCCGCCGTCGCGGCACTGGGCGCCAGAACCAGGTCGGCGAGCGACGCGGTCAGCCCGCCCAGGGCCGCGTGCAGCGGCGCCTTGAAGCGCCGGAACCGCCGCTCGACCGCTCCCGGCCACCCCAGCACCTCCCCGGAGGGGGCGACCAGGGGACGCACGGCCCGCCGTTCCTCGACATAGCTCACCTGGAGCAGGGCGGAGATGACGGAGGGGGCGTCGAGCACCGGCCGCAGGGCTCGCGCGAGGAGCGCCACCAGGGCGCCGTCCGACTCGTGCACCTGGACGACCGTGGGCCGGAACCGGCGGAGAGCCCGGAAGGCTGCGGGGACCACGGCGAGCGGGAAGAGCAGCTTCGGACCCCGCGCTCCGCCCGGGCCGCGCCCCAGGACCTCCACCTCGTGACCGGCCGCCTGAAGACCGGCCGCCAACTGTAACACCTGTTCGCCGACGCCGGAAACGTCGGCCGGGGGGAGGGTGTTGGCGACGAGGAGGACGCGCATCCCCCTATCCTCCCCCAAACCGCGGCGAGCGTGTGGACCCGCGCCTGATAGACTCACGTTCCATCTCTACGTCTACGCTTAGCTTCAAACCTCAGAGGTGAGCTTGTCACGGATTCTGAGAGCCCGACTGCAAGAAGGGCCCGAAGGAGGAACATCGCCGCCATGCCCTCAATGACCCATGAAGTCTTCGTGGATCTCTTCAAGAATCGCCCCGCGCTTGCCGCCGAGCTCCTGGTCGAGGCGCTGGGCATTTCGCTTCCACCCTACACTGAAGCTCGCCTTGCCTCGATCGACTTGACCGAGATCCAGCCTGCCGAATACCGCGCCGACGTCGTCGTCGTCCTTCTCGACCGCGGCGTCCCCGTTCGGGTGATCATCGTCGAGGTCCAATTGGCCGTCGACCCCAGAAAGCGCCTCAGTTGGCCCGCCTATGTGACCGTCTCGCGCGCCATCCACGGCTGCCCTGCCGATCTCCTCGTCGTCGCGCCCGATCCGAGTCTCGCCGGGTGGTGCGCGGAACCGATCGAGATCGGCGTCCCCGGCTTTGTCCTCTGCCCCCCCGTGCTGGGCCGCACCGACGTTCCGGTCGTGACGGACCCTGGGGAAGCGGCCCGCCGGCCCGAGCTCGGGGTGCTCTCCGCGCTGGCGCACGGCGAGACCGCAGAGGGAGCGACGATCGCCGCCGCTGTGCTGCCGGCGATCCGCGGACTCGACGACGACAGGGCCAGGTTCTACTACGACCTCGTGTACAATTCCCTCAATGTGGCGGCTCGCCGGGCGCTGGAGGCCATGATGAAGGGTTACGAATACCAGAGCGATTTCGCGAAAAAGTACGTCGCACAGGGACGTACCGAGGGACGGACGGAGGGACGGACGGAGGGGCGCACCGAGGGGCGCACCGAGGGGCGTACCGAGGAGGCGGCGCGCAACCTGCTAACCGTGCTTCGGGTTCGCGGCATTGCGGTGCCTGACACTGTCCGCGAGCGCATCCTGGCTCAGAAGGATCCAGAGCTGCTGGAACGGTGGCTGGAGAAGGCCGCCGTCGGGTCTTCGGTCGCCGCGATCCTCGACGAGCCGAACTGAGGTCCTCGAACCCGCCACTCCCCCCATACGTTTTCCCCAAAGAAGGCGCCTACCCTCCCCCGAGCCGCCGGGAGCGGCCCTCGGCCCAGGGCTCGACCCGCCGGCGCAGCTCGGCGAAGGCGGGGGCGTCGGCGTCCGCTTCCATCCTCGCCAGGAGCTCCCGGGCGTCGTCCCGCGCCTTCTCCAGCCATTCGAGGTCCTGCCGCACGTCGGCGACCCGGAAGGTGGGGAGGCCGGCCTGGCGGGTGCCCAGGAGGTCGCCGGGGCCGCGAATCGCGAGGTCGGCCTCGGCGATGGCAAAGCCGTCGGTGGTGGCTGCGAAGACCTCCAGCCGGCGCCGCCCCTCCTCGGTGAGCCGCGCCTGCCGGGAGGTGAGGGCGATGCAGCGCGAGGGGCGCTCCCCGCGCCCCACCCGGCCGCGCAGCTGGTGGAGCTGGGCGAGGCCAAAGCGCTCGGCGCTCTCGATCACCATCCAGGTCGCCTCCGGCACGTCGATCCCCACCTCGATGACCGTGGTGGCGAGGAGCACCCGGATCTCGCCTGCAGCGAAGGCCCGCATCACCCGCAGGCGCTCCTCGGCCGGCAGCCGGCCGTGGAGGACGGCGCTCTTGAACTCCGCCAGGTACGCGCGCACCCCCTCCCCCGCCTGGGCGACCGCCGCCGCCTCAATTTCATCGCTCCCTTCAATGAGCGGAAAGACGACATAAGCCCGGTCGCCCTCGGCGAGGGCCTCGCGCAGCCGGCGGTAGACGTCCTTGCGCCGGCCGGCCGGCTGGACCTCGGTCGCGATGGGGCTGCGGCCGGGGGGCAGCTCGTCGAGGACCGAGACCGGCAGGTCGCCGTAGGCGGTGAGGGCGAGCGAGCGCGGGATGGGGGTCGCGGTCATCACCAGGAGATCGGGGCGGTCGCCCTTGCCGGCGAGGAACTGGCGCTGCTCGACCCCGAAGCGGTGCTGCTCGTCGACCACGGCGAGCCCCAGCCGCCGGAAGGCCGTCCCCTCCTGGATGAGGGCGTGGGTCCCCACCGCGAGCTGGATCTCCCCCGCGGCGAGCGCCTGGCGGCTCCGGGCCAGATCCCTCGCCCCGCCGACGAGAAGGCCGACCCGGTAGCGGGACCCCAGCAGGCGGACGAGGCTCGCATGGTGCTGCTCGGCCAGCAGCTCGGTCGGGGCCATGAACGCCCCCTGGTAGCCGTTCTCCAGGGCGATCGTCAACGCCAGGGCGGCGACGATCGTCTTGCCACTCCCCACGTCCCCCTGGAGCAGGCGGAGCATCGGCCAGGGGCTTTTGAGGTCGTCCGCGATCTCCTTGAGCGCCCGCTTCTGTGCCCCGGTCAGCCGGAAGGGGAGGACCTCCCGCGCCATCTGGCGGACCCGCTCGTCGAACCGGTAGGCATGCCGGCGCGGCTGCCGCCCGGCGCGCTGGCGCAGCAGGGCGAGGGCGAGCTGCAGCTCCAGGAATTCGCCGTAGATGAGGCGGAGGTGGCCGGGGCTCCGGCGGCGGTTGAGGAGATCCGGATCGGCAGATCTTTCCGAGGTGCCTGCCGAGGTGCCAGGCGAATGGAGAGCGGCCAGGGCCTCGCCCAGGGAGGGGAGCCCGTGGCGGGCGAGGAGATCCGGCGGCAGCGGCTCGGGGAGCTCCTGGAGATCGATGCCGGCCAGCAGGGCGGCGAAGAGGCGGCGCAGGAGCGGGGCGCCCAGACCGCGGATCGCCGGGTAGACCGGGGTCAGGCGGCCTCCATGGACCGTCTCTCCCCCCCGCCGCTCGCAGGAGGGGTTGACCAGCTCCGGCCCCGCTTTCCCCGCGCGCAGCGGTCCGTGCAGCAGGTACTCTGCCGCCGGATCGGTCTGGCTGGCGAGATAGGGGCGATTGAACCAGACGACCGCGAGCGAGCCGCTGGCATCGGTCACCCGACCGCGCACCACCCGCAGCCGCCGGGCGCGGAGGAGGCGGAGGTCGGCGAGCCGCCCAGCCACCGTACAGCTCCCCTCCCCTCCCGCCACCGCCTGGGCCACCGTGCTCACCTCGCGCCGGTCCTCGTAGCGGCCGGGCAGGTGGTGCAGGAGATCGAGGACGGTCTCATAGCCGGCGTCCGCGAGGGCCCGGGCGCGGGCCGGGCCAATGCCCGGGACGAAGCGGAGGGGGGTGTGCGGCGCGAGGCTCCCGGGCATGGGCGGTACCTTACCGCGGTCTGTGGCCCGGGGTAAGATGGCGCCGTTCGAGGTGGCCGCGCCGGGTTCCGGCGCCGCGAAACCATTTTGGGCGCGCGGAAACTGTTTTTGGCGCGCGGAAACCATTTTGGGAGCTTCCGAAGTCGTTCCGGACGCTCCGGAACGGTTTCGGGAGCGTCCAAAGTGACTCCGGAGGCTTCGGAAATGGTTCCGGGTCCGGGGAAAACCGTTCCGGATGCTCCCAAAGTCGTTCCGGATGCTCCGAAAACTGTTTCGGACGCTCCGGAAGTCGTTCCAGATGCTCCGGAAATCGTTCCGGATGCTCCGGAAATCGTTTCGGGCGCTCCGAAAACGGTTCCGGATGCTCCGGAAACCGTTCCGGATGCTCCCAAAGTGTTTCCGGACGCGCCGGAAGTCGTTGGGAACGCACCGGAGAGGTTTCCGACGCTCCGGAAGTCTTTCGGGAGCGTCCGAAACCGTTCCGGACGCGCCGGACGTCGTTCCGGCGCCTCCCGCGCCGGGGTTCGCGGAGGGAGTAGAGACGCCCCAGGTCCTGAACGACACCCTTCGGAGGCCACGGGGACCGCGGGGCGTCTCCGGATCGGGAGGCCGCCCCCTACGCGCGCCGTCCCTCCTCTTCAAGGGCTTCCCGGCAGACGGGTCATCCGTGGCTCCGGCGGAGACGGCCCGCGGTCCCCGTGGACGGCGCAACGATATCGTTCAGGACCTGGGCCGTCTCTACCCCCTCCGTTTTCCCGAGCGCCCGGGGGGATTTCCTGGGAACGCTGGCGTCTCGCCGGCCGGATCGCGAAGACCGGCAAGAGCCGGCGAGGACGCCGGCGCTCCCAGGGAGGGTTCCCTACGCCCCCGGCCGCCGGGCGCGGATTCTCCTCACCTGCTCCTCGGCCCCCGGCCCGGCGGCTTCGAGCAGGGTGGCGAGCGCCCAGGGAGACCGTACGACCGCCTCCAGCAGGTGGAGCCCCTCGGCCCACCGCGGCTCGTACCGGTCGAGCCAACCCGCCACCTGCGGACCCTGCTCGCCATAGACCGCGACCAGCGGGTAGCCCTCGGCGCCCGCCTGCTCTTCCAGATGGAAGAGCGGCTCGCGATCGATGGCCGGCAGGAGCACGGCGAGGAGCCGCGCCGTTTCGAGGTGCCAGAGGACGGCGACCGGCGGATCGCCGATGGCGAGATCCTCCCACAGCGGGAGGATGGCGAACGCGCCCGGCCGCCCCGGAACGGGCTCGATCTTCCAGGGGCCGGCGAGCTCCGCCTCAGCCGCGGTCACGGCGTCGTCGCGGTCGCGGAGGAGGGCCAGGTACGAGGGGGAGAAGGCGTTGTCGAGGGGAGAGACGGGTGTGCTGTTACCATCACGGGAGCTTCGCATGAGCTAACACCTCTTGCGGAGTCAGGGGCCGGTTCGAGTTCGCACCTCGGGCCGGTCCCGCTTGTTTTGGGCGGGAGGACGGTCCTCCCGATGGAGGGAACGTAGCAGGAATGGGGCGGGAAGGCAAGGGGTGGGGGGGCGGGTGGTTGCGATATCATCGGAACAATGCGAATTAAGAGAGGGGCTCCGCCGGAGGAGCGGCTGGCGGAGGCGGAGCGGCGGATCGAGGAGGCTCGGAGGACCGGGGAAGAGCGCCTGCAGCTCGCGGACCTAGAGCTGCCTGAGCTGCCGGCCAGCCTGGGCGGGTTGCCGCGCCTTCCCAGTAACAAGGTCACGACCAGGCGGAAACGGGGTGAAATCTACCGCGCCGTTTCTGCTAGCCAAAAGCGCGCCCGCCGCGTCCCCTGCTCAGAACACTCTCTACCGCGGCGGGTAGCCGTCGTCCTCAGCGCTCGCCAGTGGACGTAAGTGCTACTGCGATGGCGGCAGAAGTCGTGCTCGATGACAGGCGTCATGGAGTTCAACGGGTGTCCTGGCTCTCGAGAACTAAGTAATGAGCTATTGGTCGACGCACCGGTTACAATTTTGTCCAAAGCAACTGTTCTTTAAAGTTGGCGCTTAGCCTGCATTTGCCATCAGTGCCAGAAATAATTGAGGTCATCTCATTCGCCGAGATGTTCGTGATGGTTCCGTACATAGTAGTAGTGCATGCGTCTTCCGTTCGATCGATTTTGAAATGATATTGACCTTGCCTCCAACTGCCATTTAGCACATGGCGCACAAGGGTTGAACCAGTGAACACCGACGAGATGCTACAATTCTGCACCATATCCAGAGTGATGCCGTTTCCATCACTATGCCATCGACCGTTAAGCGACGGACACTGAAGAGGCTCCGGCCGGTCTGGATGTGACTGGGACTGGATGATGGCGGCAGCTACTACGCCTACTAATCCAATGACCGCTACCCATATCGACGTTCTCATAAAGTTTCCTATCTTGCGAGTTAGTTAACCAGGCAATATCTCACACGTATCCCGGCGCACACTGAACCCACGATTTCGTTCACTAATTGTACCGCAGTAGCGGGCACCAGACCACCTTTAACGTCTCTCAGAAGTAAAGTGGCGATATACAAATTTGGCCATGCACCGACTCGGCGCGAGCCCGACTGTCTCCTCTGGCGCCCTACCTCGAATTCTGGTCGGACCGAGCGGAGAAGGCCGAAGCGCTGATCCGCAAGCCCAATCTCCGCCCGAGCTCCAAGTCCTGGAAGGAGGTCCGCCTGATCAGCTCATGCCCCGCAAGCTGGAAGCCCACCTCGACGACGGCTTCCAATCCGTGCGGGACGCCCTGCGGCGGCGGATCGAGGCCGACGCGGAGCGCTGAGCGCCGGTGAAAAGATCGGGCCGCACGCGGAGATTCCCGTAGAGACGCCCCAGGCGCTATCGAAATCCTTGCCGTTACTCCGCCGTCGGGGCGTCTCCAACGCGGCCGAGATCTCAGGCGTCTGCGGCCTGCGGAGACGCCCCGACGGCGGTGGTTCCGGGGAGGTCCCGGACGGCGGCTGGGGGCGTCTCTACGAAGGCCCGTGTCCGGCGACTCCGGCCCGCTGTCGCCTTTCCTCGGCCGATTCCGATCTTCCAGGTATCGACCCGCTGCTGACCTCGTCCGGTCGGCGGCCATTCACCGAAACTTTTGGAAAAATGAGGATACCGTGAAAAAGAAGATCCAGCTCCCGTCGCTTCAGCTGTCGCGCGAAACGATCCACCAGCTCGACGCCAAACCGGCCGGCGTCTGCGACACCAACTCGACAATCCCCTTCACCCTCTCCCGTCTGGTGTCGTGCCGGCAGTGACGAGCCCCTACGGCACTTCGAAGCGCAGGGCGACCACCCCGCAACGCACCTCGTCGCCGGGTTTCATCTCGGCGGGGACCCCGGTCTCCAGGCGCGCGCCGTTGAGGAAGGTGGCGTTCATCGTGCCGATCTCCTCGGCGAGGAAGAACTTGGTGCCGCGGCGGTAGATTTTGGCGTGGCGGCGGGAGACCGAGCGCTGGCCGTCGGCCGGGGTGAGGTCGACGTCCGGGTAGATGCCGGTGACCGGGTCCTTGCGCCCGATCGTCGTCTCCGAGCCGCGCGAGAGGGAGAACTCCATCCCCGAGGGGGCGTGGATCAGCCGCTCGGGACCGGAGACGTGCATCTCGGTCAGGTCCGGGGTCGGCATCTCGGGGCTCGCCGAGGCGGGACCGCTGGTGCCCAGGGCGGCCTTCAGCAGGTCGTCGGTCTCGCGCAGGCGGCGCGACAGCTTGCGCATCATGCGGACCGCGATCTCCGGGTTGTCGCGCAACATCTGGTCGAATGTCGCGCCGTTGATCTGGAGCAGACGCGCGGAGGTCAGAGCGCGGGCGGAGGCGGCGCGCGGCCGGTCCTCCAGGAGGGCCATCTCGCCGAAGAAGTCGCCCTTGTCGAGCACCGCCAGGAGCTTCTCCTCCTCGGCCACCCGGTTCAGGATCTCCACCTGTCCCTCGTGGATGATGAACATCTCGGTGCCGAGATCGCCCTCGTGGAAGACGTACTCCCCCGGGGCGACCTCGATCGCGAGGTCCGCGGTCTTCCGGCTGCCGGTGGTCTTGAACACGGTCTTGGCCATGGTTTTCTACCCTTCGCCGAGCACGAGCTGAGCCGCGTCCGCCGGGAGCCGGGCCGTGAGGCCCAGGGGCAGCGTCCGGTTGGGGGCCGCGTGGCCGCTCGGGAGACCCCAGGCGAGCGGCCAGGAGAAGCCCGCCAGGGCCTCGCCGACCCCCTGCGGCCAGTCCACCCGGGCGGCTTCGACGTCTCCCGCGCCCGCCGGGCCGGCCGCCCCCGCGGCGGTAATGTGGCCCACGATCATGCCCCTGATCGTATCAAGGCTACCCGACAGCCGGAGGTGGGTCAACATCCGGTCGATCCGGTAGGCCGGCTCGGCCACGTCCTCCCAGAAAAGGAGGGAGCCCGAGAGATCGGCGGCGAACGGCGTCCCCAGGGTGGCGGTCAAAAGCGACAGACAGCCGCCGAGGAGCGGGCCGGAGACCTCCTCCGGCCCGGAACGCAGGGGCGCGCCGAGCGGCACGACCGCCGGGTAGCGGCCGGCGAGGGCGCCGAGGAACGACGCCTCCTCGTCCGCGGAGAGCCCGCGGGCGAGCTCGGCGGCGACCAGCGGGCCGTGGAAGGCGGCGAGCCCCAGCCGGGACACCACTCCGAGGAGGAAGGGGGTCAGGTCCGAGTAGCCGAGGTAGGCGCGCGGCCGGCGGGCGAGGAGATCCCAATCGATGCCGGGGAGGATGCGGGGCACCCCGTAGCCGCCGCGGGAGAAGAGGATGGCGGCGAGCGATGGGTCGGCGGCGAGGCGATGGAAGGCGGCCAGGCGCTCCGCGTCGGAGCCGGCGAAGAGGCCGTGCCGGGAGGCCAGGTTGTCCGCCGGCACCGGCACGAAGCCGAGCCCCGAAAGGGCGGCCATGCCGCTCTCCAGGCGCTCTGGATCGACCGGCCCGGAGAGCGCGGCCACCCCCACCCGGTCGCCGGGACCGGCCGGCGGCGGCAGACGGACGGGCTGAGTCATGAGAGAGGGTTCAAAACGGAGAGAGGGTTCAAAACGCGGGAGAGCCCCGTAAGCCGAGTTCTGTTTCCCCGGCCTTTCGGCCGGGTAGCGGTCATTCCTCTGGGACCGGCGTTGCCGCCGGCCGCTAGCAACCTACCCGGAAACGGTCCACCCACCCTCATCGGGCGGTGGAGCGGGACGGGCGGCCCGCAGGTCCGTTCCCCTATTTGGTCTTGCTCCGCATGGGGTTTGCCGTGCCTCCGCCGTCGCCGCCGGAGCGGTGCGCTCTTACCGCACCATTTCACCCTTACCGGCCCCCTTGCGGAAACCGGCGGTATCTTTCTGTTGCGCTTTCCGTCGCGTCGCCACGCCTCGCCGTTAGCGAGCATGCTGCCCGTGGGAGCTCGGACTTTCCTCTCCGCCCCTCGAAAGGAGCAGAGCGACCGCGTGGGGCTCTCCCGCGCTCCGCCATTCTATCCTTTCCGGAAGAAACCCCGCAGTCGCGACGCGGTGCTGTCGCCATCCTCCCCCAGCGGATGCCCGGCCGCGGCGGCGGCCTCGGCCTCCATGGCCGCCTTCTCCTCGCGCACCTTGGTCAGGGCGATCTGCAGAGCGGCGTTGTGCGACCCGAGCTCGATCGCCCGGGAGAGGTTGGCCTCGGCCAGGCGCAGCCACTTGGGGTTCTTGGCTTCCAGCTGCCCCAAGAGGGCGAAATACTCCGACTGCGGGTCGATCCGGGCCGCCTGGCGCAGCAGCTCGATCGCCAGGTGGTACTCCTCCGAGGCGGCGAGGACGTTGGCGCGCACGAAGTAGCGGCGGGCCACCTGGCGCTCCTCGTCGCCGCGCGCCTGGCCCGAATGGGCCGACTGCCAGAGCTTCGACCCCAGCTCGGTGTCGTAGCGCTTGCGCCGGTCGGGCTGGGTGAGGGTCAGATAGCCCTCGGTGGCGCGCTCGAAGAGGAGCTCCAGGACCCCCTCCTTCCCCACCAGACCGAGGACGGCGGCATGCGAGGGGTGGACGAGCCGGGCGAGCCGGTTGTAGGCGTCGTGAACCTCCTGGTCGGAGGCGCCGGGCCCGACGCCCAGGAAGTCGTAGAAGGTCGCATCCCCCACCCGTCCCAACAGCTCCGCCACCCGGTGGCGGTGGGTATCAAGCGGCAGCCCGAGCGGATGCGCCACGAGATCGCGGCGGACCCGGTCCGAGAAGAGATGGACTTCGTCTTCGGTGAGGTTCGTGTGGGTTTCCATAAAGTCCTTCATTGTACTGCAAAAGTCTCCTTTAGGGGACGGCCCTCCGCGGTCGCCTGGACCTTCCCGTCCGGAAACGAGCTATCCTTCAGCCTGGCAGATTCCTTGCTTATTGTACCCGATTGGAGCGGTCGTAGGATATGGCAGCTCATCCAGACAGGAGATAACTCCATGAAGCGGAACGCTTTATTGCTCACTCTCGGCGTCCTTACCGGTCTCTCCGCGGTACCGGGCTCGGCCCAACCGGGGCGACGGCCGGAGCTGTCGCGCACCAGCGTCATCGCCCTGCAGGTCAACGTCGGCAATGCCGGCGGGGGGGGCTCGGGCCGGCCGATCACCTACGGGGTCCAACCCAACAGCGAGCCGGTACCGCTGGCCCCCGGCCAGAGCGTGCAGGTCGCCCTGGTGGGCACTGCCATCGTCAACAACGTCGGCGTCGAGCGGCCGATCCGCGCGCGCTTCCATCTCACCTCCGGCAGTGGCGGGCTGGAGCTCGGCCAGAGCGGTTCCAACTGGGTGATCGTGCGCGGCCGGGGCTACCGCGGCAACGGTCTCGCGCAGCTCGCCTATGACGTGACCGACAACGCCTACACCATGCGGGGCGCCTTCCTGAGCGGCCGCGTCACCTTCCAGCTGAGCGGCGGCGACACCGGTCCCGGCCCCGGCGATCACGGCCCTGGCCCCGGCCCGGGTGGCGATCGCTACCAGGCGTCCGAGCGGATCACGCGCACCCTCTATCGCGCCATCCTGCGCCAGGACGACCTCGGCCGGCGCGGCCAGGACGACGCCGCCGACATCGAGCGCGGCGGCTACCCGGCGATCCAGCGCGTCGCCCGCGGCCTGGCGAACGAGGCGGTATCCAGCGGGATCTACAACGGCCGCAACGCCCCCGAGATCGTCGGCCGCCTCTACCGCGAGCTGCTCCGCCGCACCGGCGGCGAGCGCCAGCTGGCGGACACCGACGAAGGCTTCCGCGAGAACGTCCGGCTGCTGCGCGACCGCGGCCTGACCGAAGTGGTGCGGGTGGTCGTCGGCTCGCAGGAGTTCCAGCGCGTCCAGGAGCTCGACCGCTACGGCCTGCTCTACGGCGGCCGGGACGGGGATCGCGGCGGCGATCGTGGCCGCGGCGGAGACCGCGACTACCGGCGCCCGCCGGGCCGGTAAGCGAGGCTTGTGGAACAACCGGAAGCCGGGTAGGTTGACCTGCCCGGCTTTTCCTTTTGGGATTGCCGGGGATCGACAAGGATGGGGGCAGCCGTCCAAAGTCCAGGGGAGCCGCCGACCGACCCGCCCGAGGGAAAACCTCGGAGATCCCTCGGGCTGTCGTCATCCCCCCGTCAAGCCGCGCGCGGCCCCGCGACGCACACTCGTTCGCCGGAGGATCTTCTTGAGAGCCGCGACGCTGAAGCCTGCCATCCTCGCCTGGGTCCTCGGGCTCGCCGTCGCGGCCGGCGGAGCGTATGCCGATCTTTGGTACGTGCACTACGACAATGCCGAGCGCGCCCTGGCCAAGGAGGACTGGCGGACGGCGGTCGCCGAGCTGCGCCAGGCGATCGAGCGGAAGGGCGATTCCGGAGTCCGGGTGCGCTCGTACGGGATGCGGGTCGTCGACTACTTCCCCTACCTCAAGCTGGGGATCGCCTACCACCACCTGGGGGAGGAGGCCGCGGCCCTCGCGGCCTTCGACACCGAGGAGCGCCTGGGGGTCGTCGCCGGCGCGCCGGCGGCGAAGCGGGAGCTCGCGCAGGCCCGGCAGGAGGCCGTCCTCGCCCAGAGCCGGCCGGCCGCCCCGCCCCGCCGCGATCCCGAGGAAATCGTCACCCAGAGCCTCGCCGAGGCGCGGCGCCTGGAGTCGGCGGGCCGGCTCAAGGAGGCCATGAACGCCCTGGCGCCGGGTCTTGCCGTCGATCCGGCGCGCCGCGAGCTCACCGACCTGATGGCGAGCCTGGGGACGAAGGCGGTGGCCGCGGAGGAGCGCCAGCGCCAGGCGGAGGCGACCCGCAGCAGTCTCGACAAGGCCAAGGCCCACCTGGCGGCGGGCGAGGCGCAGCAGGCGGCGAGCCTGCTCCGTTCCCTCGTCGCGGCGGGACCCAACGAGGAGGCGGAGCGGCTGCTCGAAAAGGCCCAGGCGGCGATCCTCGCCTCGGTGACGGCCGAACGCCGGAGCGGCCAGATCGCCGCGGCCCTTGGGGAGGCCCGGCGGCTCCAGGCGGCCGGGCAGGTGCCCGCGGCCCTCGACCGGCTGGAGACCGTCTTCGCCCTCGACCCGGGGAACGGCGAGGCGCGGACGCTGCGGGAGGCGCTCCTCCTCGCCCAGAAGAGCGATCACGAGAACGCTCTCGTCGTCGACACCCTGCGCACGGCCCAGTCGCACCTCCGGGCCGGTCGGGACGCGGAGGCCCTCTCCGCCGCCAACCGGGCGCTCGCCCTCGACCGCGGAAACTCTGAGGCGCTCGGCCTGGTGCGGCAGGTCTACGCGCGGATCAGCCAGCGCCTGCTGGGGGCTGCCGCGGCCGGCGGTGCCTCCGGGATTGCCATCCCGCCCGCCATCCGCTTCTCCGATCTGCGCCAGGAGGTTGATGGCGAGCGGGTCGAGATCGCCGAGCGCGTCGAGTTCCGCCTCTCCGGCATGGCCATCGCCCGCTCCCCGGTGACCATCGCCGTCTTCGGCCCCGGCGGCCGGCGGGTGGAAAGCACCAGCGCGAGTCAGGCCGTGGGCGATCTCTACCTGACCGAGTTCGGGGTCCGCCACCGCCTCGCGCCGGGCGCCTCGACCCTCACCGTGGTGGCGACCGATCGGACCGGCCTGCGCTCGGAGAGCCGCTACGCCGTTCTCTACCGGAGGCCCTGGCTCCTCTCCCCCTGGCCCTACGCGGCGGCGGCGGGAGCCCTGGGTCTCGGCGCGGCCGGTCTGCTGGTGAGACAGCAGCGGCGCCGGCGCCGCCGCCTGGCGCGCAAGTTCAACCCCTACGTGGCGGGCGGGCCGATCTTCGACGAGCGGCTCTTCTACGGCCGCGAGCCGCTGGTCCAGAAGATCCTCCAGACCGTTCATAACAACAGCCTCCTCCTCCACGGCGAGCGGCGGATCGGCAAGACCTCCCTCCTCCACCAGGTCGAGCGCCGGCTGGCGGCTCTCGACGATCCCACGTTTCGCTTCTTCCCGGTCTACATCGACCTCCAGGGGACGCGCGAGGAGCAGTTCTTCGCCACCCTGGCCGATCCCCTCTTCGAGGCGTTCGGCGAAACCGCCGGGCTCGGCGAGCGCGTGCCGGCCCTCGTCCGGGGCACGCCCTATGGCCCCCACGACCTGGTGCGCGAGCTCCACGAGCTGCTGAAGCAGCTCGCGACACGGACCGCGAAGCGGATCAAGCTGGTGCTCCTGATCGACGAGGTGGACGAGCTCAACGACTACGACCCGCGGGTGAGCCAGAGCCTGCGCAGCCTGTTCATGAAGCGTTTCGGCGAGAACCTGGCGGCCGTCGTCGCCGGCGTCCGCATCCGCCGGGAGTGGGACAAGGAGAGCAGCCCCTGGTACAACTTCTTCGAGGAGATCGAGGTCGACGCCCTCTCCCCCGAGGCGGCCGGGCGGCTGGTCGAGGAGCCCATCCGCGGCACCTTCCGCTTCGGCCGCGGCGCCGCCCGCCGCATCGTCGAGGCGACGGGCGGCAAGCCCTTCCTCATCCAGCGCCGCTGCCTGGCCCTCGTCCATCGCCTCCACGAGGCGGGCCGGCGCACCATCACCCTGGCGGACGTCCTCGCCCTCGAACGGGAGGACGGCCCATGAGCGGGGCGTCGACCGTCCCCTACGTCATCGGCCAGTGGGTCGCGGGGGAGCGGTTCTACGGCCGGAGCGGGGAGATCGCGGCGCACGCCGGGGAGCCCTCCGGGGGGACCCGCCGGTCCTGGATCGCCGGCCTGCGGCGGATCGGCAAGACCTCTCTCCTGAAGCAGCTCGATCACCTCGCCGCGCTGGAGGGCCAGTTCCTGCCGCTCTTCTGGGACCTCCAGGGCGCCGGGAGCCCCGAAGAGCTGGCCCTCACCTTCGCCGAGGCGCTCCTCGACGCCGAGGAGGTCCTGGCGCGCCGTGGGATTTCCCTGCTGGCGGTCGAGGATACCGATCTCGCCGGCCGGATGGAGAAGCTCGCCCGCGCCGCGGGGCAAGGCGCCGTCTGGCTCTTCTGCGACGAGGCGGACGAGCTCCTGGCGCTCGCCCGCGCGGACCCCGGTGCCGTCCACCAGCTCTGGGAAGCGCTCGACGCCCTGGCGCCCGCCCGGCTGGTGCTCGCCTCGTCGCTGCGGCTGGTGGATCTCGGACCCCAGAGCGTCCCGGGGCTCGCCGAGCGTTTCCCCGCCCCGCGCTATCTGGGAGGGATGCCCGACGCGGAGGCCCGTTCGCTCTGGGGAGAACCGGCTGGAGATCGCGAGCCCTTTGCGGCGGCGGAGGCGGCGGGTTGAGGAGGGCGGCGATACCTATGGCACTGCTTCCGGCGGTACTATAGCGGCATGTCGCGTGCCTTGGGCAGTGGGACGGAGCGAAAGGAAATCCGGCAGATGGTTCACCGGATCGTGGATCTTTTCCATCCGGACAAGATCATCCTTTTCGGGTCCCATGCGCGCGACGGTGCAGGTCGGGATAGCGACGTCGATTTGCTCGTCGTAATGCCGCTTGCCGGATCCAAGCGGGAGAAACAGGTGGAGATTCGGCTCGCCCTGCAAAGCATTCATATCCCGAAAGACATCGTGGTCACGACTCCCGAGGAGTTCCTCTGGCGCCAGGAGCTTCCGGGCACGATCGAGCGCCCGGCGGCGAAGGAGGGCCGAGTCCTCTATTCCGCAGCTGGGTCACTATCCTGAGCGGCGCCCGTCCGGATCTCGTCAAAGTCGACGACGTTGGGTTCTTCCGCCCCGAAGGGGCACAGGTGGGTAGCCTGGGGTGCCAACCCCAGGGACGAGAGATTCAAGGATCAAAGCCCTGAAGGGGCGGCGGTAAACCCGTATACCGTCGCCCCTTCAGGGTTATTGTTTTCTTGTGGTTACACCAACCTGGGGCTCTCGCCCCAGGCTACCGACCTAAGCCCCTTCGGGGCAGGTCCTTCGTCACCAGGCTGAGCTTTGCGACGGCGTATAAGGCCGCTCGATCCACTTACGGCAGATAGTCCTCAATCGCAAACGGATAGCCGACATCAACCCCCGAGCCGCCGCCGTCCGGGGTGGTCCAGAACTGTAGGCGCTCCAGGCGCGCGTTGACGTTGCGCTGCGCGGCGAAGGCGGCGCCCAGGGCGGCGCGGTCGCTGGCGTTGGTCAGGTAGTAGGTCTCGACGGCGCCGTAGCGTTTGGCCAGCCCCAACGAGGGGAGGGTGGCGTCGGCGTCGTCAAAGATCCTTTGGACGAGCGTCGAGTAGGAGCTCGCGGTGCGCGCCGGGTAGCAGGAGAAGTCGATGCGCTGCGGCAGTACCAGCCCCTGGTCGTGCAGGAAACGCAGGCTGCGGTAGATCCAGTACATCGAGCGGTGGCCGTTGAGCACGGGGTAGGTCGAATCGACGAAGCCGTTGTCGAGCACCTCGGCCTCGGAGGCGGCGGCCAGGAAGTAGAGGGTCGGGGTGAGGCCGGCGGCTCTCACCTGCTGGACGAAGCTCGGATAGTGGGTGGTGAGGAACCACTCCTGATTGGCCTTGGCGCCGATCATCACCTCGCCGTCCAGATAGAGGCTGTCGACGAGCCGCCGGCCGTCCGGGCGCGTCACGTCCTGGACGGCGTTGAGGACGCTCGCCACGGTCTGATTGACGCGGCTGGTGAAGACGTCGGCGGTCAGGTGGTCGAAGCCCAGGCCCGTCGTGGGAGTGCCCTGCTGGTAGTCGGCCGCGCCCAGCCAGAGGAGGGTCAGGTCGAGACGGAGACGGTGGCCGTCCGCCGCGAGGACCGCCGCCACGTCCTGGGCGTAGGTGCGCAGGTTGGTCGCCTCCTGGGCGCTCGGCGGGAAGTGCAGGCGCCAGGCCTCGGGACTGCTGGTCCCGGGGCTGGTCACCATCCACAGCCGGGTGTGCAGGAGGGTCGCGCCGCGATCCGCCATCCCCTGCAGTTGGCCGCGCACCGTGTCCCGCACGCCAGGCAGGTGATAGATCGAAAGGAAGGCGGTGTTGACGAAGTCGGCACCGGTCGCGTGGTAGTCCACCCCCACCTTGTAGGCCGGGTCGCCGTAGACGCGCACGGTGTCGAGAAGCTGGCTGTGGGCGGTCCCGGCGTAGAGCCGGAACTGGTAGTCGTGCCCGGACTGGATCCAGGGGGCGGACGCGCTCGCCGCGGGGGAACGGGCGAAGAGCGCCTCGCCGCCGCCGTCCATGCTCACCCAGACCTCGGCGGTCGACTGGCCCTGGGTGGACCACTGGAGCACGGTGGTGCCCAGGGCGCCCTTCGGGATGTCGACCGCCCGCGGGGTCGCCGTCACGTTGCCGCCCCCCAGCGGGACGCCCAGGACGTCGACGGCGGCGAGCGGGATCGTATGCTCGCCGCAGTGGCGAAGCAGATGATGGCACCTTGCGGAAACGCTTTCAAGGTCGCTCGCCGCTCTCAGGCAGCCCCTCCTCGACTCCTGAAAACGCCTCGAATTCGAATTCCAGCGGCTCCAATTCGAATTCGAGCCGCTGGAATTACAACTCGAGTCGCTCGAATTTGAATTCAAGCCGCTGGAATTTCAATTCGAGCCACTTCAATTACAATTCGCGCCGCTTCAATTACAATTCGAGTCACTTGAATTGCAATTCGAGCCGCTCGAATTCGAATTCGCGGCTCCCGAATTGAAATTGGAGCCGCTCCAATTCGAATTCGGAGCGAAAAATTGTAATTCCCAGCTCGCGAAATCGAAATCAAGGCGTAAGCGGACAACCGCCTCGCTACCGCCACTCCCCGGAGACAGGCTGGCTCAGAAGGCGTAGAGGAGGGAGAGCGACACGCTGTCGCCCTCGGAGGAGAAGTCGCCGGCGAGGTCGATCTGCCAGGCCCGGGCGGCGAGCCCCACCCCGGCGCTCAGGTGGGTGAGGCGGCGCTGGCGCACGTCGTCCCCGTTCGCCTCGACCCAACCGCCGGCGCGGAAGGCCACGATGGGGGTCGACTGGAGGAGGGCGTACTCGGCGCCCAGGTGATACTCCCAGGCATCCAGGTACTCCCGGCTTCCAATATCCAGCTCGTCGGTGTTCTTGATCTTCACCAATCCGGAGTAGCCCACGTGATCGACCTCGCCGGTGACCGTCACCCGGCCGCTTTGCGAGCGGTGGGCCAGGCCCAGGCCGGTGACGTCCGGCACCTTGAAGACCGCGCTGGTCGTGCTCGCGACCGGAGAGGGCAGGGGCAGGGCCGGCCCGGAGATCACGTCGGCGGTGCCGCGGACCCGGGCTCCCTGGCGGTAGAAGAGCCCGGCCGAGGTCTGCTCGGAGACCCGCCAGAGGGCACCGGCGGTCCCCGTCAGGTCGGTGCCGTGGAAGTCCAGGGTGGTGGTCGAGATGCGCTGCTCGGGAGGAAAGGAGCTGCCGCCGAAAGACCTGCCGGTGAACAGGAGCGCCAAGGATTCGCCGTCCGGCAGGAAGGCCTCGGACCGCGTGGTGAGCGACACCCGCGAGAGGACGAGCCCCAACCCGAAGCTCCAGTGGTCGTCGAGCCGCCAAGCCGCCGCCATCCCGCCGGTGGGGATCGCGAGATCGACCGACTCCCGGGTCGGCAGGCTGCGCCCGTCGGTGAAGAAGAATCCCTGCGAGAGGGCTTTCTCCTGGAAGTCCGCCAGCTCGTGGCCGTAGAAGACGAAAGACCAGCGCCCCCGGGGGAGGACCACGGCGGCGAACGACGCTCCCAAGCCCTGGCTGTGGTCGTGGTGGAAGACCAGGCCCTGGGTGGTGTCCAAGCCCTCGCCCGTGGGCGTGCCCTCGATCCGCCCGCCGGCGATAAAGGACGGCGACCGGCGGCGCAGGCGCGCTTCGAAGGACACCTCGGGCCGGGTGAGCTGGACCAGGCCGGCGGGATTGGCGTAGGCGGCGGTGGCGTCGTCGGCCAGGGCCGCGAAGGCCCCACCGAAGCCCAGGCTCCGCGCGCCGGGGTTCGAGAAGCTGAAATCGAAGCGCGGGATGGTCAAAGGCTGGGCGGCGAGGGGGCCGGCCGCGAGGAGGAGGACCAGGGCCAGGCCGCGCGCCGGCCGGCAGGGGAAACGGCGCATCGTAAGGTCGTGGCTCCCGTCCATTCGGCGGCCCCGACTACCAGCTTCCCGACGACCCGCCGCCGCCGAAGCTGCCGCCGCCGCCCGAGAAGCCGCCTCCCCCGCCGAAACCACCGCCCCCCCAGCCACCGCCGCGGCCTCCGCCGCCCCAGCCGCCGGGGAAGAAAATCGGCCAGCCCCCTCCCGGCAGGCCCCAGCCGCGGCGGCCGAAGAGGAGGTGGAGGAGCGGGAAGAGGACCAGCCAGACGCCCACCAGGATGAGGCCCACGGTCGCCCCGCCCAGGAAGTAGTAAAAGGGCGCGAGGAAGACGTAGAGGAACCAGCTTTGGCAGCCCCGCGTGGTCAGGGCGACGAGTGAGAAGACCCCGACGATGAGGAGGAAGACGAGCGAGAAGCCGCCGCGCGGCCCGGCCGGCAGGTTGGCGGGTCCCTCGTCGGCCGGCCTGCCCGGCGTTCCCGGCGTTGCCAGCGTCGCCGGCACCCCCTGGCCGCGCACCGCGGAGGCGATGGCGTCGATCCCCTTTTCGATCCCGCCCTCGTAGTCGCCGCGCTGAAAGGCCGGGCGGAGGATCTCGTCCTGGATGACATGGGTCTGGAGGTCGGTGAGCTGCGACTCCAGGCCGTAGCCGACCTCGATCCGCATCTTGCGATCGTTCTTGACGATCAGGAGGAGGACGCCGTTGTTCTTCCCCTGCTGGCCGAGCTTCCAGGTCTTGGCCACCCGGATCGAGTAGTCCTCCAGCGGATCGTCGTCCAGGCTGTCGAGGGTGAGCACCGCGACCTGGGCGCCGGTCTGCTGCTCCAGGGTGGCGAGCGTCGCCTCGATCCGCTGCCGGGCGGCGGGCGACAGGAGGCCCGCCGTGTCGTTGACCCGCCCGGCAAGGTAGGGGACGTCTTTGGCCGCGAGCGTTCCAGCGAGAACGAGGGCCAGCAGGATCAGGACGAGGCGCCGGACCATCTAGCGCTCCCCCAGCCGCAGCTCGTCGGACAGCTCGTCGGTATCGTCCGGCTGCGGCGGAAGGCCGTGCCGGGCAAGGATCTCGCCGCATTCGCCGATCGCCGCGACCAGCGCCACGGTGGGGTTACCGGCGCGAATCCCGAAGACCACCCGGCGCACCACGGCATCCCACTCCCCCGGCCCGACCCGGGCATGGATTCCCGAGTCGCCGAGCACCACCACCCGGCGCTCGAAGAGGGAGAGGAAGAGGAGGATGCCGGTCCGCGCCCGGGTGCGGAAGACCTCCTGCTCAAGAAAGGCGGCGGCGGCCCGCTGTCCCACCCGGCGCTCCAGGAGGTGGGAGCCGGCGAGGAAACGGCGCAGCGGTCCCAGGTGGGCTGCGAGGTAGCCCAGGGCCGCCCCGGCGGCCGGCGGCACCACCATCCAGAGGAAGCCGGAGGCGCCCCAGAGACCCCATCCGCGGTGGAACGCCCAGGCGGCGAGGGCGGCGGCGAGCGCCCCCAGGGCCGCTCCCTTCCACGCCGCCCCCGAGTAGTCGTCGCTCGCCGTCACCACATAGGGGACGATCTCCCCCGCCGTCCCCTTCTCCGCCGCTTCGACGGCGCCGCGGACGGCGGCGAGGTCGGCATCGCTGAAGAGGGAGGAAGGCATGGCAGAGGATGATCTTATACCGACCGGCAGCAGGGCAGGCACAGGGGCACGGCCCCTACACTGCCCTGCTGTCCAGCTTCATCGGTCCGCGGCAGGGCAGGTAGGGGCCGAGCCCCTGTGCCTGCCCTGCCCTCCACGCACGCCCGCCCCTACTTGTTCGGACAGGCGTAGCGCGAACGCAGGAGGGCCTTGGCGTAGATCGCCTGGCCGCGGACGTTGGGGTGGGCGTCCTCATAGCTCACCCAGAAGTCGCGGCCGGAGCCGGCCGGGAAGTCGCCCGAGGGATCGATCACCTCGAAGCCGGCCTCCCGGGAGACCTGGGCGACCTTGGCGAAGAAACCGGCGAAGGGGCCGAAGTTCTTCGGCTCGTGGAGCTCGGGCATGAGGATGATGGAGGCCGGTATCCCATCTGCCTGAAGCAGGGCACCGAACTCGCGCAGCGCCCGCTTGGTGTTCTCCCAGCCCGGCCGCCCCTCTTCGTAGAGTCCCTGGTAGTACTGCTTGTAATCGGAGAGCACTCCGCTCCTCCGCTGCAACCGCGCTGAGGTGAGGGCGAGGAGCGCCGAGTGCCAGAGGAAGGGGTTGGTCGAGGGGACGGCGTCGGGCTCGCCGTCGTTGTAAGAGTAGCCGAGGATCACCCAGTCGGGATGGAGGCCGAGCGGCCGGACGTGCAGCTTATAGCGGGCGAGCTCCATCGAAGTGTTGCAGTTGCCGATCCCGGCGTTGTACACCGTGGTGTGACGCGGACAGCCCGCCGCCAGGAGGTTCTCCAGCTGGGCCGGGAAGGTCTCCGCCTCCCCCGCTCCCCAGCCGAAGGTCACCGAGTCGCCCACCGCGATCACCATCCGGTCGGCCGGCCCGCGCTTCGCCTGGGTCGCCGGGTCGGGGAGCCGGAAGCCGTGCCCGTCGGTCCGCACCCGCACCCCCATCAGCTGCTCGTCGGCGTTCGGCCGATGCTCCTCGATCACCCCGGGGTCGTGCGACTCCACCTTGACCGCCCGGGCGTAGCGCCACATCTCGACGTCGAAGACGTGGAGGAAATGGCTGGAGAGGAAACGCAGCGCCCCCTCGGCCAGGAGGAAGAAGAGGCCGAGGGAGAGGATGAGGACGACGAGGCCGGTCAGGCTTTTTTTCACGGGATGGGGTCTCCGGGGTCCGGGAAGCCGGCGGGATCTTATCCGGCCCCGGCCCTCTGCGCTACACTTCGCCCGCCTATGCCGCCAACCCTCAAGAAACTGGCCTTGACCCTCGTCGCCGTGCTCCTCTCGGTCCTCGCCGCGGAGGTCCTCCTGCGGGCGACCGGGGCGGCGCCCAAGGTCTATGCCATCCAGAAGGGTCGCTTCCGGCTGGCGAAGAACCCCAGGCTCGGCTACGAGCCGGCCCCGCTCGACTATCGGGGCAAGGAGCTTTCCTTTTACGACTACCTGGGAGCGAGCAACCAGGAGGGCTTCCGCGACGTCGACCACGCGATCGAGAAGCCGCCGGGGGTCTACCGCATCGTGGTCCTCGGCGACAGCATCGCCGCCGGCCTCCACGTCGACCGCTACGAGGACGTCTTCCCTCCCGTCCTGCAGAAGCTTCTAATGGAGAAAGGGTTGAAGGCGGAGGTGATCAACCTCGCGGTTTCCGGCTACAACACCCAGCAGGAGGTCGAGATGCTGGAAGAGAAGGGGCTGCGCTACCACCCCGACCTCGTCCTCCTCGCCTACTCCTTAAGCTCGCGCGAGCACATCGACGGCGATATCTTGAAGACGCTGCTCGACGAGGAGCGGGAAAAAGGGGGGCTCTCCGGCGCCCGGGCCGCGGCCAATCCGGTCCTCGCCGACAGCGCCCTCTACCGCTTCTTCCGCTTCCGGGTCTTCCACCCGCGGGCGCAGCACGTGGCGGACCGGGAGAGCGAGGAAAAGAAGTACCTCGACCTGGTCTCGGGCGACACCGTGGCCGAGTACTTCGGGCGGCTCCGGGACCTCTCTCACCAGCACGGCTTCGCCGTCCTGATCGCCATCTTCCCCCGCTTCGTCCGCACCTTCGGATATTACAAATTCGGCGAGCAGCACCGCTATGCCCAGGAGCTGGCGCGGCAGAACGGCTTCTACCTGGTCGATCTCCTGGAGCCCTTCGCCCACTGCCGGGCCGCCTCGGCGACCCCCATCGAGCTCGACAACTTCCACCCCTCCGCCTACGGCCACCGCTGCGCCGCCGAGGCGGTCGCCGGGGAGATCCTCGGGCAGATCCGGCCGGGGCATTGAAGGGAGAGGAAATGCTGCGCCGTGAGACCTTCGTCCCCTGGCTGTGCGGAACTCTTCTCGGGTTCCTGGCGTACCTGCCCGCGAGCTTCCATGTAGGCGTCGGTGCCGGCGGGCTCCGGTGGAGCGTCCTGCTCCTCTGCGCCGTCCTCGCGGCGCCGATCCACGTCATCGTGGAGCTCACCTTTCCACTGTGGGGGTATCTCGGCGCGCCCGGGCACTGGATCGTCGCGGCCCTGACGGCGGGCCTCTATCACGGAACCGTGGCCGTCTGGCTCGCCCGGATCCACCGTCGCCGGCCGCGGCGCGCCTTCCTGCTCGGCGCGGCGCTCCTGGTCCTGCAGTTCTGCCTCTATGCGATCTGGCAGAACGTCAGCCTGGCCCGAATTCCGCCGAGCTGACGAAACGCCGCCTACTCCGGCAGCATCCCCGCCCCCCGCTCCCGCTTCTTCTGTCCGCGCCGCTTCTTCTCGTCGAGCCGCCGCTGCCGCGCGGCGCGAGTCGCCCGGGTGGGCTTCCGGGGCGTCTCCTCGCGGAGGGCTTCGGCCAGGAGCTCGGCGAAGCGTTCGAGGGCGGCCTCGCGGTTGGCCGCCTGGGTGCGGTGACGCTGGGAGGTGACCTGGAGGAAGCCGCCCCGGGTGACCCGGGTCACCAGGCGTTCCGCGATCCGGGCGCGCTGCTCCGCGGAGAGGGAGGGCGACTGCGCGAGGTCGAAACGCACCGTCACCCGGGTCTCCAGCTTGTTGACGTTCTGCCCCCCCGGGCCGCCGCTCCGCGAGGTGACGAAGGCGAGCTCGTCGTCGGCGATCTCCAGGCCGTCGGCGACCTTCACCGGCCACCTCCCCGGCAGTCGACGTGGGCGGCCACGAAGGCGATGGGATCGGTGTAGGGCTCGACGGGCTCGTAGTCCAGAAGGTAGCCGTGGACCCAGTCAGCGTAGCTTCCCACCGGGGCGCCGTAGGCGCTCCGCGCCACCCCGAAGTGGAGGTGGTCGCGCCAGCAGGGGAAGCTCGCGACCTTGCCGATTGGCTGGCCCCTCTCGACGATCGTCCCCTCCGCCACGGTGGGCCGGGCGTGCCCGTAGATGGTCGAGACCCGCTCGCCGTCCGGCAGCCGGTGCTCGACGACGATCAGATAGCCCCAGTCCGGACAGCTGCCGTAGGACTGGGCGTACATGACCCGGCCGGCCGCCGCCGCGGTGACCACCGTGCCGGCCGGCGTGAAATAGTCGTCGGCGACGTGGCGGCGGTTGCCGTAGCCGGGGTTCCTCTGCAGGTAGCCGAGGCCGCTGTGGGGACGGTAGCCGGCGACCGGCAGGGCGAAGCAGGTGGCGATCGGCAGGCCCGGGGACGGCGCCCCCCGCCCGGACGCCTCCGGACCGGCGACCAGGGCGAGCAGCCCCAGGGCCGCCTTGGAGGCGGCGCGGCGGAGGGCGGGGACGAGGGCGCTCGACATGACCTCGAATCGTAACACCCCCGGCCGGGGGGTTGCCCGGCCGGCCCGCTTGGGGGACGATGGGGACGGCCGGTGGACGGCCGCGGAGGTTCGAACATGGAACGTGGAACGCGCCTGCGCCCCTGGGGGCTCCTCCTCTCTCTCCTTCTTCTGCTTCTCTCCCTGACCCGGCCGGCCGCCGCGGAGCCGCTGCCGCTCGCCGGCCCGCCGCGGCCGGTGGCGCTCCAGCTCGTCGTCTCCGGGCTCGACCAGCCGACCTCGATCACCAGCCTGGGCGACTCCCGGCTCTTCCTCACCCTCCAGCCCGGCCGGGTCGTCATCCTGCTCAACGGCCAGGTCCTCTCCCGGCCGTTCCTCGACATCCACGACCGGGTGAGCTGCTGCGGCGAGCAGGGACTCCTCTCGGTCGCCTTCCACCCCCACTTCATCAACAACGGCTATTTCTACGTCGACTACACCGACACCCACGGCGACACGGTGATCGCGCGCTACCGGGTAGCCCCGGACGATCCCAATTTCGCCGCCGCGGCGACCGAGTCGATCCTCCTCCACATCCCCCAGCCGTTTTCGAACCACAACGGCGGGCAGCTCCAGTTCGGTCCCGACGGCGATCTCTACATCGGCATGGGGGACGGCGGCGCGGCCGGCGACCCCGGCTGCCGGGCGCAGACCGGCGACACCCTCCTGGGCAAGCTCCTGCGCATCGACGTCGATACTCTCTCGACCCCCTACGCGGTGCCACCCGACAACCCCTTCCGCGGCACCGCGATTCCCGGAGAGGCCTGGGCGATCGGCCTGCGCAACCCCTGGCGCTTCTCTTTCGACCGGCTGACCCACGACCTCTACATCGGCGACGTGGGCCAGAGCGCTCGGGAGGAGATCGACTTCCAGCCGGCGGGGAGCCGGGGCGGGCAGGACTACGGCTGGAAGGTGATGGAGGGCAATACCTGCTTCTCGACCGCGGCCTGCCCGGCGACCACGCCGCCCTGCGGCTCGGCCGCCTACACCCGGCCGGTCCTCGACTACGGCCACGGCGAGGGGGAGTGCGCGGTGATCGGCGGCTACGTCTACCGCGGGTCGGCCATCCCCGGACTCGCGGGCGCCTATGTTTTCGGCGACCTCTGCACCGGCCGCCTGTGGAGTACCGAGCGGTCCGGCAGCGCCTGGCCGGTCCGCGCCATCCCCGGGACGCTGCCGTCGCTCAACACCTTCGGCGAGGACAGGGACGGCGAGATCTACGCCGCGACCGGGGACGGCAAGGTCTACAAGCTGGTGCCGGGTGATGGCGGGGGCGGGGGGGGCGGCGGCGGAACCCTCACGACCACCGGTCTCTTCGACCCGGCCACCTCGCGCTTCCTGCTGAAGGACGCCAATACGACCGGCCGCGAGGACCACGCCTTCCGCTTCGGTCCCCTCCCCGACCACTGGCGTCCCATCGCCGGCGACTGGAACGGCGACGGCAAGACCACCGTCGGCCTCTGGGACGGGGCGCGCTTCCGGCTGAAGAACGCGCTCGCCGGCGGTTTCGCCGACGTCCTCCTGGACGTCAACGCCCCCGGACCCAACACGATCCCCCTGGCGGGCGACTGGGACGGCGACGGCAAAACCGGCGTCGGCCTCTACGACCCGGCGACCTCGACGTTCTATCTGAAGAACCGGCTGACCGGCCGGGGCTTCGACGTGGTCCTCGCCTTCGGCCCCGCCGCTGGCGGTTGGCTGCCGATCTCCGGCGATTGGGACGGCGACGGCAAGACCACGGTGGGCCTCTACGATCCGGTGCGCGGCATCTTCTTCCTGAAGAACGGCCTGACCGGCGGCGACGCCGACGCGCGTTTCCGCTTCGGCCCCCCGGCCGCCGGCTGGCTCCCCCTGGCCGGCGACTGGGATGGCAACGGCAAAGCCGGGGTCGGCCTCTACGATCCGGCGACCGGCACCTTCCACCTCCGCAACACGCTCTCCCGCGGGCCGGACGAGACCTCGTTCCGTTTCCTCCAGGCGGGAGCCGGGATTCCGCTTTCCGGAAGTTGGTGACAGAAGTTCCACGCCCCGGCACGGAAGGACTTGTGCAGAGGTCTGGAAATGCGAAGAGGGGAATTGGCGTTAATCCTGAATCCGTGATATAAGCTGGGCAGCTTTTACGCCAAATACGATTTGCGTGTGCGCACGAGGGCTCCTCCGCGTCCAGGGGAGAGGTGTGCGCGAAAGGAGAGCGTGATGTACAACCGAGATCGAGTGAGATCCCTTGCAGCACGGGCGGCGGGCGCCCTCGTCATCCTGCTCGGCCTGGCGGGCACGCTCGCGGCCCAGACCACGGCCAAGAGCTCCGCCTTCGGCGAGTCGATCAACCTGCGGCTGCTGCCGCTCCTGGGCAGCGGGATCCCGATCGGGAGCGGTCCGCTACCCCTGGTGGCCGGCACCGCGCCCCAGCCCTTCAACCGGTCGGGGAGCCTGGCCTCGATCACCGTCGCCACGCCGGCGACCGGCCGCATCCTGGCGGCGGGACTCCTCACCGTCCACGCCTCTTCCGGGGTGCCGGGCACGGACAGCTCCGCCGCCGACGCCACCGTCGCCAACCTGGCGCTCGACGTCGTGCAGCGCCTCCCTCTCCTCACCCTCGGGGCGGACGTCGTGCGCTCGACCGTGGCCCTCTCCGGCAGCTGCGCCGACGGGCCGGTCCCCGTCGGCACCACCTCGATCGTCAACGCCCGGGTGGGCGGTCTCCTTGGCATCGGCATCTCGGTCGCCGCGTCGCCGGCCCCCAACACGGTCCTCTTGAACGCCCCCGGCCTCCGCGTCGTGTTGAACGAGCAGATCGCGGCGACCGAAGCCGGCGTCCGCGGGCTCACGGTCAACGCCATCCATGTCTCCCTGAACGCCCTGCCGCTCGCCGGGCTCGGCCTCCTCTCGGGCGACGTCGTGCTCTCCCAGTCGCACGCCGAGATCCACTGCGCCGAGGGTTCCGCCGACCTCGGGGTGACCAACGTCGGCTCCCCCGATCCGGTGTCGCCGGGCGGGGTGCTGACCTACTCGATCGGCGTCGCCAACGCCGGCCCCGACGCCGCCCAGCAGACGATCCTGACCGACCCTCTGCCGGCCGGTGTCACTCTGCTGGCGGTGAGCCCGAGCCAGGGCAGCTGCTCCGGCACCACGACCCTCACCTGCGACCTGGGCACCCTGGCGCCAGGCGACCAAACCTTCGTCACGATCGCGGTCTCGGCCAATCAGTTGGGGGTCCTGACCAACACCGCGAGCGTGGCGAGCGCGCTCCCCGATCCCAACCCGGGGGACAACCAGGCAACCGCGGTCAACACGGTGCAGTCGGGCGGTCCGGCGCAGTAACTGGCGGCCGGCGGCGCGGCCGGCTTACAATCCCCCGCACCCAACCTGGAGGCTCCATGCCGAGATCGCGCGATCGCCGCTTCCGCTTCGTCCTCCTCCCGCTCGCGGCCATCGCGGCCAGCGCGGCGGTCGCGGCCAGCACCGCGATCGCCGCCGCCGGCGCCACCCGCGCCACTCCCCCGTCCCGCCAGCACGATCTCGTCATCCGGAACGGCACGCTCTACGACGGCTCGGGCGGCAAGCCGTTCGTCGGCGACGTGGCGATCGACGGCGACCGGATCGTCGCGGTGGGCGCCCTCGGCAAGGTGCAGGGGAAGAAGGAGATCGACGCCAAGGGCCTGGCCGTCGCCCCCGGGTTCATCAACATGCTGAGCTGGGCCAACCAGAGCCTGCTGGTCGACGGCCGCGCCCAGAGCGACCTGCGGCAGGGGGTGACCCTGGAGGTCATGGGCGAGGGCAACTCCATGGGGCCGCTCTCGCCGGAGATGAAGAAAATGGTGGTCGAACGGCAGGGGGACCTGAAGTTCGACGTCCCCTGGACCACCCTGGGCGAGTACCTGGATCACCTCGTCGCCAAGGGCATCGCCCCCAACGTCGCCTCGTTCGTGGGGGCCACCACGGTACGGGTGCACGAGATCGGCTTCGCCGACCGGCCGCCCACTACCGAAGAGCTGGAGCGGATGCGCGGCCTCGTCCGTCAGGCTATGGAGGAGGGGGCGCTCGGGGTGGGGTCGGCGCTCATCTACGCGCCGGGCTTCTACGCCAAGACCCCGGAGCTGGTCGAGCTGGCGAAAGCCGCCGCCCCCTACGGCGGCATGTACATCTCCCACATGCGCAGCGAAGGCAACCGGCTGCTCCCGGCGATCGACGAGCTGATCGGGATCGCCAAGGACGCCGGGGTGCGAGCGGAGATCTATCACCTGAAGGCCGCCGGCAAGGACAACTGGGGGAAGCTCGACGCCGCGATCCACAAGGTCGAGGCGGCGCGCGCCGCGGGGCTCGGCATCTCTGCCAACATGTACACCTACACCGCCGGGGCGACCGGCCTGGACGCCTCGATGCCGCCCTGGGTGCAGGAGGGGGGACTCGACGCCTGGACCTCCCGGCTCAAGGATCCAGCCATCCGCGCCCGGGTGGAGCGCGAGATGGGCGAGCCCGCCGACGCCTGGGAGAACCTCTTCCGCGCCGCCGGACCGGACGGCATCCTCCTCGTCGCCTTCAAGAACCCGGCCCTCAAGCCGCTGACCGGCAAGAGCCTCGCGGAGGTCGCCAAGGCGCGCGGCACGACGCCGGCCCAGACCGCGATGGACCTGGTGGTCGAGGACGGCAGCCGGGTGGGGACGATCTATTTTCTTATGTCGGAGGAGAACGTCCGCCGCGAGGTCGCCCTGCCTTGGGTGAGCTACTGCTCGGACGAGGGGGCGCCGTCGGCCGAGGGGGTGTTTCTGCAGTCGAACGACCACCCGCGCGCCTACGGCAACGTGGCGCGCCTCCTGGGCAAGTATGTGCGCGAGGAGAAGGTGATCCCCCTGGAGGAGGCGGTGCGCAAGCTGACCGCGCTGCCGGCCGGGAACCTGCGGATCGACCACCGCGGGCACCTGGCGGTCGGCGACTACGCCGACGTCGTCGTCTTCGATCCGGCGACGGTGGCGGACCATGCCACCTATGAGAAGCCGCACCAGTACGCGACCGGGGTCCGCCAGGTCTTCGTCAACGGCGTCCAGGTCCTCTCAGACGGCGAGCCGACCGGCGCCGCCGCCGGCCGGGTGGTGCGGGGGCCGGGATGGACCGGCTGGAAACAGGGGAAGAAGGGCTAGCCATGACGAGACCGCACGCCCGCCGCCTGCCGCGGCTCCTGCTCACCTTCACCGTGACGATCGGGGCCGCCGGCCTGGGGGCGGCCTGGGCCGCCCATGCGAAGCCGGCGAGCGCACCGCAGCCGCAGCACGACGTGATCGTCAGGAACGGCACGATCTACGACGGCTCGGGCGGCAAACCGTTCGTCGGGGACGTGGCGATCGACGGCGACCGGATCACCGCCGTGGGGTCCCTGGGAGCGACCCGGGGGAAGCGGGAGATCGATGCCCGGGGGCTGGCCGTCGCCCCCGGGTTCATCAACATGCTGAGCTGGGCGAACGAGTCGCTCCTGGTCGACGGCCGCGCCCAGAGCGACATCCGCCAGGGGGTGACGCTGGAGGTGATGGGCGAGGGCACCTCGATGGGTCCCTTAAGCCCGGCCATGCAGCAGCAGATGGTCGAGCGCCAGGGGGACCTGAAGTTCGGCGTCCCCTGGACCACCCTGGGCGGGTACCTGGACCACCTCGCCGCCAGGGGCATCGCCCCCAACGTCGCCTCGTTCGTCGGCGCCACCACGATGCGCATCCACGAGATCGGCTTCGCCGACCGGCCGCCCACCCCGGAGGAGCTGGAACGGATGCGCGGCCTGGTCCGCCAGGCCATGGAGGAGGGGGCGGTCGGGGTGTCGTCGTCGCTCATCTACGCGCCGGCCTTCTATGCCAGGACCCCCGAGCTGGTCGAGCTCGCCAGGGCCGCCGCGCCCTACGGCGGGATGTACATCTCGCATCTGCGGAGCGAAGGGAGCCGGTTCCTGGAATCGCTCGACGAGCTGATCACGATCGCCCGGGAGGCCGGCGTGCGGGCCGAGGTCTACCATCTGAAGGCTGCCGGCCGCGACAACTGGGGGAAGCTCGACGCCGCCCTCCAGAAGATCGCGGCGGCGCGCGCCTCTGGCCTCGCCATCACGACCGACATGTACCTCTACACCGCCGGCGAGACCGGGCTGGTCGCCGCCATGCCGCCCTGGGTGCAAGAGGGAGGGCTCGAAGCCTGGATCACGCGTTTGAAGGACCCCACCATCCGCGCCCGGGTGGAGCGCGAGATGGGCGAACCGACCGACCAGTGGGAAAACGGCTTTCGGAACGCCGGCCCGGACGGCCTCGTCCCCGTCTCGTTCAAGAACCCGGCGCTGAAACCGCTGACCGGCAAGAGCCTCTCGGAGATCGCCCGGCTGCGCGGCAAGACGCCGGCGCAGACCGCCATGGACCTGGTGATCGAGGACGACAGCACGGTCCAGGCGCTCTACTTCGTGATCTCGGACGACAACGTCCGCCGCGAGGTCAAGCTCCCCTACATGAGCTTCGGCTCAGACGCGCCGGCGCCGTCGGCCGAGGGGGCGTTCCTGCAGTCGAACGCCCACCCGCGCGCCTATGGCAACGTGGCGCGCCTCTTGGGCAAGTACGTGCGCGAGGAGAAGGTGGTCCCGCTCGCAGAGGCGGTGCGCCGGCTGACCGCGCTGCCGGCCGCGAACCTGCGGATCGACCACCGCGGCCGCCTGGCGACCGGCGACTACGCCGACCTCGTCGTCTTCGACCCGGCCAAGGTCGAGGACCATGCCACCTACGAGAAGCCGCACCAGTACGCGACCGGGGTCCGCCAGGTCCTCGTCAACGGCGTCCAGGTGCTGAGAGACGGCGAGCCCACCGGCGCCGCCGCCGGCCGGGTGGTGCGGGGGCCGGGGTGGGTCGGCTGGAAGCAGGGGAAGAAGGGCTGAGGCGCTCCATGATATCGTAGGCTGCAAAGGAGCAAAAACATGCGAAAGCTGATGGCGCTGGTGCTGGCTCCGGCTCTCCTCGCTCAGGCTTGCGCGAGCGCCCTCCCGCCGGGCTCGCCCGGAATCCCGCCCAACCTCGCTTCGGTCAACCACGTGGTCGAGGACCAGCCGGTCACCGTGGAGTTGCGCAGCGGCGAGGTCGCCCGCGAGGTCGAGGGGTTGGTCATGACCGCCGACTCGACCGCCTGGTTCGACGGCGACCACGCGCGGAGCGTACCCACGGCGGAGGTCTGTAAAGTGACCCTCCAGATCCGGCACCGGGCGGGGAAAGGCTACGCCTGGGGGCTCCTGGGTTGCGCTCCGGTGGCACTCGTGGCCTCCCACAGCGAGGCCGACCCGTTGGATTCCTTGGGGCGCCTGCTGATCACCGAAGCGGTCTGCGCTCTCTTCGGGATCCTCGTCTTCTCCGGCATGCGCGTGCCGCCCGATCGCGTCGTCTACACCGCACCCAACGCCTGTGGCCCGGCGCACTGACGCTCTGGCGGCGGCGGGCTACCCGTGGGCGCGGAGCGAGCGGGCGAGGAGGCCGATGCCGCCGACCAGGAGGACCAGCATGAGGAGGGTGTTGAACAGGCTCGTCGACTGGAAGTAGATGTGAAGGTTCATCAGGATGCCGGCGAAGATGATGACCAGGCCGGCGATGAGCAGGAGCCAGCCGAGGATCGACCGGCCGTTGAAGAAGAGGAGCCCGATGCCGAAGAGGAGCGGCACGAGCGACAAGCCGAAGCTGTTGTACCCCCAGAGCGAGCCAAAGCCGCCGCTCACCGTCACCTGGTTGGTCAGCAGATAACCACCGGCGACCGCCATCACGAGCCCGACGAGGAACTCGCCCATCCCCCCGGGAGTCCCGCCCGCCCCCACCCGTTCCGTCTGGTTTGCCATGCGGGAAAGCTTATCACCGGCGGAGAAACAGATTCATAAAGGTGGGGCGCCCTAAAGGGCGCCCCAAAAAGGAAAACCTGCCCGTCCCCTAGAGGGCGGCGCAGGTCAGCAACCTCGATCGGGTTGCCCGAAGAGAAACCGACGGCGTAGAGCATGCCTGGGAAAAACGGGAGAGGAAACGGTGGAGAGCCGTGGCCGGCAGGGGGCGCCCGTAGCGAGGAGAGCGGCGTGCGCACAGATCAGGCAGATCAGGATCACCAGCTTCGACCTCGGTTTCAGCCTGAGCAGAGGTCGACCCGGGATCGGGCGACCCGCCAAGCGGAGAGAGGGGCTCTTGGGACGGCTCTGTCCCTAGAGTGTGGCAATCCGGTGAATTGGGGACACCTTCCGGGAACGGACTCGCTCCCCCGCTGATGTACCATGCCGGGGCCATGGCCGGGCGGGACGAGATCCTGATCGAGATCCGCGACCTCTCCCGCACCTACGAGGAGGGGGGGCGGGAGCGCACCGTGCTGCGCGGTGCCAATGCCAACCTCCGCCGCGGCGAGATCGCCGTGCTGGTGGGCCGGAGCGGCACCGGCAAATCAACCCTCCTGAACCTCCTCTCCGGCATCGACCCGCCGAGCGGCGGCGAGGTGGTGATCGACGGCGTCTCGATCTCCCGCCTGAGCGAGCGCGAGCGCACCCTCTTCCGCCGCGACCGGATCGGTTTCGTCTTCCAGTTCTTCAACCTCATTCCCACCCTGACGGTCGAGGAGAACTTCCTCCTCCCCCTGGAGCTCAAGGGTCGCCGCGGCAGGGTGCCGCCGGCGGCGCGGCAGGCGGCGCTCGACCTCCTCGCCGAGGTCGGCCTCGCCGACCGGCGGGCGAGCTTCCCCGATCGCCTCTCGGGCGGCGAGCAGCAGCGGGTGGCGGTGGCCCGGGCGCTCGCCCACGACCCGCTCTTGGTCCTCGCCGACGAGCCGACCGGCAACCTCGATCTGGAGACCGGCCTCGCCGTCCTCGCCCTCCTCGACCGCCTCACCCGGCGCGCCGGCAAGACCCTGGTGATGGCGACCCACAGCCCCGAGGTGGTGGGCCTCGCCGATCGCGTCTTCCGCATCGAGGACTGCCGGCTGATCGAGCTGCCTCCTGCCGCGAAGCCGGGGAGCCCGGCGTGACCCCGCTCCTCGTCCGCTCCAGCCTGCGCTACCTCGTCCGTCATCCCTGGCAGAGCGGCCTCGCGGTACTCGGCGTGGCTCTCGGGGTGGCGGTGGTGGTCGCGGTCGACCTCGCCAACGCCAGCGCCCTCCAGGCCTTCGACCTCTCGACCGAGGCGGTCACCGGCCGCACCACCCACCAGGTGGTGGCCGGCCCGGGAGGGCTGCCGGACGACACCTTTCGCCGCCTGGCGGTGGAGGCGGGAGCCCCGGCCGCGGCGCCGGTGGTCGAGAGCTGGGTGACGGCGGGGAGCGACGCGGTGCTCGCCCGCAGGCATGGCGGGAGGACCCTCCACCTGCTGGGGATCGATCCCTTCGCCGAGGCGCCCTTCCGGCCCTACCTCGCGGGCCTCGGCGCGGCCTCCGGCGGCAGGAGCCGGACGCGGGTCGACCTCGCCGCCCTCCTCACCCGGCCGGGGACGGCTCTGCTCTCCGGGACGACGGCGCGCGAGCTGGGGGTGGCCGCCGGCAGTCGGCTCGCCCTGCGGGTCGAGGGGCGGGCGGCCGCGGTCACCCTCCTGGGGACGCTCGAGCCGCAGGACGAGAACACTCGCCGGGCGGTCGCCGACCTCCTGATCGTCGACATCGCGACCGCCCAGGAGATCGCCGGCAAGGTCGGCCAGCTGTCGCGCATCGACCTGATTCTTCCCGCCGGTCATGACTCCGGAGGGAGAGATCGGTCTGCGGGCGGTGCTCAAACTCGCCCTGCGGGCAAACTGCGCCCTCCGGGCTCAGACAGTTGCGCTCCGTCCTCGCCCGATCTCTCCCTCCGGAGCCACGACCTCCTCGCCCGTATCTGCGCCGCCCTGCCACCCGGGGCCGAGCTGCTGCGCGCCGCAGCGCGGCGGGAGAGCACGGAGAGCATGACCCGCGCCTTCCGCCTCAACTTGACCGCCCTCTCCCTCCTGGCCCTGGTCTGCGGCGGCTTCCTCATCTACAACACGATCACCTTCTCGGTGGTGCAGCGCCGCACCCTCCTCGGCACCCTGCGCGCCCTGGGGGTGACCCGGGGGGAGGTCTTCGCCCTGGTGCTCGCCGAGGCCGCCCTGGTCGCCGTGGCCGGGAGCGGCCTCGGGCTCCTCGCCGGGGTGGCGCTCGGCCGCGGCCTGGTGCGCCTGGTCACCCAGACGATCAACGACCTCTACTTCGTGCTCTCGGTGCAGGGCCTCGCCCTCCCTGCCTGGACGCTCGCCAAGGGGTTCGCCCTGGGGGTCGGCGCGACCCTCGCCGCCGCCCTCGGACCGGCCATCGAGGCGACGACCGCGCCGCCCCGCGCCGTGCTCACCCGCTCGACCCTGGAGGCGCGGGTCAAAAAGGCCCTGCCGAGGGCCGGTGCGGTGGGCACCGGCCTTCTCGCCCTGGGCGGCGGCCTTCTCGCCCTGCCCGGGGGGATCGCCCTCGCCTTCGTCGCCCTCTTCGCCGTGATCGTCGGCTTCGCCCTGCTGACGCCCCTGGCGACGGTCGGTCTCATGCGGCTCGCCCGGCGCCCCATGGGCGCCCTCTTCGGCTTCCTCGGCCGCCTGGCGGCGGGCGGGGTGGTTGCCGCCCTGTCGCGCACGGCGGTGGCCCTGGCCGCCCTGGTCGTCGCGGTGTCGGTGACCGTGGGGGTGGGGGTGATGATCGCGAGCTTCCGCTCGACCGTCGTGCGCTGGCTCGACGCCTCGCTTTCAGCCGACCTCTACGTCACCGCTCCGGGCCGGGGGGGCGGCTTCGCCGGTCCGACCCTCGACCCGGGCCTGGCCGATCGCGCCGCCGCCCTCCCCGGGGTGGCGCGGGTCGACCGCATCCGCCGCGCCGAGATCCTCTCCCCCACCGGGCCGGTGCGGCTGATCGCCGTCGACCGCGACGTCCTCCACCCCGGCGGGGAACACAGCGGCGGGCTCCTCCTGCGCCGCGGCGACCCGGCGGCGGTCGGCCCCGCCTTCACCCGCGGCGCGGTGATCGTCTCCGAGCCCTTCTCCCGCCGCCGCGGGGTGGACGTGGGCTCGATCCTCCTCCTGCGCACCGCCGCCGGCCTGCGGTCGTTCCGGGTGGCCGGGGTCTACTACGACTACGCCTCGGACCAGGGACTGGTGATGATGGCCCGCCGTACCTACCTCGCGGCCTTCGGCGACCGCGGGCTCTCCGGCTTCTCGCTCACCCTCGCCCCCGGGGCAGATGCCGACACCGTCGAGCGCGCCCTCCGCGCCCAGCTGCAGGCGACGACCGAGGGGCTCACCGTGCAATCCAACCGAGCCTTGAAACGGGCCTCGCTCGCCATCTTCGACCGCACCTTCCGGATCACCGGCGTCCTGCGCCTGCTGGCCGGCCTGGTGGCGGGAATCGGCGTGCTCTCGGCCCTCCTCGCCCTGGAGCTCGAACGCGGCCGGGAGCTCGCGGTGCTGCGCGCCAACGGCCTCACCCCCGGCCAGGTCTGGCAGCTGGTGACCGCCGAGACCGGCCTCCTCGGCCTCGCCTCGGGACTCCTCTCCCTCCCGGTCGGCCTGGCCCTCGCCTGGATCATGATCTTCGTCGTCAACCGGCGCTCCTTCGGCTGGACCGTGCAGATGGAGACCACTCCCAGGGTGCTCGTGGAGGCGATCGTCCTCGCCCTGGGGGCCGCTCTCCTGGCCGGCCTCTACCCGGCCTTCCGCACCGCCCGCACCTCGCCGGCCCGCGCCCTGAGGGAGGAATGAAAGCGCGGCGGCTCGCCCTCGTTCTGCTCGCGCTCCTCTGCTTGGCGGCCACGGCCTGCCGTCCGGAACGGCCGCGGGACCTGAAAGCCCGGCTGTCGGTCGCCGAGAGCCTGCGGGGGCCGGTTGCGGAGGGCTTCGCGCAGGTCCTGGCGCCCCGGGCCTTCCGGTTCCCCGCGGACCACGGCCCCCATCCCGAATTCCGTACCGAGTGGTGGTACTACACCGGCAACCTGGCGACTCAGGCGGGCCGGCGCTTCGGCTTCCAGCTCACCTTCTTCCGCCACGCCCTCTCCCCGCACCCGCCGGAACGGGCCTCCCGCTGGGCGGCAAGCCAGGTCTACCTCGCCCATTTCGCCCTAACCGACGTGGAAGGAGGCCGCTTCCACTCCTTCGAGCGCCTGGAGCGCGGCGCCCTGGGCCTGGCCGGCGCCGAGGCCCTCCCCTTCCGGGTCTGGCTCGGCGACTGGTCGAGTCGCCTGGCGGGGGGCCCGGAGGGGGTGAGCACGGCGACGCCCATGCATCTCCGGGCTGCGGCTCATGCCGCCGATACCGCTTCGATCGACCTCACCCTCGAAGCCGGCAAGCCGCCGGTCTTAGAGGGCGACCATGGCCTGTCGCGGAAAGGGGCCGAGCCCGGTCAGGCCTCCTACTACTACTCGCTCTCCCGGATGCCGGCCGCGGGGACGGTGGGAGTGGGTGGCGAACGCTTCGCCGTTTCCGGTCTCGCCTGGATGGACCGCGAGTGGAGCACCCGCTCGCTCGGCCGCGACCAGGTGGGCTGGGACTGGTTCGCCCTGCAGCTCGCGGACGGCCGCGAGGTCATGCTCTACCGCCTGCGCCGGAGAGACGGCAGCGTCGACCCCTCCTCCTCGGGCACCCTGATCGCGGCGGACGGGTCCAGCCGGCCGCTCTCCCTGGCGGATTTCCGCCTGGAGACCAGCGGCAGCTGGACGAGCCCGCGGAGCGGCGCCCGCTATCCCGCCCGTTTCCGCCTCCGCCTCCCGGCCGCCGGGCTCGACCTCGACGTCCGTCCCCTCCTCGCCGACCAGGAGCTCGACACCTCCTTCCGCTACTGGGAGGGGGCGGTCGCGGTCGCCGGGACGGTCGCCGGCAGCGGCTATGTCGAGCTCACCGGCTACGCCGAGCCGGGCGGCGGGATTTGACCTCGCCAGGCAACTCATAAGAACCTTGACCGGATTGAACGTACTCTTGAGGCCCAAGGAGATCGCCATGAAGACCCCGCTCCGCACCGTGTTGACGTTGCTCGCCGCTACGGTCCTCCTCGCCGGCTGCCGGACCGTGCCCGAGCAGGCAAAGGTCGTGGAGCCGGCTTCCCGCCCGGCGGCCGCCCCACCTCCTCCTGCGCTCCCGCCGCCGCAAACTCCGGCGCCGGCCCCGGCGGCACCGGCCCCCCCGCCGGCGCAGCCCGCGTCCCCACCGCCCCCGCCCCCGCCGGCACCCGTCACGGCTCCGGCGACGGCTCCGGCGGCCGCCACGGTCCCGCAGTACACCATCGAGCAGTTCCTGGGCACGGTCAACTTCGGCGGCGACTCCTTCTCGCCGAGCGGCTCGAAGATCCTCGTTTCCAGCAACCAGACGGGGATCTACAACGCCTACGCCGTGCCGGTGGCGGGCGGCGCGCCGGTCGCCCTCACCCACTCGACGACCGACAACGTCACCGCCCTGGGCTTCTTCCCGCACGACGAGCGCTTCCTCTACGCCAGCGACCGCGGCGGCAACGAGCTCGACCACGTCTACGTGCAGACGCCCGAGGGCGGCGTCCGCGACCTGACCCCGGGCGACAAGCTCAAGGCGAACTTTTTCGACTGGGCCGAGGACGACCGCTCCTTCTTCCTCGGCACCAACGAGCGCGATTCCCGCTTCTTCGACGTCTACGAGGTCCAGGCCGACGGCTACGGGCGGAAGATGATCTACAAGGACGAGGCGGGTCTCGACTTCGCCGCCATCTCGCCCGACCGCTCGACGATCGCCCTGGGGAAGAGCGGCGGCTCGGCCGCGGACAGCGACGTCTACCTCTATGACGTGAAGAGCGGCCAGGCGCGCAACATCACCCCCCACG
>Ga0137403_10000661_pt1 | contig 44654 bp, 50 predicted proteins | sample CZOMad2_1_16fung_FD_122057 | JGI IMG/M metagenome (GOLD analysis project Ga0137403, IMG submission 122057) | Vadose zone soil fungal communities from Angelo Coast Range Reserve, California, USA - CZOMad2_1_16fungal (Hybrid Assembly) | ecosystem: Environmental > Terrestrial > Soil > Vadose zone...
CCGATATCTCATGCTCATCACCTCCTCTCAGTTCACCGATTTTACCTGAAGTGATGCACTTCGTTTTAGAACCTAAGATAAAATCAAGCCTAAATCTGAGGCCAAATGCCCACTATATCATCACAATTTTACGCCATTTCTAGGAGAATTGTAAATATGGCAAGTTTTTACTACACATCTGGTATAAAAAAGGCAATCGGAGAAAGGATAATGAAGGCTCGGAAGCAAAAAAAGCTAGAGCAAGTTGACGTTGCTGCAATCGCGGGAATCAACAGAAGCTACTATGGTCGAATCGAAAAAGGCGAGGCAAACCCGACCATTGAAAAACTTTATAAAATCATGAAAACACTGGATCTGAAGTCCTCCGATGTGTTCCCCTTTTAATTTCAAAGCTAACAATACACTGTTGTTACTCTCAATTTACACCGATGTTATAATAGTGCAGATATGTCACTTCAATATATTGACTGGGCAGCAGTTTACTCGTACTACATCAGCAGTGAAAAAATCAATTATCCTGATTGTGCCTCTCATTTTAATATCTCCGTTGATTCGGTAAAGAAAAAAGGTGCTGAGGAAAATTGGACAAATAAAAAACAACAAATCCTACAATCTGCATTAACACTCACGGAACAACGAACGGTCAAAGAGATCGCTAAAAGAAACGAGGAACACGCCAAAATGGGAAGAGCTTTGCAAGGAGTCGCACTAGAAGGATTAGCCACAAGCAATTTTAAGCCAAAATCATTTGACGACATACGCAAAGGACTAGAGACAGGCATCAAACTTGAAAGGCAAGCATTGGGAATGGACAATAGAACACGCGGGCAAGTGATTGTTGATACTCCACAAGTAAAATATCATGTGGTCTGGGGCGACGGAGCGGAATTGAGTGAATACTAACGAATTTTACTAAGGTTCTTCTGGTGCAGGAAACGAAACCGTATATGTATATTCAAGCCTATTATTCTTGGTAATCTTTTTATCCTTTATTTTCATTCGCTCCAAGGTTACATCTGTGACACCGTCATCACAAATTGGACAATGCATTGATAGCTGTTCTCCAACATTCTTCTCGGTTTCAACTGTTATAACAGCCCCACAGTTGCTACAAGGATACGCATAAATATAAATTAAATCACTCATAATAAGTAGGCAAATCACCTCGTTATACCTAATGACTCAAACGGATAATGTTTTTCTTTCGGATCATACACAAAAATAGGTTGTTTCTTTGACGGTTCAAAGCGGACTTTCAGCACGCCTGAATATTTTTTGTTTTTTGTTTCTTCAAAGGCATCAAACTCCGTAAGCAAATCAAGCTCAGGATGTATCTGGCAGATTGTGTAGACAGGCTTTGTTTTATCTGTTTTTGCAAGGATAATTGCTGGATTTTTTGCTTTGACGGTTTGCATTTCCTTTTCAAGCTGCTTCCATGTACTCAAATTTGTAGTTTTGTTAGCATAGCAAAGAATTGTTGTTGTATCTGGATAAGATTTTTTTGGAGAGAATTTTGTTCTTTTCAAAAACTCCGTCATAGATTCGTTTGAGTGACTCTCATACTGAACAACCTCAACCTCTTGAATTTCTTGCCAGTTGAGTACGCCATTCTTTGCTGCGTATCGAAATGTTCTAATGTCCGGTGTCCCCTCCTCATCTTTTGCTAGTTGCATCCAATACTCTTGTTTTTGCAACTTGATAATACCAATGAGCATTATTGCCACTAAATAGGCCTCAAATGCTTTTTTATAATCTTTTGACTTTTTATAATCTGCATCTGCGGTATCGCTCAGGCGTTCAAAATGGGATAACACGTTAATAGGAGAAAACCAAACAGTATCAGTAGTAATCATCATTCCCATATTTATTTTTTACATTTTTGACTTTGTAGCGAAAAATTAAATATCTCGTGAAGACACTTAATATAGGTAGTTAAAAAGGAGATAAGAAATTAGAGGATAATCTTCGGGGCTTCCATTTATTTATAGACGCTGTCTGCTGGTATCGTCTCTTGGTTAAATACAAACCAAACCATAACTTACCACAACCCAAGATCATTCCCTCTTAGAGCTATTTGCTCTTCCCTTTGTTGCATCCAGAAGGGCATTGCCATGCTCCACGGAAATAGTTTCCGTTAGAAGCGGGCTTGATGCTAGCATACCATCTGCTTCCGCAAACGATACATTCCATCAATCCACTTACTGGATTAACAAGCTTCGTGTTGCCACGTTTCTTGTTTATCATATTCTCACCTCCTTTGTTAAAGAACTAATCAGCAAAACCTGCTGATTGTGCTGACACTATAACAAAAATCAATTTTCTCTGCAAGATTTCTATAATAAAAACTAATCTTTTGCTTTTCGATTAACTTCAAAGAAAAGGCTTGATATTATTATGGGATATTATATAATAATATTATGAGTAATGAGTTTTCATTAAATCAGCAGGCTAATCGTACTCCTCGAACCTTCTCTTACCTTCGTGTCTCGACTGCTTTTCAAGACAATGAAAAAAATAAAGCCGAAATTTTATCACTCGCCAATAGCAAGCATTTAGGGCATGTGGAATTTACCGAGGAGAAGGTCTCGGGCAAAATTACGTGGAAGCAAAGAAAAATAGCACAAATACTTGAAACAGCGCAAAATGGAGACAGTATCATTGTCAGCGAGCTTTCCCGACTTGGACGTTCAATGCTCGAAATTATGGAAATCCTATCTATTGCTACGCAAAAAGGAATCGACATTTACGCTATAAAAGGATCATGGGAACTAAACAATACTATTCAATCAAAACTTGTCGCGATGTGTTTCAGCATGGCTTCGGAAATCGAGCGAGATCTAATCTCCAAGAGGATAACCGAAGCATTACAGGCAAAAAAAGCTCAAGGAATGAAACTTGGACGGCCTTGTGGTGTTGGAAAAAGTAAATTGGACAAATACCAAGTTGAGATTGAAGCACTGCTCAAAAATGGCTCAACAAAAAGGTTCGTCGCTTGGAGATATAAAACAACAGAAGCAAATCTTCATCACTGGCTGAAAAAGCACAATGTTATTTTAGGCTAGAAATGGAGAGTGTCGCAATGTTAATTTTCCTACTGATTTGCTTTTTGCTCTTCAATAATCTTTACTAAAGCATCTTCTGTAATTTCGTAAGTTTTTAGCGGTCCACGTTGCGATGCTGATTTCTCGTGAGGAAAAATATCAATGGTAATAATAAATATAGTTTTCCCATTATGTATCACAAAGGGGACTGATTGTGTTGCATTGGGAACGCTGAATTTGATATTTTCATCGCAAGTTTTGAATATTATTAAGTATCCAAAGGGTTCATTATAATCTAACGTGTAAGTATGCACTTGATTAAAACCTTTTATAATATAGCCTGTATCTTTTCCTTTCTCCGGACAAAAAATCTTAGCATCTGCTATCAAAGGATCTGGACTATTTTGGGCGGCTACTAAATCTGCTTCACCTGAAATTGAGGCGGGTTCGATTATGAAATCCAATCCCTGGTCATGAAGGAAATCATACATATCTTGAGCTAACCTTTTCTCACCTTTCGCGGTATCTGACTGCCATAATGAAAATAATCTATCCCTGTGGAACCATTCGCATTTATGTTTATATCTTCGTAATAGAGCAAGGATTGCTCTCTGATCATCAATATGCTCATCTATGTAATCGTATAATGGTTCAAGAAACATTGTCCTAAAAGCATCTAAACACTCCGATATTTTTGATGAACCTACATAGTAACGACCTATGGAAACTTCCAAACTTCTTCTGAGGAACCGTTACATATCCCAAAAAGAACATAACCTGCCGCGGCTTGCTCTTCTTCTGTGTTAAATTGGAGTGGTCTGTTATCAGTCAACATTTTACCAATTTGCTCTGAGAGAGTGGGATAACGCAATTCTAAATCTTTAAGGACACCAACAAAGACAGGATGCTCATGCAAGAATCCCCAGAATTGTTTAAGCACGAAGTGAAATCTTGTATCATCAAGAGAGTTCAACCTTCTGACACGTTTCTGCAACTTAAATCTTAAATTTTGTGTATATTCAGCGTTCATATTTTTTATAATTTTATGTTAATTGTTATTGGAAAAGTGTTTTTAATTTGCTCCTCCAGTTCCCATAATGCTTTTTCTACCCTCCTAATGACTTTCTGACATTCCCCTATCTGGTCATTTAGAAATATGTTACAGTGACAACCTCTGCAAATTATAACATCTTGCAATCTAGCTTGTTTCATAAAAAAAGAGTTATAAAACTCGCATCTTGGACATTGTACTTGTATAGAAACATTATCTAAATCTAGCATGATAAATATTAGAAAGCCATTGATTACCCAGCTAATTCATGCCACAAGTATAGTCCTTTCTTGAAATTTCTTCCAGGCATAAATTACAAAAAAGGAATATCTAAAGTTGCAAAATCTGTGGAGCTTGTCACAAATGACAAAACAAACCCTGTTCTCAATGGTGGTATGATCCTATGGAGCCGCCAGTAAACTAAATTTTTATATCGGGCACTTTTGAACTGATTATTCTCCCCCATTGATCTCTTTGGGCGATAATTCTTGCTTTGTTTGGAGGCGGAAGGTGGAACAAAAACTTAAATTCTAAAGTTGGGATAGTGTACTGTATGTCCCACAAGAAAGATTCAAACTTGACCTCCTTTTGAGTTGATTTTTATGTAATTTTGTGTTAATATATTCATATCATGATGACTGGATAGGCCTAAGGTTTCGACCGACCGCCGATGCCAGTCTTTTTTTGTTCTAAACTTCCTCTTACCTGATCTACTCTGATAATAAATCCCGAATATGGTTTGAAGAGCTTTGAGTAATGCTTATTAGGCGTAAATATATGAAGAAGTTTACTTTGTTTTTCTAAGTATTCAGCTAAACAGAAAAAATCTCCATCGCCAGAAACAATGATTGCTCTATCATAATTTTTATACTGAACCATAGTATGTAAAACTAGTTCAGCATCAACATTCCCTTTTACAGTTCCATCTGGCAACTCCATTGTCGGCTTTAAAATAACCAAATATCCCATTTTTTGCAAATTGGTATAAAGTGCTTCATTACCAGGCTTATAACCTATAAATAGATATGCCTCAATAACATTATATTTATTTCGTAAGTATTGTCTAAATTTTCTCCAATCCAATTTCCATCCTTGAGACTTCACTCCAAGATTTAAATTTTGAGCATCAATAAACGCATATACAGTCGACTTATTTACTTCTTTATTTTTCGCAAGATTCATGAAGCCAATTATATCAGGAAGCAAAGAGAAACGAAACTTATGTATGAGATACAGACTACTCCACTCTCCAGGTAGCGTATCCGAACCAAGGTATTAAGAGGGTACGGGAACAATTAGGTTTTGTGAGCAAGCAACAAATCTTTGACACTTCGCAAACCGGTAAGTCCATCCGCTCGTGGTTTTCGTCCAGTTCTTATGCAATCTACAACATCCTCTAGCTGAGCGAGGTAGGGATTTCGGGCAGTAAATGCAAGTTTTTTATCATTAATCGTAATATCTCCAGCTCCTTTACGCCCCAGTGTATCCTCACAAATAGCTGTTCCTTTATTTCCAAAAAGTTCAATTCTGGTATATGGACCAAATTGCACCGAACTTACTATTTCAACCGTTACCCCTGAAGAGAATTGACCAGCAATCATTGCTGTTTCATCATGTGGTCCATGCCACACATCATTACTAATTACAGAAAAAAATTGCTTCCAATCTTTCATATCACTGCCGAACCATCTTACAAGATCAATACAGTGCGAACCTACTGCTGCAAGCGACCACCACAAAGCGAGGTATTCTCTCGCTCGCCAATTAGAGTCATCTGCTTGAGGAAATCCCCAAATAACTCGTATGTGTCTGAGTGAACCAATTTCTTTACCGTCGGCAATTCTTGCATAAAGTGCTCTATGACCTACATGTGATCGCAGATGAAATCCTGTCGCAAGTGTCAGATTTTTTGCATCTGCGAGTTTCACAAGCATCTGCGCATCTTCCAAAGAAGTTGTCAGAGGTTTTTCAACGAGTACGTTTTTTTCAGCCTCAAGACATGCAGCAACGTGTGATACATGCAGTCTATCAGGAGAGCAAACTATTGCAATATCGATAGTTGGATCTGAAGCAAAGCTTTGTAAAGAAGTATGAACTACAGCGTCCAGTGAGTGATGTTTTGCTAAAAATTCTCTGCCGCGTATTTGATCACGAGAAAGTACTGCAACGAGCTTTACACCAGCTAACTCTTTGATAGCAGGAGCATGACCATTATCCGCAATATTCCCCGTCCCTATTATCCCAATTCCAACACTTAAATTCATAGTTCATTTGTCCTGAGCAAAAGCCGAATGATGAGGTAATTATAACATCTATGAAAAAGATTCACTTGCACGACATTGTACCATCTTTTCAAAGAGATGGGATGTCCTAATATCAGTAGGCATCTATTCGTGCATTTACAACACATGATTTGATTCACTGCCAATCAGCGCCTTAGAGGTCTTCCCATTCAGAGCAAGCGAGAATATCCGTTAGGATTTCTCAGGTATAATAGCGGGATAGACCGCAAGGCTTTCTTCCTCCCATGTTTTACAGCAAGTTTGTCAACAAATCCTTTATGCTTCTTGTTGATTCGTACCATTCGGTGAGCTGTTTGTACCAATGCCCACCTGATGTATGGATTCCCAAGTTTGGTTATCCTGCCATAGTAGGCATGGTTGCCTGATTGAGAAAGTCGTGGTACCATACCAAAGTAGCTGGTGAATTTCTTTGCATTGGGAAATCTGGTAACAGTCCCAATTTCACTCACCAACAGGAAAGCAGTAGTTATCCCGATGCCAGGAATGGTTTGAAGCAATTTGACTTCTGGGAAGCTACTGCTTCTTTGTTTGATTGCACGATCAACCAATACAATTGTTCCCTTCAAATCATCAAGTCTCCCAAGATACCACCTGATTACTTCTCGTTTTGTTTGTGATACTTCCTGTTCAGTAAGCCACTTTCTTCCTTTGACCCCAAACGTATCTTTGCCCTGAAATCGCAGATTATCTTTTCTCATAATGGCACTGACTCTGTTTTTGGTCATTGTTTGATCATGAACCAACGATATCCTCGCTCGTGCTAACTCACGATTATCAAGAATTGTGTCTGGGGCAATGTATGATTGAGGAATTAAATCAGCACGAAGCAGATCACACAATGTTTTTGCGTCAATACTGTCTGTCTTGATTCTGGCACTGGCTATGGCTTTGACTCGAAATGGATGGGCAAGTTGTACCTTGCAATTTTGCTTCTCAAGTAGTCGCACAAACCACATCCAATTTCCTCCTGCTTCAACTACAACAGATTGAGGATGAGCAAAACGTGAAACAAGCAGGGTAACTGCTTCTTCTGTGCAATTGTAGCGCTCTTTGAACAATTGGTTTCCTTGACTGTCTTGTGCTACCGCTACAAAAAATTCTTTATGTAAATCTATTCCTACAAAGTTTCTCTCCATAATTTCTCACCCCCAGTCCTTGTCTTACATGACAATTCTGGTAGTTTACCAGGTGAGAATCTTTTTCATGGAATCAGAAAAAACGAATGAGTATTTATTTTTCAAAATATATCTGTTATACTATTTTTATGGCGAAGATGGATCCGGTTGTACATTTTGAAATGCCGGCTAAAGACAAAAAAAGAGTCTCTGATTTTTACTCAAAAGTTTTTGGGTGGCAGATGGATCAATTGGGCTCTGAGATGGGTAATTACCTCCTGGCCCAAACTACAGAAACTGATGCAAACAATATGGTAAAAACACCAGGAGCAATCAATGGTGGATTTTTTGACTATAAAGAAGAGGAAGACTTTAACATGCCACATTTAGTAATTTCGGTTGATAACTTAGAAGAAGCTATGAAAGCTGTCGAAGAAGCAGGCGGCAAAATCCTTGGCGGTGCATCAGGTCCTGGAAAAATTGATGATATCCCAGGTATTGGCCGCTATATTTCTTTTGAAGATTCAGAAGGCAATCATGTCGGCATGCTCCAACCTTCTCCAAGAGAATAATTCCTAGCTTTCTCTTTTTCCTTCCAACAACAAACTCATTGCGTGTTTAAAAGAACCTGCCTGAACAATTTTTCCCGCATTAACGAAGAAAATTTCATCAGCATTTTCAATCGTATTCAGTCGATGAGCGATAATCACTTTGGTCGTTTGCTTGGGTAATTTATCCAAGATCACTCCAAGCAATTTTTCAGTCACAGTATCGATATTGGCAGTTGCTTCATCCAGAATAAGGAGCTCAGGCTTTCGTAAAATTGCCCGCACAAAAGCAATCAGTTGCCGTTGACCAAGACTAATGGTTTCGCCATGACTCGTCACTTGCGTTTCCAAACCTTGATCAAACCGCTTAAGCATTTCAGAAAGACCATGCTCTTTAATAACCTCAACCAATTCTTTGTCGGAATACTTCATGTATTTTTCATTACCATATAAAATATTTTCTTTCACTGTTCCGGTAAAAAGAAACGGCTCCTGCAGAATAAAGCCTATTTTTTGGGTTCGTTCGTCTGTCTCATACGATCTCATGCCTCTCCCATCAAGCAGTACTTCTCCACTTATTGGATCATAGAGACGCGCCATCAGAGATGCAGTTGTCGTTTTTCCTCCACCGGTTGGTCCTACCAAAGCATACGTTTTGCCTTTTTCAAGAGTAAAACTGATCTTCTTTAGCACGTCTTTCCCCTCATAACCAAATGACACCTCACGAAATGTCAGTACCCCTGCATGCGCTATGCCCTCGTCTTTTGGGAGAACAGGCAAATCAGATGACAATGCCAAAACAGCTGAAATTCTATCCCACCCAGCAAGAGCTACCTGAAAATTAGACCAAATGCCGGCAATTTGTCGTATCGGATCATAAAAGCGCGTAAGATAGACAAAATAACTGATCAAAAATCCAACGGTAAACTGATTTTGCGAAATAAGATAAATGCCATAAAACAACACAACAATCTGTGCAATATTGGAAGCCAAACCATAGACAGGAGTAAAAATTGTATTAGCTATCCCTGCCATAATGGCACTGCGATAATTCGCATGATTGACACTTTGAAACCGCTTTCTGAAATAATCTCGTCTGTTAAATGCGACCACGACTTTGAAATTATCAAGACTCTCCTGAATCTCAGCACTCATTCCTCCTACTGCTTGTAAATTAACAGCATTTTTTTTCTTAATCCACGGAGAAATAATTTGTGTAAAAATAATAACAAGTACTGCGGGTGCAAGCGCTGCTGCTCCCAAACGTATATCCAACGCCAAAATAAATATCGCAGCACCAATCATCATAAAAAGACTTCCGACAAATTGCATTAATGCTTGTGAAAAAAATTGATTGAGTTTATCAGTATCGTTATTGATACGCGAAATCAGGTCTCCTGCTTTGTTTTGATTGAAGAATGCCACCGGCAATTCTTGCAATTTGACAAAAATTTCATTTCTCAGTTTAAATAGCAGACGTTGCCCTACGGCTCCCATAAGTTTTGTTTGGAAATAACTTGCGACAAAACCAATAAAGAATAAGACAAAAAGCATGATTGAGGCAGTAATGACTCCTGAATATTCTTTATGTTGAATGGATGTATCGATTGTAATACCGAAAATAATAGGCGCGACTAATGAGACAACTGTATTGATCAAAAGCGCAAAAAGCGCAGACAGCATATTTTTCTGTTCACCGCGCAAAATCGGCATAAATTTTTTAATCGCCGCGAATGTTGTTGTATTTTCTGTATTAAGCTTGTACTTCATAATGACTGGTGCTCTGTTGCGATTCATATAACTGAACATATTCAGGTGATGTTTTCAAAAGTTGTTTATGCGTACCAACTGCTATAACTTCTCCTTCCATAAGCAAAATACATTGATCATAATCAATAATCGATTCAATTTTTTGTGTCACAGAGATGAGCGTTAAATCAGGATAGTGCTTTGCCACATTGGCTAAAATCTTTTTTTCGGTATTGGTATCCACCCGCGCGGTAAAATCATCCAACAGCAACACTTTTGGATTGAGAGCCAGCGCTCGCGCAAGCATAATACGTTGCTTTTGTCCCCCTGACAAACTTGTCCCACGCTCAGAAACAACGGTTTCTAATTTCTTGGAAAGAGACTCGATAAAATCAGTTAACTCCGCAGTTTTAATCGCCTTTTCTAAATCCTGCTCTGCAATATTTTCGGAAAAGGCAATATTTTCTCGGATTGTTATATTAAAAATAATACTGTCTTGAAAAACAAATCCTACTTGTTTATGAAATGACTCCTTATCTAACTGCGTAAGCGCAGTACCAGTATAGAGAATCTCTCCTTCGTCAGGTTGGACTAAACCATTGAGAATATACAATAATTGCGTTTTCCCGGCTGCTGTTGGACCGACAATTGCGGTTTTGGTACCGGGCTTTATTTGCAGATTTATATCTTTTAAAGCTTGTTTCTCTCCAAAACGCAACGTCACATGGGCAAGCGCAATCGCTCCGCTAAAATCAGCAGGAATCGTCCCAAAAGGCTCTTTCTGCTCTTCTGATAATACTGCGGCAATACGCTCATATGAGGCAGATGATCTGGAAATAACACCGCTCATAAATCCAATCATGATAATGGGGAAAATAAGAATACCAACATAACTATTAAAAGCTGCGATATCTCCAAGCGACATACTCCCTATTATCACAAAATGGCCTCCAAGTGCGAGGATAACCAGCGTTGCAAGACTCGCTACAAAAGTGATAATCGGAACAAGAATGGAAAAATAACTGAGGATCTGAAGCCCGATATTTTTTGCGTTGGAATTCGCTTTCACAAATTTGTCATACTCATGTTTTTGAGAATTAAGAACACGGATCAATGCAGCTCCCAAAATACTTTCATTAATTACTTTATTCAGCCAGTCAATTGTTTTTTGTGTCTCTCCAAAAAGTTTTCTAATCTTTCCAAGTATTACAAAAAAAGTTCCTCCAATAACTGGAACAATAACAAGCACTGCCAAACCAAGCTGCCAGTTCGTAACAAGAAGGAGGACACTCGCCCCAAGAATCAGACAGGTTGAAGCAATAAGTGTACCGATGGCCTGTGCGACAAACATTTTTACCGCGTCTACGTCAGAGGTAAGATTGGTAAGCAGTTTGGCGGGTGTTGTCCTCATGACAAATGCGTAGCTTTGCTTCGAAATTTTTTCAGCAAGTTTTGCGCGCAAATCACGAGCGACAATTTCAGACGCATACGTCTGAATAATACTTTGCATGTAAGTAAAGATGAAAACAAAAAGAGTAACAAGAGAAAATGAGATAAGAAGATTTTGTGTAACAAATATTCCCTTGGTGTATGAATCAATCCCCTGTGCGATAATTTTAGGAGCAAGAAGACCGATAAAGTTTGCCAAAATGGTAAAAAGGATAAGAAGCCCCACAAATTTCTTATAGGCAAAAACCATTGCAAACATATTTGGTTTTTTGGTATTAACAGCAACTTTCTCTTGCTTCATAAATTTCTTAACGAAAGTAATCGGAGATATTTAGTATAACAGATCTTAGTATATTTTTATTGAGTGATATATATCTCTCTTACACAACTCCCATATTTTTACTTTATAATAAAAGTCTGCATGAAGAAAATCGTTCTCTTTTTTGTTGTTATTATCTTTGTTTTATTGGTCGGAATATTGTTATATAAGAAACCTCTACATACTAATCCTACGGTTACTTTGACACCCTCTCCCACCGGAGCAACCTACTGTACCCCTCAGAATCTACAAACACTTCTTACCCTTAGTCCCGCAGCAGGAAACATTTATGGAACATTCACCATAAAAAATATTTCACAACAAACTTGCCAAATCATCGGAAATAATGACATCACACCAAAGTATAATACCCAAACAGTAACTAATATTAATATTTCACGGCTTGGAATAAGTGCTCCACAAATTTTCCAATTGTCTTCCGGCCAAACTGTTTATTCTCAAGTACACTATCCAAATGGGCCACAATGTAGCACTGGCATACAAACAACACCAGTAACCTTTAGCCATCAACTATCACCTCAAAACACGATAACATTTGCAAATCAAAATGGGACAACAGCGGAAAACGTCACGACTTGCAAGGCGCAAGCAGATATAACAACAATGCAAATTTGGAATCTCTCCAGTCAACCAATTACTCCGTAAACGATGGCGTTATCCTTCTTGTAACACTGCTAAAATATTTCCTGCTGGATCTTTAAACCAAGCGATATCTGGTCCTTGCTTTGCTGAAATACCTCTGGCAATTCCTTTTTCATCTTGACCAAACCCTTCATATGTTTCGAAATTGACGCCACGTTTGGTTAGTTCATCCACTGCTTCATCAATATTCTCCACCACAAAGTTTAAAATAGTAAAAGTGGCTGGTTGATGATTGTCTTTTGCATAGATAAATATCTTACCACCACCTGGTAGCTGAAATTTTAGCCCCATATTTTCATCTTCCAATTTTAGTTCTAAGGTCTCTGTATAAAACTTTTTGGCTTTTTCCAAATTATCTACTGAGAAACCGCTAAATGCTGCTTTTGCGTTAAACATACTTAATCACCTCCTTTACATTACTGTTTTTTCAACTCCGGTAATAAATATCCAAGGAATTGCAATGGTTGAGATAAGCGCTATAATTGCTAGATTTCTATTATTCTTTAACATAAATAATAATTATACCCACCGAGGAGAATTACACACAGTTAGAGAAATTTTTGTACGTTTTGTACAATAGCATGGATATCTTCTTTGTTAAGATAACCACTTGCACCAAGTTGTTTGGTTTTTGCAAGATCTTCAGGTTGCTGGAGTGTCGATGTTATGATCACTTTTATATCTTTCAAATTCGGATCTGCTCGTAATTCTTGCAATGTTTCAAAGCCATCTTTCACCGGCATAATTAAATCAAGAAGGAGTAAGTCAGGTTTCTTCAGACGAGCTTTTTCCAAAACTTCCTGACCATTTTCCGCAAGAGTCACATCAAAACCTGCGGCACTCAATTTTGCTAAAAAAACTTTACCCAAAAATTTATCATCTTCACCAACTAAAATTATCGCAGCCATAATGTTATCTTACTATCTTGTAAAGATTTTCACAAGACCTGACAGGAGATCAAACTCCAAACTTCTTCCAACAGCTCCTCCAAGATCTTCGCTTTCAATAATAATACGCATATCTGCCAAAATTTTTTTAATTGCTAATCCATTTTTTGTTCCAATATCAGATTTGCTATCAAATGTCGCAAACATATGCGCTCCACCGACAAGTTTTACGCTAAGACCCTCTTTGCTTACTCCTTTTTTCTCAAGCTCAATAATAATAAAAGAGAGAGCAGTATCAGCAAAACGGAGAGGATTTAACTTGTCACTTTCTGCATGCGGTAACATAATATGTAGCAATGCTCCAATTTTTTGTTTTTTTTCATAGAGACAGATTGCAACACACGAACCTATTCCCTGAGTAACAAGAACTTGTGGCGCTATTCCTATAGCAAACCCTGATGTATTAACAACAATTTTTTCATTCATGTTACTGCGGTTTTTTGTTTGCAGGCATTAAGAATTTTTTCTGTAGAAGTTGGGTCAAACAAGAAATAGACACTCCCTCCAACCAAAAACGTATTCACCATAAAGCTAATTTTTAAAAGAAGAATGGTATCAGTCTGTCCTCCCAACTCAGACATAATTTCATTAATAACTGCCCGAAGCATATCAGTTGCGCTTAGAGGAACAGATTGAGAAAATTTCATCTGAAGAAATTGAGACAAAGCAGTTAACGAATTTCCTACCAAAATATTTGCAATCTCTTCAACAACCGATATCGTCTGCGTTTGCATAATTTCAGATGCGAGTTTTTTTGCATCTTCAGGAGTAAAGAGAAACACAACGACACCAGTTGCGTCACCACTGATTTTTATCGCAACAGTTGTCATGATTTGTTCTGTAGTCCCCATAAGATCGGGAATCCCCTCAATTGAGGCAGTACGAACATCAGGAACCTTCACAAATACTTTTTGTTTTAACAGCTTGGACAATGCTTCTGAGGCATTTCCTCCGCCAATAGTCGCTATTTCTGTTAAGATGTCGTGTTCAAGATCATTAAGTATCATATTATTTATTATAGCAACCCTTGTGGGTTAATAATCAATGCTGCTTGTCCATCCCCCAAAATAGTAACACCTGCAAATAACGGATTACCTTTGAGTATTTCTGATGCTGGCTTGATCGTTACCTCTTGTGTTTCGATAATTTCATCAACGACCAGACCTATTTTTTGCTTATCAAAAGCAACAACGACAACAAAAATATCATTGGGGACAGATTTCTCTAGATTCTCTAAAGAATTGTGATGAAACAATGCTTTAAGCCTCAATAAAGGTATCTCAGTTTCTTCAAGCACAAATGCTTCTTGATTTGCCGTCTTTTTTATATTCGCAGTACTTACTTTAATCGAGCGATCGATAGCCGCGGCAGGGACAACATATTTTGAATTCCCTACTCTCACTAAGAGAGCTTTTGTTATTGCCAAAGTCAAAGGAAGTTTTAAATAAAATGTCGTTCCCTGACCATTTTCTGAAACAACATCAACAGATCCTCCACACTCTTCAATAACTTTTTTAACGACTTCAAGTCCGACACCTCGTCCAGAAATTTGCGTCACTTTTTCAGAGGTGGATATGCCTGAAAAAAGTGCTTTTTTTAGGAGTGACTTATCATCGGTTGTAAGATTCACTTTTTTGGCGACAGCTTGCCAATCTATGCCGGTTCCATTATCAGCAACACTGATAACAGCAAAATCTTTTTCTCGCTTTGCTGTTAAAGCAATCGTGTATGTTTCATGCCGCGCTGAAACAGGAATGCCATGGCTGACAGCATTACGAATCAGATGGATGAGGGGCTCATCCAATCTATCAACAATCGTCCGATCCAATTCAATATCCTCACCTGTTATTTTCAACTCAATCTGCTTTCCTTCTTCCCGTGCCAAATCCCGCACAGCACGAGGCAAGTGATCAAAAATCATTTTGACCGGTACAGCCCGAGCCTTCATAATTTGGAATTGTAATGCGTTAATATTTTTCCCTGTTTGATCGTAATATTCTTGAAGTTCTGTATTTTGTAATTCATGCACAAGCCTTTCCAATTGCAAACGATGGACTAATAATTCTTCAAGAAGATTCATCATTTCATCTAATTGTTCAACTTTTACAGGAATTGTATTTATTTTGAGTGAAGTATCTTGGTTTGTTTTATCAGATGTTGGTACATCATCAGATTGCGGCTTTGCAACTGACGCCTGAGATTCTTTTGGCACCTCAGGTTCTGTCCGCGCGGACTTACCAGCTCCTTCTGTTTTTACACCAGTTATTTTTTTTAATTTTTCTGCATAAGAGGATAAATCAACTTCTTTATTTTCTTTTTCAATCTGATTCAGAGAAGCAGTTAGTGCATCAAAAACTTGGAAAAGTACATCTGCCAATTCAGGAGTAGCTTGTAAACGATTTTCTTTAATTTCAAAAAAAACATCTTCAACTGCATGACAAAGAAAGCCTGTAGACAGATATCCCATAGCTGCGCTTTGACTTTTTAAAGAATGCGCGCTGCGGAAAATCTCCCCAATAGTATCTTTGTCGTCAGGTTTCTTTTCTAGCTTTAAAAGAGATGCATTTAACGATTGGAGATATTCTTTTCCTGTTTGTAGATATAAGTCTTTGTATTGCGATAAATTATCATCCATAGCGACATATTTTTTATCTAGTTAGCTGTTTCTTGAGTGATTTCCTCAACAGCTGTCTCTATAATTTGATCAAGTGGCACAATTTTGTCAGCAAACCCATGAGCTATCACTTCCTTACCCATACCAAAAACCACTGAACTTTTTTCATCCTGGACAATTGTCTGCCCCCCAGCTTCTTTAATTGATTGCATACCCGCCAACCCATCACTGCCCATCCCTGTAAGAATAATTCCAACCGTATCTTTCTTATAGACATGCGCAACAGATTCCATTAGCTTATCAACAGAAGGAGTTAAAATATCATTATTTTCTCTGATTACAATCTCTACTTCATTTTGTTCTGTTTTTATTACCTCCATATCAACACCACCAGGGGCAAAATAGATAACTCCTGGTAACACTCTTTCTCCTTGTTGCCCTTTCTTAACGGGAAGATTGCAGCTTCCTGCGAGTGCTTCTGTTAACGATTGCACAAATTTGTCCGGAAGATGCTGCGCAACCAAAACAGGAACTGAAAAATTAACCGGTATCTGAGGCAAAATATGTTCTAATGCGACTGGTCCGCCAGTTGACGAGCCGATGACAATAACTCCTGCTTTTTTTTCTTTTTTAATAGAAGCAGCTTGCGGTAATTTTTTTAATTTATTGGTGTCGACGATTGCTGCGACCTTGACTTTTTTGATAAGTTCCTGGCCAATCATAAAAATAGAACCAGAAGGCTTAAGCACAAAATCAACAGCTCCTGCGCGTAAACAATCAAGTGTAAGCGTTGCTCCTTCAGAAGTATATGAAGAAACCATGACAACAGCAGGCGGATTAGATTTCTGCATGATCATCTTAAGAGCAGCCAATCCATCTAAATTTGGCATAACAACATCAAGAGTAACGACATCAGGATGTGTTTGATCGATTTTTTCAAGTGCCTCTAAACCATCAGAAACTTCCCCTATTACTTCAATTTGTTCATCAGCAGACAAAATATCTGCAATGACCTTGCGCATATAAGGGCTATCATCCACAATCAAAACTCTTATCTTTTCCATAATGCTTATGCAGGCAACAACTCATTTAAAACTTTTATGACTTGTGTAGCATCAAATGGTTTTACAATGTAATCTTTGGCCCCCAAACTTTTTGCTTGCGCTATGACTTGCTCTTGTCCTACCGAGGAAACGATGACAACTGATTTCGCTGTGGCGCCAATATCTTTCAATGCTTGAATACCATCTTTTTTTGGCATAACAATATCAAGTAATACCAAATCAGGCCTCTCAGTTGTAAATAGAGCAACAACTTCTTCACCATCAGCTGCTTCTATAATTTGCGCATCTTTCCAATTGCTTTTTGCTACGATATCTTTTAGGATTGTCCGCATAAACGCACTATCATCAGCAATGAGAATTTTCATATTTCTATCACCCCTTTCATGTCGTAATTGTACCTCCTTCATTTTGAGAAACTGCCGCCACTTGATTTGCTATGTTGTCACCAAGCATTTTCTGCAAATCGAGGAGTAATAATATTCTCGCAGAAGATTCAGATTCTTTTGCTTCTCCAAGTACGACCACACCTTTTATGTAATCAGCTGCAATTTTAGTTGTTACTAACTTTGGTGCTGGCTTGATCTGATCCTCTGAAACTTTTAAAACTTCTGTTACTCGATCTACCTGGACACCAAAAAGTACCTTTTTCTCATTCTCTGTTATGATAATATGCTGCGGGGCAATTTTTGTCACTCTTTGTAAATGAAATCCTTTCTCAAGATCTAAAACAGGGACAATTTTCCCACGCAAATTAATAACGCCAAGAATAAATTCGGGACTGTTTGGAACAGGTGTAATTTTTTGCAGCGTCACAACCTCATAAATATCAGTTATTGAAAGTCCATACTCCTCATCATCTAAAACAAAAACAACTATCTGCTTCATGTTTGTGTGTTGCTCATCTTGGCTCTCCACTCGTGGTTCTATTGTTTGGTTGTTCATATGACTTTGGTTGTCCCGCCTGTTGTTTTTTCTGCGGAGTTTTTCTCTTCAGGAATATCGCTGAAGTGCAGATGGGATTGTTTTGTTGTCTCATTTTGCTCAGGCTGTATCGTATCTTTTTTTTCTTCTTTGTTAAATTCCCCATGACTTAGCATATTTGAAGGAATGTTCTTAATTACTTCGCGAGGAGTTACTTTTTTTTCTCCTCCTGTGTCTTTTTTCCCTGTCAATTTTTCCAAATCAGACGAGAGCTTCAAGAGTTGAATAGCAATAGCCGCTACTTGTTGGTTACTTGCGCTTTGTTGTTCGACAGAGGCAGACAATTGCCGAACTCCTGACGTGTTCTGCGCTGCAACAGAAGCAACGGTGTTTATGTTTTTTGCAATTTGTGTGACGGCAGCTGCTTGTTGTTGTGTGCCAGCTGATAATTCTTGAATTTTACTTGCTGATTGCCCTGCTGTACTGGCGGCATTTTTACTTGCTGCAAGTATCCCCTCAACGATACTTTTAATTTCAATCGCAGACTTACCCGAACCTTCAGCAAGTTTTTTGACCTCATCCGCTACGACTGCAAATCCACGCCCCGCCTCCCCTGCTCTTGCTGCTTCAATCGCGGCATTAAGAGCAAGCAGATTAGTTTGTTCAGAAATATTTGTAATTGTTTCAACAATTTTGCCGATTCTCTCTGAAGATTCTCCTGCTTCTTGTACAATCTGAGACGTTTTAACTGCCGTTGCTGCTGCTTCCTGGGAAGCGGCTGATATTTGTTGTGTTGCAGCTGACATTTGTGCAATAGCTGTTGATACTTGTTCTACTTGTTTTGATTGCTCAGCTGCTCCGGAAGCAATTTGTTTGGATACGGCTGCGTTTTGTATTGCTGCCGAAGATGCTTGTTGTGTCGAAGCTGAAAGTGTCTGAGAGATATCAGTCAACTGCATAATCGCTTGTTTTATAGATCTTAAGACAGTATTAGGAATGATACGAGATAACCAAAGCGCAATGAATATTGTGAAAATAAGTATGATCGTGATCGTAATAAGAAACATTCTCAAATCATCAGCATTTTTCGCTACAATATCTGATTGTAATTTTGCTATCTCATGATGATGCAAATTAACAAATTTATTCGTTGTTTCACTAATATGATCACCCAGGACATCTGCTTTTGTCCATACAACAGCAAGCCTTGGATCAGCATTTGGACCAGCTATTGCTACTGCTTTCGGAGAAAGAGTATCGTAAATAGCAAAAAGGTCATTGACAGCAACAAGATACTCTCTTGAATCTGATTCAAGGCTTGTAAAGAGAGCCTTCTCATCATCAGGTATACCACCAGATTGATTTTGCTCGATATGCAAAAAATTATCTGTTAGTTTTGTAAACGTTCCTATATCTTTGGTAAAAGCCTGTCGTTCATCTTTTTTACCAAGTAAATATCCTGAGACATCATGGGCTGCATGCCATTTGTTTACATCAATATCTTGCAATGTATCTAATACGGTATTCGCTTGTTCAATCGCATTTTCATCGAGACTTGTGTTTTGTGTATCTATCACACTCACCAATATAATAGCTATACTACTTACAAGAACAGTTGCAACCATTGCCGCCAATATTTGCGCTTGAATTGTTTTGAGAAGGAGGATATTTTTAATCCAATTCATAGAAGTATACAATTATTGTTCCATGTCTGACACTCTTATGTCAAGCGGTGAAAGTAGAATCTTGCTGTATTGACTTTTTTATAATAAAACCAGTAGTATAAATACTCATGAAGCAAAAAGAATCAACACCAAAGGATGTCTGTCCCAAATGCGGTTCACCACTTGGTGAAATAACCCTTACCAAAACAGGAAAAAAACTTCAGAGATGTTCAAAAGGCTCTTGGGATCCAACGACCAAACAAACAATTGGCTGTGATTATGTCAAATGGCTTGAAATAGAGCCAGAAGAACTTGATGAAAAATGTCCCAAATGTGGTGGTAAATTGGTAATGGCTGTAACTCGATTTGGCAAAAAAATGAAGAAGTGTTCCAATGGCAAATGGGATACAGCAACCAAAAAAGTCATTGGCTGTGACTATGTTGAGTGGATAAACGGAACGACAGAACCACTCGATGAAGAATGTCCTGAGTGCGGCGCAAAGCTTGTTCTTTTTACGACTAATTCTGGGAAAAAAATGAAAAAATGCAGTACTGCCGGCTGGGACAGCAAAAATAAAAAAGCAACCGGTTGCACGTATATCTATTGGCTCAAACCTTCTGAATATCCACAAAAAGAACAAGAGTACGACAATGGCGGCGAAGAATTCTTACCACCAGAACCGGAAGGATAAATCAATTTGAAATTAAAACGTTTAGAATGTTTTCTTGAAATTTCTTACTTTTATAGAAAAATCAAATATATTTTTCGGAACTTCAGGGTCATTAGAGCATATTGCATGAGGCTTTTCCCAGAGAGAAGATTTACCGCGGTCTACATCTTGAAATAGTGATGGAAATATACTAACAGCAGGAATTTCAACATTGGGTCTACCGGAAAAGACATAGCCTGTGAAAAAAGGGTATTCTGCTCTGAAGACATGCGCACCTGCCGTATGCGCTTCTATTTCATGCCTATCTTCATAGTATTGTCCATTTGCAAACAATTCTGCGCTTGAAGTAGGAGGATCACCTTTATGAAATTGCACTCTATGCATGGTTTCATGCCCACCAATTATAGCCATCAAATGCACTGGTATTAATCCATTCTTGCCTTGCATAACATCTAAAGCAAACCCAATACTATCTGTTTCAGGATAATATATACCCACGACTTCTACTTCTTTTCCTGTTTTTGGATCGACTACTCCATGTCCCTTTATTTTGTTAGAAAAAACAAGTCGCATGGTCGTCTTTTCACCAACATGATGATTCCATACAAGAGCCGTAGCCCTTTTGGCTTGATCAATCAAATTTTCTGGAGTATGGCCAAATCAGTAATCTCAAACTTTATGGGACTTCCTTTACCTCCCCTTTCGATACGTGACATAGGAGTAATTATACCAAAAGAATTATCATACATCAACCTATAGTAATATATCGCTACTTTGTTCTTCTCTGTGCCTCAAGCTGCTGGAGAGCAACTGTAATTGGAGTTGCTAACAAATCCGCTCGGGTGAACAAACCTCCGGTTGCTTTACCATGTGGATCTTGAGGATTCTCGGGATCAAAAATATGTCCAGCTGGCTTGTTAAATCCAGTCGCTCTCGATTGTTCAAAAAACGTAACTCCATGGTTTGGACCAAGGGCGACTCCTGCTGAATGAGCAGCAGCCCAGTCTCCTTCCCAATTTTCAACATAGACAAATGCTGTATCAGTTACCACTTCTTTTGGAGGAGTACCGCTGATTCGGGAACGAAACTGCGCATTCTCAATACCAACCACATAGTCATAAGGAATAGGATGAGGTTGCAGACTATTTCTCTCCTTAACATACGCTGCTCTGTTTGCAGCTCCGCGATATCCTTCTTCTACAGTTTGCACGACAACCGGCTGGGGATTCTCAAATGATGGAGAATCTTGTGCGTAAATAATTATAGGAGGACTACTTTGTCTATGTTGCCTATCTGCAATAGCTGCTTTCACTTCAGCTACTGATAACTGTGGACCTGTGTATTCCGTTTGTTTTCCAACATTTTTTAAGAGAGTATGACCGCTTGAATCAATTCGATCGGGTACTGCTACAAATGAAAAGTTTGGAAAACCACTTTGCTCAATAGAAACCTCCATATCAACCGTTCTTGGGGATTCCCTGCTTGGTTGCTTGTGATCTCGAAGTACAATAATATGTCTTTGTGTATCAAAAGCAAAAGGAATTGTCGCTTGAACGGCTTGAGTGGTCCCATCGATTTTTGGTCCTGCTAGGGAAGCAAGTAAGACAACTGTTTCTGATCTTTTAGATGTTTCTAGACTTGCCATATTTGACTAACAAATTGGCAGATGGGATACCAAGCACACGAAGCATCTCTCCAATTGTGGTAATTCCTTCAATGATTTTCTGAATTGCTGATTGTCGCAAGGTCTTTACATTTTTTTGACGAAGCAAATCATTAATAAAAACAGCGGGCTTCTCTTCCATAATGCTTGCTCTGAGATCTTCATCAACAATAATAATTTCATATACCCCTGTCCTTCCAATATATCCCAATTGTTTACAATTTTCACAACCTGTTCCTTTATACAGAGTGGTTACTGATGCTCCCTGCGTACCAAGAAATAGTTTTTCCTCATTTGTCGGTTGATAAGCTGTTTTGCAAGACGTACATATTTTTCGAAGAAGTCTTGCTGAGATAACTCCTTTAATGGCCTGCGCAATAATTGAATTGGGGATGCCTAATTCTTTGAAGCGGACAATAAGTCCTGGCATATCAAATGTATGAAAGGTCGAAAAAACTCGCGTTCCAATAAGGGAAAGTTGTGCTGCCATTTGCGCAGTCTCCGCATCACGAATTTCTCCAAGCATCACGACATCAGGATCTTGTCTGACAATTGAACGCATAACTTTACCAAAAGTTAGACCGTTTGCCTCATTGATCTGCGTTTGTCGCATATGTGGCAAGTGGTACTCAATAGGATCTTCAACTGTCAAGATATTTCGATCAGGATTATCTAAAATATGCAAAATAGAATAAAGAAGATTTGTTTTGCCTGAGCCAGTCGGCCCTGTAGCAAGAATAATTCCCGACTCGCTTGCAATCAATTTTATCATTTCTTCAAGTTGTGTGTTATCAAATCCCAGGTCCTTTAAATTAAGCAGTGTATCTTCTCTATTATGAATACGACAGACAATCGCCTCTCCAAAAAGTGTTGGTAATGTTGATACCCGGATATTGTAGGTCCGATCTCCCGAGACATATTCCAAGTAACCGTCTTGCGGAAGACGATGTTCAGTGATATTAAGGGATGATAATATTTTTATTCGAGAAACAATTTCTTCTTGTTGTTTTTTGTCCATTTTTTGAGCGGGGTGTAAAAGTCCATCAATACGAAATCTCACAGTAAAAAAATCTTCTCCCGGTTCAAAATGCATATCACTGACTCGTTGCTTGAGGGCTTCAAGAAAAATAGCGTTCACGAGATTATCAGCGCTTTGTTGTCCAATGAAGGCATTTTGATTATTCTGATCCATACATCCATTGTTCCATGGACCAATTTACTTGTCAAGGTTGCGACATCCTTGAGGACAAATAATAGTACCATCAGCAGTTAAACAGTTATCGCAACAAATAAAATGCCGGTGACAACTATCATGAGAACAATTAACGTACTGCTCACTGATTTTTCCACAAATAGTACAACGTCCGATCATTTTGTGTTTTGGACTATCTGTTTCAAATCCAATTACTAGTCGATTATCAAAGACATATAACTTTCCTTGGAAATCTTCATTGGGATATTTTTCCATATAAGTCACAATACCATCCAACAATTGATAGACATCTTTAAAACCATATTTGAGTAACAAACCTGATGCACGTTCGCATCGAATACCACCAGTACAAACAGTGACAATCGGGCGATCATTATATTTTTTAAGTGATGAGAGGACATCTGGTAAATCTCTAAAATTATCGATATCAGGCAAAATAGCATCTTTGAAATGGCCGCTTTTGTGCTCATAATTATTTCGCATGTCCATGATATAAAACTTTTTTCCTGAGGCAATCCAATCATGCAACTCTTCAGCTCTCAGATATTTTCCTGTCATGATGTTTGGATCAACTCCCCACTCGCTTGTCTGATCGCTCACCAGATCTTTTCGTACACGTACTTGGAGCTTGGGCAATGCATTGCCAGTTCCAATACTTTTTTTGAAAACAATATTCGCAAATCGAGGATCTTGTTTCATACGATTGATATATTCGTTTGTATTCTCAAGCAATCCTTCAACAGTTCCATTAATTCCATTTGAAGCGATAATAATCCGTCCCTTAAGTCCCAGCTCTTCACACCAATCACGCTGCTGTTTGCAGACTTTTTCTGGATCATCAATTGTTACATACTTATAATAAAGCAACACTTCATATGTCATAGGACAAATTATAGCATTTTCTCTATGCTAAATCGGTCATTGTAAGTTCTAGAAACGATCGCAACCCCTAGGTGAGGTATGATTCACTTCCTGAGGTAAGAAAGGAGGTGGATAATGAAGCATACAAAGATAACGCAAACAGAGAGAGAACTCTTAAGTCAGTGGAAACAGGAAGGGTTATCAAACAATGATTGTGCCAAGAGGTTGGGTCGTCATGTTTCAACAATTGGTCGTGAATTGACGCGGAATAAAACGAGGGTACGAGTTGGATAAAATCTGTTGCCATAGAATCTCCTCTTACTGAGATTCCATTATGTATCGCGACTTATTCAGTCATGGAGCTATTTTTGGGGAAGTGTCTCAACGAGATCGTTTTTCTTTTCAATTTTTTTATAGTGTTCTTCTGCTTCTTTGCCTGCTTTTTGAGCCTTCTCTTGGACAGTATTCATTACCTGCTTTACTCCTTTAAAAATTTTCTTACGAGTATCTTTATGAGCAAGTGCAGCGCCTGCCGCTGCCACCACTGCCCCTTTGAGAATCTTATTTGCATTTGTCATAATTTTACTGTAAACAATCTCTATAAAAATCACTTAAGAAAGCAATGAGGATTTTGTAATAATACTAAGCTGAAGAAAAGACAAAATGCTGATTCATTTATCTATTTTATAAAAAATTTCCTAAAAATTTCCTTTATATAATTACTAACATCTCCTCTTTGATTCTTCTTATAAAGAGCTCGTACAGCGTCAAAAATCTTACTTTCAGGCTCAACCAAAGGAGTATTGAGTAATTTGTACATTGCAATTTTCTGCCCTTGTTCGTTGTCTGATTTTATGTAATCTACAAAAGTATTTATTACTCTCTCTCCGGCACCTTTTAAACGAAAAAGTGCATTATGTCGTACTCCGGCGCTTAACTTTTTATCCTGAGCCATATCTACCAAAGTTTCATTTATCTCTGACTCACGATAACCACTTACTACATCAATTGCTGTACGCCTTATATCATCTCCTTGTGTATTATCTCGCATAATATATAATACCGCACCTTTGTCTTCTGGACTGAGGACTTTTTCATGTCCTTCAAAAGCTCTTAAACAATATGTACGAAGTCCCTCTGGCATCGCTTCATCAGTTACTACTTGCATATATTGATCTTTAACCCGTCCAAGAACATCTTCGACTGTAACAGAATCAGGGAATGCTTCCGAAACATTTCTGATATCATAGGCAAGAAGTCCTCTATATGCAACATCAGCTGTTGGATCACTAACTACTGTACTATAGAGATCTGCTGCATCTTCCCAACTTTTCTCTTTCTGCTGTGATAATGCTATAACCTGTCTTCTCATGTCTCTTACCTTATCTTTTGCTCCTTCTATTCTCCTTGCTGTTGCTATTTTTCTTTCAGCACCTTTTGTTGTTTTTTGTGCTTGAAGGAATTCGTCGTAGGTAACAATTTTATTCAAAGTACCAGGATCTACATTTTCACCTAATTGCCTTAGAATAACCTTTCTATCTTCTTCGCCCGGCACTATATAAGCTTTATGATCTTTTATACCCGTTGTTCTATCAGTAGCTGTAGCAGTATCTTCAAGGATGACGAAATATGGACCAGAGTCTCTTGGGGATTTAAACAATCCAACATCTTTTAAAGGCGCACAAAATGCTTGTTTCTCCGTAGGATTAATGAGATTACCATATCTATCAATATGCGTTTCCACCTCAGGTTTTGTTCGTACACCGCTTGACGGTTCTACGTTGCCTTTTGTGATAACTGTTATCAGATGTTGTCTTGCTTCTTGCACTGATAATCTGGGATTCTGTTTACTGGAGGAAGATTTCGACTCACCCAATTGGCTATTTGCGGGAACAAGCATATCCCCAGCTAATGCTCTAATTTCAATAAGTTGATTCTGTATCTGTTGCTCTGGATTTTTAGGTCTTTCATGATATCGTAAATCTAATCCTTGTACCGCCACTGCATCATAAACTTGCTGCACTCTGCGATCATGCATCTCGAGCTTTATATCGATCTCTCCTGCTGCTTCACGATAAGGCCGCCTGGTCTCGTAAAATTCTTTACGCTTCCTATAAGGCAACCGCTCTTTTACTACTGAACTACCCACTTCGCGATTTGTTTTCGGCTTAAAATTGTCGGGAACACCCTTTTTTAATTCTGCAGGCATACTTTTGAGAAGTATATAATATTATATATATTACTGTAAAGAGAGTTGTTTATATACTCAGCCTTTCTCTCATTTACCCTTCTATAAAATAACAAAAGTGCTACAATAAAATGCATTTATACAATAGAAAAAATTTGAGTCGAAGGGAAGTCTTATTTGCTTTTGCTCATGGAGTCAACTACCCAATTACCTACCCAAACAGCAACAAAAACGACAAATGCTAATGCAAGATTTCCTGAAAATGCCCATGCTATCACTCCACCAAAAACAGCAGATCCAACAAATCTTTTGTAATCAACACTTGGTTTTTTTACTTTTGTTCTTGCTCGTGCTTTTGCCATCAGTTATTACTATGCGGGAAGATTTCCTCTCTGTCAAGAGAGCAGTTCAAATTGACATCAGCACTAGAATACGACTAATATAGATTTAAAGTGGCAAAAAAACGGATAGTAAATAAAAATAAACTTTTTCTTTTGATCTTTTGTTGGGCAATTATTTTTGTTACATTTCTTTTTGTTCTCAAACAATTTTGGTTATATAAACATCCACCAGTTACACAAATATATACAGGTACTCTCCCTTGTGCTGATTGCCCAGGCATTGATACAACACTGACACTTACCAAATTAACACCCCTTGCAACCAAAGGAGAATATACACTGAAACAAATCTACAAAGATCGCAATGTAAAACCTTATACAACGCAAGGTGATTGGATTATCACTAAAGGCATTCCGGCCAACAAGACTGCATGGGTGTTAGAACTTGGTGTTGATAACCCATCAGATGTCGCCTACTATCTTATTGTCGATGCACAGACGTTGCAAATGCTGGATCATGATAAACAAATAATTGATCCAAACATGTTTATGCTGCATCTTGTTCGTCCAAGTGGAAAGAGTAGTGATACTGCTTTACCAACTCGTCCTCCACTTAACACATCTGTCTTTAATCAGCTCTCTTCTTGGCTACCAAATACAGTCTGGGAAAATCCAAAGATAAACGAAGAAACAACACTGTATGGTAAGCTCAAAGGAGAATCACAATCAGGCAAAATTGTTACGCTACAACCAACGCTTGTTCATTTTGAAAATAAATCTTGGTTAGAAAAGCTTGGTTTTTCTGAAGATACCAATCTTTTAGCAGATGGTCCAGGATCTTCAGTTTGGGGATATAAAAAGACGACAGGCGCAAAAAATCAATTGATTCTTTTCTCCTATCAAACAGCTCCCTATAACACCGCCCCTGATCAGCCGCTACAATTTGCTTGTCCTTGCACGACAATGGTAACCGTTTTTGTCAGTAACAGTTTTTCATCACAATAAAATATAATAAAAATATGAACAAGCTGACCCAAGAAGAAGAAGATGTCATAGTTTATAAAGGAACAGAACGACCTTTTAGTGGTGAATATGATGATTTTTATGAAGATGGGACATTTATTTGCCGCCGTTGTAATGCACCTCTTTTTTCAGCAGAAAGTAAATTTGATGCCGGATGTGGTTGGCCGTCATTTGATAAAAATTTTCCTGATGCTGTCAGTCGCATTCTTGATGCAGATGGTGAACGGACAGAAATTCAATGTGCCAACTGTGGCGCACATTTAGGTCATGTCTTTCTTGGGGAACATATGACAGAAACAGATACGAGACATTGCGTCAACTCGCTTTCAATTCGTTTTGTTCCAAAAGAAAAAGAGCTGCCGAAAGTGTTCCATGAATAGAGAGTTATTTGAAGATTACTGAATTAGAAATAATAACAGCCCCAACAATAGCTCCCTTTCCATCCAGAAGAGGAACAACTGTTTGAGAAATACCCTTTGGATAATCAATACTCTTTTCTGTAAAATGTCTTGTGCTCCCATCCATAATGGTTGCTTTTACCTCATTATCCGTGTCTTGCGTAAAAGCTTTGCTTCGATTACCGGGAACGGCATCGGCAAGAATTATTTTTTTGTTATCAACAACAACCAGATCCCGTCCGGTCTCTCTACTAATTTGATTAACAACTTTTTGCAATTCAGCTGGTTGTTCATAGAGAGGGGTTGTTGCTGGTGAAGTTCCAAAAATTGTTGCTAACATTCTCCCGTCTTCTTCAGAATTACCAAGTGTCGTATTGACCGTTTGTCTATTTATGAAGTCTTGATACTTATTCCATCGTACTTGAACTGAGAGAAACTGGACGAAAACAATTGCCAAAATAACAATCAGCGCCAGCGAAATAATAGTATTAATGAACGACGCATCGAAAATACGTTTCTCTTTTGTAACAACTCTTCTTGTTGTTTTCCTTGCCATATCTCTATATATACGAAATAGCTCAGTTATGTCAAGAGGACAATAGCTTATCTAGCTCTTGAAGAATAGCATTGGTATGAGTAAGAGGATTCACATTTTTGAATTCTTTAACAATCTCACCTTTAGGATTTATGATAAACGTATTGCGCATTGTTCCGTCATATTCTTTTCCCATAAACTTTTTCTTACCCCATGCTCCATATTGTTCAATCACCTTATGGTCAGGATCAGCAAGAAGCGTAAAATTGAGACTATGTTTGGTAACAAATTTTTGATGAGAAGCCACACTATCTTTTGAAATCCCCACAATCTCAACGCCTCTTTTCAAAAATGCTTCTTTATTATCTCGAAAACTGCATGCTTCTTTGGTGCAACCTGGGGTATCGTCTTTGGGATAAAAATAGAGTATCAACCATTTCCCTTGATAATCTTTCAGACTATGCATTTTGTTGTTTTGATCAGGTAACGTAAATACAGACGCTTTCATATCCTTATGATACCATTTTTTCGTCGATTTGAAAAATGTTGGAGTTAAGTATTACACCAGTCCAGGGAAGTAATCTGTTTTAATATGATTCTCTTTTATTCCCATGTGTCTCAGCACTTTTTTTGTTGCGTCAATCATTGTTTGCGGTCCAGAAAGATAGAAAAATCGCTCGTTAAAATCTGGAATCTCTTTTGTAATCATTTCCTTATCAATCCGCCCAACGCTCCCCTGCCAATCACTTGGGACATCGCTTCTGTCAGTTAATGTATAGACTGTTTTTATTCCAAGTTGTTTTTGTGCGGCATCAAAAATATCTTGATAGGCAATTTCTGTCACATTTTTGTTTGTGTATAAAAGAATAATTGAACGCGGTTGTTTGGTATCAATGAGATACTTAATCATGCTACGAAATGGCGTTACACCAATTCCCCCTGCAATAAAAACTAATTTCTGCTTTGAATCTTTTGGCAAGGTAAAATCCCCAGCCAGTTGAGAAGCGATAATCGGTGTCTTTTGATCAATTGCTGAAAATGCATGTTTATAGCTACTCCCCTTTTCGTAAAATTTGATACCAATTCTTATAGTGTCTTCTGTCGGTGAAGAAGCAAGTGTAAAGTAGCGGCGATTACCTCGACTATCTGTATGAGGATGCGCAAAAGTCCATTCCATATATTGCCCAGGAGAAAAAGAAAGCCTCTTGGAAGGAACAAAAAGAAAATCAACGACATTAGCTGATGCAACTATTTTTTGTTGGAGGAATAAAACCAATTTTTTTTTAGGACTCACCAAATAAGAAAAAATATTACCAACAATCAGTGCCAGTTCTGGTGTTGATGAAACACCAAAAATGTGTATTTGCGGTGCAAAAAGAATACCCACAAGTGCTCCATAGACCATTTGTAATTTTTTGGTTGGTGGTGTCGTCAATGGCTCAGTCAGCATCACACATGCAAAGAAAAAGAAGGAAGAATGCAGAGTGACTGTCACAAACATATTAATCAAATTCCCTCCTCTCAGAAGCGTAAAAGCAAAAATAGTAAGGAGTGACGTTACAAAAAAACTTATGACAAGAGTAAATCGCTTAATTTTGCGGACAACGAGCAAGCCTCCCATAACCACAACCGGTACCATCCATATGTTTCCTACCCACCAACTTGCAGAAAAACCAATACTCAAACTGATAATCGCCGCAGCAATCGCAACAGGATTGAAGAGATGTTTCTTGTTGATGGCAAAAATATATTTTGATGCCATTGCCCAAACAGCAACCCACCCCAAAGGGACAAAACTATGCCAAGATTGTGTCGGGGTAAAAAGTAACGCGAGAATAAGCGCAGTAATATAGAGAGATTCAACATTTGCTGGAACTTCAAAAATTAATGCAAAAATTTTATTGGTTATCCAACAAACAGCAAGCAATAATCCTGTCGAAACTGCAACTGCTCGTGGTGTATACGGCAAGATTCCAAACAAACTCAGAATAAATGCATAACCAACCAGAATAATAAGGTAATAAAGTACCAAACGGTACATCGTAATCCGATCGAGAAAATAATCAACAAATGATATCATAGTTATAAAACGTATTGCTCAAAACCATTCGTATAAGTCGCAATTCCTTTCGCATCAATCATATAGCCTTCATACTCTTTTTGTGATTCAAGAAATTCGATTCCTTGCCGTCCCATCGCAAAAGCAGCTGTCGCAAATCGGTCAGCGTCATAGACAGTTGGCCCAATAACAGTAAGACTCACAATCTCATAAAGTTGTTCATTCACGCGATGAGGATTATAAATATGTTGTCCTCTGATTGCTGTTCCTGATGTTGCGATACCTTTTTCTTGTAACGATAAGATTTTAACGTTTTCAAAGCGATTAAACGGATTTCTGATGCCAACTCGCCATGGTTTTCCATCGGCATTTGCTCCTGAAATATGAATATCTCCTCCTGCATCAATAAAGAAATGTTTCATGTCTTTTTCTTTCAGCATACTTGCTGCATTATTGATAGCCCATCCTTTGACAATGCCTGACGGATCAAATCTCCCCTTGTGATAGACATCAAAAAAACCATTAGTTTCTTGTTGTGTTTGCTCTGCCAACTCTAAGACTTCCTTCATGGCTGTACTCATAGCAGACGCGGTGATTGTTCCGTTGTTCATGCGGGAGACTTCACTTTCTTTTTTATACGGACTAAATTGTTTATCAACTGCACGAAAGTAGGAAAAGATTTTCTGAAACAGATTTGCCGATGCTTCTTTATCAATAATTTCGAGTGTAATAGGCATGCCCATAATAAGTTTTGTTTGTTTCATATATTAAGATGCTTTGGCGAGTGCTGATGCAAGAGAATCTTTAAACGCTTGACTGCTATCAGTTGCTCCGCTGACGATATCCACCTGCGCACTTTGTGCTTGAATTGCTTCAGATTTGAGAATTGGTATTGCTTGTTGATTAATTTCAATGGAGGTTTGTCTATCGTTTGGATATTGTAAAAATTGCACATAGGTTATCCTGCCATTTTGAATAGTTGCCTTCACTTGCATATTGCCATAAAACGCGTCTTTGACATCACCAATATATTCACCATCTTGATATTTTGCGCTTTTCTGTGATGTTGTGGGTTGTGGATTTTGCGCTGGGCTTGAGGAAGGAGTTGTTTGGTTAACGATATGGACTTCTGATTGCTCACTTCGTTCGTGGAGCACATAGAAAATAAAAACAAAAATGACTAAAAAAGAAAACCCCATCTTCTTCATGTATCTTTAGTATACAAGAAAAAAACTTAAAATTTTCTGAATAAAAATTGAATAGAGTGAAGGATATCTATCGTGATTGTGAAATATTTGTGGAGCCCTCAGTACCGCACGCTTTAACTGTAATGAGACCATTTACATCAACAGCAACAGAATATCCTGATTTTGATGCTGTATAGGTTACACCACCTGTTGGATCAGTAGGCTGACTTTTGAGATACTTTGCGACATTTGTCGACCCAGTCATAATATCTGCACATACTGTCGCTACTACAGAACAACCTCCTGTTGCAATAGCACAACCTGATGAGCCATTACCGATCTGAATTTCAGCACCTGCACCTCCCATGTTGGAAGGCAGTGTTCCTTTGTTATCAACAATTGCTTCATGAATAGCTGTAAGGATTGTTTCAACATCCGCTGTCCTTCGAGCATCTCTTGCATCTTTCAAACGCTGAACTGGATTAAGTGCTACGAAAACTGTGACAGCTAATGCGACAATAATAGTAATAACGATAAGAAGTTCAATAAGTGTGAAGCCTTTTTGGATAGTAGTAATGTGTCGTTTCATTTTATGAACTTATCATAGCGTAAAGAGTTTTCAAAATTTTGTCAATACCTCAATTTACTTTAGATTTCTCTCCAGCTTACCAGTGTGAATGAAGTGCCTCGTGTCGCTACAACTTGAACTGTCCGTTTATAGAGTGTACTTGTTGTTGTCGCGGTAATTGTCCATGTACTTCCTATTGTCGAAACAGTTATTGAACAGGTCCCTTCCGGACGAGTAATTGTACCTCCTGCATATGAGCTACTATTGCGTGCTTTTAGAAGCGCATCTTCCATACATCCCTCAACAAAATTCAACCCGTCTTCACCTTTATATAACGCAAAAGACGATTGCCCTTCTCCAATAGAAAGAAGCGCAACAGTAGTGATAGTAATAAGCACTGCCGCTGAAACGATAAGAACGGTAATAAGAGCGATATAGCCTTTTTGCATATGATTAGTTGCTACGTATTTCTGCGCTTGCTTCAACACTTGCCACTTCATTAAATTCTTGTCGTGTTGAGCCAGATGAGCTTGCAATCAGTGTAAAATTAAACGCGATATGTTTGGTTTTATTATCAGCCGATGTATAGTTGGTAAAGGTCAAAGCTGAAATACTGGCAGTATTTGCATTCAGATTAACAGCACTTCCTGCTCCTTGTTTAAGCGTAATATTTCCTCCGGAAAGCGCAATAATTGTTGGATTGGTGCTTGCAAAAGGCGTTACAAGAGAGATTTGTGTTGCTGCAACAGAATTAATGCCACTTGCATTACGTATTTCATATTTGATGCGTTCACTAATGGCCCGGGTATTAGAAAACACTTCCTGCTCTGTTGCGCTTTTTGCTCCTCCTTCAATGACATTCCACGCAAAAGGGATGAGAGCTGACAAAATGATAACCACAATTGATGAATATAATACCAATTCAATGTAGGTAAATCCTTGCTGATTTTTCATATTAATTTCTCCAATAAGCAAATGCAAAAGGACCTGTTGTCGCTTGCCCAAGATTGAGTTGTAATGCAGATCCACCATCAGAATTAGTCCAAGTGAATGTTGGTGTTGATGTCATAACAAGACGTTTGGCAAACAGATCAGAATTATTATCAGAAAGCGAAAACATTAATCTATCTTTATTTTTAGGATCTGTTTGGATGTCATACCATTTTTGAGGATTGGCAAAAACAGGTGTTGGCGTAAAATCGGTTTGGACAACAGGTGTTGTAGCACCATTACCAACATACCAACCGATATTTGTAGTAGCAGAATCATTGTAAACAATAACATAGCGTGTTGTTGCGCCATTTATGAGCCAACCTGTCGCAACAAGTTTTGTACCCGAAAGTGGTGTGGCAGTTGTTGTATCAAGCGAAGTAAACCCAGTCCATGTAGTGCCGGACCAATATGCGCTATCAAGACGATTCGTCCCATTATCAAGAGCTGCGCAGACAACTTCATTACTATTTGGATTGGCAGAACAATCAATATTGGTTGCAAAATCAGCAACTGTGGGCACACCGGCAGCAGCAGACCAGCTCCCGGTATATCGCGCATATTTCATACAAGTACTTCCTGCTGTACAACTTGCGCCTCCAGGCCCCCAAACAACCATAAAATTACCACTCGTACTCTCCATAACAATATCAAATGACATGACATCTTGTGCTGTGGTAGCTATTTCTAAGTTTGCTTCAAGAACGCTGGCTGGTTCGGCAACAGCAAAGGAGGACCCAGTCCATTCCATTGCAGACAGATCGGAATTTGCATCCGCCCAAGCAATCCCAATGGTATTTGAGCCAACGACACTACTTGGTTCCATTCTTATCCATTGCACAATACCTGTTGTTCTTGCTGTAGTAATATTTGTTGCTCCACTCCAATTGCTTGCTCCACACCCCGATGTTCCTAACTTGGTTCGATAGGCCATTTCATTACTTGCTGCAGTATTTGTGGAATAAACAACCAATACATCTCCACTTGTTTGTTCATAACCGATACCAAAGCGTTGGTCATTGGTTCCTGTTCCTCCAACGGTTACTGTCCACTCATTTGACCATGTTGTCCCATCAAAACACATAATACGTAACACACCACTATTATTGACGTACCCTTCAATTACTTCTTGTTTTGTAGGGGAAGTTTTTAATTTAAATGTTTTTCCAACAACTGCATCAGTAAAACCAGCGCTGACTGTTGCTTCAGGACTAAACGTATCAGTACTGTTGACATACGATCTATACTTTGGCTGTGCTAGACTTGTGGTACTACCATACACAACTAATCCTTCACCGATAAGTGACCTCCAATTTGTTAGATACGTTGAGAGAATAACTGAATCATTTCGAGCCGCATTGACTTTCCAAGAAACTGTTGATGTTACTTTTTTCGTTGCTGAATCCGTTGATCCACCAGATGATACAATATTGCCACTCCCATCTCGCAACACAGCAGAAATAGAAATGACTCTGGTATATTTTCCAAAGCTATTACTTATTCCATTTACTGTCCAAACGCCACCACTCTGCATAAGCCCTGCACTGGTTGTACTGACAAGATTACTAAAAGATTGGTTCTTGATCGATCGAACTGCCTCAAGACCTTCTGCAGCATATTGATTTGCAGTGGTCTCTTCTGATCCAAGTCTATTACCATCAAATGCTTGCAGAACAACAGCAATAATACCAGATGAAAAAATAACAAAAAGCGCTGCCGCAATCATCACCTCAATGACAAGAAAACCTTTTTGTCTGTTCATTTGTTGACCGCTCCTTGACTTGTTACTACGATTGTTTTTGTACTATTCTTACCTGTTATTGTGATTGTTGGCGTGGCGCTTGGTGTTCCGGTCATACGGGTAAAAATAATATCAGTAAATCCACTTATAACAATAATATTATTCACCGTAAATTGTTCGTCAAGCGCGCTGTTGCGGGTTGCATAGGTGTTCCCTTGAAACAAAACAATTTGTGTTGCACCATTATGAACACCCCATGCTTCTTTTTGCTTGCCAATCATACTATAAATTTGTGCCTTATGCAGTTCTCCAGTTAATTGATCAACCACATTAGCAACATTGTTTTGGCTATAAAATCTCGCATAAAATCCCGTTGATAAAAACCCAAGGCTGGCAATCAGCGACATAACAACCATAAGCTCTATGAGGGTAAAACCGTACTGCATTTTTTCCATGATCAATAGCTTTATTGCTTAATGCTTCCTGTTAATTGGTAAATCGGTGAAATAATTGAGAAGGCAACAAAAGCTACAATAATCCCAATAATCAGAAGCATCGCCGGTTCCAAAATAGTTGTTATATTGCTCGTTGCTTGGTCGACAGCTTCTTCAAAAAAATCTCCCAAATATAAAAGTGTTTCATCCAACTTACCTGTTTGCTCACCAACGGCAATCATCTTTGTAGCAATAATAGGAATTTTTCTATAATTACCTTTATCCAACTCCTCAGAAAAAGATTTGCCTTTGGTTACGGCATTGAGAATCTGTGTTATGTACTTTTTATAGACAGTGTTTCTTGTAATGTTGACCTCAATCTCGAGTGCTGATGTAATCGGCAGACCACTTTTAATCATAAGTCCAAGACTGCGGCAAAATAAAGCTAACTCAGTATTTTGTATTATTATGCCTGAAATTGGAAACGATAACATAAACATATCCCAAACGGGTCGTATACGAGGCAGCGAGATAAAAAACCGCATAAAAAAAATAAAGGCTATAAAAACAATCACAATAAGAATGCCATAATCTCTCATAACAGTTGCAAACCCCAAAAGAAGCTTAGTACTCAGAGGTAGATCTATGGTAAAATCTTTAAAGAGATCAAGTAATTTAGGAAGCACAAAAAGACTCATTCCGATGGTAATCGTACCAGCTGCAATCAACACAATTAACGGATACATCAATGCTCCTTGTACTTTTTGCCGAAACGCGTATTCCTTTGCAAGTTGATTTGCCAGATAAACAAGATTATCATCGAGACTGCCTGCTTCTTCACCAACTGCAATAAGCCCGATGTAGAGTGGATCAAAGACTTTGGGATGTCTTGCCAAAGATTGCGAGAAAGATTTTCCATTTTTAATCTCGTTTGAGAGATCATTCAATACTTTTCTAAAAGCTTGAGATTTTGTTTGTTTGAGTAAGATGTCCAATGCTTCGAGAATCGTAATGCCACTTTTGAGCATGATGGAGAAATGTTTGGTAAAAAGAAGTTTATCCAAAAATGAAACTCTGGAAAATAATTGTATTTGGGCAGTTAATTTCATTGCTATTCTTTTGTTACACGTAACACTTCTTGTATTGTCGTTTCACCTTGTTTCACTTTATCCAAACCATCTTCAAGCATTGTTCGCATACCATTTTTCTCTGCAATTGCGCGAATCATGGTGCTGTCTCTTTTGGCGGTGATGGCGGCTCGTATCTCATCATTAATTAACATCACTTCAAAAATGCCAATTCGCTCTTCATAACCAGTGTTATGACAAATCGAACAACCTTTTCCTTTATAAAGCCGTATTGACTTTTGGACACCAAAAACTTTATCAACAAGTTGAGGATTGAGTTCGACTGTGAGTGTTTCCCGAGGGACGTCTTCACTGACACGACAAGCACCATGAATTTTACGTATCAAACGTTGTGCAACAATAACATTGAGTGTTGAGGCAATAAGAAATGCTTCTATCTCCATATCAAACAACCGTGGAATTGCTGTTGCTGCATCATTGGTATGAAGCGTTGATAACACAAGATGTCCCGTCATAGCAGCATTTACTGCAATATCGGCTGTTTCCTTATCACGAATTTCCCCAACCAAAATAATATTTGGATCTTGCCGCAAAATACTGCGAAGACCCGATTCAAAGGTGAGTCCTGCCTTTGCATTCACCTGCATTTGATTCACACCCTCAATATCATACTCGATAGGATCTTCAATCGTCATAATATTGACATCGCGATTATTCAGAAGCTTTAAGATTGCATACATTGTTGTTGTTTTTCCTGCACCAGTCGGACCTGAGGCAATAATCATGCCATAAGGTTTTTGATATGCTTCTCGTACTTTTTGCAAATCTCGTTGGGCAAATCCAAGACTTAAGAGTGAAATTTGTCGGGCTCGTTCTGAGAGTAAACGCATCACAACCTTTTCTCCTCTTTTAACAGGAACAATTGAAACTCTGATATCAACAGGTTGGTTTTCAAACATGAACTGGATTTTTCCATCTTGTGGACTTTGCCGCTCATCAATACGAAGCTTGGCCATAACTTTTATTCTGGTAATAATCTGAGGATAAACTTCAAGAGCAAATTGGGTAATATCATGAAGAACACCATCAATACGGAAACGAACCAATGCTCGTCCTTCTTCTGGTTCAAGATGAATATCTGACGCATTATTTTGATACGCATAACCAATAATTGTCTCAACAAGTTTGATAATTGGCGGTTCAATATTGGTGCCTGTTCCTGCTTTTTGCAAACTTTCTTTAATAACATCCTCAAGTGCGTATCCTATATCTTTTAAGTATAAATTTTGTGTCTGTATTATTTCTTTTTTTGTTGCCAGATATGTAACAATTGGCATACCAATCTTATTTTGTAAAAATTGAATAATCTGCGTGTTACTTGGATTCTCCATAGCAACATGCAAACCCTGTTTATCTTTTTTGAAGGCAATAATATTTTGTTGCTTGGCAATAATTTCAGGAACAATTGTCAGTACTTCCTTAGGAATAGCAACACTACCAAGGTGAATAAAAGGAAATTTATAAATGTCTGCAAGAAGTTTCCCCAAATCTTCCTCTGCAATAAGATTTCTATCGAGCAAAAGCCCTCCCAGAGGAATTTTTTGATTTTGAGAAGCCGTAAATGCATCATCAAGTTGTTTGGTATCAACAACTTGAAACTCTTTTAAAGCGGCATAAAGTGCTTTGTCTGTATCCATCATCTTATATTATGAAAGTTTTTTACGTTATTCTCAAGTAGCTTAAAATAATTATTCCGTTTTCTCAGCAGGATCAGAAGGCGGAACTGCAGTTGGCGGTGCCGGAGTAGGTGTTGGTGGCACAGACGATGCTACTGGAACCGTTGATGGTGCTGATGTTGTAGCTGTAGCAGGAGAAGAAGAAGGAGCAGCGCCAGGAAGTTGTGCATTAATTTTAGCTATAACACCTTCGAGTGATAAATCGCTTTTGAGGATAAAATCCGCAGCACCAAGCTTTGTACTTTTTTCAATATCTTCTTTTTGCCCAAGATTTGAAGCAACGATAACAGGAATATCTCTCAATTTAGGATTTGCTTTTAATTCTTGTAATGTTGTAAAGCCATCTTTTCCTGGCATTATCAGATCTAACAGAATAATGTCAGGTGTAAAAGTTTGCAGAGCTGCAAGTGCCTCTCCTCCATCTCTGGTAATTTGCACTTCAAATCCAGCTTTTGTAAGCTTTACTCGGTATGCATTCGCCAAAAACTGATCATCTTCTGCAATTAATATTCTTTTCATGAGGTTGGTTGCCCTGTATTTGAGACAGGCGTATTTGGTGCCGCAACAGGAGTTGTAATGGTAGCAGTAGGTGAAGGATTTGCAATGGAAGAAGGAGCTGATACCTCACTATCATTTGCGATAAAATCTTTTAAGATTTTAATAATTTCGTCAAGACGATACTCTGCTTTAAGTAAATATTTCTTTGCTCCAAGCGCTATCATATTGTTGACTTTTTCAGGACTTGCAGAATTGCTTACCACAACAACTGGAATATTTGCCCATTTTGAGTTCTCCTTCATCTTTTGCATGAAGGCCAAACCATTCATATCTTTCAGGTAATAATCAAGCCACACTGCATCAGGCAATTCATCAAGGTTATTTAAATAATCAATTGCTTGTTGACCACTTGAACAAGAAAGAACATCTATACCGCTTAATTTGAGTTTTTTTGTAATGGCTTGAAGAAGAAGCACCTCATCTTCTACGACCATAATTGTGGGATTCTGTTTACTCATAGTTGCTAGAGTAATTATATAATAGTGTAATTTTTGGGCAGAATCAAGAGCGATTCTTGATTTCAAATGTCAAGTGTTACTTCGCCTTTTTTTGGCTCCATTCCAGAAGTAGGCATACTAAAGAAAAATGATGTTCCTTTCCCCTCTTCACTGCTAAACCAAATTCTTCCTTTTGAAGATTCAATAATAATTTTTGTCAGATACAATCCTAATCCAGTTCCATCTGTTTCGATCTTGGCAATATTCTCTCCTCTGAAAAATTTTTCAAATAATTTTCCTTGTTGGTGTTTTGGAATACCATAACCGTTATCGCTAACCTGTGAAATAATTTCATCATTTTTACGGGAGATAAAGACATGGATCTCGCCACCTTTGGGCGTATATTTAATTGCGTTTGTTAAAAGATTAAGATAGACTTGGCGAATGAGACGCGGATCAATATTAATCTTTGGCAGTTCTTCATGAAAACTTATTAAAACCGCTTGTTGCCGTTCTTCAATTTTTGCTTTTAAATCAATGATAATACCTTGTACCAATTGCCCTAAATCTGTCGGTTGCGGAGCAATAATAATTCGACCCGATTCAATACGGGAAATATTAAGCAGTGAATTAACAAGCTGGATCATTCGCTCTGTTGAATCAGCAATATTTTTAGCAAAATCAGCCTGCTCTTGATTGAGAGGGCCACCGTCACCACTTGTAAGCATCTCTGAGAACCACTTTATTGCTGACAAAGGTGTTCGCAACTGGTGAGAAGCAAGAGAAATAAATTCTGTTTTCATCCGATCAATCTCTTTTTCCTTGGTGATATCTCGAATAGTTTCAATTGCGCCAATAATTTCCCCCTGTTGCATAACAGGAGCCGCGGTAAGTCCTAAGGAGATTTTTTTACCATTTTTTAAGAAAAATGCAGCAGATTGTGTTACTTTTCTACCATTCTGAAGAGCCACATGCATAGGACGGTTCTCCAGCCGAATAAGATTATTTCGATCATCGTATAAGTTGAATATTTCAAAAATCTGTTTTCCCTTTACCACTATTGGATCAACTTCGACAAGTTGTGCCGCCACAATATTCATAAGAATTATTTTACCCATCTCATCTGTTACAATCATCCCATCACCGATACTATCGAGTATAGCTTCATCTTTTGCTCGTTCCGCTTCGACTTCCTTAACTTTTTGCGCGAGCTGTAGTGTTTTTTCCTGTACTTTCTGTTCTAGCTGCGTGTAATATTGTTTCAGTTGTGTAGCCATTTTATTAAAAGCATCGGTGAGTTTCCCGAGTTCATCATGAGAATGAACAGGAATTTGGACTGTTAGATCGCCTCGTTCAATCTGCTCTGTCGCACGGGACAACTGTTCAATTGGTCTGATGATTGATATTGCAAGTGCAATACCAGAACCAATTGTCAACAAAAACAATGGAAGAAATGTTACAAGAGCGTCTCGATAAATTTCAAATTTATGCCCTTCTAGTGATCGATATGAAAGCAGATAACGCATTGAAAACACGTGATCTCCTCCTATTTCCGTTATAGGGACAACAATTTCAGTAAACCGTTCGTTTCCCTGAAAAAATGTGCGAGACTGCGTTGTTGTTTGCTGGAGAAAATCACGTGTTTGTTGAGCATCGATAAATCTATCTTTCCCTGTACTTGTCCGTCCGGAAATAGCACCTGTGTTGAAATCATTGGTATCAAAAATAATCTTACCATTGGTAGCAATAAGCACTACTTGCGTGATATCAGCATTTTTTTTAAGACGCTCTTTAGCGATATCTTGGAAACGAGGAAAACCACGCGCTGAGGCAGTTAAATAATCTTCATACAACAACGGCGCAGTGAGCTCAGAGAAAGCAATACCATTTTGCAAAATTGCAGCTTCTTCACGACGCACCTGGGATTGAATAAATAGCGTAAGATAAATCCCAATACTTATACTAAAAAGAAAGACTACAAGAAAAATAATTCTAATAAGAAGTCTGTTAAAAAAAAACATAGCTAATTGCAGTATATAAACTTTTTATCAATGCAACAACTAGAGGAAATAATTTTTGTTCTCTTGACAACCACAGGCCTCCCCTCATATGCTCTTATAAGAGCATACTAACTTATGGAAGAATCACAGACACAACCACCTGCGCTACAATCTTCGGTTACTCCAGAACCGAAAATACAATCTCAGAAAAAAAAGATTATTTCTGTGCTTTCTCTTTTCATTATTTTGCTATTAGGAGCAGGTGCCTTTTTCTTGTTTCAAAAACCAGTAGCCAAACAGCAACCATCTCAACAAAAAGAATCTTCAAATACGCAAGCCATGGGAAAACCACGTCTGCATAAACTCATTGGCAGTCCAACAGCACCAATACGGCTTAATTATGCTATTCATTGGACCGAGCAATTCCAAACAGATGGTATTTATGAAAATGGCAAGCTTAAATCAAAAGGACTCAAACAATATCTTGAAGAATATGTCAAACTTCATCCAGAAATCGCATTTCAGATTCAAGTGATACAAGTTGGTGAGTATGCTAAAACTCTGCAACTTTTAAATGATGCTGGTACTCCTCCTGATATTTATCAAATTTATTCTGCCTGGGCTCCTTCTTATGTTAAAAATAATGTCTTAGATACTCCACCAGCATCTGTTGTTACTGATGTCAAGACACAGTATGTCTCAAATGTAGGCGCAACAATTGACGGCAAGATATGGGGCTTCCCAACTGAGGTTAATACATATACATTGGTATATAACAAAGATCTCTTTCAAAAAGCAGGTATTTCTAAACCTCCAACGACATTTAACGAGCTTGTCGATGTTGCTAAAAAAACAACAAAATATGATCAAAAAGGAAATATTACTCAGTATGGTATTGCTTTCTTAAAAGGTAATGACTGGCAAGTCGTGGATCCATTCCTCGCGTGGTTATTTACTAATAATGGACAGTATCTTTCAAGTAATCTCTCTCAGGCTCTTTTTAACTCACCTGAAGGACAAGAAGTCTTGGATGGAGAACTACGTTTATTTAAAGAAAAAGCAACTGATAATAATAGTAATTTTTTTGATTTTTCTAAAGGTAAAGTTGCAATGGTTATCGCTCCGCCCTGGCCTAAAGCTCTTTTTAAAGAAGGCTTCAAAGATAAATTTGAAACAACAGTTGGTGTCGCTCCCCTTCCATACTTTAAAAAACCTACCACATTACAGTACAGTTGGTTCATGGGTGTCACGGCAAAAAGTCAATATAAAAAAGCAGCATGGGAATTCTTACAATGGTTTAACACACAGGTTCAACCCACAACAAATACAACACGCTATGGAGATTTGCTTGCAAATACAATTGGTGCTATCCCAAGTAGAAGAATAGATCTTACCAATCACCAAGCAGTTCTTACAGATTTCTTCACAAAAGTGTTCATCGAACAGATCCAAAATAGCGTTGCAGAGCCGAATGTTCTGAACGCTGATAGCATCAAAAAGACACTAATGGGACAAATAGAAGCAGCTTGGTCTGGACAAACAACATCGACAAACGCTCTCCAGACTGCGGCAGATGAGATTAATAAAATTTTAAAAAGTAATTAAGAAATATTTTATAATTTTACCGCTGCCAATTTCTCACCCTTTTTAATTTTCATTCCCTCTGGAGGAAACAAAACAAAAAACGTACTCCCTTTCCCTTCATCTGATTCAAACCAGATCTTTCCGCCAGTTTCCTCTACAAGTGATTTAACAATATACAACCCAAGTCCTGTACCATCTGTATCTTTCACTTTGACATTATCAGCTCGGAAAAGCTTACTAAATACTTTGCCTTGTTGTTCTTTCGGGATACCATAACCTGTATCACTTATTTTAAATAAAAGCCCAGATGTCCCTTCTGGCGCAATCGCGATTGTTATCGTACCATTTTGTGGTGTATATTTAATCGCATTTGCAAAAAGATGCTGAAAAATTATCCTAACGATCGTCATATCTGCTGATAAACTCGGCAAATTTTCCGCATACTCTTCTTTCGTTTTGAGGTTTTTGATAACTTTTTGTTTTCCCAATTCTTCCGTAAGTATTGTATGACTTATTTGGACAAGATTGAGAGGTTGAGGATCAACAGTAAAATTTCCTAATTCTACACGAGAAACATTTAAGAGTTCATCCACTAATACTGCCATGCGTTTATTACTTTGATATACTTGTTTTAACTGTACTGTCTGTTCATCAGTCAATGGACCACAGTCCCCATGTAAAAGCATTTCAGTAAACCAAGCAATAGCAGAAATTGGTGTGCGAAGTTGGTGAGAAGCAAGAGCTACAAATTCACTTTTAGTCTGATCAAGTTTTTTCTCCTCTGTAATATCTCTGAAGAGTTCTATAACACCAATAATTTTATCATTGAGTACTACAGGTCCAGCAACAAGAGCTATAGGTATTTCTGAATTATCACTGCGTACCAAACTATATTCTCCTGTAATTTTCTCCCCTGTATGGACCGCTTGATACCACGGGCGCTGTTCATCCAAAATAAGCCTACCCTTTGCATCTTTTAGACGAGTTACAACACTAAAGTTCTGTCCAATAATACTATTATCTTCAAGCTTCAAGAGAGCTGACGCTGCATGATTAATAATTAATACTTCCCCGCTACTTCCCAAGGCAATCATACCTTCACCAATACTGGCAAGAAGCGCCTCATCGACAACTTTTTCTTGTTCAATAGCTCGCTTTGCAATTTGTAGTTGATCTGAACCTTGCTCCAATGCCACCTCTGTCCTCTCTATTGAACTCTGGTAAAGATAAACAAGTATACTTGTCACCAACAAACTTGCTAAGAGTTGTCGAATTTCTATAAATGTATAAGCAACGCTTACTATCCCTCGTGATCCAAGAATAAATAATAAAAGAGTAACAATATACAAACTCAAGATCCAAAATGTTCCTTTCTCTTTTCCCATGAGGAAAAAAGCAACAACAGGAAAAGAAAAATACCAAAAAATACCAGTATGAGCTGTTCCGCCAGTTGCGAGCATAACAATCAACAAGACACCAAGCGTAATCAAAAGAGAAATTTTACACAGTTGGAGTTTTTTACTTACTCTGAGCAAAAGAATCGTCAAGAGAAAAACAATTCCTCCTAATATCTCAGGAAATCCTACATAATAATGTTTGGCAAAAATATGGAGCGTGCCAAAAACAAATGCTGACACAAAACCCAATAATGCAAATGTATTGATGAAGAAAAATTGTTTCAAAAGAGCAATATTCTCTGTCTCAAGAGATCCACTGTAGAGCAAATTTTTCCACAAACTATGTTCTTTCTTTTTGAGAGAAATATCCATACTTTTATAGTAGCTTGTCCCAGGGAGAAAATACAAGATAACAATAATGAAAAGAAGCTTTTTATAATTTTTCTGGGTTTATACGAAGGATTTTATCATCGGTTGCAGTTGGCGATCCTCGTCCATCTCTGTTACTTGTTGTGACATAGAGCATATTGTCAG
>Ga0137403_10000663_pt1 | contig 44534 bp, 31 predicted proteins | sample CZOMad2_1_16fung_FD_122057 | JGI IMG/M metagenome (GOLD analysis project Ga0137403, IMG submission 122057) | Vadose zone soil fungal communities from Angelo Coast Range Reserve, California, USA - CZOMad2_1_16fungal (Hybrid Assembly) | ecosystem: Environmental > Terrestrial > Soil > Vadose zone...
GATGGTAGCGAGACGCTCTGGCGGACGGAATTGTGCACGGTGGCACCGTTTCTATTTTGTCGTAGAAGACAGCGTCACGGACGCTTGCGTAGACCAAGAGTAACGTCGATTCCGCGGGCCCGGCGGCAGATTGAACTCAACACAAACGAGCGTGTGTACTTGAACTGAGCCTCGCTTGACGCTCAATTTACTCGACACATAGTTCGTGCCGGTGTGTGATCTAACCCCCGCCCTCTCGGAGAGGGCGGCTACAAGGGGTTCGTGCACACTCGCGCCCGGTGGCTGGCCCAACGTACAGGTTCGCCTTGCGGTAACCCGCGCAAATGCTGGCATTCTAAGCGAGCGGTTGTGCATTAAGATCGAAGCTCATTCTTTTAGCTGGAATCAAGTCATTCTCTCCGGCCAGAAAAAAGGGAGCAACTTGGGATGTCCCGGAAGCTGTCCATTTTGGCGCTTTGCGTCGTTGGATTGCAGGTCGGTGAGATTCTAATTCTCGGGACGTCGCCGACGGGGAGGTTGCTCGCCAATTCGCTACAGCTGATGGCGTGCGCGATTGGTGCGGCGATGGCATTTGCAGCGTCAATGCGGGCACGCGGACTGACGCGCCCGTTTTGGCGCTTGATCGGGCTTGGTTTGGCTACATGGGGCGTGGCCAACCTGGGATGGATGTATTACGAGAATTGGCTGCAAGCGCAGGTGCCGGAGCTTTCCGTTGTTCGAATTCTGTTTGACTCGCAAGGAGTCTTCTTCGCGATTGCGCTGTTTCTGGACAAAGACAAAGACTCGCCACGGTTTGACGCGGAAACACTGCTCGATTCTCTCCAGGTTGCCATTGTTTTCTTCTCTGCATTTTTTGGGCTGTACTACGTGCAGTTGCTGAGCGGGGTCAGCGGGCCGGGCCCCGATTTGTTCATGGCGTGGATCTATCAGGTCATCAACGTGGCGCTGACGGTGGCGGCGGCGTTGGCGACCTTGAGCGTGCGAACCAAGCGATTGCGTTCGCTGTACGGCGGGATGACGGCGTTTCTGTTGATCAACACGATTTCTTCTGGCATCGCCGACTACGTTCAGAGTATTCACAATGTGCCTACGGGAACGTGGTACGACCTCGGATGGTCGCTGCCATTTTTGGCTTGCGCCGTCTGGGCGTCGCGATGGGAAGAGCCGGCGGAGGTCAAGTCTACCGCCGGAACTCCCGGAAAATCGCTGGGGCAGCTGGCGTTGAAGAACGTGATGCTGGCGGTCGCACCGCTGATCGTGCTGGTGGTGGTAGCGCAGCTTGGAGCGGAATGGCGCAGGATGGGTTTTCTGCTGCTGGGGGTGTCGATCCTGTGCTATGCGGCGCGGCTGGGCGTGAGCCAATATCGAGAGGGGAAAAGCGCGGAACTGGTGCGGCGCGACACTCTAGCAATGGATTCGGCCATGGACGGAATGGCAATTGTGTCGCCAGAGGGGAATTACACTTACGCGAATGCGGCGCTTGCGCGGCTCTTAGGGCATGCGAGCCCTCAAACGATCATCGGCAAGGCTTGGGCAGATTTGCACAGTGAGGACGAAGCAGAACGGCTGAAGCGCGAGATGCAGGCGGCCTTGTTGCGCGACGGCCGATGGTTCGGCGAGATGACGATCCATCGGGATGGACAATCGTTGCCGGTAGAGATGAGCGTCACGATGCTGCCGGATCGCGGAGTGGTCACGATCGGCCGAGATATCTCCGACCGGCTGCGCGCAGAGAAATCTCGAGAAGAAGCCGAGGCGAGATATCAGACGCTGGTCGAGCAAGTGGCGGCGATCAGCTATATCGCGGAGCTTGGTGCGGACGGGCAGTGGCTATACGTTAGCCCGCAAGTCGAGACGATGTTCGGGTTCGCGATGGATGATTGGCTGGCGGGTTCGCGCGAGTGGATGCGCCACGTTCACGCGGAGGATCACCAGGTCGTCGAAGCGGCTGAAGAAGCCAGCAAGCGGGGCGAGCGTTTCCAGGCAGAATATCGCGTTATTCGCAAGGATGGGCGGGTGATTTGGGTTAGCGATACCGCAGTGGTGGTGCCGGGCAGCGGCGCGCACCCGTTGATGGAAGGCATCATCGTCGATATCACGGAGAGGAAACAGTTTGAGGGGCAATTGCAGCAAGCGCGACGGATGGAAGCGGTGGGACGGCTGGCTGGCGGAATCGCGCATGACTTCAATAATTTATTGACGATCATCAAGGGTTATACAGAACTGGCGTTGATGCGGGCGAAGGGGTTGCCGGAGTTGAAGACGGACATTGAACGGATTGAGGATGCGTCGGAGCGAGCGTCGGGATTGGTGCGGCAGCTGCTGGCGTTCAGCCGGCGGCAGGTGTTGCAGCCGAAGGTGCTGGACTTGAATGGGATCGTCATCGGGTTGGACAAATTGTTGCGGCGATTGATGGATGAAGATATCGAGATGTTGACCGTCGCCGATAAGCCGGTGGGCGCGATCAAGGCCGATCCTGGGCAGATCGAACAGGTGATCATGAACCTGGTGGTGAATGCTCGGGACGCGATGCCGGATGGCGGACGTTTGACTGTGGAGACGGCCAACATGGATCTTGACGCTGTTTATGCGCGGGATCATGCCACGGTGCGTCCGGGGCGCTACGTGATGCTGGCGGTGAGCGATACGGGCACTGGGATGAGCGCGGAGACCGTGGCGCATATTTTCGAGCCATTCTATACGACGAAGGAGAGCGGGCGAGGAACAGGCCTGGGATTGTCTACTGTGTACGGCATCGTGAAGCAGAGCGGTGGCTACATTTGGGTCTATAGCGAGTCCGGCCGGGGAACTACGTTCAAAGTCTATCTGCCCCGAGTGAACGAGGCTGTGGAGGCTCTGCCCGCAGCGGAGTCGGCGCCTCAAGAGCGAGCGAGGAACGGATCAGAGACGATTCTGCTGGTGGAAGACGAGCCTGATTTGCGGGAGCTCACAAGGACAGTACTGGCCGCGAAAGGATATACAGTTGTGGAGGCTCAGAATGCCGAAGAGGCAGAGCGTTTCGCGGACAGCAATGGAACGAAGATCCATTTGCTGCTGACGGATGTGATCATGCCGGGAATTAGCGGCCGGGAATTAGCGAAACGGATTTTGGCGCGGCATGCGGCAGTGCGGGTGTTGTATATGTCGGGCTACACCTACAACGTGATTGCGCAGGGCGGAACTTTGGAACGCGGAGTAGCGTTTTTGCAGAAACCGTTTGCGCCCAGGGCGCTGGTTGAAAAAGTTCGCGAAGTGCTTGATGCCGCTGTTCCGGCGCGGTAGTAATTTTCCACCCGAGTTCGTCCTTCCTACTTTTCCTGTTCCGACTTGAGCTGGATGGTTTTACCGGTCGCCGCCGATTTGCGTGCGGAGTCGAGGATTTCGGTAACGACGAGGTTGGTTTCGAGCGACGAGGGGCCTTCGGGTTTCAGATTTTCAAGGACGACTGCGCGGAGATAGGAGATCGAATCATCCATTGGCGCAGGAACCGGCTTGGCCGGGACCAATTCCTCAGCTTCTTTTTTGGGCAAGCGCAGTCGGAGATCGTCGCGCTTTACGGTGATTGCGTAGCCGCTCTCGCCGTAGACTTCCATGTCTTTGCGGTCGAAAGGCCAGTTCCAGGAGGCTTGGAAGATGGCTTGCGATTTGGGATAGGTGAGGAGAATGGTGGCTTCGTCATCGACGTGAGTGTAGACGCTGGGTTGGAAGTGCTGGGTTACGGCGGTGACGGTGTCGGGGGCGCGACCATCCATCAGCCAGGTCATCAAATCAGCACCATAGCATCCAAAATCGAAGAGAGCTCCGCCACCGTTTAGTTTGGGATCGTTGAGCCAGGCGAAAAACTCTGGCTGGACGTTGATTTTGGCGGGTCCTTGGTGGCCGTCGTGAACTACAACCTTGCGAATCTCGCCGATGGCATTTTGGTGGACGAGATCGTATACGGCGTGATTGCTGCGGTACCAGGTGGTCTCATAGTTGACGAGGACCGGGATTTTGGCTGAGTGGGCGGCTCGTTCGATGGCGCGGGCATCCTCGACGCTTACGGCGAGCGGTTTTTCCATCATCACTGGGACAGAGTGTTTGGCGCAAGTCTCCACGGCGCGTCGATGGTCGTAGGTGTTGGTGTAAACCAGGACCGCCTGCGGGTGCGTGGCGGTGAGCATTTCGTCGAGATCGGCGTGGTATAAATTTGTATCGAGGGCGAACTTGGCGGCGTAGCGGTCAAAGATCGTGCGGTCTGGCTCTGCGATGCCGACGATTTCGATGTCGTGACGGTCTTTCGCACGAGTAAGGAAACCGTTCGCGTGGCCATGCGCGAGCCCAGCCATGGCCACGCGCAGTGGCGCGGTCGACGCTGTACTGGGAGGCAGTGACGATTGGGCTCCAGCCTTTGTGGTGCTGAACAAGAAAAGCACTGCAAGACCTAAAAAGAAAGAATGCCTCACAAAGTTCCTCCGAATTCGGCATCGATGCTAACACCTGGAGTAAACATTCTGCCAGCGCCTCGGCATGAAATCAGGAAGCGATCTGAACCAACTCAGGCTTGTTTCCGACCGGAGGACCGCCTGGGCGCCAACGCGAGGGATGGACCGAGCGCCGCTTGAGGCGATTGATCAGCGAACCGATAGCTACGGAGCTCTCAACAAAATGACCTACCTTTAAGGGACCCGCGACTTTTTCGGTGCGAATCCAATGAAGGCCGCTGCTGGCGGCGCACCCGCACTGCGAACAATCTGGCGCGCCACCGAAAACGCAGGGCTCGACGCGCGTCTCGAGGTCAGCGGAATAGTTAACGGACATTTTGGAGAAAAGGCAATCGTTGGGACTCGACGGCGGATCGACAAGCGCGGAAGCGATGCCAGAGTTCATAAGGAGTTTCGGAAATTTCTTGTGGAAGAGTGGCAGCTCACGCGCGATAAGCTTACGGTCAACCGCGGACAGCATTTCGGCGCTTTGCTCGCCGATTTGGGGAGTATAGAGGCTGACCCAAATGCGGTTCACCTCCGGTCGCGCATTCCAGAAGGAAACGTAGTCTTCGAGGTAGCCGGGGCGATCCAGCATCGGGCGAGTGATCACCCAGTGGACGTTGATTTCACGGCCCGCGATATTCTTCAGGATGCGCTCGTAAGTGGCGGGCTTGCGGCGAATGTCGTGGTGCTCCGGGAGGCCGTCGATGGATACGGCGACGCGCAGCCGCGGGAGATCCATCCATTCGAGAGGAATTGGAATCACGCCGCTGGTGACTACGAGGGTGAAGATGTTCATGGCGCTGAGGGCAGGCAGAATTCGGCTCAATTCGCGATGGCGCACCAACGGCTCGCCGCCGACCAGAGAGACGTGCATGGGCTGGTGTTGGCGGACGAGGTCGAGGACCCCATCGACAAGAGCCTCGCCGCGAAAATCGCTCAGCTGGCTGAGAGTTTTCTCGCCGCCAAGGTGAGAGTCGCCGTAGGCATAACAACCTGGGCAACTGAGCGGACACTCGCGCGTGATCTCGATGGAGAGCATAGGCGATTTGCCGGTAAGAATTTTCCCCCACGCGGCAAGTATCTCGCGTGGAGTGATGCTGGGATTAGGATTGGCTGTGGTCATATCGCTTTGATGCGGGACGATAGGACCGACGATGTATCTTTTCGCGAATTAAACGCATCTTAGTTATCTCGCGATAGCGGCTTCCGTGAGCGAATATTTGTGTGCGTGTTCGTTCCTTACGAGACGCAGGAAGTGCCGAACGTCTTATAAAACAAGAAATAGTCTTTTAGCGACGGAGATAACAGGGGTACGGAGACAATCCGCTACTCTGGCTTGGATGGCGGAGGATCGGCCGTAGCGGCACCCGTTGCGTCAGTTGCGCCCTTGGGCTTGCCGACGGCCGCGACGCTTTCCACATTGAATTTCTTGTAGTCCGAATAGCGGGTCACGGCATTGATCTTAAATCCCTTGACCAGCAAGACGCGAACACCGACGTGGGCCTCTTCGTAGGTTGGCAGCCAGACTTCGTTGTTCAGGAATGCCTGCTCGAACGTGAAGCTGGTGCCCTTTTGTAGATTGGCGAGCAGGCCGCCCCCGACTTTGAAGTCGCCCAGGAAGTAGGCCTCGAGGCGGGCGACATCGTGGGCCTTTTCGTCAATCCAGACAACGCCGGCAAGCTCGTGGACCACTTTTTCGGCGAGTTTGCGGGGCTTGAAATCGGGGTTCGGCTCAAAGTCGAAAACCAAGACATCTTGGCCTCGGAAGCGTTCGCGGCGCGGATTCACGAATTGGGACGCGCGGAGAAAAACTTCAATGCCAACGTCATCGTCTTCTTTCTTTTCCTTCCCTTCCTCCTTGGCTTTCTCTTCCTTGGCTTCTTTCTTTTCTTGTTTCTTCTGAATTTCCTGAATTCCCTTTTGCGTTTTCTCGTTTTCTTTTCGCTGTTCGTCTTCGCTCAGCGATTTGCCATCCTTCTTGGTCAGCGTGGATATTTCATCGCCATCCAGATAGAAAAAGGAGAATTCCTTAAACTCGCGCTTGGTTACTTTCCCAGTCTTGTCGTATTCAGTCTCTTCTTCGGCGCGGGTGCCGGCGTAGTTTTCTTTGAGTTTGTCGATGGCCTTTTGATTGTCGTCGATTTCTTTAAACAGGGCCTTCAGATCGGGAAGCTGCACCTGCGACTTTTTCGGGAAATCGAATACTCGTTCACCGACGGTACCGTTGACCGCAGCGCGAGTTACGACTATTTCATAAGTATCACCACCCCGATGAAGTTCGATCTTGTGGGGAACCTTCAGTCCGTTCACTGAGCGGTAGTCGTCGTAAATATCTTGCTCGTCGATACCACCAATCGATGCGGTTTCTTTGAGGATCAGGTGGGTCTGAGGATCGAAGAAGACCTCGCGTTTCAGACCCGTAGGCGTGGTGATCTCGATTTGCAGCGAGTCTTTGCCGCGAACCTGTGCGTGGCCAATAAACGCCAGACCGAGTTTATCTTTCTTGGCGTTCACCAGGCGCGAATTGTAGTACTGCCCGGCGGCTTCGAGTTGCGTGCCTTCGAGGCCTACGAGCGTGGTGATTTCGCCGGATGGGGTTTGGTGCCAGGCGGATTTTCCGTTGTACGCTTCGATCACGCTTTTGTCATCGAGGATGAGTTCGGAATAGTAGCGGTTGGGGAGTTTGGTGTTGAAGGTATAAGCGCCGGATTTGCCCTTGGCTGTGGTTAAGGTGCCCTCGATGGTTACGGTCTGCGCTCTTGAGAGGGTCTTCGAGCCGCCTTGGGCCTTGATGTATTGCTCGACGATTTTGTTCGCCTCCTGCGCGCGGGTGGGCGTGGATAGAGAAGCCAAGACCAGTACTGCGGTTGAGGCGAAAAGGCGCATACGCATGAGACTCACAGTTATCAACGCAGATCGGGGGGAAAAGTTTCACTGGCTGGAGGGAAGAAGCTACGCCGCCCGCTGCAGCACACGGTGGATTACTCTAAAGACCGGCCACTACGGCCCATCGAGCCTTTACTCGTAACGTAGAGCGACGATGGGATCCACGCGGGTCGCTCGTCGGGCCGGGAAAAAGGACGCGGCAGCCGACACCAGGACCAGGAGGAGGGCGACTCCTGTAAAGGTTAGCGGGTCGGAAGCGCTTACTCCGTAGAGAAAGCTACCGAGTAGGCGGGTCAGGATTAGGCCGCCTGTTAAACCTACGACGACGCCGATCAGGGCGAATCGCAGTCCTTCGCCGACTACGATGCGGAATACGTCGACGGGTTGCGCGCCCAGCGTTACGCGGATGCCGATTTCGCTGGTGCGTTGGGTGACCGAGTACGACATGACGCCGTAAATGCCGACAGCGGCGAGCAGCAGCGCAAGTGCGGCGAAAATACCGATGAGCCACGTGCGGAAGCGTGGTTGGGCTACCGTGGCGGCCATGTTGTCTTCCATGGTGCGGACATTTACGAGCGGCTGGCCGGGGTCGATTTCGGCCAGGGCGGAGCGGAGAGCCGCGGCTTGCTGATGCGGATCGCCGGCGGTGCGAATAACGATCGACATCTGAAAGAGGGGGATAAGCTGATCGAGCTGCCGGTATGGGATATACATTTCGGCTTTAGGCTCGAGACCCAGGCCTTGCGATACGTCTCCCACGACGCCCACGATCTCCATCGTGGGGATGGTGTTGTCTGGGGTGGCGCCAACCTGCATGCGTTTGCCGAGCGGATTTTCATTGGGGAAATACACGTGTGCCATCGTGGCATTAATCACCACTACTGACGGACTCTTTTCGGTGTCGGAGAAGGATACGGTTCGGCCTTGGAGGAGAGGAACGCCTAGCGTTTCGAAATAGTTCGAGGTTGTCGCGCGGAAGGCTGCGGCGACGTAGTCGTGGGGCGTCTTGGGCGGGCGACCGGCGATGTTGAAGTGGATGACTCCGCCACCGCCGCTGACGGGCAGGAATGAGGCGGCGGACGCGGCGCGAACGCCTGGCAGGGTTCGGACGCGCTCGACCAAGCGATCGTAGAATCCGTAACGCTGCTCGGGCTTGGCGTAGCCAGAGGTGGAGAGCGGTAGATCCGCGAGGAAGAGATGGTCGGCCTGGAAGCCCAGCGGAACTTCCTGCATGCGGGAAAAACTGCGCAACAACAACCCCGAGCCTACGAGAAGGAGCATGGCTAAGGCGATTTCGATGGAGATGAGCGAGCCACGCAGCCGATGTTGACCCGGGCCCAAAGTGGAACCGCGCGAGCCTTCGTTGAGCGTTTCGCGGAGGTCGAGCTTGGTAGTGCGGAGTGCGGGAGCAATGCCAAAGACTAGACCTGTGATCACGGAGACGAGAATTGTGAATGCAAGCACGGAGCGATCCAACCCGATCGAGAAAACGTCAGGTACCGTTCCGGCGGAGATTCTCAGAAGTGGCCCAAGGGACGCCCACGCAAACAACAACCCCAGCAGACCGCCCGTTAGTGAAAGCAGGACACTCTCTGTCAACAGCTGACGGACGACTCGGCTACGGGTGGCACCCATGGAAGTCCGAATGGCCACTTCCCTGCCCCGCGCGGTGGCGCGTGACAGTAGAAGATTGGCGACGTTGGCGCAGGCGATGAGCAATACGAAGCTCACTGCACCTAGGAGCAGCATCAGCGCGGGGCGAACGTTCTGGACCATTTGCTCTTGCAGTGGCACGACCTCGGCGCTGATGCCGGTGTTGTAGTCAGGATATTGCTGCTCCAGGCGTTTGGTGATGCCGACCATTTCGGTGTGGGCTTGCTCGCGCGTTACGCCGGGCTTCAGGCGTCCGAGGACAATGATGCCCGGGTGCCAGTTGCGATCGTCGGGAAGCGTGGCGGCCCATGGAGTGAAGGGGAGGAAGACTTCGGCGGGTTGCAGGAGTTCGAAGCCGCTAGGCAGCACGCCGACGATGAAGTAGGGAACGGAGTCGAGGTTGATGGACTTGCCAAGAACGTCATTCGCGCCACCGAAGTGGCGCTGCCACAGACCGTAGCTTAGGAGGACCGCGGGAGCGCCGCCGGCGCGGTCTTCGTCTTGTCGAAAGTTACGGCCGATGCTGGGGTTGACACCGAAAAGCGGGAGCAAGGGCGCGGTAATCATGCGGGCGTTCAGACGCTCGGGCTCGCCGGCGCCGGTTAGCGTGATCGTCGTACCGCGGGTGGCTTCTAGAGATTCGAAAGAGCTGCTCTGGGCGCGCCAGTCGACGTAATTTTGGTAGGAGGTGCTGATTACCGGAAAATTGCTTTTTTCGGCTGCGAGAATCAGGCGCGAAGCGTCGCGGAACGCTAGGGGTCGAAGCAGGACGGCATTGACTACGCTGAAGATCGCGGTGTTCGCGCCTATGCCCAGCGCGAGGGTCAGGATGGCGATTGCCGTAAACGACGGGGTTTTTAGTAAAAGTCGGAATGCGTAGCGGAGATCCTGCAGCAGATTCTCCATGACCACCCCCAAAAGACACGACTCTATCGGCTTTTGACGGGCGCGCAGCGGGAACGTTTCCAATGCTCGTCAGGGATTGTGAATTCTACTTTGCCTTCGGGCGGTTGAGGTATTTCTCGTAAAGGGCCTTGTGCTTGTTGCCCGTCGACGTCAGCTGGCCCTTGATGAAGAGGTAGCGGATGTCGGTCGTCAATTCCAGCGGATCGCCGTTGGTGACGATCACATTCGCGATTTTTCCGGATTCCAGTGTGCCGAGCTGATCGGCCAGGCCGAAGATTTGTGCCGGGTAGAGCGTCACGGCTTTTAGGGCTTCTTGATACGGCAGGCCGTAAGCTACGGCGTTGGCGGCTTGCTGGCCGAGCCGGCGGGCGAAGGAATTGTCGAAGCTGCCGAACGCGAATTTGACGCGAGCATCGGCAAGCTCGGCGGGCTGGGTTAGCAGTCGATCATAGGCGTCGTCTTCATCGAGAGGCTCGGTCAGGGTCGGCAACAGAACCACGGGAATACTCTTGGAGCGCAGAAGCTCTTTAACTTTGTAGGCTTCGGCGCCGCCGGCAAGGATCATTTTGAGTTTTTGCTTGTCGCAGAACTCGATCGCGTTGCGGATATCATGGGCACGATTGGCGAAGACCAGAACCGGCAACTCACCGCGAATGACCGGAACGAGTGCTTCCAGTTTCAGGTCGCGCTGATACTCGGCTGGGCCGCCGTGTCCCCAGGCTTGCGCGTAGTGCCGGGCGTTATCCAGCCAGTCCGAAAGCTCGTTGATTTGCTTGTCATATTCCTGCTTGGCTTCAGTGTAGGGCTTCGTTTTTCTCGAGAACGTCGCGAAATCGAAAGACCTGGTTTCGATTTTCGGCCACTCCAGCACCATGGCGACGCTCTTTTTGACAAGCATGTCGTTGATGGTCCAACCGGCGAGATGGATTGCGGATGCTTGGCCGCCCAAAATGTCGGAAGAGCGGCCGGAGTCGAAGCCACCGCTCGCAGGAACGGCGAGAACTTCGGTGATACCTGCCGCCCGGGTGACGGGAATGTGTTCGCTGGACGGCAGGACCGCTTCCGCGGCCACGACGTCAGGATTGAAGGCTCCGGTTTCAGAGGTGTCAACCGTCGCACTAACCGCGGAGATCTCGCTCAATCCCATCTGCGTGACGGGATCGAAGAGCCCTGGATAGACTTGCAGTCCTTTGCCGTCGATGACTTGCGCTCCGGCGGGAACGTCCACATTCGTGCCCACGGCGGCGATCTTGCCGTCGCGGATGACCAGGACGCCGTCGTCGATTGGCGTGCCAGTTAGCGTGAAGATTTTTGCGTGTGTTATCGCGTAGACGGCTTGGGACTCTTGCGCCTTGGAGACCTGCGAAAACCAGAGAATTGCGGCGCACAACGCGGCTAGGCCGGAAGCGGAGTAAGCTGCTGAATTCTTCACAGGACACCCCCGGAACCTTCGGCGGTCGGCGGCTTGGGCTTTTCTTCCGGTTTCTTTTCGCCAGGCTTCGCTGTTGAGGCGTCCGGCTTTTTCTCGGCGGCCTTCTTCTCTTTCTCGAGCAACGCTTTCTTTTCCTTTTCACGATTGGGGCGGTCGGCGATATCGCGCTGGCGATCGAAATAGACCCGGCCATCGATCAGCGTTTTTTGGACGACCGCGTACGCGCTGAGCGGGTCGCGGTTGTAGATGACCAGATCGGCATCTTTGCCGGCATCGATCGAGCCGACCCGCTTGTCGATGCCCAGCTGCATTGCGGGATTTAGGGTGACGAGCTTGAGCGCTTCATCGTGCGACAGGCCGCCGAACTTCATACTCTTGGCCGCTTCCTGATTCAGATGAGTGGCTTCTTCGGCGTCATCGGAATTGATCGATACGACCACGCCGCGACGGGTCATGAGCGCGGCGTTATAAGGAATGGCGTTGGAGGCTTCGACCTTATAAGCCCACCAATCGGAAAAAGTGGAGGCGCCGACTCCGGCGGCAGCGAGTTCGTCGGCGACCTTGTAGCCTTCGAGGATGTGCTGGAACGTGCGGACCTTGAAGCCGAATTCTTTTGCGACACGGAGCAACATCAGGATTTCGTCTTCGCGGTAGCAATGGGAGTGCACGTAGCGCTTGCCCTCCAACACCTCGACGAGCGGATCGAGGCGTAGGTCTCGGCGTGGTGGAATGAGATTCTTTTCGCCTGCGCCGCTGCGCTTGTTGTAGACGTCCCAAGCAGCTTTGTAGTCGCGGGCTTCGGCGAAAGCGCCGCGAATGGTTTCTTCCACGCCCATTCGCGTGGCGGGATATCGCGCAGAGGCTCCGCGTCCGCCAAAGTTCGAATGCTTGGGATTTTCGCCGAGGGCAAATTTGATGCCGGGCAATGCGCCTTCGAACGGGAGCTTCGCAGCGGGCTGGCCCCAGCGGAGCTTGATCACCACGGTTTGTCCGCCGATGGGATTAGCGCTGCCGTGTAGCACGTTAGCGACGGTGACGCCGCCTGCTAGGTCGCGGTAGATGGCGATATCGTCGGGATCGAGGACGTCAGCGATGTTGGCAATCGAGGATACGGCGATGCTGCCCTCGTTCACATCACCATCCACCGCGATGTGCGAGTGGCAATCGATGATGCCGGGCATCACAAATTGGCCGCCGGCGTCGATCACCTGCGCGTCTTTCGGCGTCTTGATGGAAGCACCGACTTCCGCGATCTTGCCGTCGCGAATCAGGATGGAGCCGTGTTCGATGCTGCCGTGCGAGATGGTAAGAATGGTGGCGTTCTGAATTAGGATGATTGGAGCGGGCTCATTCGCCACTGCTGGCCCATTCGCGGCGCGGGTCGGCGCGGCGGAAGCCAGAGCGATGGCCAGCACGGCGATGAAAACCAGAAGCATCCGTGGCTTCATCATCGACCCATTCATCGCGCTGCTCCTTCCTGGTTGATGGATCGCCGGGCTGCGATGGATCGCGTCGGCGACTTAGTGCCTGTGAAGTCGATGTTGATTCCCGCGACGCTGATGTTGCCCTTGATGGAAGTTCCATCGAAGGTACCAATGAATACCGCATCGGCAGGCCCGTCTTCCAGGACGATGTTGATGGTGAAGGAAAATTTCTCAGCGCTGAGGTAACCATTGAAAATCGTCTGCGTGCCGCGTTTTCCACTGAGCGTACCGGAAAGTGATCCGTCGGACGCCATAGCTAGATCGGCGACGGATTGTTCAGCGCCTTCGGGCGTGTTGTAGGCCAGCTTCCATTTGCCGGTGAGGTCGCCCTTGGGCGGATCTTTTGGCTTTTCCGGCTCGCGGATCGTGAATCTCCGGCCGTCAACGAAGACGTATTTTATTTTGGTTTTCTCGTCAAACAGGTCGCCGTCGGTTATCACCAGATTCGCGATCTTGCCGTTTTCGATGGAGCCGAGTCGGTCTCCGACACCGAAGATCTCCGCCGGGGACAAAGTTAGCGCGCGCAGCGCAGCGTCGGGTGCTAGACCCGCATCGATCGATTTCTTCACGGCTTTCAGAATGTCTTTCGGCGCAGTGATGCCGCCGGAATAAAATGCGAACTTCACACCAGCTTTGGCTAGCGCCGCAGGCGAGGATGGTGCCCGTTCGCGGAAGTGCAACGTGCGCAGCGAAGGAACATCTTCGGGATCGGCATCCTTGTCCGCTTCCGGCCATTTCAGATCGACGAGCACTGGCAGTTTTTTCGCGGCGATTTCATTGGCGACTTCATAGCTCATCTGACCGCCGTAGATCGCAGCGGTGACGTGCCACCGATCGATCAACTCAAACGAGCGGCGAATCTGCACCACGTTGTTGGCCGGAATCAATACGAGCGCATGGTCTTCCAGCGCGTCGGCCAGCGCGGAGTCGGCCCGATCATAGCGGGGACGCGCGATCCCGCGAGGGTTTTTGTCGTAGATCGCTTCGGCTTTGGCGCTCCAATCCACGTCCAGCCACACCTGGCGAACGTAGCCGAGCGTGCCCATCAGCGAACCAGGAAAACTCGTGAAATTGCCCACTGGCTGCAACGACACCGGGATCGCTACCGGTGATTTCACAACGAGATCACCGTTGCGTTCGCCTCCGAGATCGAGAAGCGCTGCCTGACCCGGAAAAATACCGGCCTTGTGCGCCGAAACGACGGTAGTAAATCCCGCGCTTCGCCAAGTTTCGATCCGTTTGTCGCTGAGGCTGGCTTCGCCGGCGGCGTCGTGCCACGGAGTCGCGCCAGGGCGGTCTTCGGGGCCGCGCGAAATCGCCTGCTGCGGGCGGGCACTTTCACCACCAGTGGGCGGCGCGGCGGATACGAGACCAACGTCCGTGAACGAATCAAACAGGCCGGGATAAACCGTCAAACCCTTGCCATCGATGACCCAAGTTTCTTGCGGAAACGTGACATCTTTACCGACCGCGGTAATCACTCCGTGCGAAACGATCACCGTCGCATTCTCCATCCGCGGACCGGACACGGGAACAACCGTCGCTCCGCGAATGGCGAAGGATTGAGGCTCGCCGCCCTGCGCCGCCAGTCGCGGGACCACAACGGCGCAAAGAAGGGCAGCGGTCATAGCAATTGCAAACAACGATCCTCTGCGGAAGACAGAATGCATTCCCGACTCCTTAGTTTTTGGGCGGCGCGGAAGGACGCGAACCCTGAACATTGCTTTGGTAGACGGTTGAGGCTAGTGGGAAGTTACAAAGCTGTCAAGAAGGCGGCGACGAGAACTTTCGTTCAGGGCTCTCCGTTTGCGAGGAGCTGATGAGGATAGCCAAATGGATCGCCCCCCGATGCAAATCGGATGGAACTTTCGCTGCGACTTATCGTATTGCTTTCCAATAGGAGTAGTGGCACCCTCACTATGGTTTTCCCATAGGAGGATCGCAGATGGGCGACAAAGCGGGTGTATGGCAGGGAACTTTGGCTCTGATGGTGCTAAAAACCTTGGAAACACTGGGGCCGCTACACGGCTACGGAATCGCCAGGCGCATTGAGCAGACCAGTGGCGAACTGCTGTCGGTCAACTATGGGACTTTGTATCCGGCACTTTTGAAATTGGAGCAGGAAGGCTACATCGATTCGGAGTGGGGTCAGTCCGACAACAATCGCAAAGCGAAATATTACCGGCTGACCCGCGCCGGGCGGAAGCAATTGACGAAGGAAGCCCAAGAGTGGGGGCAAGCGACGTCAATCCTGGCGCGATTCTTAACGCCGGGTGAGGAGCAACCATGAGGCGGACTTCATGAGAAACCTTCGAGCGTGGTTTTTGAGGCTTGGCGGACTTTTTCGGCCGGAACGACCCGATCGAGAGTTTTCCCAGGAAATAGAAAGTCATCTGCAAATGCACATCGATGACAACTTGCGCTCGGGTATGACACCGGAAGAAGCCCGGCGGAGCGCCTTGATGAGACTCGGCGGCATTGCCCAGGCGGAAGAAAATTATCGCGACCGCCGAGGCATTCCGGTGCTGGAGACGCTGGCGCAAGATCTGCGCTTTGCCTTTCGGATGCTGCTGAAGAATCCAGGGTTCACAGTTGTGGCGGTGCTAGTCCTCGCCCTGGGAATCGGTGCAAACACAGCGATGTTTAGTGTGGTCCACGCGGTATTGCTGAAACCGCTCGCATATCCCGAGCCGGATCGCATCGTAACGCTGGCAACCTTTTGGAAAGCGACCGCGCACCAAGGCCAGGTTTCCGGGCCGGACTATCACGACTGGCGCCACCAGAGCGACGCGTTCGAATCGATGGCGTCCTACAACCATTGGGATACCTCGGTGATCGCGCAGCCGAGCTCCGGCGCGACCGCCGAATATGCCCACCATGCCACTGTCGCGGCTGAATTTTTTAAGGTATTCGGGATGTCTCCCGCAGTGGGTCGCGAATTCAGCACGGAGGAACTAAAGCCAGGCAGCGCAGGCGCCGCAATCATTAGCTACGGATTTGCCGTCCGGCACTTCGGCGAAGCCAGCGGCGCGCTCGGCAAGCCAATGCGTATCTCGGGGAAGACACTCGCGATTGTCGGCGTGATGCCTTTGGGATTTCGTTTTCCTGACAAGACCGACGTATGGATTCCCGAGGACGCCTTCGAGGCCGGATACACTTCCCGTTCTGCACACAACTATAAGGTCGTTGGTCGGCTGCGTACGGGCGTGGCCCTCCAGCAGGCGCAAGCCCAGATGACGGCGATCGGCACGCGGCTGGAGCTGAAGTATCCGGATTCGAATGCGGGCAAGAACGTCGCGGTCACGCGGCTGCGCGACCAGATGGTCAGCGATGTTCGTCTGACGCTGTACCTGATGCTGGCCGCGGTCGGCGTTGTGCTGTTGATTGCCTGCGCCAACCTGGCCAATATGCTTCTGGCAAAGGCGGTTGGGCGCACTCGAGAAATTGCGATTCGCGCCGCCGTGGGAGCGGGCCGTGGCCGTATCGTACGGCAATTGATGACCGAGAGCGTGGTACTAGCGCTGATCGCGGGAGCTCTGGGCATGGCGTTGGCGTTTTGGGGATCTCGCGTGTTGGTGGCACTGGCGCCGGCGGATGTGCCGCGTCTGGCCGAGGCGAGCATCGACGGCCGCGTGTTGCTCTTCGCATTGGGTGTTTCGCTGGTGGCGAGCCTGCTCTTCGGTCTGGCACCCGCGTTGCAAGTCATGCGCACTGATTTGAACACGGCACTAAAACAGAGCGTGCAGCGGACGGGAGACGGAAGTCTCGCTGATCGCATGCGGCAAGCGCTGGTTGTCGTAGAGATCGCGCTGTCGGTCATTCTGGTGGCCGGAGCCGGGCTGTTGATCAAGAGTTTTGTCGCGTTGCAAGACGTCTCGCTGGGATTTCAGACCGACCGCGTGCTGGTGGTCGAGACCAGCGTTCCTGCTTCCGATTTGGAGAGCGCGCGTCGCGCCACTCGCTTCTACAAAGAGTTGCTGCCGCGATTGCGTGCGGTTCCAGGAGTTTTGGACGCAGGCGCAATCGGAATTGCGCCCGGTAATACAGTATCGGACGGTGGTTACTACATCGACCACTTGCCCGCAACACTTAACATCACCGCGCCGAACGCAGTATTTTCCGTCGTCGCTCCGGACACTTTTGCGACCGCCGGAATTCCATTGCGAGGCGGGCGAGACTTCAACGACGGCGATACGTACGATGCGCCTTTCGTCGCAGTAATCAACGAAGCCCTGGCGCGACAAGCCTTTCCCGGCCAAGACCCCATAGGCCACTTGATCTTTTGCGGATTGGATTCGCCGAACCCGATGAAGATCGTGGGGATCGCGGGCAACACTCGGCAGTACGGTCCTGCGCGAGAACTTTCCTCGGAGATCTACATGCCCTACGAGCAGCACCCGCAGCCCTCAACGGGCCTGAGCTTGCTGGTGCGAACATCGATGCCACCCGCGGCAATCATAACCGCGGTGCGCGAGAGAATTCACGAGGCGTCAGCCGACGTGCCTGCGAAATTCACGACGATGGAAGCTCTAGCGTCAGAAAATGTCGCGGCGCCGCGTTTTCGCACGCTGCTGCTTGGAATTTTTGCGGGCCTAGCGCTCTGCCTGGCTTTGGCCGGAGTGTATGGCGTGATGTCCTACGTGGTGGGCCAGCGATCGAGTGAAATTGGACTGCGGATGGCGCTAGGAGCAAGTCAAGGCGATGTGGTCCGACTGGTTTTGCAGCAGACGCTGGTGCTCGCGGGGTTGGGTATCGTTGTCGGATTGGGCGGCGCCGCAGTAGTGACGCAATTGCTCAGCAGCATTCTTTTTGGTGTGAAAGCTAGCGATCCGCTAACCTACGCTGCGGTGATTGCGCTACTCGTTTTTGCGGCGCTGGCGGCCAGCTACATTCCCGCGCGTCGAGCGATGCGCGTAGATCCAATGATTGCGTTGCGCTACGAATAGCTTGCTTGCCAAAGACTTATTGTGGCTTTTTCTTCTTGAATAAGCCGCCAAGCTGCTGGATGGCGTCGGCCGGATTTGGTTGTGTCGCGTTCGCGCCGGGCATTGCGCCGCCCATGCCGGCTGCGCATCCCAATTGCGATTTCAGCATGCCCGCTGCGAGGCCGCCGACATCTGGAATGAATTTTGGGTCGGCAGTGGTGCCCTGAATCTGAAACGGGACGGTAGTTTGGCTCTTGCAATTCTTGTTGGCACCGCCACCGAATTTTCCTAAAAGCGCGCCAGCACTGCCAACCGGGCTCCCTGCTGCTCCAATCACGTCAGTCAGTGTCGCTGCCATTTTGAAATCCAGCACATTCTTGGAATTGATCGTTCCGCCGCCAACCATGGTGCCAACCGCCGGGACGACTGCATTGAAATTTTCGGCCTGCAGACCTTCCGGCGCCATGCGCAGATTGGTAGTCAGCTTTTCGATCTCCAGATCCTTTCCGCTCTTAACACCGGTCAATGAAGAGATCGCAGAGAGTTTCGAACCAAGGTCGAAGCCCGCCAACTTAGCGCTAAACAATCCAACGTTGCCGGTGATGACCAGCTTGTTAGTCGGCCCTGTCACATTGAGGTTGGTATTAAACGTTCCCGACTGCAGCGAAGCACCCTTTGGGACATTGACGCCCAGCGCGGGAAGGAACCCCTGCAGGTCCTTGGCTGGCATATTTTGTCCTTCTACCTTTATATGCAGAATTGCTTCGTCGCCGGGAATCTCATACGTGCCGGACAAATTTGTGGTCGCACCACCGATCTTGATTGTCGAAGGCTCGAGTACGCCGCTATTTTTGGTCAGATTGTATTTTGTATCAAAATTTACGATCACCGGCTCGGAAGATGGCGAGCCACCGGCAACGAGTAGTGCTTTTGAGAGTTTGGCGTTGCCTTTGGTTTTGGATTCGCCGTTCTGCGAGGCCGTCTCAGCGTTGAGATCGAGTATCCCGCCAAGTCCTGCGGAAGGATCGAGAAATCCAGTGGAAGCCAGGTTCAAGGAATTGACGGTCAACTTCGCATTCAACGGGGTCAGCACGGAATTCTGTTCGTCGACAGGTCCTGCCGTGCCGTCGAGCTTGAAGTTGCCACCACCGGGAAGGTCGGCAGTAACAGTCACGGGAAATTTCGAAGTCAGGGAAACGTTGGACGCAACCACACTAACGTTGTCATACGTGCTGCGCTTCTGGGAAGACGTCGAGCCGACGGCGATGCGCCCATTTTTGAGTTCCAGCTTCTGCACCGAGAACTCGCCGCCCGACGACGAAGAGGGCGCGGCCGCCGAAGGTTTCGCGGCCGCCGCTGGCGCCTGGCCCGCCTCAGACTTCGCTGCCGAGGTGCCCAACGAAGAATAGTTCCATTCGCCTTTCGTGTCCCGGATTAACGAAACTTGCGGGCTGTCGATGGTAATGTCGGTGACGTTCAGCGTCTTCGAGAAAATAAGCGGCATCAACTCCACGCCGACCTTGACGGCCTTAGCCGTGAGAAATGGTGAGTTGCTGAATTTCGGATCATCAGCAATGGACAGATTGTCCGCGCCAAGCCCGCCGCTGAATAGCGAGAGGCTCAGGTTGCCCACCTGCACTTTGCGCCCAACTGCCGCGGAGGCTTTTTCTTCAATGGTCGATCGGAATTGATTCACAGGAATGAGGAATGGCACCACTAGCACCAATACGAGTAATACCGCTACAACGATGGCGACAATTTTGAGTGAACGGCTCATGAGAACCTCCATTAGGCAGGAATAGAACCGGTCGGTGCGGTCGACGGCGATAGTAACACACGATCTACCACACGGATCTACAGCAGAGCCCCGATAGGGTCGCGCCATTCCACGTTACGCCCTGAACAGGGAATCGAACACCTGTACTTCGTGATACGTAAAATCTGCGAGTCTCTACAGGTTGTTCACGCCAATTTTGAATCTCCCTGCATCTAAGGACCATCGATGCGGAGGTCGGCCCCGACCAGCGGCTGCCCCACGCGAAGTCATCGAAATCGATTACAATCTGGGGGACCTTTGGCGGCTAACGACCTGCGAAAGCGGTCATCGCGACGGCGAATTCTCTCCGCGACGCTGTTCATCGCCGCGGCTGTGTGCACTCACACGGCGATGGCAGACGAGTCATCACGGATCGCAAGCCTCCCTGATGCCCCCAAACCCAAACAGGATCAAGGCGCAACACAACAACCTTCCGACAACAAATTCAAGGCCACTGTCTCTATCCTCGGGAAGCGCTCGGTGTTTTTTCCCGAATTGGCCCACGACCGGGGCCCTCTCGACACTCGCCAGAAGCTGGAACTCGCAGTCGACGAAACGATCGCCCCTTCCCGATTCCTGGGCTCCATGTTCACTTCCGGCATCACCCAAGCTCGCGACGGGTTACCAGGCTACGGCCAGGGTTGGAGCGGTTACGGAAAGCGTTTCGGCTCTTCGGTAGCCAGCAACGCTTCAAACCACATGTTTGGAACATTCCTCTTGCCGTCCGTACTTCACGAGGATCCGCGCTACTTCGTAAAAGCCTTCGGAAGTCCCCGCAGTCGCATCTTGTACGCCATTGAACGGGTCGCAATCACACGCACCGATACCGGCCGAAACACGTTCAATTGGTCCGGCGTGTTAGGCGGACTAATGGCCGAAGGCTTGGCCAATAGCTATCTTCCGGATGCCGAACGCACTACCGGAAAGACATTCAGCCGCTATGGAATTCGCATCGGCTTCAGCGTACTGGACAATGTCGTGAAGGAATACTGGCCGACAATCTTCAAAAGCTTGGGGATTACGAAACTCGTGCCCAGCGAGCATTCGGACCCCGGCACGGTGACGCCGCCGATCGGCCCGCCAGCGCCACCGCAACAACCACAGCGGTAGACACCGGAGGCCGTCGTTGATACACGGACAAACTCGCAATTCTCTCTCTAGAAAGCACAGGAATCGCGTCGCCGGTGGTGTGCTCTTCCTTCTCGCTCTGGCACCCGCACTGGAAAGAATGACAGCTCAACAGAGCGTAACGTCGGATCAGTCAGGTCACGCCGTCCGCGCACAAATGCACAACGTGAAGTACCGCTTCAGCGACAAGGTTTCCGTGCAAATCAACACTCTGAATGGCGCGCTCGTTCCCGTCGGCAACAATGAGTTTCCGGTATTTGACGACAAGAACTCATTCAAAATTCGCGTCGACACCGCAGAGATCGCCATTGGTCCGGGGGATCTGGCCAGTCTCATGAATTTCTACGTTTTCGCACGGCCTAACTCCCCGCTATCCGGCATCTCGGTATCCACTACCCCTGGTGGTCAGCTGAAAATAAAGGGGCGCCTCCACGACAAGGGCGACATTCCGTTCGAAACGCAAGGCACTATGAGCCCCATGCCCGACGGAAGGATCCGCCTGCACAGCGAAAAGGTGAAGGCCCTACACGTTCCAGTAAAGAGCCTGATGGAGGCCTTCGGCATCGACGTCGACGACTTAATCAAATCCGGCAAAGTTCCGGGCATTCAAGCAGAAGAGAACGATCTGTTGCTGGATCTCGAGCAACTTCTACCGCCTCCACACATCGATGGCAAAGTGACGGCAGTCCGCGTCGAGAAAAATTCGATCATTCAGACCTTCGGGGGCAGCGATACCAAGGCCGGCCCCAAATTCCAGAGCGGCAACTATATGTCCTATCAGGGCAATCGCCTTCGCTTTGGCAAATTGACAATGGATGACGCCGATCTCACGATCTACGATATGAGTCCTGCTGATCCGATGGATTTTTTTCTCGATCATTACAAAGAGCAACTTGCCGAGGGCTACACCAAAATCACGCCCAGCTTCCAATTGCGGGTTTTTATGAAGGATTTCGATAAGCTGGGCCCAGCGAAATTGGCGGCAAAAAACAAAGAGAACTGAGACCTCCTTCCCAGACGGACAGCTCGTTCTCACCTGAAACAACCGCAGAGCCGGGGCACAAATACGAAAGCTTTGATTGACAGAGAGGCGGGAAGGCTCTATTTTTCCTTCCGCGGGTAAACGCTTACTCTATGGCGCCTTTCGCCGCAGCATTCCCCGACGAGGAGTCGCACCCATGTTCCGCACCACCAGACGCAATTTCCTACAACAGGCTTCCGCAGCCGGCATGACCTGTTCCGCCGACCTCTTCTTTGGCCGCTCCCTGCTGGGACAAACCAAGACATCCGCCACTTCCGGCGCCGCGCGCGTCTACATCGACTCCCGACGCACGATCGCGCCGATCGACCGCAACTTGTTCGGTTCGTTCCTCGAACATCTCGGCCGCGCAATCTACGAAGGCATCTACGATCCAGGATCAAAGCTCTCTGACTCCAACGGCTTCCGCAAGGATGTCATCGATGAGATCAAACGCCTGGCCGTTCCGATCATTCGCTACCCAGGTGGCAACTTCGTATCTGGATACAACTGGCTGGACGGCGTAGGCTCGAAAAAAGACCGGCCCATAGTTCTGGATAAAGCCTGGAATTCGCTGAACTCCAACCAGTTCGGAACCAACGAATTCCTCGCTTGGTGCAAAGAAGTCGGCACCGAACCGCTGATGGGCTTAAACCTCGGCACCGGCACTCCCGAACAAGCCGCCGACCTCGTCGAATACTGCAACGTTGAAAAAGGCACGCGCTGGAGCGAACTTCGCCGCAAACACGGCATCGCGGATCCTTACAAAATTCAAAACTGGTGCCTCGGCAACGAGATGGACGGTCCCTGGCAAATCGGCCACATGTCCGCCACAGAGTACGGCCTGAAAGCCTCCGACGCGGCTCGCCAAATGCGCTATGTCGATCCCTCACTCAAGCTCATTGCGTGCGGCTCTAGCGGTCCGGGCATGCCCACGTATCTCGAATGGGATCGCGAAGTCCTCGAACAGTGCTATGACTACGTCGACGGGCTTTCGCTACACCGCTATTTTGACAACACCGAGACCACCGGAGGCGATAGCGCTAAATTCCTGGCAATGAACCTAACCATGGATCGCCAGATCGCCGAAACCGTTGCCGTGTGCGATCTCGTGCGCGGCCACAAGCGTTCCCCGAAAAAGCTGTGGCTCTCGTTCGACGAATGGAACGTCTGGTACCGCGAACGCCGCGGCGACGCCGTCAACGGCAAGAAAACCGAAGCCCCTCACTTGCTTGAAGAGATCTACAACCTGGAAGACGCCCTTCTCGTCGGTGGCTTGCTCAACACACTGATCCGCAACTCCGACCGCGTGAAGCTAGCGTGCCTCGCCCAACTGATCAACGTAATCGCCCCGATCATGACCAACGCCGACGGACTGTTCCGCCAAACCATCTACTACCCGTACAATTGGGCGCTTCAATTCGCCCGCGGCGCCGCGCTGAATGTTCTAGTGGAATCTTCGACCTACGACGTGAAGGGCTTGGACCAAGTTCCCCACTTGGATGTGGCCGCATCACACAACGCCGCAGACGGCAGCGTGACCGCCTTCATCCTGAACCGCGACTTGCAGAAAGCCCACGACGTAGAAGTAGTGTGGGAAGATCAGGCCCCAACGCGCGTACTCGCGACTTCCCTGCTAACCGGCGACGACCTGAAAGCTGTGAACAATTTCCAGTCGCCACAAAAGGTAGTCCCCCAATCGTTCGCCAAGCCCACAACAACAAGCGGGCGCACCAAGTTCGAGGTGCCCGCGCGTTCTTACACCGTGGTCCAGTGGTCCTTATAAATAACCACAAACCTCACAGACATGAAGCCTCAATTTTTGCTGTGAGTGCGATCCGCGAAGCACAATTGTCATTCTGAAGGCATCCGGACGAGGATGCACGAAGAACCTCGACTACACCCGCCGCTCAGATGTCAAACGAAAAGCCCGGCAAACATCGCCGGGCTGATCCTGGTAGAGCCGGCTTCCAGCCGGCTCTTTCTCAAACTCAACCGAGCTTCCTACCGCGTCGAAAACTTGAACACCGTCACCGTGTGATATTTCTGTTTAGGCTTGAGTTCCGTAGTCGGAAAATCCGGATGATTCGGCGAATCCGGAAAATGCTGCGTCTCCAGGCAAAGGGCCGCGTGCTTGCCATAAGACACGCCGCTCTTCCCCTTCACCGATCCGTCCAAAAAATTACTCGTATAAAACTGAATTCCCGGTTCGGTAGTCAGCACCTGCAACACCCGCCCCGAACTCGGTTCAAACACATCCGCCGCCAGCGCCAGTTTCCCACCAGTAGCATCCAGTACCCAGTTGTGATCGTAGCCATGCCCAAGCTTGATTTGCTCGTCATCCGCATCGATCCGTTCGCCAATCGCTGTTGCCTTCGTGAAATCGAAAGGCGTCCCGGTCACCGGCTTTAATTCGCCCGTCGGTATTAACCCAGCATCCACCGGCGTAAATCGCGAAGCCTGCAACGTCAACTGGTGCTTCAGAATGTCCCCTTTGCCTTGCCCGGCTAGATTGAAGTAGGAATGATTGGTCAAATTCACAACGGTGGCTTTGTCGGTGGTCGCCGAATAATCGATTTTCAGCTCGCCTTTCTCCAGTGTATACCGCACCGTAGCCGTCAAATTCCCCGGGTAACCCGCTTCGCCATCCTTGCTCAAATAGGTCAACTCCACGCCATCCGCAATCTGCTTCGCTTTCCACACCACATTGTTGAACCCGTGTGGTCCGCCGTGCAGAGAATTCGGCGCGTTGTTGATCGGCAGGGAATATTTCTTGCTGTCCAGTTTAAACGTCCCAAGCGCGATTCGATTCGCGTAGCGCCCCACCAGCGCGCCAAAAAATGCGCCACCCTTCGCGGAGTTGCTGTTGGAGACGTATCCGTCAAGATCATCAAAGCCCAGCGCCACATCCGCAGAGTTGCCATTCCGATCGGGAGCTTTCAAGGACACTAGGATCCCGCCGTAACTGATAATCTGCGCCTCGACGGTCCCGTCGCTCAAAGTAAAAACCTCGACGGGCGTTCCATCCGGCATTTTTCCAAACGGCTGTGTAGTCACGGTAGTCTTGGCCTCTGTAAGGGTTGCACACAAACCGCAAATCAATAGACTAAACACCATCAATCTAAGCATTTTCACCAACCTCCGCGACCCGGCGGAATGCCTCAAACCAGCCAGTAATCGTTTCCCATGCGTCGGCACTCTAAGGCACTCACACGCCGCTGTCAATTTGCATGATATTCGCGCGTTCCACACTTTCCGCGCAGGATCAAAAACTGGTGGGGCTGGGGAGGTTCGAACTCCCGACCTAAGGTTTAGGAAACCTTCGCTCTATCCATCTGAGCTACAGCCCCACTCTTGACGCGGCTTTTGTAACCGGCAGAAATGATTTTACCCCAGATTCTCTCTCTTCTGCCTTCCGTTACTTCACCGGTATCAAATCAAACTTGCCCGAGCCTTCCTCATAAAACACCGCTCCTTCCGTCTTGTCGCCACCGCTCGAATGCTGGTGGCCGCCCGGGACTCGCAGAAAATCGCCCGGCCCCACACGCTTTTCGCCTGCATCGTCTTTATAGAGATAGGCGCCTTTGATAACAGTTATCCACACATCGCTCGTATGAGTGTGCAAACCCGCTTCGTACCCCGGCGGGAACTTTGTGAAAGTTGCGTGAGGACCTTTGTCCGGATCGCCCCAAAGCACGGCCATGGATGTCCCACCCCCCGGCGATTCCTTGAACTTGGCCTTATCTGCAGCTACATAAATCACGCTCTTCTTCTTCGTGCTCGCCTCCTTCTGGGCTTGCGCAACACCTACCGCTACCGATACCACGATCAGGACTAAAACCGCCACCCCCGACACAATCAGTGATTTTTTCATTTCGTTTTCCTCCGCATACTCGTCAACCGGAATTTTTGATTTTGGCCACCGGATTGGGACTGTTTATACACCCCAAGTCCGCCAGGTGCACCAAAGTATTCTTCCACAGCGAGATCGAGGCTCTGGTAGCTCAAAATTGCGAGACGCAGCCAAAAAAACTCCGCACTTCCACCCTTTTCGCCACTCAAAGCGTCTTATCTAAGCGCATTCAGCCACTCCGCTGTCGCGCCAGTAAGCCACAATCAACATCAAAAGGAGATGCATGGCCCCGCGCCGCCGACGCTTCGCATCAAATATCTTCCGACATGTTCGGATATCAAGTCCGTTTGATACCATCATCGGCGGCGTCCTGATCGCCGCGTTCGTCATAAGCGCCCAAACGCTTCGCAGTCAAGCCCCGGCCCAACTGGATCGCGACGCCGTCCTTCACCATCTGAACGCGATTATCACCTGGTATCGCGATGCCAGCACGAAGATAAAATCGGTAGGCCTCCCCAGCGACGCGATCTACCAGGACAACGCCCGGAACTTCGGCACCCAAGCCGTGCGCCTGGCATTTCAATCTGCCAGAGCGGAGGCCGACATCCTGAGCGCCACCGACAAGACCAGTGACGCCAACCCCACACCGCCGTCCGACGCTCAACCGACTCAGCAACAAAATCTCGCCCAGACAGCAGCGAAGATTGCCGCACAGATCGACGACGCACAATCGAAGCTCGAGGCGGTGAACAAACAAATTGCCGTTGCTCCCAAAAGCAAACGCCAACAATTGCTCGCCCAGCGTGACCAGCTACGAGGTCAATTGGCGTTGAATAAGGCCCTGCAAGACACCATTCAAAAGATGGCCGCCTTTGTGGAAGGAGCAAACGAAGGCGCCGACGGCCTCGAAGGCAGCATCAACCAACTCGCCAGATCCGTACCGGAAGCAGTCGGCGACGAAAACGGGAAGAAAGGAACCGCCGCGGCTCCTGCCGTCAACGCCACACCCGCCAGTCCGAAACCAACCGGTCTGATCGGTCAGTCCTTGGCCCTTTTCGATCAAATGCAGACCATGCACCAGATCGATCAAATGGCTGACGAAACCTCGAAGATGCGCAACACTGCCGACAGCGTTCGCAAACCGCTGCGCGACATATTGGCGGCGACCATCAAGCGCGGACGTGAGCTTTCCAGTCAAGCGCAAACTCCCGGCGCCGGGTCTGCGCAAGCCACAGCTCGGGAATATCAAGCCCTCACCGCGAGGTTCAAAGAGCTATCCAGCGCCACCCTCCCGTTAAGCCAGGAAATCATCGTCCTCGACCAAAGCCGTTCCAATTTCGAGGAATGGCGCAAGTCCATCCTGCTCGAGTCGCAATACGAATTGCGCGGCCTGCTGACCCGCGTGATCGGCATTGCCTTCGCGTTAGCGGCGGTTTTCGTGCTCTCCGAAATCTGGCGGCGTCTGACCTTCCGCTACGTCCATGAACCGCGCCGCCGCCGCCAATTCCTGCTCATGCGCCGCTTCGTGATGGGCTTCCTGGTCGGCGTCGTCCTCATAATGGGCTTCGTCAGCGAGTTCAGTTCCCTCGCCACCTTCGCCGGATTCGTCACCGCCGGTATCGCCGTCGGCTTGCAGGCGATCCTGCTATCGATCGCTGCATATTTCTTCGTGATCGGCCGTTACGGCATCCGTGTCGGCGATCGCATCAGCGTGGCAGGCGTCACCGGCGACGTCATCGACATCGGCCTCGTTCGTCTCTACTTGATGGAGCTGGCTGGCACCGGCATCGAACTCTATCCCACCGGCCGCGTAGTCATGTTCTCCAACTCCGTGCTCTTCCAAGCCGCCACTCCGCTGTTCAAGCAAATCCCCGGCACCGAATACGCTTGGCACGAAGTCGCCATCTCTCTGGCCCCCGGCAGCAACTACAGGCTAGTGCAGGAGAAAATCTCTGCCACAGTCGAATCGGTCTACGAAAAATATCGCCAGGTAATCGAGAGCCAGCTAGGCGGCATCGAACGCCGCCTGGAAGTCCAATTAAAAGCCCCGGTCCCCGAATCCAAACTCCAATTCACCGACGCTGGCCTCGAATTCGTAGTCCGCTACCCCGTAGACATCCGCCGCGCCTCAGAAATCGACGACAACGTGACCCGCGCAGTCCTGGACGCCCTGGACATCAACGAAAACCTGAAAACAGCAGTAGCAAGCCCCCCAAAAATCCGAGCCGCCATCAAAGGCTAGCTCTTTCATATCTTTACATATCAATGAGAGCCGGGCGAGCACTCCACGGATCAACTCCCCCAGTCCCAAGAGCAAATGTAGGGGCGCGCTTTAGCGTGACCCAACGATCGCCAGCGAGTTCCTCAACTCCGGATCGTCCCGGTAGTTCCCACCCCAATTGTCAAAATCCGGAGGGGCGGTTCGACGCTGATCGCCTAATATTCACCTCGTCACAACCATTCCTGCCGCCGCCGGTCCTATGCGATCATGAATACTTGCAGCGGCGATAACCTCGATGCCGGTACCGGCATACGTCTCAGTCCAGGCTTGGGAGGCCAAAAATGGCAGGCGCTGATTTACGGCCGATGAGTCTTGGCGAAGTCCTGGATCGCACATTCAATCTCTACAAAAACAATTTCTGGCTGTTTGCGGGCATCACTGCGCTGCCTTCCCTGGTCCTGCTCCTCATCAATGTGAGCTTTTCTGCGTTTGAGGCGGCGAAAGCGGCTGGAGTTCATCTCCCCCGAGCCGGCACGTTACCCACTGCAGGCATGATTGCCGGCGCGGTAGGCGGCGCAGCGATTTCCGCTCTGCTCTACCTCTTTCTGTTAGGTGCGGCTCAAGCCGCCACGGTTTTTGCCGTTTCCGATCTTTATCTCCAGCGAAAACCGACGTTGCGGGATTCCTACAAACGCGTTGGCGCAAAAGCTTTCCGCGTCATCGTCATCCTCGTTCTGAGCGGCTTTGTCGTAGGCGTAGGCTTCCTTTGTCTCATCGTTCCCGGAATCATACTCTTGGCTCGTACCGGTCTCGCCGTTCCGGTGTCGATGCTCGAGGACTCCAAATCGATTCGTTCGATCGAGCGCAGCATGGCGCTCACAAAAGGTAATACTCTTCAGGTTCTTGTAATTTTCCTTATGGTCTGGGTCATCGCGTCGGTGATCGCGGGAATCTTTCAATTTCCGCTGGCATTTTATATCCTCAACGCCGCGCGCCTCCATCACCCTATCCCTTTCGGCATCATGCTCCTTCAGCACCTCTCCGCTTTTGTTTCGCAGGTGCTGGCCGCGCCCATCGGCACCATCGCGTTCTCCCTCATGTATTACAACCTGCGCGTGCGCAAGGAAGCGTTCGACATCCAACACTTAATGGCATCGATGACCGCGAATCCAGAACCGCATGCAACCTCGGTCGCATAGGTCGGTGATCCGATTCCAGCCAGCCGTGCAGCAGCGACACCGCCGTTGTAGTGGCCGCTTTCCGAAGCGGGCACCTTTTTCTGCGATGAGCGCAATAATCGCATGTACACTATCCTCCCCATCTCCTACATCCGCGCAAGCCAACCAACCCCAAACGGAACTAAACCTCACCTCCTACGAATCCGAACTGGATCGCATCGCCGAGTCCCTCAAGCGTCCGGAGCAAATCGCCCAATTGCGCAAATCACTACCGCCAGCTTGGCCGGTGCGGGTAGACGACAAATCGGTCCGCGTACCCACGGATTGGCTTGCTTCGGGCCTCAAGGAACTGGAAGAACAACCTGCAAAATCAGCGTCCGGTTCGCGGGAGCTCACATCTCGCCTCATCGCCATGCGCAAAGCGGCGGCGGCGTTCGAGCACGGTCCCAACCTGGCAAACCTGGAAGCCGCGCACACTCAGCTAGACAAGATCCTCAGCACACGTGAATTTGGCGCCGCCCAGGGTCCGAGCCCGTGGGATCTTTGGAAAGCACGTATGACCCGCTGGGTCGGCGAACAAATCTACAATCTCCTCCGCCGCCTGCACCTGGGCGCAAAGGCGGGCAACGCGTTGGCGTGGATCATCGTCGGCGCGGCATTTCTCGCGCTCGGCTACTGGGTCTGGAAGACGCTTTCGGTGACAAATCGCAAGCGTGAAACTTCGCCAGAAGTCGCAATGCAATCAGACGACCCGCGCCAGTGGGTCAAGGACGCACTGGCTGCCGCCGACCGCGGCGACTATCGCGAAGCCGTCCATTGCGCCTACTGGGCCGCAGTCGTGCACCTCGAATCGCTGGGCGTCTTGAAACGTGACCGCGCACGAACGCCACGCGAATCCCTGCGCTTGCTGGGCCCGCATCCCACCGAGCAAAATCTGCTCCGCGAATTTACCTCGCGCTTTGAATTGATCTGGTACGGCTACCGCTCCGCTTCCGCGAGCGATTGGTCCGAGGCGCGATCTAACCTGGAGAAAATAGGATGCCTAACGCCCTCGACGCCGGCGACCGCAAACTCCTGATTGGCGCCGGAGTGTTGTTGGCGATTCTGCTCGTCGCCAGCACCTATCTTTCTCCGAAACAAAATGCCGGACGCTCCGTGTACCCATCCAGCTACTCCGCCCAGTGGGATGGCGCCAAAGCTCCCTATCTCCTACTCCAGAATTTGCATTATCACGTCGAGCGGTGGGAACAATCCCCCACCGAATTCGCCGGAACACCCAGTAACGAGGTACTGATTCTCGCGGGACCCACCCAGTCTGCCTCCGAGGAAGAGAAGTCCGCCATTGTTGAATTCTTGCGGCAAGGCGGGCGCGTAGTGGCCAGCGGCTCGGGCGCCGCCAACCTTCTGCCCAATGCCCCGCCCCTCTCCGAGAGTTTTCTGATCGAGGAAACCACGAAATTCCCCGCGGTGTTGCCTTCTCCTCTGATGCGAGGCGCGCCAGAGATCAGCATGTTTCCTCCAGAAAATTGGCGGCCCAAATCCTCATCGCAGCTCGTCGTGTATGGAAACGAGGAAACGGCCGCCGTCATCACCTACCAAGTCGGTAAGGGCCAGATTATTTTCTGGGGAAATTCGGCTCCGCTGACCAACGGCGGCATTCGCGAGTCCGGCAACCTCCCATTTTTCTTGAATTCCATCGGGTCTCCCGAAGGTGTTCGCGTGCTGTGGGATGAATATTTTCACGGGGCCCACGGCACACTGTGGAGCTACATCGTGCAAACTCCCTTGCTATGGGGAGTGGTGCAATTTGGAATCGTATTTCTCGCCATCATCGCGACTTACTCGCGCCGCCAGGGACCTATCAGCGTTCCGGCAAGAGTCTCGCGCCTGTCTCCGCTGGAGTTCGTTGAAACGCTCGGTGATCTCTATTCTTCGGCGCATGCCGGTTCCGCTGCTGTGCGCATCGCCTATCAGCGGCTGCGATTTCAACTTACACGCCAGCTCGGCCTCGCTCCGAACGCTCTCGATGCGGATATCGCCCATAGCGCCGGAAGAGCTTTGGCGTGGAACGAACAAGAAATTTCCGCTACGCTCACTCGCGCCGCACACGCGACCTCTTCCGCGAAGGTCAGCGACGCGGATACGCTTCAGCTCGTACAGAAAATGTTCGACTACGCCAGCCGCCTGGAATTGCGGCGCACCGAAACGAGGGAGAAACCATCCGCATGAACAAAGTAACGGAATTAGCCGAGCACGTCCGGGGCGAACTGGGTAAGGCGGTTGTCGGGCAACGCGAATCGCTCGACCAACTCTTGCTCGTGATGCTCGTCGGCGGCCACGCCCTGGTGGAAGGCGTTCCCGGCTTGGCGAAAACGCTAGCCGTAAAGGCCTTGGCGCACATTTTCGAGTTGAAATTTCAACGCGTCCAGTGCACCCCGGACTTGATGCCCGCCGACATTCTCGGCGCCAACGTTTTCAATCTTTCCACCAGCTCATTCACGCTGCATCGTGGCCCTATCTTCACCGACTTGCTGCTCGTTGACGAAATCAACCGCACCCCGCCTCGCACGCAATCCGCGCTGCTCGAAGCCATGGAAGAAAAGCAGGTTACCATCGACGGCACTCGCTACGAGCTCTCCAACTCTTTCGCCGTCTTCGCCACCCAGAATCCGGTCGAGTTCGAAGGCACTTACCCGTTGCCGGAAGCGCAACTCGACCGTTTCCTCGTGAAAATTCGCATCGGCTATCCCGACGCCGAACAGGAAGCCCAAGTCCTGCAAAATTATCAAGACGGTTTCGACCCACGCGAGTTGCAACGCATGAATTTTTCCACGGTGCCGCTAGGTGTACTGCTTAACGCGAGGCAAGAAACCGCCGCCGTTCGCGTCGAGCCCGCGCTATTTCGCTATATCGTCACGCTCGTCGCGCGCACACGTAATTCCGCCGCGGTTAGTCTCGGCGCAAGCCCCCGCGCCGCCATCAGCCTGATGCTTTTCGCCAAAGCGATTGCCGCCACTGAAGGCCGCGACTACTTAATCCCCGACGACATCAAAATCGCCGCGCCTCCGATTCTCCGCCACCGCCTGGTCCTCAAACCCGAAGCCGACCTCGAAGGCATGACCGCCGATCAAGTCGTCCGTGAAATCGTCCGCTCCGTCGAAGTTCCTAAATGAGCGAGCTCCCGCATCTCGTCCCCGCGACGACGCGCGGCTTCGCTAGGCCCGCCAGCCGCATCTCCTTCGCGTTCGGCCGGCGTTTCTTCCTACTCCTGCTGATCGGTTTGGTATGGCTCGGCCCCGCCTGGAACGACGGCCGGTTTCTCTACGCGATGGCCCTCTGGGATGTCGCCGTGATCGTCGCCTGGTTTTGGGATCTTCGCCGCCTCCCCAGGCCCGCGCAGCTGGACGTAGGCCGCGTCTGGAGCCAGCCGGTTCAGCTCGACGTCGAAGCGCGCGTCACCATCGAACTGCAAAACCTCGGCAATCTTCCCATCACAGTGCAAATCACCGACGACGCGCCGATCAGCTTTCAGTGTGACACCCCTCAGCTTGATCTCGCCGCGGCGATCAAAGATGTGTCGGCCACAAGCTATACCGTCCGCCCCGGCGAACGCGGCGACGCCAAATTCGGCAATGTCTATCTCCGCTACCAATCCCCACTGAAGATCGCCGAGCGCTGGGCCGTCGTTCCGCTGGCGCAAACCGTCCGCGTCTATCCCAACCTCGAAGAATCGCAGCGCGACACCATCTATCTGATCCGCAGCCGCCAGATCGCCATTGAAAAGCGCCACCAGCACCAACGCGGCCAGGGACGCGAGTTCGAAAGCCTGCGCGAGTATCGCGAGGGCGACGAATGGCGTGACATCTGCTGGAGCGCCACCGCCCGCCGCGGCAAACTAATCAGCGAGGTACACCGCATCGAGCGCAGCCAGACCGTCTGGATCGTTCTCGACGCCGGTCGCTTGCTGCGCGCTCGCGTGCGACGTCTCAGCAAACTCGATTACGCCATTGCCGCCGCCCTATCGCTCGCCCAAGTCGCTCTCTACTCCGGCGACCGCATAGCCATGCTCGCCTACGGCCGCCGCATCCAGCAGCGCCTGCCCGCCGGGCGTGGTTCAGGGCACGTCCGAGCGTTACTCGAAGGCCTCGCCCAAGTGAAAGGCGAAGAACTCGAAGCCGACCATCAACGCGCCGCCGAAGCGCTGCTCACCTTTCAAAAGCGCCGCAGCCTCGTCGTCTGGCTCACCGATCTCTCCGAAACCCCCGCCACTCCCGAAGTAATCGAAAGCGTCTCCCGTCTCGCGCATCGCCATCTCGTGCTCTTCACCGTCATCGCCCAACCCGAGCTGCGCGAACTTCTTCGCGAACGCCCAGCCAACGCCCGCGAAATGTTCCGCCACGTCGCCGCCCAGGAAATCGTCCAACGCCGCGACGTACTCCTCCGCACCCTCCGCCAACAAGGCGTCCTAACACTAGAAGTCGATCCCGCCCACCTCTCCTCCGCCGTAGTAAATCAATACCTGGGCGCAAAAGAGCGCAGCCTGATCTAGTTCCGCAGAGAATAGTGATCGCGACCTAGAGCCGCGGTCTCCGAGACCGCAGGGCTTAGAGAAAGTGTCACCCATGCCAACGTGGTAGAACACCCATGGATTTTTCCAGGCAATTGACAGGGCCGTGCCACACAAACACATGCATCGGCGGATTACGTGGGCGCTGTTCCATCTAAACCCCGCCCTCTCGGAAGAGGGCGGCTTCACGAACGTCGCTAAGTACGCGTGACTGACGAGTGGACCTCCGTGAGGGAAACTGCCGATGGAACTCCTGTGGGCTTGCGCGCCAGATACAACACCAGCAGCGTCCCCAATCCCCCCGCCAGCAGAAACTTCACGCGCGCCGGCAACGGCGTCGGCGACACAAATGCCTCGACGACTCCCGCAATCACCAGCATCGGAATCGTCCCCAGTAGCAAACGCACGCTTCTCGCCCCAGCCCGCACCAAGGATTCCCTCCGCGGCAAAATCCCGGGAAACAGCAATCCCTTCGCGATCCCCAGGCCAGCTCCCCCCGCGATAAAAATCGCCGGCAATTCCAACACGCCGTGCGCCGCGACAAAACTCCACAACGCCAAGCTCATTCCCTCTCGCCAGCAAGCCACGCCGACCACCGCCATCATCAACCCGTTCAACAGCATCATCCACACTGTGCCGATGCCCGCGGTAATTCCCATCGCAAACGCCGCGAACGCCACCGAAATGTTGTTGGTCATGATTCCGCTGGACGCCAGCGGCTTGATCGTCACAATCGAATCCGTCCACATCTTGTGATTGTCGATCGACTGCATCATCGCGGGGCCCAGAAAATAGCGTGAAAACGAAGGATCGCCCACGCTGAGTAACACTCCCGCCAGGGCCGCCGCGAGAAACAACACGAACGCCGTTAGTGTGTCGGGAAAGGTCTCGCGAAAAATAACGGGAAATGTATCTTTGTAAAACGTCCAGATGCCGCGCCGGTCCGCGCGCCGCCCCATGTAAATCAAATTATGCGCGCGCCCCAGAAGCTGGTTCAGATAGATCGCCAGTTGCGTGCTGGTTGGATCTTCGCGCACAGTCGACAAGTCCGAAGCCGACTGCCGATATAATAGTGCCAATTCCTGCAACTCGGATGGTGTCAGCGCGGTCACGCTCTTGCGCCCGCTGACACTCACCAGTTGCTCGAGCCGATTCCAGTGCGGCCGCCGTTTTTCAAGCCAGCGAGTGGAGATCACGGATGGAGCCTCTCGACAAGCTTACCATCGACACCCCGGAGCAAACCGCGCTGGAGTTTCCGCTTGCCGGAATCGGCAGCAGGTTCGTCGCCCTGGCCATTGACACTGCTATTCAGCTCGTCACCGGCTTCGTCCTCCTCATCGCGCTAGCTCTCGCGATCCCCGCAATTCGCGTTTTTAGCTCCATAGGCCCGCAGTGGGCCATCGCGATCATGATCGTTGCGGGCTTCGTCATCTATTACGGCTACTTTGCTTTTTTTGAAGCGGCGTGGAACGGCCAAACCCCGGGAAAGCGCTACGCCCAGCTCCGCGTAATGAAAGACGACGGCCGCCCCATCAATCCCTACGACGCCATCGCCCGCAATCTTCTTCGCATCGTCGACCAGTTCCCCGTTTTCTACGCGGTCGCCATCATCAGCGTTTTTCTCAGCAAGCAAAACAAGCGCCTTGGCGATTTCGTAGCGGGTACTGTCGTCGTGCACGAAAAAACAGTTGAAGCCGCCCGCCCATTCCTCGAAATCCGCCAGGAGGATTCCGCCGCAACCTACGACGTCAGCCGCATCACCCTCGACGAACTTCGCCTCATCGAAACGTTCCTGCAACGCCGCGACTCCTTCGAGCCCGCCCTGCGCGGTTCGATGGCCGCGCAAATCTCCACCCGCATCGCCCAAAAGCTCGAAGTCCAGGTCTACGGCTGGCCCGCCAACGAAAAATTCCTCGAAGCCGTCCACTCTCAGTATCGAGCCACCAACCGCTTTCGCAATGCCTAGCCATTCCCCCGAACTTCTTGTCCGTACTCTCTTCCTTGTGACGCGTGCCCCAGATGTCTCGTCTGCTCGCCATCTAGACTGCGCATTCTTTCGACTTGATCCGCGGCGATAGTCGAGAGAGAGTAAACGAAACGGTTCGTTCTCGCGGTCGGTAGGTTGATTCTTTGCAAATCAGAAGGTGAGGCATGGAACAAGCGCTCGGGGTCCACCGTCTGCACTTCGCATTCACGATCACGTTCCATTACATCTTCCCGCAGCTAACCATGGGACTCGCCCTGCTCCTCGTCTACCTCAAGACCAAATTCCTGCGCACCGGCGACGAGCACTACAACCGTTCCGCACGTTTCTGGGCCCGCATCTTCGGAATCAACTTCGCCATGGGAGTCGTGACGGGAGTCCCCATGGAGTTTCAGTTCGGCACCAACTGGGCCGCGTTTTCCCGGGCCGCGGGCGGCGTCATCGGCCAAACGCTCGCCATGGAAGGCGTATTCTCTTTCTTCCTCGAAAGCAGTTTCCTCGGCATCTTTCTCTTCGGCGAAAAAAAACTCAGCCGGATGGGCCACTGGTTCTCTGCCTTCATGGTTTTCCTCGGCTCCTGGCTCTCCGGCTACCTCATCGTCGCCACAGACGCATGGATGCAACATCCCACCAGCTACACACTCGGCCCCCGCGGCGAAATCCAACTTTCCAATTTTTGGGGGCTGCTGATCAACAAATGGGCCCTCTGGCAATACGCGCACACCATGCTCGGCGCAGTACAGACCGGCTGCTTCGTCATGGCCGGCGTAGGGGCTTTTTACTTACTCACGCACCGCGACGAAATCTACGGCCGCACTTTCGTGAAAGGCGGTGTCCTGGTGGGCGTGGTCGCCGCGATACTCCAACTCTCCCCCACCGGCGACATGCAAGGCAGACTCATCACCGAGCATCAACCCGTAACTCTCGCAGCCATGGAAGGCCTCTTCGACACGCAAAACGGCGCCCCGCTCGCCATCCTCGGCCAGCCCGACATCCAACATCGCAAACTCGACAATCCCCTGGAAATCCCCAGCATGCTCAGCTTCCTGACCTATCGCAAGTGGACCGCCAACGTCCGCGGTCTCAACTCTTTCCCGGAAGATCAATGGCCCGACACGATCGCGCTTCTCTACTACAGCTATCACGTCATGGTCGGCCTTGGAACCATCTTTATCGCCGTGATGGTGGTGTCGGCGTTCTTGCTGTGGCGCGAAAAACTCTACTCTTCCCGCTGGATGCTCTGGATTCTGATGCTCTCCGTCCCGCTGCCCTATATCGCCAACACCGCCGGCTGGATGACCGCCGAACTCGGCCGCCAACCGTGGCTGATCTACGGCCTGATGCGCACCGCGCATGGCATCTCGCCAAAAGTCGGCGCCGGCAATGCGTGGTTCACGCTGATCGGCTTCATGGGTTTGTACACCGTGCTGGCGATACTCTGGCTCTTTCTCGTCTATCGCGAAATCGAACTCGGCCCCGACCCGGGCGCCAACTTGGACACCGAAACCGCTGTGCTGATCGCCGCAGATTAAGACGCAGGAGGACGCATGGGAATCGTCTGGTTCTGGCTCATCGCCATCATGCTTACCGTCTATGTGCTGCTCGATGGCTTCGATCTCGGCGCCGGTGCTATCCATCTTCTCGTCGCAAAAACGGATGAAGAGCGCCGCCAAGTTCTCGCCAGCATTGGCCCAGTTTGGGATGGCAATGAAGTCTGGCTGATCGCTGCGGGCGGCACTCTCTATTTCGCCTTCCCCGCCCTCTACGCCAGCGGTTTCAGCGGATTCTATCTGCCGCTGATGATGGTGCTCTGGCTTCTGATCCTCCGCGGTACATCGATCGAATTTCGCAATCACGTCAAAAGCAAAGTCTGGGACCCCCTCTGGGATTTCGTCTTCTGCGCCTCCAGCCTGTTGCTGGCCGTTTTCTTCGGTGCCGCCCTAGCCAACGTCGTTCGCGGCGTTCCCCTCGACGCCAGCGGCTATTTCTTCGAACCACTGTGGACTAATTTTCAGCTCGGCGACGACGTCGGAATTCTCGACTGGTACACCATCCTGGTCGGCGTGCTGGCCCTCGCAGTCTTGGTGATGCACGGCGCTCTCTGGGTGCGCATGAAAACCGACGGCCCGGTAAGCGAGCGAGCCGCGACTCTGGCGCGCAGAGTCTGGTGGGCAGTGCTCGCACTCACCGCGATCGTCACCACAGTCACCTTCCAGGTCCAACCACAAATAAAAGAAAATCTCACCACCTGGCCGTTGGGCTTGATTTTGCCGCTGCTCGCCGTAGCAGGTCTCGCCGGCGTCCAATTCGAACTCATCAAACACGACGAACGCAAAGCCTTCTTCGCGTCTTGCTTGTACATCACCGGCATGCTCACCAGCGTTGTCTTCGGTGTCTTCCCGATGGTTCTTCCCGCGCGCAATCCCATCTACTCGCTGACCGTCAACAGCGCAAAAGCCGCCGACTACGGCCTCGAGGTCGGCTTGACCTGGTGGATCCTCGGCATGATTCTCGCCACCGGCTACTTCACTTTCGTCTATCGCTCCTTCGCGGGCAAAGTCGTAGTCGAAAAAGATCCACATGGCCACACCTAGCGCGCCGCCGAGCGCGTAGACCGTCCGCTCCTAACATCAAAATACTTGCTTCTAACGATTCACTCTTTCCCCGCAAAAATCGCGAAGGCTGATGTGACACCACTCCCTTCCCAACGTCTAATCACGTAACAAGACGAGTGAAAACGATTTCGCGGGTGACGTGTATCGAGTACCGCACGGTGTGGCCGCGAAGAACTTAAAGGAGCTGTCCATGAAACTATCAAAAACGTTAAGTCTTCTTTTCGGGGCTGCGCTCATGATTTCTTCGGGCGCAATCGCAGCAGAAACCAACAAAACCTCGGTGCAACTGGCCGATAAGGTCATCGTCGAAGGCAAGTCCGTCGACAGCGGCCGATACACCGTCGAGTGGAATGGCAGCGGTCCAACGGTTCAAGTCACGCTGCTCCACGGCAAACAGACAGTAGCCACCTTCTCCGCACATCTCACCGAGCAACCCGCCGCCAACTCAAGAGACGGCTATAGCACCAGCGCCGAGCCAGATGGGTCCAAAACCCTCACCGCCATTTATCCCGGCGGAAAGCACTACATCTTGCAAATCGACCAAAACACCCAGCAATCCAACGCACAACCGTCAAAGCAATAAAGCCTCCGAGTAGGGGCACAGCACCGCTGTGCCCCCGCTCGGTAATGCCGATCCATCAAGGGAGCCATTCCCATCTTTTCTCGCTCCAGTCCAATCAGCAAAGAATGCCGCCTCAACACTCGAATCGAACCGCGCACTCATTTCAACTTGGAATTGACGCCTGCTGCCCTGTGGCGTAGCGTGGATAATAGATATGATTGGTCCCGTCGACAGCAAGCGCAGCCGTGGAGCAGCGAGCATGGCCATGATCGTCATCTTGGCGCTGCTGATCGCCCCGCTCTGCGGTCGGATCTGCGCGGCCGGTAGTGGTTGCGTGAACAGCGCCGCTGTCGCCGGATCCGCGGAAACCTGCCATCACGCCGCTGCTTTCGATAATTCCGAATCCGAAGGTCCGTCCATAACATCCGTCGGGCTCTGCAACCAGCACGACATCCCGGCAATCGTAACCGCCGAGCAACAGCCACTGTCGTTGCTCGACGCATCGGCCTCGGCGCTGCTTGTCCCCAGAATTCAGCATCCGAAACGTAACGATCGCGATCTCACGGTCAAAACCAGTCCGCCGTCAGCAATTCTTCCCATCACAAACCCCGTCCTGCGAATCTGAATCGCCACTCTCGAATTCCCTCTCAATCTCGATTCCGAATCGCGATCTGTCGCCGCCTACTGCCTTTAGAGGGCGGGGTTTAGATGCCACAACAGCACGCCACGAACCGTCGAGCATCACTTCGCCGGTAAGCTCGTTCGGTGCTCAACAAACGAATTCTCAAATGGAAACAAGCACGGAGGCATGATGAGCAACGCTCGAAGAAATTTCCTACGAGACGCAGCAGCATTCAGCGCCGGAATTTTAGGATTAAGCACGCGCCTCGCCGCCCAATCATCACCTGCGCAGCCGGGCAATGCTCAACGCGCCAGTCACCACCACCTGCACGAAGATGCCACTGCGGGCCCCCCGGTGATCACGCCAGACGTCCCCGATCTCCCCCACGAACTGGACGGCGCCGTGAAAGTCTTCAAGCTGACGTCTGAGGTCGTAAAGCGCAAAATCGCACCATTCAAAACCATCGACGCCTGGGGCTACAACGGAACCTGTCCCGGCCCAACAATCCAAATCCAGCAAGGCGATCGCGTCCGCGTTATCTTCGAAAATCGCCTTCCCGAGTCCACAACGGTCCATTGGCACGGCCTGGAAATTCCCATCGAACAAGACGGCGTCCCGTGGATCAGCCAGAAGCCGGTCCCGCCTGGTGAAAAACGCACCTACGAATTCACAGTGCATCAGGAAGGCACATTCTTCTATCACGCCCACAGCGCCATGCAGGAAATGATGGGGCAAATCGGATTGTTCATCGCCCACCCGGAAAAACCCTACAAGCCGCGCGTTGATCACGACTACGCCATAGTTCTGCAGGAGTGGGCTGTCCTTCCCAGCAACACCGTTCCGAACAGCGCGGGCATGGAGTTCAACTGGCTCACTTTCAACGGCGTCTCCGCCCCCGCGATCACACCGATGATCGCCCGCCTCGGTAGCCGTGTGCGCCTCCGCATCGTGAATCTCGGCATGGACCATCACCCAATTCACCTGCACGGAAACCAATTCGTGCAAACCGGCACCGAAGGCGGCCGCGCCCCGGAATCAAGCTGGTATCCGATGAACACCGTTCTCGTCGGCGTCGCCCAAGCCCGCGTGGTCGAATTCGATGCCAAATATCCCGGCCCGTGGATGGTTCACTGCCACCTTCCCCACCACATGATGAACAACATGATGGACCTCCTCCGCGATCGCCAAATCACCACCGACGACCAAACCGACCCAAAAGCCCTAAGCCAAATGCAAACGCTGGCCAACACCGTCGGCTTCGAACATGTCCACCATTCCCCCATCGCAGACAATGCCGGCGACGTCAAAGGTTTCCCGCAAGACGCCTTCATGGAAATGGGCATGGATGAAGCGGTAGCCAAACCGGAAACCCACGGTCTACCCGAGAACTGGAGCGCCGGAATGATGGGCATGATGACGCTAGTCCGTGTCCTGCCGGATGATCAATACAACGAAATCATCCGCCGCAAAAAATCCAGCGAACCCGAGGAGAACCATGAACACCACCACAATTCCTAGTCGCCACTCAATTCCATGGGCGCTAGACGCAGCACAGCATCAAGGCAAGTCGCTAGCTTTAAGCACCCAAACAAATGTAGGGGCGCCCTTTAGCGCGACCGTTGCAGTCCGTCCGCTATTTCTCCTACACCCGGTATCCTTTCTGCTCCCACTTCTCCTCCTGCTCGCCACAAATCTCCAAGCCCAAGAAATGCCGATGCCAGCTCCTCAAGCCCCCGCCGAACATCATCACCACGGCGACATCAAACCGGTAGAAACCCACTATCCCCAGCTAGGCCGCGCACAAGCAAGCACCCAAAGCGCCCTCGTGACGCTCGAACAAGTAGAGAATATCGCGCGCCAAATGAATCCAACTCTCCGCCAAGCCGAAGCCGAAATCCGCGCCGCGAAGGCTCGCCAACAACAAGCCGGCCTCTATCCGAATCCCACCATCGGCTATACCGGCGACGAAATCCGCGGAGGTTCCGTCGGTGGTGGCAAAGAAGGCTTCTTCGTGCAGCAAACGATCGTGACCGCCGGCAAGCTCGGCCTGAGCCGCGACGTCTTCGGCAAGGAAGCGAAACTCGCCACCATCGAAGCCGACGAGCAGCGCATCCGCGTGGAAAGCGCTGTGAAAATGGCCTTCTTGCGTGTGCTGGCAGCGCAGGAAATGCTCGACGCGCGCCGCGACTTGGCAAAAATTTCGCAGGACGACGCCGAAACGCAACGCCGCCTCTTCAACTCCGGCCAGGCGGATGAGACCGAAGTGCTCGACGCAGAAGTAATGGCGGAGCGCATGCGTATTGCGTCCAGGATGCAGGAAAACACCCTGCGCGAAGAATGGCGCTCGCTTTCCTCGGTAATCGGTCAACCTGACATCTCCATAGCAACGGTCGCAGGTGACCTGGAACACGGCTGGCCGGAACTCAACGAGGAAGAAACTGTCGAGGCCATCACCAAAGAAAGTCCCGCAGTGCGCATTGCGGAAACCGCAGCCGACCACGCTCAATCACTGCTCGCGAGAGCGCGGCGTGAACCGATTCCCGATCTCCAGGTTCGCGGTGGGATGGAATACAACAACGAACTGCTAGGAGGGCTGCCCTTTGCAAAGGGTTGGGAAGGCATCGCCGAACTCAGCGTGGAAATTCCGATTTTCAATCGCAATCAAGGAGACGTATCCGCGGCGCGCGCGAACATCGACCGCGCCGAACTGGAAAAAAGGCGTATCGCGCTCACGCTGCGCGATCGCGCCGCCTCCGCAGTCGATCAATACGCAAACGCACGCCTGATGGCCGTAGAGTTTCGTGATGAAATTCTCCCTCGCGCGAAAAAAGCGTACGGCCTGATGACCGAGAAATACGGACTGATGCTCGCCTCCTATCCCCGTGTTCTGGAAAGCCAGCGCAAACTATACGAACTGCAAATCGAATACATCGCCGCCCTCGAAGGCGTCTGGACCAACGGTATCGCCCTCCAGGGCTACCTGCTCACCGACGGCCTCGAAGCTCCTGCAAGGCCCGGCGAAGTCGACCGGCCGATCCGCGAAACCAACGTGCCGACGCCCGAACGCACCATGTCTCCGGGCGAAGCGATGCCGAGACCCTAGGGAGGTCAACCCATGCGTCAGCTGCTAACCTTCTTGTATTAAGCAAGTTACCGCGTGACGCCCACTCCTTCTGAGTGTCTGGACCGGCGATAGCGAGTCGGCCACACTAGTACCCTAGTCACGTTGACCCGCAGAAATCCTGGTAGGTACTGTGCCAATAGGGCGAATGGGTGTCAGCGGCCGTGTGTTCTTCGGAAACCGCTCCGTTAGGCCACGTTAGACCCAGGGAAGTGTATAGACGAAGGAAAAGCGCGGAGCTTTTGTTCCGTTCGATCCGTTATGACGGCGATCATGAAAGCAGGACGTTACGAAATTCTCGGCGAACTGGGCCGGGGCGCCATGGGTGTCGTCTATAAAGCAACCGATCCGGTGATCGGGCGCGCCGTCGCGGTCAAGACCATTAAGTTGAGTGAAGAAGGAACGGGGCTGAGCCGGCCCGAATTACTGTCAAGGTTTCAGACCGAAGCCCGCGCGGCAGGATTGCTGACCCATCCAAACATCGTCGTGGTGTTCGACGCCGGCGAAGAAGAAGGTCTGTACTACATCACGATGGAGTTGGTCGAAGGAAAAAGCGTGCAGGCGCTGCTGGACGCCGGCCACGCGTTTCCCCTGCCCCGCGTGCTCCGCATCATGGAGCAGACTTGCAGCGCGTTGCAGTTCGCCCACGAGCGTAACGTGGTTCACCGCGACATCAAGCCCGCGAACATCATGCTCACCGGTGACGACACCGTGAAGGTCACCGACTTCGGTACCGCAAAAATTTTGCAGTTTGGAACCGTGCAGCAGACCGCGCACGTGATGGGCACGCCCAGCTACATGTCGCCCGAGCAGGTCAAGGGGCGCGCCGTCGATGGCCGCAGCGACATTTTCTCTCTGGGCGTGATGCTGTATGAAATGATCACCGGCGAGAAGCCGTTCCCCGGGCAAAGCATCACTACCGTCATCTATAAAATCGTGAACGAAGAACCTGTTCCGCCGCGGCAGATCAATCCTTCGATTCACCCGGGCATCAGCGCAGCGGTGATGCGCGCGCTCGCGAAAGAACCGGAAGACCGCTATCAGAGCTGCCGCGAAATGCTTGAGGATTTGCGGAATTACCGCGCCATTGCAGGCGTCGACGCCACACCTCGATCGCCGATGGCCATTGGCGGGCACCAGGCAACGACCGGTGCGACTGTGGCGATGAATCCGAGTGGGCTTCGCGGCATGCACTCCGGAAATCCGCACAGCACGCCCGCGAACCGCCTGGCCGCCATGGGCGCAGGCAATCCAATGCAGACGCCGCCGCTGCGGCGAACGGGTCCGGTCCCCGCTTACGAAGCGCCAAAGAAGAGCGGCATCGTGGGCACGATTTTCGCCGCCCTGCTGCTGCTGGGCGTGATTGTGTATGGCGCCTACAAGTTGCGGCCGGTTTTCGACGATGCGCGCCAGCATCATAGTGCTGCGGAGCCTTCAAGCGAACCGTCAACGGTACCCGCTAAGGCAACACCCTCGGCAGCCGAACCAAAATCAGATGCCAGCGAAGCGGGCGGACAGCGACCCGCAGGTCAAGCTGCGCGAGAATGTCATCGACGCGTTGAAGAAAATCGACCCCGCCGCGGTGGAAATGCTGCCGCAGGAGAAGTAGCCCCCCACGGTAGGGTGAGACTCGGCGAACCCTGACTAATCCGGGAGTCATTAGCCTGATAAAATACGTTCAAAGGGAAACCTTCGACCTCCGCCAATCACGGATTCCCCATTGGTCATTCCATGATCTTTGTTCACCCCACGAGAAATGTCAGGGTTCGAGTCTCACCCTACCTTGCGCCCGCTTGGTTCGTTGGCACGAGCCGCAGGATGGCCCGCGGCTCCATTTGCAGCGGCGGCATCGGTCCCCTCGGCCCCGGCGCGGTGGTCCGCGAGCCCAGCATGCTGCCCAGACGCCGGTTCAATTCCGCCAGACGCGACTGGAAATCCAGCACCGGTTCGCGCCCCAGGTCGCGGCCCCACATCCACAACGTGCCGTCCGCCGTCAGGCCGAGCATAGTGCCCGGGTTGCCCCAGACCGCCAGCCAGTCGGAGCGACGCCCAAACTGCCGCCAGGGCTCCGCGTAAACCACGCCGCCGTAGTTT
>Ga0137403_10000384_pt1 | contig 44494 bp, 40 predicted proteins | sample CZOMad2_1_16fung_FD_122057 | JGI IMG/M metagenome (GOLD analysis project Ga0137403, IMG submission 122057) | Vadose zone soil fungal communities from Angelo Coast Range Reserve, California, USA - CZOMad2_1_16fungal (Hybrid Assembly) | ecosystem: Environmental > Terrestrial > Soil > Vadose zone...
TTGAACTTCCAGATCGAACACCACCTGTTCCCGAGGATCAGCCACGTCAACTACCCGGCGATCTCGAAGCTGGTGGAACAAGCATGTCGAGACTTTGAGGTCACATACATCGAGCACAGATCGTTCCGGGCAGGCGTGATTGCCCATTTCCGTTGGTTGCGGCGCATGGGGATGCCGACCACGAATGGCCTGCTGCGCCGGCCGGGACCCGCCCTCTCCGTCTAGCCCCTGCAGAAAAACCCTGAAGAAAATCCGCGTGAGGATAGCCCGGCAGTCCCCCGACGACCCGATCCGCGCCGAGCTCTTCGGCATCGAGCGACTCGAGCAGCACGCCGAGAGCCTGGCGGCGGCCCAGGGCGTCATGCGGCGGTCGGGTCGGGGGCGGCGGTTGTTGCAGCGCGTGGAACACAACGGCCGCGTGCTTCGCGACTCGTACCGCGTGATCGCCAACGCCATCCGCCAGGAGCGCGCGATCACGCCGGCGGCGGAATGGCTCGTCGACAACTTCCACGTCGTGGACGAGCAGCTGCGCGAGATCCGCGACGACCTGCCGCCCGGGTTCTATCGGAAGCTGCCCAAGCTGTCCGAGGGGCCGCTCGCCGGCTATCCGCGCGTCTACGGAATCGCCTGGGCGTTCGTTGCGCACACCGATAGCCGACTCGATCCCGAATCGCTCCGGCGGTTCGTGCGTGCCTACCAGCGCGTGCAGCCGCTGACGATCGGCGAGCTGTGGGCAGTGGCGATCACGCTGCGCGTCGTGCTCGTCGAGAATCTTCGGCGCCTGGCGGAGAGCATTGTTCGCGGGCGCGCGGCGCGCCAGGAGGCCGACGTCCTCGCTGACGAGCTGCTCGGTGTCGGCGCGGACGGTGCCGTCGCGCCGACGGCGCTGGGCCTCGCGCGATTCGAAAGCGACGCGCTGATCACTGCCTTCGCCGTGCAGCTCGTCCAGCGGCTTCGCGAGCAGGATCGCGCGGTGACTCCGGCCCTGCGCTGGCTCGATCAACGGCTGGAGGTACAGGGGACGACATCCGACGACATCGTTCGTGTCGAGCATCAGCGGCAGGCCGCGATGAACGTGACCGTCCGCAACGTGATCATGAGCATGAGCTTGATGTCGGCGTTCGACTGGACGGAGTTCTTCGAGAGTGTCAGCCTCGTCGACGAGGTGCTGCGCGCGGGCCCGAACTACGCCGCGATGGACTTCCCGACCCGCGACGCCTACCGGCACGCCGTCGAGGAGCTCGGACGGGGCTCAGGCCGGCCCGAGCTGGACGTCGCTCGCGCAGCCGTGGCGCGCGCGCAGCCCGGGGCCGCGGCCGCCGACGATCGGCAGACCGATCCCGGCTTCTATCTCATCGGCAACGGGCGCCTGGCCTTCGAGGTGACGCTCGGTTACCGAGCGCCGCCTTTGCGCCGACTGCTTCGCCTCTATATCGCGGCAGCGACGCCCGGATATCTTGGAACAATCGCCGTCCTCAGTGGCCTCGTGTTCACACTCGCTCTCCTTGCGGGCGGGGCATCCGGCGTCGGACCGGTGGGCCTGCTCGTGCTCGCGCTCCTGGCCGTGGTCCCGGCCTCGGACCTGGCGATCGCTCTGCTGAATCGAAGCGTCACCGCGCTGGTCACGCCGGCAATTCTGCCTCGGCTCGAGCTACGCGACGGGGTGCCGCCGCATCTGCGAACCATGGTCGTCGTGCCGATGCTCTTGACGGACCGCGCGGAAGTCGAGGAGCAGCTCGAGCGGCTCGAAGTGCATTACCTGGCGAACCCGAACGGCGATCTTCGCTTTGCCATCGCTTCCGACTGGCTGGACGCGCCCGCGCAGAGCATGCCGGGTGATGACGAAACGCTAGCGGCCACGCGCGACGGGATCGGCCGCCTGAACCGGCGTCACGGTGCTGCCACGGATGGAGGCGATCGATTCCTGCTTTTCCACCGCCGGCGGCTCTGGAACGAGAGCGAGCGGGCGTGGATGGGGTGGGAGCGCAAGCGAGGCAAGCTCCGGGAGCTGAATCGCCTCCTGCGAGGGGCGACGGACACGAGCTTCGTGGCCACCGGGGCCGTCGCGCCGTCCGGCATCCGCTACGTCCTCACTCTCGACGCCGATACGCGGCTACCGAGAGGGGCGGTCGATCGGCTGGTCGGAACGATGGCGCATCCCCTCAATCGACCGCGGCTCGATCCAGGACAGCGGCGTGTCGTCGAAGGATACGCGGTGCTGCAGCCGCGAGTGACACCGCCGCTGCCCGGACGCGAGGGCTCGTTCTTCCAGCGCCTCTCGTCCGGCCCGGCCGGCATCGATCCGTACGCGGCGGCGGTGTCCGACGTCTACCAGGACCTTTGGGGGGAAGGCTCGTATACCGGCAAGGGCATCTACGACGTGGACGCGTTCGAGGCGGCGCTGGCGGGACGGGTGTCGGACAACGCGCTGCTGAGCCACGATCTCTTCGAGGGTGTGTTCGCGCGCGCCGGTCTGGTGACGGACGTCGAGCTATTCGAGAGCGCTCCATCGCATTACGGGGTCGCGGCGGCCCGCCAGCACCGATGGGCGCGTGGCGATTGGCAGCTCCTTCCGTGGATCCTTGGATGCCGGATCCCGGTGGTCGGACGCTGGAAGATGCTGGATAACCTCCGTCGCACCCTATCGGCGCCCGCAGCCTTTCTGACGCTCGTGGTCGCGTGGGTGATGCCGGGCACCTCGCCCACGATATGGAGTGCCTTCATCCTGGCGACCGTCGCCGTGCCCCCCCTCCTGCCAGTGCTGGGCGGCTTGGTCCCCCGCGCGCGCGGCATCTCGAAGCGCAGCCACATTCGCGCGGTAGGCCGGGATCTCTTCCTGGCCGGCTCACAGTTCGGGCTCACGGTCACGATGCTGACGCACCAGACCTGGCTGATGAGTGATGCGATCGTGCGGACGCTCGTCCGCGTCTACGTCACGCATCGTGGGCTGTTGGAATGGGTGACCGCGGCGCAGGCGAAAGCCGGGCTCCGTCTGGATCTCCTTGGCTTCTGCCGTCGAATGGGCGGCGGAGTCGCGCTCGCCGCCGCCGCGGCGGGTGCCGTCGCGTGGGGGCGACCAGAGGCCTGGCCCGCCGCGCTGCTCTTTCTGCTGCTGTGGGCCGTGTCGCCGGCCGTCGCGCGATGGATCAGCCTGCCGAGGAGCACCGAGCCCACCCAGCCGCTCTCGGCGTCGGATGCCCGAGCCCTCCGCCTGATCGCGCGGCGGACGTGGCGCTTCTTCGCGACGTTCGTCGGTCCGGCGGACCACGCATTGCCGCCAGACAACTTCCAGGAGACACCGAGCCCGGTGGTTGCGCACCGCACGTCGCCCACGAACATCGGACTGTATCTGCTGTCAACGGTGGCCGCTCGCGATTTCGGCTGGGTCGGCACGCTCGACGTCGTCGAGCGTCTCGAGGCCACGCTCGAGACGCTGAACACCCTCGAGCGCTGCCGCGGCCACTTCTACAACTGGTACGACACGAAGCACTGCGACGCTCTCGAGCCGAAGTACGTCTCGTCGGTCGACAGCGGCAATCTCGCGGGTCATCTCATCGCACTCGCACATGCCTGCGAGGAGATGATCGAACGCCCGCGCCTCGATCGGTCGGCGCTCAACGGAATCGAGGACACCGCGCTGCTCGTCCAGCTGTCGGCCATCGTGGCGGCCGGCGATGCGCGCCGGATTTCGGCCAGTCGCGAGCGCTTGGCGGGCGCTCTCGACGCCGTCACGAGCGCGGTCCGGGAGCCTCCACGCGACGCGGCAGAGTGGGTCTCACGGCTCACGACGCTGAAGGCCCGCGCTCAGGCGGTACTGGACATCGTGCGAACGCTGGTCGACGAGGATGCGCAGAGCGCGCAAACAGACGTCCTCGTCTGGGCGGAGGCGCTATGCGCCACGGTTGAAAGCCATGCGCGTGATCTCGACATACCCGAGACGCTGGTTCGTCGCCTCACGATGCTGGCTCGGAACACTCGAGCTATGGTCGGCGCGATGGACTTCGGCTTTCTCTTCGATCCGATGCGGAAGCTGCTCGCGATCGGGTACCGCGTCACGGACGGAAGCCTCGATCAGGGTCGGTACGATCTCCTCGCATCGGAAGCCCGCCTCGCGAGCTTCGTCGCGATTGCGAAAGGCGACGTGCCCGTCTCGCACTGGTTCCGACTCGGCCGGTCCCTCACGCCGGTGGAGCTGGACTCGGTGCTCGTATCCTGGTCGGGATCGATGTTCGAATACCTGATGCCGGCGCTTGTCATGCCCACGCCGGCGGGAAGCCTGCTCGAGCAGACGTGTCGGCTTGTGGTGGCCCGACAGATCAGGTATGGCGCGGAGCGCGGCGTGCCGTGGGGTGTGTCGGAGTCGGGCTACAACGCGCGCGACCTGGAGATGACCTACCAGTATTCCAGCTTCGGCGTACCGGGGATGGGACTACGACGCGGACTCAGCGAGGACGTCGTCATCGCGCCCTACGCGACGGGGCTGGCCGCGATGATCGATCCGGCCGCGGCGGTACAGAATTTCCGGCGCCTGGCGGCGGCCGGGGCCAGCGGCGCCTACGGCTTCTATGAGGCGCTCGATTACACGGCGCCCAGGCTTCCGGAGGATACTCCGGTCGCCGTGGTTCGCGCGTATATGGCGCACCACCAGGGCATGGTGATCGTCGCGATCTCGAACATCCTCCACGACGGCGCGATGCGCGCGCGCTTCCGTGCCGAGCCGCTCGTTCAAGCCACTGAGCTGCTGCTTCAAGAACGGACGCCACGCGACGTGGCGGTCGCGCGGCCTCGCGCGGACGAGGTGCAGGCGGTCGGCGACGTGCGAGAGTTCGTTCCGCCGATCGTGAGGCGCTTCGACTCGCCGAACGGCTCGCCGCCGCGTACCCAGCTGCTCTCGAATGGACGGTATGCGGTGATGCTGACGACGGCCGGCTCTGGATATAGCCGCTGGCGCGATCTCGCGGTCACGCGGTGGCGGGAAGACGTCACGCGTGATGCATGGGGCACGTACGTGTTCCTTCGCGATGTCGAGAGTGGGGAGAGCTGGTCGGCGGGCTACCAGCCGCGCGGCGGAGCGCCGGACAGTTACGAGGTCACGTTCTCCGAGGATCGGGTGGAGATCGTCCGACGCGATGGCGCCATCGGGACCACGCTCCAGGTGATCGTGTCGCCGGAGGACGATGCCGAAGTCCGGCGCATCTCGCTCACGAACCTCGGGACGAAGAGTCGCGAGATCGAGGTGACGTCGTATGCCGAAGTCGTCCTGGCGCCGCCGGCGGCCGATGCGGCCCACCCGGCGTTTTCCAACCTGAGTGTGGAGACGGAATGCGTACCCGAGCTCGACACCCTGCTGGCGAGGCGCCGGCCGCGATCACGCGGTGAGGTCCCGGTCTGGCTGGCCCATGTCGCCGTCGTGGAAGGCGACTCGATCGGCGAGCTGCAGTGGGAGACCGACCGGGCACGGTTCCTCGGCCGCGGGCGCGGGATCCGGACACCCGCGGCGGTGATCGACGGCCAGCCCCTCTCCGGCACGACCGGCGCGGTGCTCGATCCGATCGTGAGCCTGCGACGCCGCGTGCGAGTGCCGCCGGGGGATACCGTACGCCTCACCTTCTCGACGCTCGTCGCACCGTCGCGCCCCGAGGCGCTTGGCCTCGCCGAGAAATATCGCGATCCGTCGACGTTCGACCGCGCTGCGACGCTGGCATGGACGCAGGCGCAGATTCAACAGCACCACCTCGGCATAGGCCCAGATGAGGCACATCTCTTCCAAAGCCTCGCCAGTCGCGTTCTCTACTCGGATCGGACGCTGCGGCCCCCCGCGGCGGTACTCGCACGTCAGACGGCAGGCCCGGAGGCGTTGTGGGCGCACGGGATATCAGGAGACCTCCCGATCGTGCTCGTTCAGGTCGAGGAGTCCGAGGACGTGGGCATCGTGCGGCAGTTGCTCCGCGCGCACGAGTATTGGCGAATGAAACAGCTCGCCGTCGATCTCGTGATCTTGAATGATCATGCGCCGTCCTATGTTCAGGATCTGCAGGTGCTGCTGGAGACACTTCTCCGCACGAGCCAGTCGGCACGGCCTCACGATGGTCACGAGCCACAAGGGAACGTGTATATCGTGCGGGCGGACCGCCTCACCGCGGCGCAACGTGAGGTGCTCCAGTCCGCGGCCCGCGCGGTGCTGTCGAGCTGGCGCGGGACACTGACCGAGCAGGTGGCGCGGGCGCAGCGACCCGACGCGGCTCCGCTCGCTCTTCCACGGCGGGCGGCGGCGCGGCCGCCGGGGCCCGAGGCCCTGGCGCCGGGTCGTCCGGATCTCGAGTTCTACAACGGGCTGGGTGGCTTCGCGGAGGATGGATGCGAGTACGTGACGGTCCTCGGCGAGGGAGGATGGACGCCGTCGCCGTGGATCAACGTGATCGCCAATCCGGGCTTCGGGTTCCAGGTCTCCGAGTCGGGCTCGGGGTACACGTGGTCGGTCAATAGCCGCGAGAACCAGCTCACCGCGTGGTCGAACGATCCGGTCAGCGATCCGCCGGGCGAGACCATCTACGTGCGGGACGAAGAGACTGGGAATGTGTGGGGGCCGACGGCGCTCCCGATCCGTGAGCACGCCTCGCCCTACGTCATCCGCCATGGCCAGGGCTACACGAAATTCGAACACCTCTCGCACGGCATCTCGCTCGAACTGCTGCAGCTGGTGCCGCTCGACGACTCCATCAAGATCTCGCGTCTCACTCTGACGAACGAGTCGGGACGGCCGCGGCGGCTGTCCGTGACCGCCTACGTCGAGTGGGTCCTTGGCGTGTCGCGACCTGCCGCCGCGCCGTTCGTCGTCACCGAGATCGACGAGAAGACGGGCGCGTTGTTCGCCCGTAACGCGTGGAGGCGCGAGTTCGGCGCGCGTGTCGCTTTTGCCGATCTCGGCGGGACCCAAACGGCGTGGACCGCCGACCGGGTGGAGTTTCTCGGACGCAACGGCTCGCTGGATCATCCGGCGGCGCTCGCGATACCACATCGGCTCTCGGGACGGGTCGGCGCCGGTCTCGATCCGTGCTCGGCGCTTCAGGCGACGATCGCGCTAGCAGCGGGAGGCCACGCCGAGGTCGTGTTCTTCCTGGGCGAGGCCGAGAGTCCGGAGCAGGCGAGGGAGCTGATCGTTCGCTACCGGACTCGTGACGTGGCGGCGGTCCTGCGGGCGGTCGGCGAGCGCTGGGGCGAGCTGCTCGGCACGGTGCAGGTCAGGACGCCGGACCGCTCCCTGGACATCCTGCTCAACCGCTGGCTGCTGTACCAGACGCTGACCTGTCGCATATGGGCACGGTCGGCGTTCTATCAGGCCGGCGGCGCGTACGGGTTTCGCGATCAGCTCCAAGACGTGATGGCCCTCGCGGTGGCGGAGCCCGCGCTGGCTCGGCGGCACGTGCTGCGCGCGGCGGCTCGGCAATTCGGCGATGGCGACGTCCAGCACTGGTGGCATCCGCCCAGCGGCCGCGGCGTCCGAACCCGGATCTCCGATGACCTGCTCTGGCTGCCGTACGTCGTCAGCCGTTATATCGAGGTCGTCGGCGATGGTGCCATCCTCGACGAGGTCGTCCCCTACCTCGAAGGAGCCAAGCTCGCCGTCGGACAGAGCGAGTCGTACTTCGAGCCCCGCGCCTCCGACGAGCGAGGCACGCTCTTCGAGCACTGTGCGCGCGCGCTCGACCACAGCTTGACGGGTGGAGCGCACGGTTTGCCGCTGATGGGTACGGGGGATTGGAACGACGGGATGAACGAGGTGGGCGCGGGAGGAAAGGGCGAGAGCGTCTGGCTCGGGTGGTTCCTTCACGCCGTTCTGTCCGAATGGGCTGACCTGGCTGACGCTCGCGATGAGGGCAAGCGCGCCGAGCGGTGGCGCGCGTATGTGAGCGCTCTGAAGGAGTCCCTCGAACGGGAAGCGTGGGATGGCGGCTGGTATCGGCGTGCCTACTTCGACGATGGGACCCCGCTCGGCGCCGCCGTCAACGACGCGTGCCGCATCGATTCGATCGCCCAGTCCTGGAGCGTCATCTCGGCGGCGGGCGACCCGGTACGCCGAGAGCGCGCCATGGCGGCCGTCGACGAGCACCTCGTGCGTCGCGCCGACGGCGTCATCCTGCTCCTGACACCACCATTCGGCGACACGCCCCTGGAGCCCGGCTACATCAAGGGGTATGTGCCCGGCGTCCGAGAGAATGGCGGGCAGTATACGCATGCGGCCATCTGGTCGGCGATCGCCTTCGCGGCGCTCGGTCACGGGGATAAGGCCGCCGAGCTCTTTGCGATGTTGAATCCGATCAACCATGCCAAGACCCCAACGGGTGTCCACCGCTACAAGGTCGAGCCGTACGTCGTGGCGGCGGACGTCTATACCGAGGCGCCGCACATCGGCCGTGGGGGATGGACGTGGTATACGGGGTCAGCGGGGTGGATGTATCGCGCCGGGCTCGAGTCGATCCTCGGGTTTCGGCTCCGCGGCACGCAGCTCGTGATCGACCCATGTATCCCGTGCGCGTGGCGCGGCTTCGAGCTGGTGTTCCGCTATCGCTCCGCGCGGTATGATCTCGTCGTCGAGAACCCTCGAGGTGTGTCGCGGGGAGTGTCGTCCGTAGAGGTCGATGGCGTCTCCCTCGCAGGCGATCTCAGCATCCGGCTCGTCGATGACCGGAAGGCACATCACGTCCGAATCGTCCTCGGCTGACCGTGGCCAGCGCTAGTTCATGTTCCACAGGGCGCATACCGCCCTATCACGCCACCATCGAGCGTCATCGACTCGCCCGCTCTTGGCGGCCCGACTTGCCTGACCTACCATCCACAGCATCTGCGATCGCGCCGCGTCCCGCTGGGTCGTCTGCGGGCTCCGCCGTCCGGTCCCCACGGTGACGACGTTTGTCTCTTTATCGGTGTCTTCGATGCTCGCGATCCTGCCCGTTATGGATTCAACGATGGCTTTGGTTATCTTCAGCCATAGAGAATCCCTCCCCATCGGCCGTAGTCTCACGGTGTCTCCCCAGTCGCGCGCACGACCATGGCGAAAATAATGGCTCTGTCTCCTGTTGTCGCACTCCGGCTCCCCGCGGATATCGGGCATTGCCTATATCATATATATCTTGTATAATAAATAAATCCTACAACAATCAGACACTTGGGGATGGAGGATGGCATGCTCAGATGCCTAACCTGCCGGCGAGAGCTCAAGGATGAAGCGCAGAAATTCTGCAACGAGTGCAACCGGGGCTACGGCAAGAAGCCGGGTCAGGGCACACCTGCGTCACCTGGAAGAACTGCGGCGCGAAGACGACGCAGGCGCGCACGTTAGCCGGCACGCCGACTCGTCGGTGGCGGGCCGCTGAGCCGTCGGCGTCTCACGTCGTGTCGCCGTTTCGATTCGGAAACATCGTTGACCCTTTCGAGAAGGAGTTTGCCGTGGTGAGAGAACTCAGGTGCGCCGATCTCATGTCCGGCTGCGACTTCGTGGCACAAGGCAAAGATGACAGCGAGGTCATGAAGAAGACGGCCGAGCACGCCAAGAGCGTTCACAAGATGATAGCGATTTCGATGGATGTCGAGAAGAAGGCGCGAGCGTCGATTCGGGATGCCGCAGGCGGCGCCGGATAGGCTTTCCGACGAGAGCGCCAGGGAAGTCGACGCTCGCCGGCGGAGAGAAAAGGTTCGGGACTCGTAGCCTCCAGGCTGGTTCGGGGAAATCCCCCGGGCGCTCTGGCCCGTGAGGCGTGCGGTCGAGTCGTTCTAGGACCAATGGCCCAATGGCCGTTCGCCCTGGAGAGTGTGACGATCCATGCAGTAGCGTGGGTAACGGTGCCCGCGGCGGCGGCAACGCCGGTGACCAGAATGACCGAACAGGGAGGACACATCAATGCGAGCAACGAAACTCATGACGGCGTTCACGTTAGGCGTCGCGTCTCTCATCGTGGCGGCCACGGCACCGGCACAGAGCGACACGAGCGGCAAGGTCACGGTAGAGTCCAAGGCGGTGGCGCTCGGTGTCGGAGTCTCGTGGGGCGACGGAACGCTCGTCTACCGCGGTAAGCAGCACAAGTTCTCCGTCGAGGGACTGAGCGTGATCGATCTTGGCGTTTCGAAGGTGAGCGCGAAGGGCGACGTGAGTGATCTGAAGAAGGTCGAGGATTTCGAGGGCACGTATACCGCGGCCGGTGCGGGCGCCGCGGCCGGCGGCGGTGTCGGCGTCGTCACAATGGTGAACCAGAACGGTGTGAAGATGACGCTCGAATCGACGGCTCAGGGCGTCAGGCTCACGGCGGCGGCAGCCGGTCTCACGGTCAAGCTCAAGAAATAGATCGGACTCTCGGGGGCCGGGGAGTCGGCGGACTACCGGAATGCGGGCATCACCTCGTGGGTGAGCAGACGCAGGCTCCGCGTCTCGAGCTCGAGCGGGATGCGACCGCCCGGATTCAGCTCGGCGATGATTCCGTCCAGCCCCAGCTCCTCCCGGAGCCCGGTCAGGCGATCGATCACGCCGGCCGGGGTGCCGAAGGCGACCTTCCTGGCGAGGACGTCGTCGTAGGAGAGATTGGCCATGCGCTCGGCGAGCGCGCGGCGGCGGTCGGCGGGTCCGGCGCCGGCGCGCCCGACCACCGCGCGCGCCAGCTCGGTCTGGCGCCCGAAGAAGTGCGTGAGACTCTCGCGGGGCTCGTCGATCGCGCCCTGCTCCGTCGTCGAGACGTAGACCGGGATCCGTAGATAGACGCTCGGATTGCCGGCATGGCGCGCCTCGCGCCACGCTTGCCGGTACAGGGTCAGGTGGGCGCGCAGATCGGGGATCTCGGCGGCGCGCAGCCCGACGAAGATGGACAGGCCCATCTTGCCGACCGCCGGAAAGGTCTCCTCGGTGTTAGCGGCCATCCGGATGGGCGGATGCGGCGTCTGGAACGGGCGGGGCGCGACCGTCGTGTTCTGAAACCGGTAGAACTCGCCGTCGTAGCCGAACGGCTCGCCTTTCCAGGCCTCCCGGATGATCTCGAGCGCCTCGCGGAACCGCGCCTGACTCTCCCCGTATGCGATGCCGTAGCTATCGTACGAGCGCGCGACGCCGCTGCGGCCGATCCCGAACTCGAGCCGGCCCTCGCTGATGTGATCCAGCGTCGCGATCTCCTCGGCGATGCGCAGCGGGTGGTTGAGCGGGAGCACGGTGACGGCCGTTCCCACCCGGAGGCGCCGGGTCCGGGTCGCGATCGAGCTGGCGACCTGGAGGGACGCCGAGATCACCGAGCGGTTCGGCGTGAAGTGGATCTCGCCGAGCCAGACGCAGTCGAGGCCCCAGTCCTCGGCGCGCTGAGCCAGCTCGAAGGCGTCCCGGAACGCCGAGACCTGGTTCGCTCCGTAGCGCATCTCCTCGACGAAGATCCCGAAATGCATGGCTGTTGGCCTCCTCGAACGCGCGCTGCGCGACCCCGCGGCGCCCGTCATACTCGCCCGGCGCCCTCGGTTCCGTCAAGAGCTTGACACCGGGACTCCATTGTGAAGAATGGCCCGCACAAAGGAGAATCGATGCCGACACGAACCCTGCTATCTCTGGCGCTCGGCGGCCTTCTGGTCGCCGGGGCCGCGTTCGACACGAGCGCCGCCGACAAGGACACGCTCGTCATCGCGCTCGACACCCTGGGCGCCCAGGTCATGGACCCGATCATGGACACGCGCGCCCCGCACGCCCACTATCACGCGCCCATCTGGGACTCGCTGGTGGGATTCGACCTCGAGAACGGCGGCATCGGCCCCGGCGTCGCCGAGCGCTGGGAGCAGGCCGCCGACGGCAAGAGCTGGACCTTCTATCTGCGCAAGGGGCTGCGCTTTCACAACGGCGATCCGGTCACCGCGCAGGACGTGAAGTTCAGCCTCGAGCGCGTCATGTCGCCCGAGTCGATCTCCTCGGGCGCCGCGGCGCTCCGGCGCGCGGTCGATCGGATCGAGGTGGTGGACGACCTCACGGTGCGTGTCTACACCAAAGGAGTCATCCCGCAGTTCGCGGCGAGCCTTTCGCGGGCCGTCTTCATGGAAGGCTCGGTCATGCCGAAGAAGTACATCGAGACGGTGGGCGCCAAGGGATTCCGCGACAAGCCGGTCGGCAGCGGCCCGTGGAAGTTCGTCCGCAGCGTCCCCGGTGACCGCATCGAGTACGAGGCCGTCACGTACCCGCACTGGCGGGGCACGCCGCAGTTCAAGCGGCTGACGCTGCTCCTGGTGCCCGAGCAGAGCACGCGCCTGGCGATGGTCCGGACCGGCGAGGCCGCGATCGCCAGCATCGGCCCCGAGGCGGTCAAGGAGGCACGCGCCGGCGGGATGAAGGTCGTCAGCGTGCCCGGCACGATGCAGGCCGTCTATCAGTTCTGGGGGCTCTACAGGCCCGAGGCGAAGTCGTCGCCGCTCAACGACGTTCGCGTGCGCGAGGCGCTGTCGCTCGCCATCGACCGGCAGCAGATCATCGATCACGTCATGGGCAGGGAAGCGCGCTGGCCGATGCCGTTCGCGTCGTTCAAGTACTCGAGCGACATGACCGTGCCCCGCTGGGATGACTGGTCGCGGACGGCGCTGCGCTACGATCCCACTCGGGCCAAGCAGCTCCTCGGCGAGGCGGGCTACGGCGGCGGCTTCCGGATGACGTTCTGGAACACGGCGCTCCCCGGCACGCCGTTCATGGTGCCGATCGGCGAGGCGGTGGCCGGCTTCTGGGAGAAAATCGGGGTCAAGGTGGAGATGAAGACCGTCGAGTGGGGCGCCTTCGATCCCATGGGGCGCGGCGAGCAGAAGGGGCTCGTCGGAACGGCCTCGATGTATCGCACCGCCGGACGGCCGGAGCCAATCCCGCGCTACGCGACGGCGTTTGTCTCCAAGGGCGTGCAGCATCTGTTCGGCGATCCGCAGAGCTGCCCGGCGCTGTGCCAGGAGGCCGACAAGGCCTACGAGGCGGTGGTGGCCGAGCGGGACGACGCGAAGCGCACGGCGGCCACGAACCGGATGATCGAGCTGGTGGCCAAGAGCTGGATCGCCGTGCCGATCATCGAGGGCCTGGGCACCTGGGCCGTGAACCCGAAGAGCGTCGGCTACTTCAAGCCGATCCCCGGCCGGCACGAGTTCGGCGACGTGGCCGAGCGGATGCCGCGACCGGAAGGGCACCCCTGGCCCTGAGGCCGGGCGAGCGTCGCCGGTGCAGCGGTTCATTCTGAGGCGGATTCTCCAGAGCGTGCTGCTCCTGTTCGTCCTGGCGCTGGTCATCTTCGCCATGGCGCGCGTGAGCGGAAATCCCGCAGATCTGCTTCTGCGTGAAGATGCCACGCAGGAGGACCGCGCCCATCTCATGCGCGCCCTCGGGCTCGACCGGCCCCTCCACGAGCAGCTCTACATCTTTCTCGCGGGCGCGGTGCGCGGGGACCTCGGCGATTCGATCCGATACCGCAAGCCGGCCACCGAGGTGTTCTTCGAGCGTCTTCCCAACACGCTGCGGCTCCTGCCGCTCGCCATGGTCGGGGCCCTCGCCATCGCGATTCCCCTGGGTGTGCTGGCGGCGGTCTATCGCGGAACGCTCATCGACCGGGTCTCCGGCGCCATTGCCGTGCTGGGCATCGCCACGCCGTCGTTCTGGCTCGGCATCATCCTGATCTACGTCTTCAGCATCAAGCTCGGACTGTTGCCGTCGTCGCGCATGGGCGGGCCGAGTCACTATGTGTTGCCCGCCATCACCCTCGGCGTGTTCCTGGTGGCCGGCATGATGCGGCTCGTTCGTTCGAGCCTCCTCGAGGTGATGGGGAGCGAGTTCGTCAAGCTCGCCCGGCTCAAAGGTCTCTCGCAGACCGTGGTGATCTGGAAGCACTGTCTTCGCAACGCGCTGATCCCCGTCACCACGCTGTTCGGCGTCTACTTCGCGCTCTTGATCACCGGCGCGATCGTGACGGAGACCGTGTTCGCGTGGCCGGGCGTCGGGCGGCTCACGTACGAGGCGGTCATCTTCCGGGACTATCCGCTGCTCCAGGCGGTCATCTTGCTGAAGGGAATCATCGTGCTCGGCGTCAACCTCGGCGTGGACATCCTCTACGCCTACCTGGACCCGCGGGTCCGGTTCGCCTGAGATGGCGAGGGTCAGCGAGCCGATCGACGCCGGCGTCCGGGCGGCTCCCGAGGTCTCGGCGGAGCCCCGGTCCGGCGGCGATCTGGCCCGGCTGCCGTGGGGCTCGTTCTCCATCATCGTCGTGCTGGTGCTCGTCGCCCTGCTGGCGCCGCTCATCGCGCCCCACTCGCCCACCGAGCAGTCGCTTCCGGACAAGCTGCTGCCGCCCGCGTGGCAGGAGGGCGGGAGCACGAAGTACCTGCTCGGCACCGACGTCCTCGGTCGCGACGTCCTGAGCCGGCTGATCTACGGCGCGCGCGTGAGCCTGATCGTGGCGGCGGCGGCGCTCCTCGCCGGCGGCGGCGTCGGGCTCGTCGTGGGGATCGTGTCCGGCTATCTCGGAGGACGGACGGACAGCGTGCTCATGCGGGTCGTCGACGCGACGCTGACGTTCCCGACGATCCTCATCGCGCTGCTGCTGGCGGTGAGCCTGGGCCAGGGGCTGGGGACCATCTCGATCGCCATCACCGTGCTCATCTGGGCGCGGTTTGCCCGCGTGGTCCGGGGCGAAGCGCTGGCCGTCAAGACTCGCGACTTCGTCGCGCTGGCCCGCGTGCACGGCTGCTCGCACCTGCGCATCATGGCCGTCCACATCGTGCCCAACGTCCTGAACACGTTCATGGTGCTCCTCACCCTGCACATCGGCTTCGTCATCATCGTCGAGGCCTCGCTCTCGTTCCTCGGCGCCGGGATCCCGCCGCCGACGCCGTCCTGGGGCCAGATGGTGGCGGACGGGCGCAGTCACATCGCGAGCGCCTGGTGGCTGTCCGTCGTGCCCGGCGTCGCCATCATCCTGGTCGTGCTCGCGTTCAACCTGTTCGGCGACTGGCTCCGCGACTGGCTGGACCCGCGGCTCAAGCAGGTCTGAGGACTCGCGCGCGCGTTGAGTGCCGCGGCTCCGGTCGTGCTCGAGGTGAGGGATCTCCGCACCTATCTCTACACGCGCTGGGGCGTCGTGCGCGCGGTGGACGGGGTGAGCTTCACGCTTCGCGAGGGCGAGACCCTCGGGCTCGTGGGTGAATCGGGGTGCGGCAAGACGATGACCGGGCTCTCGGTGCTGCGTCTCTTGCCGGAGCCGGCCGCCCGCATCATCGAGGGCCAGGTGCTCCTCGAGGGCGAAGATCTCGTCACCAAGAGCGAGGCGGAGATGCGCCGCGTCCGCGGGCGCCGGATCGCGATGATCCTGCAGGATCCCCAGACGTCGCTGAACCCGGTGTTCACCATCGGCGACCAGCTTGTCGAGGCGCTCCGGATGCGCTTTGCCGGAGGAGCCGCGGCGCTCCGGCGCCTGGCCGAGGAGGCCCTGCAGCGGGTGAAAGTCGCGGCGCCGGCCCAGCGGCTGCGCGCCTATCCGCACCAGATGAGCGGCGGCATGAAGCAGCGCGTCGTGGGGGCCATCGCCATCGCCGGCGAGCCGCGCGTGGTCATCGCCGACGAGCCCACGACCGCCCTCGACGTGACGATCCAGCTCCAGTACCTGACGCTCCTGAAGGAGATCCAGACGCGGACCCGGCTCGCGATGCTCTTCATCACCCACGACTTTGGGATCGTCGCGCGGATGTGCGATCGAGTCGCGGTGATGTACGCCGGGCGCATCGTGGAGAGCGGGCCGACCCGCGCGCTCTTCCGCGCCCCGCGCCATCCGTACACGGAGGCGCTGATGGCCTCGGTGCCGCGGATGGAGGCGACGGTGGAGCGGCTGCCGTCCATCGAGGGCCAGCCGCCGCCGCTGCACGCGCTACCGGTCGGCTGCCGCTTCGCTTCGCGTTGTCGCTACGTGGACGATCGCTGCCGTCGCGAGTATCCCCCAACCATTCCGGTCGGCCCCGCGCATGAGGTCGCGTGCTGGAGGGCGGAGCCATCGCCGGCGAGCCGCTGATCCGGGTCGAGAACCTCACGAAGCATTTTCCAGTCACCCGGGGCCTGCTCGTCGCCCGGACGACGGGCTACGTGAAGGCGGTCGACGGCATCAACTTCACGATCGGACGCCAGGAGACGCTCGGCCTGGTCGGCGAGTCGGGCTGCGGCAAGACGACGACCTCGCGCCTCTTGCTCCGGCTCGAGCGGCCGACCGCCGGGCGCGTGCTCCTCAACGGCCGCGACGTCCACGCGCTCGCCGGCTCGGAGCTGAGCGAGTTCCACACCCGGGTCCAGGCGGTGTTCCAGGATCCGTGGTCTTCCCTGAACCCTCGCCTCAGAGTGCGCGACACGATCGCCGAAGCGCTTGTGGTGAACCGGCGGGTCACCCGCAGGGGCAAGCTGGAGCGCGTCGAGGAGGTCCTGCATCAGGTCGGCCTTCCGCTGGACGCGGCCAGCCGCTATCCGCACGAGTTCAGCGGCGGCCAGCGTCAGCGCATCGCGCTCGCGAGCGCGCTCGCCTCGTTCCCCGAGCTGATCGTCCTCGACGAGCCGGTCTCGGCCCTCGATGTGTCGATCCGGGCCCAGATCATGAACCTCCTCAAGGACCTTCAGGCGCGGCAGCAGCTCAGCTTCCTGCTGGTCGCCCACAACCTGGCGACCGTGCGGTACATCGCCCATCGCACCGCGGTGATGTACCTCGGCCGGATCGTGGAGCACGCCGACACCGAGCGGCTCTACCGCAACCCGCTTCATCCGTACACGAAGGCGCTCTTCTCGGCGGCGCTGCCGGCCGATCCGGACGCGCCGCGGGAAGACATGATTCTCAGCGGCGAGGTGCCGTCGCCCATCGATCCGCCCTCGGGCTGCCACTTCCATCCGCGCTGCCCGCTCGCGATGGAGCAGTGCTCGCGGGTGGCGCCGGAGGTCAAGGCCGTCGCGCCGGGCCATCTGGTCTCCTGCCACCTGTACTGAGCCGACGTCGCGGCCGCTTACCGCTCGCCGAGATACCAGCGCGGCTGCACCCGCGGGCCGTAGGTGAGACCGAAGCGGTGCTGCGCGATATCCGTGACGGCCCGGACGGCCTCCGCCGGCGAGTCGGTGAGGGTCAGCCGCTCGAGGTCCGCGGGGCCGATCGTTCCCTCGGCGAGGGGTCGTGCTCGAAGGAACTCGACGAGCGGCGCCCAGAAGTCGCGAACCACGAGAACGATCGGGAACTCCCGGATCTTGCCGGTCTGAACGAGCGTCACCGTCTCGAAGATCTCATCGAGCGTGCCGAATCCTCCGGGCAAGGCGATGAAGGCGTACGAGTACTTGACGAGCATGACCTTGCGGACGAAGAAGTGGCGGAAGGTGACCCAGCGGTCGAGATACTGATTCGGCCTCTGCTCCGCCGGCAGCTCGATGTTGCAACCGACCGAGCGTCCTCCCACTTCCTTGGCCCCACGGTTGGCCGCTTCCATGATGCCTGGGCCGCCGCCCGTCATCACCGTGAAGCCCGCTCGCGCCAGCTCCCGCCCCACCTCGCGCGCCAGCCCGTAATACCGGTGGTCTTCCCTGAAGCGGGCCGAGCCGAAGACTGTCACGCACGGCCCGACGAAGTGGAGCGCCCGGAAGCCCCGCACGAACTCGACGAAGATGCGGGCGGCTCGGAGCAGCTCCGCGCCGCGCGGCTGGGGGCCCTGGAGAAATCGCCGGACTTCGGGAGGGGCACCGTGGCCCCAGTGCTCCTGGGCGTCCGCTCGTGAGATCCCCTCCGGCCCGAGCGTCGGCACGCAGAGAGTCTACGCGAGTCGCGCCCGAGAACCTCTGCCTCCCGTGCACTCTATAATGTCGGGGATGCTCGACGCCGCAGTCGTGCTCACACGGGCCGAGGTCCCGGTGTTCCTCATGCGCCAGACGGCGGCGCAGGTTCGCGCCCGCGCCGCCTGGGAGACCATCACATGATGCGTCGAATTCTTCACCCGTCCGACTTCTCCCCGGCATCGAGCGCCGCGCTCAGAAAGGCGATCGAGATGGCGAAGGCGAGCCGCGGCCAGCTGCTGATCGCCCACGTGCTCAGCCCTGTCGTGCCGGTGGCCGGTGAGGGGTACATCTCGCCGAAGGTCTACGACGAGATCGCGACGTCGAGCCGGACGTGGGCCCAGAGGAAGCTCGCGAAGCTGCTGGCGCAGGTGAAGAAGGCGGGCGTCCGCGCCTCGGGGACCTTGCTGGAGGGGATCGCGCACGAGCAGATCGTCCGCTTCGCGAGATCGAAGCGCGTGGACGTGATCGTCATGGGCACCCACGGGCGTTCGGGACTCGCGAAGCTGTTCCTGGGTAGCGTCGCGGGACGTGTCGTCGCCGCCGCCACCTGTCCGGTCTTGACCGTCAGGGGGAGATCGTGAAGCCGCCGGCGTCCCCCGTTCGAGCAAACGCGGCGCGTGCCCGATAGAGGGACGGGGAACCGCCGAGCACCTGGCCCGCCGCCGAGAGGCGCTGGACCATCGAGCCCTCTCGCGGGGATAATGCGCTCGCCGTGGAAAGACACGTCCTGCCGAGGCTCGCCATGACGATCGTCGCCGCGCTGCTCCTGACGTCGCCCGCCCGCGCCCAGGAGCGTACGGGCATTCCCGCCGTCGTCGCGAAGGCGAGGCCGGCCGTGGTGAACATCGCGACCCGGCAGGTGACCTACGACGCGCTACTGCGGGCGGTGCCGGCGCAGGGTGTCGGCTCCGGGGCCATCTTCGACACGCGCGGCTACGTGCTGACCAACAACCACGTGGTCCAGGGCGCCCAGCAAATCCGGGTCACCCTGCCCGACGGGCGCGCGTTCCCCGGCAAGCTGATCGGCGCCGATCCCGTCACCGACCTGGCAGTCGTCAAGATCGACGGCCGCGATCTCCCGGTGGCGCCGCTCGGCGATTCCGCCAAGCTCGAGGTCGGCGAGACGGTCATCGCCATCGGCAACCCGCTCGGGCTCGAGGGCGGGCCGACCGTGACGGTCGGCGTGGTCAGCGCGCTGGCGCGATCGATCGAGGATCCAGGAGGCCCGACGCTTCACGATCTCATCCAGACGGACGCGGCGATCAATCCCGGCAACTCCGGCGGTCCGCTGATCCGGATGACCGGCGAGGTGATCGGGGTCAACACCGCGATCATCCAGGGGGCTCAGGGAATCGGCTTCGCCATCTCGATCAACAGCGCCAAGCCGATCGTTCAGGAGCTGCTCGCGCACGGCCGCATCGTGCGCCCGGTGATCGGAATCGTGCCCGTCAGCGTGACGCCCCAGATCGCCGCGGCCTACGAGCTTCCGGTCGACCGCGGTGTCCTGATCGCTCGGCTCGATCCCCGCGGACCGGCCGCGAAGGCCGGGATGCGCGCGGGCGACATCATCGTGGCGATCGGCGGGCAGCCGGTGAAAAGCCTGGGCGATCTGCGAAACGCGGTCGGTCAGCACAAGGTCGGCGACGTCATCGTCATGGCCGTCCGCCGCGAGAAGACGTCGGTGACACTGAAGGTGACGCTGGCCGAGATGCGCTGACATGTAAGATGGTCGTGATGCACAGACGACTGGCCATGCTCCTGATGGCGACGTGCGCGCTGCTTCCCTCGGTCACCCCGGCGCTCGCCGCCCCGCTTCTCGTCGACGCGGCGTGGCTCGAGGCCCACCTCGGCGACGGCACCCTGCGCATCGTGGACATGGCGTCGGAGCGGAAGACCTATCGGCGGGGCCACATTCCCGGCGCGGTCTATCTGAGCGTCGACGACGTGCGAATCAAAGTGCCGGCGGGGGGCTACCGGCTCCCCACCGAGACGGAGGCGGCGCGCCTCTTCGGCGACCTCGGGATCGGCCCGGACACCCACGTGGTGATGTATGACGACAGCGGCGACCTGGATGCGGCTCGCCTCTTCTTCACGCTCGACGTCTTCGGGCATCGCGCCGTCTCGCTCCTCGACGGCGGCATTCAGGCGTGGCGCCGCGCGAAGCTCCCCGAGACGACCGTCGTGCCCTCCGTCGCGCGCACCGACTACCGTCCGGCGCGCGTGGGGGAGCGCGTGGCGAGCGCCGAATGGGTGCGGGATCGGCTCAACGATCCGAGCGTCGCCCTGCTCGACGCGCGGTCGGCCGACGAGTACACCGGCAAGGACGTGCGCGCCCGGCGCGGCGGCCACATTCCCGGCGCGGTCAACGTCGAGTGGCGAGAGAACCTTCGCGCCGATGGCACCTTCAAGCCGGTGGGCGAGCTGCGCGCCATGTACGCCGCGCAGGCCGTGACGCCCGACAAGACGGTCGTTACCTACTGCCAGACCCATCATCGCGCCGCCCACACCTATTTTGTCCTGCGCCTGCTCGGCTACCCGCGGCTCGTCGGCTACGACCGGTCGTGGAGCGAGTGGGGGAACCGCGACGACCTTCCGCTCGCGCGGTAGCGCGGCTCGGCCGCCTGGCGTGAGAGCGTAGCTGGGGGAGGGGCCATGCCGTCCACGCCGCACGTCGAGCAGCACTTCACCTCCGGTCTCGTCGTGAGGGACACCGTCATCGGGCTCGCGGACGGCCTGACGGTTCCCTTCGCGCTGGCCGCGGGACTCACCGGCGCCGTCGATTCGCCCGCCCTCGTCGTCACCGCCGGGCTCGCCGAGATCGCCGCCGGCTCGATCGCGATGGGGCTTGGCGGCTATCTGGCGGGCAAGAGCGACGTCGAGCATTACGCGAACGAGCGCGAGCGCGAGCAGCTCGAGATCGAGCAGAAGCCCGAGTTGGAGGCGATGGAGGTCATGGAGCTTCTCCAGTCCCACGGCCTCACCCCCGAGGAAAGCACTCCGGTCGTCGAAGCGCTCCGCAAGCGCCCGGAGGCCTGGCGCGACTTCATGCTGCGGTTCGAGCTGGGGCTGGAGAAGCCCGACCCGCGCCGGGCGGTGAGGAGCGGCGCGGTCATCGCCGCCGCCTACGTGGTGGGAGGCCTCATCCCGCTCGGTCCCTACATGCTGCACTCGAGCGCGCAGGGCGCGCTGCCGTGGTCGGTCGCCGTGACCGGAGTGGCCCTCGCCGTCTTCGGGTGGATCAAGGGACGCTTCACGGGCGCCCCGCCGGCCAGGAGCGCGCTGCAGACCGTGCTGATCGGCGGGCTCGCAGCGGCGGCGGCGTTCGTGATCGCCCGCGCGATCTCCTAGCCGCGGCTGCTGAAGTAGCACGGCTGAAACAAGTCCATCTGCTTCTAGCGCCCTCCGCGCCTGGTCTGGGGCGGGCGAGTCCCGGACGGGGCGGCGCTGTCCCACCGGCGGTAGCGCGAGCATCGGCAAGGCAGCGATTCGAGAACACGACGCTCGGGCGGCGCTGCTTCGCCGGCCGCTCAGCGCAAGGCTGTTAGAGCAGGTAGCGCCGGAGCTGGTGGGCGGGCGTCAGATAGCGGCCGGCGATCAGTCGGACGAAGCAGAGCGAGGCGAGCCCGGTGGCGGCGGCCTGCATGAACACGACGACGATCTGGTAGCGGATGGCCAGGAGCGGCGAGGATCCGGCAAGGATCTGGCCCGTCATCATCCCCGGAAGCTGCACGAGCCCCACCGTCATCATCCCGTTGACCACCGGAATCATCGCCGCGCGCAGCGCCGAGCGCACCAGCGGCTGCACGGCCTCGCGGCCGGAGAAGCCGAGGGCGAGGCGCGTTTCGACCTCGGCGGCGCGGACGCGAAGCTCTCCTTGCAGCCGGTCGCCCGCGAGGGCGGCGCTGGTCATCGAGCTGCCGAGGATCATCCCGGCGATCGGGATGATGTACTGCGGCTCGTACCACGGACTCACCTGCACGACGACGCCGATCACGTAGGCGAGTGTCACGCCCGTCGAGACGAAGAGGGAGACGGCGGCGACCCGGTAGGCGCCGGGAATCGGCTTGGGGAGGCGTGACACCGCCGCGTGCGTGGCCACGCCCGTCATCACGACGAGGATGAGCACCACCCAGTACCAGCGCGCCGCGGCGAAGACGGCGGCAAGGATGAGGCCGACCCCGTAGAGCTGCACGACCGTCCGGATGGAGCCGAGCAGGAGATCGCGCTCCAGGCCCAGCGCCTGTCGGATCGAGACGATCGCGACCGCGGCCACCAGCAGCAACGCCAGAGCGAGTTGCCACAGCGAGAGATCGACGACGCCCGCGCTCACGAGGCGTCGCCGACGCCGGCGGCGCGTTCGCCGGCCAGGAACGCTTGCAGGCGGACATCGAGGTCACCGACCCGCTCGTACGCCTGCATCTCCCCCTTCACCAGGTACAACAGCATGCCGCCGAGCCGGCGGACGAGCTCCGGCTGATGCGTCACCGCGACGATGCTGAGCCCGTGCGCCTCGCGCAGTCGCGAGACGGTCTCCATCACGAGGGCGGCGTTGGGCGGATCGAGCGCGGAGGTGGGCTCGTCCAGCAGGAGCGCGCGCGGGTCACCGAGCAAGGCGCGCGCGATCGTCACGCGCTGCTTCTCGCCGCCGGACAACGTGACGGCGTCGCGATCGAGCAGCTCGCCCTCGAGCCCCACGTCGGCCAGGGCCTGGCCCAGACGCGCCTCGGATAGATCGCCGTCCACGTCAGCGGGCCGGATCCGGAGGTTGTCGCGCACGGTGCCCTCGAAGACCACCGGCGTCTGCATGACGAGCGCCGCGCCCCGCCGGAGCCGGCGGGGATCGAGGGCCTGGATGTCTCGGCCGTCGAAGCGAACTGTTCCGTCGGTCGGCTCCTCGAGACGGTTCAGACATCGCAGCAAGCTCGATTTCCCCGACCCCGACGGACCCACGAGCGTGAGCGCGCCACCGCGCTCTATGGTGAAGGAGACGTCCTTCAGGATCGGGGCCGCCCGTTGCCCGCGACGTCCTGGGTAAGCGAGCGAGAGATGCTCGACCTCGAAGAGGGGATCGTTCATGTCGTGACCAGGCCTCGGCCCGTCAGCCGGTGATCGCCACACCGATCAGCTTGCCGACGGCGAACGTCACCCCCGCCGCCGCGAGCCCCAGCAGGAGCTGACGGCCCCCAGACTGCCACGCTGGCTTGCCTGTGAAGATCGTGATCGCGCCTCCGATCCCGAAGAGCGCTAGCCCGCTGATGACGACGCTCGACGCCACCGCGAGGGTTCCACGCATAACCACGAACGGGAGGATCGGCACCACGGCACCGATCGCGAAAAGGACGAACGACGCGACCGCCGCTTCCCACGGCGAGCCGCCGAGGTCTTTCGGATCGATACCCAGCTCCTCACGGGCCAACGCGTCTATCGCGGTCGCTCGGTCGGCGAGTAAGCGCCTGACCATCGTGTCAGCCTCATTCGGACTCAACCCCTTGGCCTCGTAGATCAGCTTCAGCTCCTCGCCTTCGCCCTCGGGATCCTCGCGGAGCTCGCTCGACTCGATCCGGATCTCGCGCTCAGCCAGCTCGCGGGCGCTCCTCACCGACACCCATTCGCCCAGGGCCATCGAGCAGGCGCCCGCCAGAAGACCGGCCAGGCCGGTGACGAGAATACCGTGGCTGTCGACCGAGGCGCCGGCCACGCCCATGACGAGGCTGAGGTTCGAGCACAACCCATCGTTGGCGCCCAGCACCGCCGCCCGCAGCGCATTCCCGCCGACCGAACGATGCCGGCCCTCGAGTCGCCCCAGGAAGCTGCCTTCGAGGCCGCGCGGCTGGCTCGTCACGAGCTGCTTGAGCACTTTCGCGTGCCATCGCTCGTGAGCCGGCATCCCAGTACCGGCGGTTTCGGGCTGCTTCACGTAGGCGTTCTGGTCCACCGCCTCCTTCGCAGCGATGGTCGGGAGGACCAGCTCCGGCCCGAATCGCCGCGCGATCGCTCCGAGCACCCGGCTTCGCCAGGACGGCCGCCGGCCCGGGACCGGCGCACCGACTTTGCGCAATCGATCCTCCCAGAACGCGATGTGAGACTCCTCCATTGCGGCCAGGTTGGAATACACCTTGGCGAGCCGGGGATCGGCTTCGGCCGCCGCCATCGCGCGATACTCAGCCGCGCTGTCGACCTCGTCCTGCCAGTTCTCGAGGTATCGCGGAATCTCGTCACGGTCGCTCATGCGCCGTCGCCTCCTGGTCAGCCGGACTTCTCACGGCTGACTGTAACGGCGCATGAGCCACTTATCCAGGGCCTGCTCCTTTGAGCCGTGGCCGTATCGAACGTCGACCATTTTCAGCGGCCGCCGGCTCGTTCACGATCCGAGGCATGGGCGACCACCGGCGCCTACGGAAGAACCCCTCGACGGCCAGGGCCATCGTGCACACGATTCTGCCGGAGCGCATCTCGGCCACGCCGAATCCGGACGGCGGCTAGACGTTTGATGTGATGAGCGACTACCGGGCGGTCCTCAAGGAGTGCGGGTCCCGCCCGCCTCCCACCGCGGCGGTCATGGAAGCGCTACGCGGAGATGTCGGATGAAGTGATGCGCTTGACGCCCGCGGCGAGCATGTCTTTCCAGGCCTTGGCCAGCGACCCATCGGCGTCGATGCCGCGGCACGCGTCCTCGATGACGAGCGCCCCGAATCCCGCCTTGCGCGCGTCCAGCGCCGACCACGCGACGCAGAAGTCGGTGGCCAGGCCGACGAGAAAGACCTGCGTGAGGCCGCGGTCGCGCAGATAGCCCGTGAGCCCCGTCGTCGTCTTGCCGTCGGCCTCGTAGAACGCCGAGTACGAGTCCATGTGCCGGCGATAGCCCTTGCGGATGATCAGCTCGGCGTGGGGGATGCGGAGATCCTTGTGCAGGTCGGCGCCCGGCGTGCCCTGCACGCAGTGATCCGGCCAGAGCACCTGGGTTCCGTACGGCAGCTGGGTCGTCTCGAAGGGCTTCTTGCCGGCGTGCGACGACGCGAACGAGATGTGGCCGGGCGTGTGCCAGTCCTGCGTGAGCACGACGTGCTCGAAGGCGGCGGCGAGGCGATTGACGAGCGGGATGATCTGGTCGCCGTCCTTCACCGCCAGCGAGCCGCCCGGCGTGAAGCAGTTCTGCACGTCGATCACGAGGAGAACGTCGTGCGCGGTCGGCTTCATCTTCTTGCTCCCGGTTTGCGCGATCGCTTCCCGCGTGGCGCCGGCGATCCCGGCGACAACGAGGCTCGCGGCCGCGCGTCTGAGAAACGTCCGGCGGTTACCCCACGGCATGCCCGAACCTCCGTCTGCGGGTCCGTCGACAGGAGAATCTTGCGCCCGTGGCCGATCGGCGTCCAGCGATCTCGCGTCCGTCACTGGTGGGCCTGCGCGTGCGGCAGCAGGCGCTCGACGAGCGCCCGCATCTCCTTGCTGTTCCATTCGCGCGCCCCGGTCACCATGCCGGCCACGTCGCCGCCGGGACGGACAAGGAACGTCGCCGGGATGGCGGTGACCCTCCAGCGATCGGACGTCTTGGAATCCGGGTCGAGGAGGATCGGGAAGGTGAGCTTCAGATTGCGCACATAGGGCTCGAGGAGCGCCCTGGGCGCGCCGCGGTCGACCGAGACGCCGATCACGATCAGGCCCCGATCGCGATAGCGGCTCCACAGCGCCTCGAGCGACGGCATCTCGAGGGTGCAGGGCTGGCACCAGGTGGCCCAGAAGTTCAGGATCACGAGCTTGTCACGGTGGTCCGCCGCCGAGGCGCGCCCACCGTCGAGCGTGGCGAGCGTGAAGGCGGGCGCCGGCTGGCCCTCCTTCAGCTCGACGACACCGGCCTTCTCGAAGAGATCGAGGCCGGGCGCCGCGGCGCCGTGGTGGCCGCCTTGCTCCCCCGGTCGGCGCGCCGGCAGGAACCAGAGGACCGAGCCCAGGAGGACGATGGCGAGGCCCGCGCGGACCAGCGACTGGCGCCGGGTCGCCCCGAAGATCGCGTCAGACGCCCAGCTTTTCACGCGTCACCGGACTCTCTCTGAGCTCGTGTGACGAGGCCGCGAAGACGATCGAGCCCTTCTCCATGATGTAGCCCCGGTCGCAGACCGCGAGCGCGACGCGCGCGTTCTGCTCGACCAGCAGCACCGTCACGCCGAGGCGCTTGAGCTCGGCGATCATGTCCCGGATGTGCCGGATGAACGCGGGCGCCAGCCCCTGCGTCGGCTCGTCCATCAGGAGGAGCCGGGCGCCGGCCATCATCACGCGGGCGATCGCCAGCATCTGCTGCTCGCCGCCCGAGAGCGTCTTGCCCGGCTGCTCGATGCGCTCGGCGAGGCGCGGGAAATGGTGGAACACCTCGTCGAGCCGCCGGCGCCGGACCGCGGCGGATCGATCGGCGGCGGCCGAGAGCCCGAGCTCGAGGTTCTCCCGTACGGTCAGCCCCGGGAAGATCCGGCGGTTCTCGGGAACGAAGCCGACTCCGAGCCGGGCGATCTCGTGCGGCGCGCGCCGTGTGAGGTCGACGCCCTCGAACTCGATCGCGCCGCGCCAGGGCGCGAGAAAGCCGATGGCGGTCTTCAGGAGCGTCGTCTTGCCCATCCCGTTCCGGCCGAGCAGCGCGACCGCCTCGCCCGCGCGCACCTCCAGCGAGACGCCGAAGAGAATCGGTGTCGCCCCGTAGCCGGCGTGAACGTCCGTGAGCTTGAGCATGGCTACGCGTCCGGCGGCCCCAGGTAGGCCTCGATCACGTTCGGGTCGTTGCGGATCTGCTCCGGGGCGCCCTCGGCGATCTTCTCGCCGAAGTGGAGGACCGCGATGCGGTCCGAGATGCCCATGACGACGGACATGTCGTGCTCGATCAGCAGCACCGTCAGGCCGCGCGCGGTCGCGATTCGCCGGATCAGCGCCGTCGCCTCCCGCGTCTCCCCCGGCGTCATGCCCGCCGTCGGCTCGTCGAGCAACAGGAGCGTCGGCTCGGTCGCCAGCGCCAGGCAGATCTCGAGGTAGCGCTGCTCACCGTGCGAGAGGTTCTCCGCCGGCTCGTCGCGCCTGGCCGCGAGGCCGAAGGCCTGCAGGAGCTCCGACGCCGCGCCCTCGACGTCGGGCAGGCGCCACAGCGACGCCAGCCGCCCCGACTCGCGCACGCGCGACTGCGCGGCGACGCGCACGTTCTCGAACACCGAGATCTCCCCGAAGATGTTGGTGATCTGAAACGTCTTGGCGACGCCAAGCCGGTTGATCTGCTCGGGCTCGAGCCCGCCGATGTCCCGGCCGCGGAACCGGATCCGGCCCCTGGTCGGCACGTGGAGCCCCGAGACCACGTTGAAGAGCGTGGACTTGCCGGCGCCGTTGGGCCCGATCACCGAGAAGATCTGGCCGGCCTGCACGGCGAGGCTCACGTTCGAGAGCGCCGCCAGGGCACCGAAGCTCTTCGAGACGCTGTCGATCTCGAGAACTACGCCGTCGCGCGCCATCGCCGCCCGCCGAGGAGCCCGCGGATGCCCAGGAGCCCCCGGGGCATGAACAGCACGATGAAGATCAGGACGAGGCCGATCACGATGAAGTACCAGTCGACGTACGAGGAGACCTTCTCCTGCAGGAGGACGAAGAACGCGCCCCCGATGACGGGGCCGACGAGCGTCCCGAGCCCCCCGATCATGACCATGATGATGAGCTCGCCCGAGACCGTCCACAGCATGAGGTCGGGCGTGGCGAACGCCGAGCGCCCGGGGTAGAGGGCGCCGCCGAGACCGGTGATGAGCGCGGAGATCATGCAGACCGCCATCTTGTAGCGCTGCACGTTGTACCCGAGGAACCGAGCGCGGTCCTCGTTCTCGCGGATCGCCACGAGGACGCGGCCGAAGTGCGCGGTGACGAGGATGCGACAGACCAGGTAGGCGAGCCCCAGGTAGACCAGCACGAGGTAGTAGTTGCGCAGCGGCGTGTCGATGGCGAAGCCGGGGGCCAGGCTCGGCGCCGGGAGGCCCTGGATCCCGTCGGAGCCGCCGAAGGTCTGCGTGTAGCGGAAGAAGGTGTACACGACCTCCGCGAAGATCAGCGTGAGGAGCGCGAAGTAGATCCCGCGCCGCGCCGTGGAGAAATAGCTCACCACCAGGGCGTAGAGGCCCACGACGAGAACCGCGAAGAGGAGGCAGACCCAGAGCGAGACGATGCCGCGCTCCAGCAGGACGGCGGTGGCGTAGGCGCCCAGGCCGAAGAAGGCGGCGTGGCCGAACGAGACGAGCCCGGTGTAGCCCATCAGGAGATCGAGGCTCATCGCGATCGCGCCGAAGAGGAGCGCGTCGAACGCGAGCAGCAGGTAGAACTTCGACATGAAGGGCAGGGCCGGCAGCGCGGCCAGCGCCGCCCACACCAGCACGGCGCGCCAGGTGAGGGCCCTACTCAAGCACGCCCTCCCGGCCGAAGAACCCGCGTGGCCGCACGATCAGGACCACGATCATGATCGCGAAGATCGCGATCGCCACGCGCTGCGGGTTCATCCAGAGGGTCAGCAGGCTCTGGGCCAGCCCGATCACGAACGCGGCGACGACCGAGCCGCCCATCGATCCCATGCCGCCGAGGATCACGACGATGAACGCGAGGAGGATCATCTCGACGCCCATCTGCGGGTAGACCGTGAAGATCGGCGCGAGCAGGAGCCCGGCCAGCGCGGCCAGGGCGGCCGAGCCGGCGAAGGTCAGGGTGAAGACGCGCGGGACGTTGACGCCGAGGCCGTCGAGCATCTCGGCATCCTGCACGGCGGCGCGCACGACGATACCGGCGCGCGTCCTGGTGAAGAAGAGCCAGATGGCCAGCAGGAGCACCGAGGCGGCGGCGAGCAGGAACAGGCGATAGTTCGGGTAGGTCATGCCGAGGAGCGGCGTGGACCCCGTGAACGGCGGCAGGATGCGCCGCATGTCGCCGCCCCAGATCTGGCGCGCGCCTTCCCGGAAGACGAGCGCGAGGCCGAAGGTGAGGATGAGGCCGTAGAGGGGCTCGCGCCGGTACAGCGGCCGCAGCGTGGTGACCTCGGTCAGGGCGCCGATCGCGCCGACCGCCAGCGGTGCCACCACGAGCGCCGCCCAGAAGGAGTGGGTGAGGCCGATCACGGCGATCCCGGCGTAGGCGCCCAGCATGTACAGCTCGCCGTGGGCGAAGTTCATGACGCCGAGCAGACCGAAGATGACGGTGAGGCCCAGCGCCAGCAGCCCCAGCGCGGCCCCGAAGACGAGGCCGTGCAGGAGCTGCGGCAGCAGGACCGCGACGAGATAGTCCAACTACTTCTTCTTGATCTCCCAGGTGAACCCCTCGACGGGGTCCTTGCCCACCATCGCCTCGCCGATCGAGTCGCTGCCGGCGATGCGGGCGATCGGCAGGTTCTTGCCGCCCTTCACCTGATAGAGGTGCATGTCCATGATGACCTGATGGTCTTCCTTGCGAATGCACTGGCGGCCGATGTGCGTGTTGTCGACGCACATGCCCTCGTGGGCCTCCGCGACCTTGTCGGAGTCGAACGTCTTGGCCTTCTCGACCGCCGCCGCCCAGAACAGCACCGCGTCGTACGAGCCGGCGGCGATGTTGGCGTCGGTGCCGAACTTCTTCTTGAACCGGGCGTTGTAGGCCTGCATGTTCGCGTCGGGGTTGTACGGCGAGAAGTGGTTCAGCTGCACGAACCCTTCCATCGGCTCGGCGATCGACGGCAAATCTTGTTGGAGGAGGAAGCAGTCGATCCCGGCCAGCTTGTACTTCTTCGTCATGCCGAAGGAGTGGAGCTGGGTCATCAGCCGGAGCGAGTCGGTGCCGGCGAACGCCAGGAACAGCACGTCGGGATTCGACTGGTTGATGGCGCCGAACCAGGGGCTGAAGTCCTTCGTGTCGAGCGGCGCGCCGGCGACGCCGACCACCTCGCCGCCGAGCTTTTCGAGCGCGGTCTTGAACTGGCGCCCGTCGGACTGGCCCATCGCGTAGTCGGTGTAGAAGATGTAGACCTTCTTGCCCATCCTGTCGACGATGTACTTGGCGAGCCCGGTCGCCTGCATCCGGGAGTCGGGCTGGTTCGAGAAGTAGTACTTGTGGAACTTCGTGGTCCGCATGAACTCGGCGCAGGAGACCGAGTTCCAGTGGATGGTCTTGTGCTTCTTGGTGACGTCCATCACCGCCAGCGTCGCGCCGCTCGAGACGGCCCCGACCAGCAGCTTCACGTCGTCCTGCAGGATGAGCTTCTCGGCCTTGCGGACGGCCGGGGCGGGCTTGGTCTCGTCGTCCTCGGAGACGATCTCGATCTTGTGGCCGAGAACGCCGCCCTTGGCGTTCAGCTCCTCGACCGCCATCTGGATGCCCCACGTCTGGTACTTGCCGTAGCCCTCGAAGACGCCGACCTTGGAGCCGAGGTCGCCGATCTTCACGACCTTGGGCTGCGAAACGGCGGGCGCCGACACCCAGACCAGTGTCGCGACCGCGACGAGCGCGACGAATCCCCACATCACACGCTTCATGAGCTCCTCCTCGCTGACGTTGACGACGTTTCGATCAGGGTCGACAGGACCTGGACGATTCGCTGGATCGGCTGGCGTGCCTTGGCCGGGTCGTCCGGCGGGGCACCGCCGGCCGCGGGCTTCACATAGCCCTCTGCCTCGTCGAACGCCAGCCGGACGGCGACCGACGACTTGCCGTCACGCATCGCGACGGCGAAGTCCACGAGGTTGTAGTAGCGCCAGATCGCCTCGAGGAACTTGCGTCCGGTGGCGGCGCGGCTTTCGGGCGTGCCGCCAGGCTCCCCGAGCTGGCGATTGGCCTCGAGCGCCAGGTCGCGGGCGAGCGCCGCAAAGAAGATCATGAGCCGCCGCTCCACCTCGGGTCCGTCGCTCGCCCGGAGCGCGGCGCGCGTGCCGTCCTCGAGGCCGGCGGGCAGGGTCGAGGCCTGGGCGCGCATCGCGGCGCGCACGGCGCCGCTCTCGAAGAGCTGCGACGCCACGTCGAACCGCTTCGCCTGTACCGAGAACTTGATCTGCTTGAAGTTCGTGGTGACCGCGTTGTCCCGGGGAACGTAAGAGCCGACGTGATGGGCGGCGGCGGGGCTGCTGATTGTAACGAGTATTACTGTAGCGAGTGCCGTGAGCACGGGTAGCACCGAGGGTGGCCTGACAAAGATGCGGGCCGGCTCCGGTCGCCCGAACACCCTTACGACACGCCCGATCGCGGGCGTCATCGCCCTGTCATGCGGAGCGCGACCAGTCCGACCAGCCACCAGAGCGCCGCGATGGTGGCGAAGCCGAACGGGATCCACACGAGCCACTCGGCGATCGTCTTCGCGCCGTCCGGACCGTACGAGGGAATCAACGCGCTCCATACGAGGTAGCCGACAGGATAGCCCGCTCCGCCCGTCGTGAGAAGCGCGGTGATCGACCGGCGGACCGCTGCGGATTGCGCCACGGTGGCGGCGACCATGGTCGTGGCGATGATGACCAGCCCCATGCCCTCGGCGTGCATGTGAAAGAGCCGCAGGCCCGCGTCGAACTTCACGAGCGCTTCGTCGAGGATGCGCTCGTCCACGTCGCGGACGCCGACGAGGCCGTGCACCGCGGGCCGCGCCAGCATCCGGTCGCGCGCCCAGCGCGTCAGCTCGACCTTGAAGCGCGCCATGGAGGCGCCGCCGATCTCGGCGCAGGAGATCGAGAGCAGGGCCACCAGGAGGACCCATCGCGGCGGCACCCGCCAGACGGAAGCCTCGGCGGCGACGCTCATGCGCGACGGCGCGCGGCGAGGAGCATCAGGGCGAGCAGTCCGGCGATCGCCGAGACGCCGAGCGGCGCGAGGATCCAGCGCTCGGCAAGGTCGATCCCGGCATCGCGCCCGAGCTCCAGCACCGCGGCCCCGTACACGAGATAGCCCAGGGGAAAGAGGCCGCCGAGCGTCAACAGCCCATAGAGAAGCGCCCGCGCGCGTCGGCCGGGCGTGAAGGCGGCGACCAGCGTGGAGGCGAAGAAGAGGACCAGTCCCACGCCCTCGGCGTGAAGATGGAAGAACGAGAGCGCCGCCTCGGCGCTGAAGATCGCCTGGGCGCGCACCTCGTCGTCGTACTCCGCGGAGCCCGAGAAGCCGTGGGCTTGAGGATTGGCTGCGACACGCGCGGCGGCGTAGCGCTGGATCTCCGGCTTGAGCCGGGACATCGCGGCGCCGGCGGTCTCGCCGAGCGCCATCATCGCGATGGCGACGAGGACCACGGCGAGGGGCGGGCGCCTCACGGGGCCGGACATTATCACCGCCGCCCCGGGTTTGTCATTATTCGCCGCCTGTGGCAAGGTTGGCGCGCTCATGCGTAGCGGCGCCGCGTATGTCGCGAGTCTCCGGGACGGACGGTCCGTGTTGCTCGACGGTGAGCGCGTCGACGACGTCACCAAGCACCCGGCGTTCGCCGAGCCGATCCGGTGCATCGCCGAGACCTACGACCGCGCGAAGGCCGCGGCGAACGACCCGGCGCTCACCTTCGCCGACCCGGCGACCGGAGCGCGGCACAGCAACATGTGGCTCGTGCCGCGCTCGGCGGAGGACCTCGGCGCCCGGCGGCGCGTCCACCGCTTCTGGGCCGAGCCGTCGTTCGGCCTCATGGGGCGAACGCCCGACCACGTCGCCTGCGTGCTCACCGCGTTCTCCGCCTGGCGGCAGCTCTTCGACCGCGGCGGCGCGCGCTTCGGCGACAACGTCGTGCGCTTCCACGCTCGGGCGCGCGCCGAGGATCTCTACGTGACCTACGCGATCGTCCCGCCGCAGGTGGACCGGTCGCAGCCCGCCCACCGTCACCCCGAGCCGTTCCTGCATCCGGGCGTGGTCCGCGAAACCGACGGCGGCATCGTGGTGCGCGGCGCCCACGCGATCGCGACGTCCGCGACGATGGCCGACTGGCTCTTCGTCTCCTACATCACGCCGCTGGTGCCGGGCGACGAGGACTACGCGATCTCGCTCGTCATGCCGATGAACGCCGACGGGCTGCGCCTCTATCCGCGCCGTCCGTTCGCGTCGATGGCGACCAGCGTCTACGACTATCCGCTTTCATCGCGATTCGACGAGGTCGACACCACGGTTGTGTTCGACGACGTGTTCGTCCCCTGGGAGCAGGTCTTCATCTACCGGAACGTCGACCTGATCAACGCCCAGTTCCACGACTCGCCCTCCCACACGACGGCCAACTTTCAGGCCCTCGTCCGGTTCGGCGTGAAGCTCGAGCTCATGGCCGGGCTGGCGATACGGCTCGCCGAGATCCAGAAGGCGGAAGGCGACCCGGGAGTCCAGGCGACGCTCGGCGGGGACATCGCCGCGCTCTGCGCCGCGTTCGACGCGCTGGTGAAGGCGGCCGAGCGCTTTCCGCTGCTCACCGGCGGGGTGGCGCGGCCGCACCCGCAGTACATCTATGCGGGCATGGGGCTCCAGCGGCGGCTCATCGTGGACATGACGCGCACTCTGCGCGAGCTCGCGGGGGGCGCGTTCCAGATGGTGCCGTCGTCCGAGGCGGCGTTCACGAGCGCCGAGACCCGCGCCGACACCGAGCGCTACTACCAGTCGGCCGCCGCGGGCGCGCGCGAGCGCATCAAGCTCGTGAAGCTGATCTGGGATTTCGTCGGCACCGAGCGTCATCGTGGCGGTTGCGGCGCGACGGGGGTCCGGCCCGAGGGTGCGGCCGGGGTCGAGACGACCACGCGGCACGCGTGCGCTGCTCCGCGGCGGCTGGGCTCCATCCGGGCGCGCGTTGCCCGGCGCCGCACCATGGGAACGGGTCCCTTCGACCCCGACCGCACCCTCGGGCCGGGCCCCCGTCGCGGTAACGCGCACGTCGTGGCGAGGTCGACTTAGTGGCGACGCTGGGTCTCGTGAACATCGGCGCACTCGCGACAGGCGTACTCGAGGCGCCGCGGGGCGACGCGGAAGCGATCCTGGTCGAGAACGGGCGCATCGCCGCCATCGGGTCGGCGTCGCGCGTGGGGGCGGCGCGGGCCGACGTCGTCGTCGATTGCGTCGGGACGACGGTCATCCCCGGCCTCATCGACTCGCACTGCCACGTCGTGCTCGGAGACTACACGCCACGCCAGAAGACGGTGGACTTTCTCGACTCCTACGTGCACGGGGGCATCACGTCCGTGGTCTCGGCCGGCGAGGGCGTGCACGCGCCGGGCCGGCCGCACGATCCGGTGGCCGCCAAGGCGCTGGCGATCGCCGCCGCGAAGTGCTTCGAGAACTTCCACCCGAACGGGATGAAGGTCAACGCGGGCTCGGTGGTGCTCGAGCCCGGACTGACCGAGGAGGATTTCGCCGAGATGGCGAGGCACGGGGTTCGCCACGCCAAGTACGGCTTCGGCGGCTACGCGCAGCCGCGAGACGGCGAGCCGGAGGTGCGCCGCGCCCAGAAGCACGGCCTCTGCGTCATGTCCCACAGCGGCGGGACCTCGATCCCGGGCTCGAGCCCGATCAGCCACGAGGTGCTGCTGCACCTCTTGCCCGACGTCTGCGGCCACGTGAACGGGGGCACCACGTCGCTCGACGAGGCGGGGATCGACCGGATCATCCGCGAGACGACGATGGCACTGCAGGTCGTCCAGGCCGGTAATCTCCGGGCCGCTCTCTACATCGTGAAGCGCGCCCGCGAGGCTGGCGCGCTGGCGCGCGTGTGCGTGGCCAGTGACACGCCGACCGGGACGGGCGTCATGCCGATGGGCGTCATGAAGAGCGTGTGCGAGCTGGCCTCGCTCGGCGATCTCGCGCCGGAGATCGCGATCGCGCTGGCGACCGGGAGCAACGCGCGCGCTTTTCGGCTCGCGGCCGGAAGCGGGACGCTCGCGGTCGGCGCGCCGGCCGATCTGGTGGTCTGCGACGCGCCCTCGGCGTCGCTCGCGAGCGACGCGTTGAGCGCGATCGCCCGCGGCGACATTCCCGGCATCTCCTGCGTGATCATCGACGGGCAGGTGCGCGTCGGCCGCAGCCGCAACACGCCCCTGGCCAAGCGCCTGGCGACGATCACCGGCGTCGCGGTCGCCGGCGCCGGGCACTGAGGACGGGGCACGCTCTCCGAATCAGCGGGCATTGCGCCCGAATGTCGCGGGTGAACTGCCCTGGGCCTGAACGCCCATGCGACGATCCCGCTACGGCGCGAGCTCGAAACTCGGGCGACGCGACGGGCGCGGCGCGGCCGCCTCTGGTTCCGGAAACCGAGCGCCCTCGGAGACGCGGTTGCGCGCGGCCCGTCTTCCATCAGCATCGCACGCGCGCTTTTTTTCATACGATTGCGCGAGATGCGGGGCACTGTATGGCGTGGCCGGAAAATGAGAGCGCACGGTGACGGCATTTTTAGGTGGCTCACGGTGTGGTCGGAGCACATTTGGTTATTGACAGATCGGGAGGGAAGGCTTAGGTTCGAGCCATTTCGCCACCCCCACATGATCGTGAAGTGGGGCGGCGAGGGCGTTTGGCGAGAGATCTGCAATTGACATTGGCGCAGGCTGAAGTCAGTGGCGAAACGAGGCGAGACAGAGTGCTGTTGAGCGCATTCCTCTGGGAGCGGTGATGCTCGACGTTGGCGCGGTGCTGTCAGAAACCCGAGAAGCTCCTCCGTGCGGACCCAATCTCGAGCACGACCTGTCCTTCTTCGAGCTCGAGGAAGCAGCCCGCGGGAAGCCCGAGCAGCGCTCGGGTGACGCGGTCAAGCCGGCCGAGGACCCGAACTGGACGAAGGTGACCGACCTGGCGCAGGCGGCGCTGCTGCGCAGCAAGGACCTGCGCGTCGCGGTCCACCTGACGCGGGCCCTGGCCTGCACCGAGGGCATCCCCGGCCTCGCCACCGGGCTCGGCCTGATTCACGGGCTGCTCGAGCGCTACTGGGACGGCATCTACCCGCTGCTCGAGGCCGATAACAAGAACGATCCCACCGAACGGCTGAACGCGCTGGCGCCGCTCGTCGATCCCGACGTGATGATCAAGGACCTGCGCGACAGCTCCCTGGTCAACTCGCGCGAGCACGGGCAGCTCCGGGCGCGCGACATCGAGGTCGCGCTCGGACGGCTCGCGCCGTCCGCCAAGAACCCGGCGCCGGCCCGCACCATGCCCCAGCTGCACGCGCAGATCGCGGCGGCGTTCGCGAGCGATCGCTCGGTCCCGTCGGCGGTGCGCGAGGCCCACGAGCGCACCGCGGCGATCCAGGCGCTGATCAACGAGCGTGTCGGCAGCGCGCAGGGGATCGACCTCGCGCCGCTGCTGCAGCCGCTCGCCATTCTGCTCGAGGCGTGCGACACGGCGCTCGGGACGCGCACGGCCGATGGCGACGGCGTCCAGGGGGCGTCCGAGCCCGGCGCGCGCGCCGGCGGTGGCCCCGGCGATCTGCGGACCCGGGCCGACGCGGTGCAGATGCTCGAGATGGTCTGCCGCTTCATGGAGCAGCACGAGCCCAGCAATCCGGCGCCGCTGCTCATCCGGCGCGCGCAACGGTTGATCCAGATGAACTTCATGGAGATCGTGAAGGACCTGATGCCCGACAGCCTCTCGCAGATCGAGAAGCTGGCCGGCGAGATCGAGAAGTCCTAGGAGGTGCGAGATGGCCAAGGCCAGTAGCCAGAAGTTCATCGCCCGCAACCGCGCGCCCCGCGTCCAGATCGAGTACGACGTGGAGCTCTACGGCGCCGAGAAGAAGATCCAGCTCCCCTTCGTCATGGGGGTGATGGCGAATCTCTCCGGCAACCCGGCGGAGCCGCTGCCCGACGTTGCCGATCGGAAGTTCCTCGAGATCGACATCGACAACTTCGACCAGCGCCTCAAGGCGATGAAGCCGCGGGCGGCATTCCAGGTGCCGAACACGCTCACCGGCGATGGCAACCTGATGGTCGATATCACCTTCGAGAGCATGGACGACTTCTCGCCGGCCGCGGTCGCCAGCAAGGTCGACGCGCTCAGCAAGCTGCTCGAGGCGCGGCAGCAGCTGGCCGCCCTGGTCACCTACATGGACGGCAAGAGCGGCGCCGAGCAGCTGATCAAACAGCTGCTCCAGGATCCGACGCTTCTGAAATCGATCGCCGCTGCCCCGAAGCCTGGCGAGGCCGAGGCGGAAGCGCCGAAGTCCTAAACAGTCCGAAATCCTATTTGACGAGGTCACGCTATGGCGACAGAGCAACAGGCACAGGGTCAGGGCGGGGCGTTCGAGCCCACTGAGCTTCAGTCACTTCTCAACAAGGAATTCAAGCCGCGATCCGACGCCGCGAAGGAAGCGGTGGAGACGGCCGTGCGCACGCTCGCGGAGCAGGCGCTGGCGCAGACCACGCTGATCTCGGCGGACGCCATCGGAACGATCGAGGCGATGATCGCCGCGCTCGATCGGAAGCTCAGCGAGCAGGTCAACCTGATCATGCACCACAAGGCCTTCCAGGAAGTCGAGAGCGCCTGGCGTGGGCTCAATTACCTGGTGACGAACACCGAGACCGACGAGATGTTGAAGATCCGGGTGCTCAACATCTCCAAGGCGGACCTCGGGCGGACGCTGAAGCGCTACAAGGGCGTGGCCTGGGACCAGAGCCCGATCTTCAAGAAGGTCTACGAAGCGGAGTACGGGCAGTTCGGCGGTGAGCCCTTCGGCTGCCTCGTTGGCGACTACTTCTTCGATCACACGCCGCCGGACGCGGAGCTGGCCGGGCAGATGGCGCAGGTGGCGGCGGCGTCCCACTGCCCGTTCGTCGCGGGAGTCTCGCCGACCGTCATGCAGATGGAGAGCTGGCAGGAGCTGGCCAATCCGCGCGACCTCACCAAGATCTTCTCGACGGCGGAGTACGCGCCGTGGCGGTCGCTGCGCGAGTCGGACGACGCGCGGTACCTCGGCCTGGCCATGCCGCGGTTCCTCGGCCGGTATCCCTACGGCAAGGCGAACCCGGTCGAGGAGTTCGACTTCCAGGAGGACACCGAGGGAGCCAAGCACGACAAGTTCACGTGGGTGAACTCGGCGTACGCGATGGGCGTGAACATCACGCGGTCGTTCAAGATGTACGGCTGGTGCTCGCGCATCCGCGGCGTGGAGTCGGGCGGGGCGGTCGAGGGGCTGCCGGTTCACACGTTCCCGACCGACGACGGCGGGGTGGACATGAAGTGCCCCACCGAGATCGCGATCAGCGATCGGCGCGAGGCCGAGCTGGCCAAGAACGGCTTCATGCCGCTCCTGCATCGAAAGAACACCGACCTCGCGGCGTTCATCGGCGCCCAGTCGCTGCAGAAGCCGTTCGAGTACACCGATCCGGACGCCACCGCGAACGCCAACCTGTCGGCGCGGCTGCCGTACCTCTTCGCGGCGTGCCGGTTCGCGCACTACCTCAAGTGCATCGTGCGCGACAAGATCGGCTCCTTCAAGGAGCGCAACGAGATGGAGGCGTGGCTGAACAAGTGGATCTCCCAGTACGTTCTGAGCAACCCGGCGTCGGCGGGTGAAGAGACCAAGGCCAAGTATCCGCTGTCGGCGGCCGAGGTCACCGTCGAGGAGATCGAGGGCAATCCCGGGTATTACAGCGCGAAGTTCTATCTGCGGCCGCACTATCAGCTGGAGGGTTTGACGGTGTCGCTGCGGCTGGTGTCCAAGCTGCCGTCGGCCAAGGGCGGGAAGTGACGTGCACGTGTCGGTAAGACGAAGCTAACCGGGGCAACCGAAGCACGAACGATCACGCGGTAGGAGTCTAAGGGAGACGACCCATGGCCGTAGACATGTTCCTGAAGCTGGATGGCATCAAGGGCGAATCGGTAGACAAGAGCCACAAGGACGAGATCGCGGTCCTGGCCTGGAGCTGGGGCATGAGCAACTCGGGATCAGCCCACCAGGGCGGCGGCGCCGGCTCGGGCAAGGTCAATGTCCAGGACCTGTCGCTCACGAAGTACATCGATCTTTCGACGCCGGATCTCATGCTGTCGTGCTGCAACGGCAAGCACATTGCGAAGGCGCAATTGACCGTCCGCAAGGCCGGCGAGACTGCGCTCGAGTACATGATCATCAAGCTGGAAGACATCCTCGTCTCCTCGGTCTCGACCGGAGGGTCGGGCGGTGAGGACCGGCTGACCGAGAACGTCGTGCTGAACTTCGCGAAGGTCGACGTGGAATACACGCAGCAGAACTCGCAGGGCGGAGCCGGGGCCAAGCCCAAGATGGGCTGGGACATTCCGCAGAGCGTCAAGAGGTAGGGAGCGAGGCAACAACGTGCTAGCGGAACAGACTCTGCGCGACGGACGTGTCGAGGAGGCCCTGGCCGAGCTTCAGGCCGAGGTTCGCAAGGCCCCCGACAACGCAGAGTATCGGGTGTTCTTGTTCCAGCTTCTGTGTGTGATCGGAGACTGGGAGCGGGCCCGCGCTCAGCTGAAGGTGCTGGGCGAGCTGAGCGCGGGCTCGCTCCCGCTCGTGCATCTGTACGGGGCCGCCGTCAGCTGCGAGCTGCTGCGCGCCGAGGTCTTTGGCGGAGCGCGGACGCCGCTGGTGCTGGGCGAGCCGTTGCCCTGGCTGGCCCGGCTCTTCCAGGCGCTGTCGGTGGCCGCCCAGGGTCGCGGTGCCGAGGCGGCCGGGCTGCGCGCCGAGGCTCTGGAGCAGGCATCGGCGGCGACCGGCATCATCGACGGTGAGCCGTTCGAGTGGATCGCCGACGCCGATTCGCGACTGGGACCGGTGTGCGAGGCGATCGTTGACGGACGCTACTACTGGGTGCCCTTCGAGCGGCTCCGCTCGATCAGGCTCGAAGCCCCGGCCGATCTGCGCGACGTGGTGTGGATGCCCGCGAAGCTCGGGCTCACCAACGGCGGCGAGGCCTCGGCGCTGATTCCCACCCGGTACCCCGGGTCGGAGTTGGACCGCAACGGACTGATCCGGCTCAGCCGGAAGACCGAGTGGGACGAGGTGGCGCCCGACACGTTCCACGGCCGCGGTCAGCGGATGTTCGCCACGAACGAGGGGGAGCATGCCCTCCTGAGCGTGCGGCGCATCGAACTCGGGGGAGCGGAGGCGTGAGATGGTCGAGGTCGGCGCGCGGGATGCGCTGCAGCCCGCCCTACTCGACCGTCTGACCGACCACGACCCAACGCGCAAGGTCGAGGGCCGGGACGAGCGCATTCTCAGCCGCGCTCAGCTCAGGGCGTCCGTGCTGCGCGACCTGACCTGGCTCTTCAACTCGACGAACCTCGCCAGCTCGATCGACCTGACGGCCTTCCCGTTCGCCGCGCAGTCGACGCTGAACTACGGTCTCTCGCCGCTGGCCGGTAATCCCGTCGCGAGCCTCGACCTTCACGAGGTCGAGCGCATCCTCAAGGAGGCCATCCAGCGGTTCGAGCCGAGGATCCTCCCCGACTCGCTGAGGGTCAAAGGCATCGCGGCGTCGGATCCCATGAGCCACCACAACGTCGTCTCCTTCGAGATCTCCGGCGAGCTCTGGGCCCAGCCGTACCCGGTCGATCTGCTGATCAAGACCGACATGAATCTCGAGAGCGGCGAGATTCGTATCGCCGAGGCGCGCTGATGGACACCCGCATGCTCCGGTACTACAACCAGGAGCTGCAGTACATGCGGGAGATGGGGGCCGAGTTCGCCACCGCGTTTCCCAAGATCGCCGCGCGCCTGGCCCTCGACCCGACCGAGGTCGCCGACCCTTACGTCGAGCGGCTCCTCGAGGGATTCAGCTTTCTTGCCGCCCGGGTCCGCCTCAAGCTGGACTCCGAGTTCCCGCGATTCACCCAGCACTTGCTGGAGGTCGTGTACCCGCACTATCTGACCCCGACGCCGTCGATGGCGATCGTCCAGCTCGTGCCCTCGCTGACCGAGGGATCGCTCGCCGCCGGCTTCGTCGTGCCCCACGGCACGATGCTGCGCGGCCAGATTCCGCGCGGCGAGGTGACGGCCTGCCAGTTCCGCACGGCTCACGACGTGACGCTGTGGCCCGTCGAGATCGCGGAGGCCCGCTACACGCCGTTCGCGGCCGACCTGCCGCTCAACACGCTCGGGCTCGCCGAGCCGGTGCAGGGCGTGTTGCGCCTCCGGCTCCGCACGCCGGCGCCGTTCACGTTCCAGCAGATCGCCCTGGATCGGCTGAACGTGTTCCTGGCCGCGAGCGACGAGGTCGCCCTGAAGCTCTACGAGCTCATTCTCGGCAGCGGCCTGGGGGTGCTGGTGAATCCGCCCGCACGCCCCTTGCCGTGGTTCGAGTGGCTGGGGCGCGAAGCGATCCAGCCGGTGGGTTTCGCTCGCGAGCAAGCGCTGATTCCGTACACGACCCGCTCGTTCAGCGGCTACCGGCTGCTGCACGAGTATTTCGCGTTCTCCGAGCGCTTCCGGTTCGTGGAGCTGGCCGGCCTCCGCAAGGCGCTGTCGCGCCACTCCGGGGACGAGATCGAGCTGGCGATCCCGCTGGCGCGGGGGGACGCGACCCTGGGGACGATGGTCGACAAGACCGGCTTCGCCCTCCATTGCACGCCGGCCATCAACCTCTTCTCGCGGCGCGCCGATCGGATCCACGTCACCGATCAGCAGGCGGAGCACCACGTGGTCGTCGACCGCACGAAGCCGATGGATTTCGAGGTCTACAGTGTCGAGCGGGTCGTCGGCTACAGCGAAGGGCTCGAGGCCGAGCAGGAGTTTCGTCCGTTCTACTCGTCGTTCGATTCGGACGGACGGCTCCCGGCACACGGCTACTTCAGCATCCGGCGCGAGCCGCGTGCGCTCTCCGAGAAGCAGCGCCGCGACGGCCCGCGGACCGGCTACATGGGCAGCGAGGTGTCGCTCTCGCTGGTCGATCCGCGCGAGGCGCCGTACTCGGGCAATCTCCGGCAGCTCGCGGTGGACGTGGTGGTCAGTAACCGCGACCTGCCCCTGTTGATGCCGGTCGGGACCGACCGGGACTTCAGCCTGGCGATCTCCGCGCCTGTCGAGGGCATCCGGTGTCTGCGCGGACCGAGCCGCCCGCGCCCGGCGGTTCTCGACGGGGAGATCCCGTGGCGGCTCACGAGCCATCTCTCGCTCAACTATCTGACCGTCGCGGATCTCGACGAGGAGCAGGGTGCGGCGGCGCTTCGCGAGTTCCTGGAGCTCTACGCCGATCTGGTCGACGCCGATATGCCGGACGCGGTCTCGCGCCGGCAGACGCAGGGCGTGCGCCGCGTGGCGGTCACGCCGCGCACCCGGCGACTGCCCGCCCCCGGCCCCATCGTCTTCGGGCGCGGACTGGAGATCCGGATCACGATTGACGAGGCCCCGTTCGCCGGGGCGAGCGCGTTCCTCCTGGGGACGGTGCTCGAACAGGTCTTCGCGCGACTCGCTTCGATGAACACGTTCACGGAGCTCGTCCTCGTGTCCGAGCGACGAGGGGAGATCAAGCGGTGGCCGCCACGGATGGCCGCGCGGCAGCTCGTGTAAGTCTGTTCGCGGCGCTCGCGCGGGCGCCCTGGAACTTCGATTTCTTCCAGGCCCTGCGGCGCATCGAAGGTCTGTTCGCCGACCGGCCGCGTCTGGGCCGGGCGCTGCGCCCGGCCGACGAGCCGATCCGCATCTCTCAGGAGCCTTCAGTCGCGTTCGCGCCGTCGACGCTCTCGGCGTTCGAGGAGAAGGGCGGCCGGCCCCGCCTCGAGCAGCGGTTCTTCGGCCTGCTCGGTCCCAACGGGCCGCTGCCACTGCACATGACGGAGTACGTGCGGGAACGCCTGCTGCACAACGGGGACGCCACGCTGGCGCGGTTCCTGGACCTCTTCCACCACCGGCTCGGGCTCTTCTTTTACCGTGCGTGGGCCGAGGCGCGCCCCACCGTTCACCAGGACCGACCCGGCGAGGATCGGTTCACCGTGTACGTCGGATCGCTGGCCGGGCACGGGCTGCCCGGCTCGCGCGCTCGCGACATGGTGCCCGATCATGCCAAGCGGTTCTTCGTCGCGCATCTGGCGCGGGGCCCGAAGAACGCCGAGGGCCTGGCGTCGATCCTGGAGGGCTTCTTCCGGCTGCCCACGCGCGTCGATCAGCTCGAGGTGGGCTGGCTCGCGCTGCCAAAGGACCAGCGAACCGCGCTGGGTGGCGCATCGCGGCTCAGCGGCATGCTCGGCCAGGACACGGTCGTCGGCGAGCGGGTCCGCGACGTCCAGAGCCGGTTTCGTATCGTGATGGGGCCCATGGATCTCGACCGCTTCGGCGATTTCCTGCCGGGGCGCCCGAGCCTCGAGCGACTCAGGGATTGGGTTCGCAACTATGTCGGGTTCGAGTTCGATTGGGACGTCCAGCTCGTCCTGTCCCGCGACGAGGTGCCGGGCATCCTCCTGGGCCGCGAGGGTCAGCTGGGCTGGACGACGTGGCTGGGCGCTCGGCGAGCGGCCACGGACGCCGACGATCTGACTTTGGCACCGGAGCGCTCGCGGCCGCGTCCGACGACTCTGGCGGCGGCATAAGAGAGGACGACCTATGGCGGAGATCAGCCGTGCGACCCTGTTCGGCAAGCTCAACCCGATCATGTTCAAGGCCGCCGAGGGGGCCGTCACCTTCTGCAAGCTTCGGGGTAATCCGCACGTCGAGCTGGTTCACTGGCTCTTTCAGATCATCAACCTCCCGGATTCGGACATGCACCGGATCCTGCGTCACTTCGAAATCGACAGTGCGCATCTGGTGCGGGATTTCCAGTCCATGCTGGAGAGGCTGCCGCGCGGCGCCTCGACCATCGAGGACTTCGCCGAGCACCTGCCCGACGCGGTCAAGGAGGGCTGGATGTACGCCACCCTCCTGTTCGGCGAGGCGCAGGTGCGCAGCGGCTACCTCCTGGTCGGGCTTCTCAAGACCACCCGCCTGCGCGATGTGCTCTACCGGATCTCCCGGGAGTTCGAGAAGGTGAAGGTCGAGACGCTGACCGAGGACTTCGCGCGCATCGTCAAGGGCTCGCCGGAAGACGCCCAGGGTGCGAGCGACGGCTTCGCGGCGGGCACGCCCGGCGAGGCGAGCCAGGCCATCCCGCCGGCCGCCATGGGCAAGCAGGAGGCGCTCAAGCGCTTCGCCTCCGATCTCACGGCGCGGGCGCGCGCGGGCCAGATCGATCCGGTCACGAGCCGCGACGAGGAGATCCGGCAGGTCATCGACATCCTGATGCGGCGGCGCCAGAACAATCCCATCCTCACCGGCGAGGCCGGCGTGGGAAAGACCGCCGTCGCCGAGGGCTTCGCGCTGCGGATCGCCAAGGGCGACGTGCCGCCCTCGCTGAAGGACGTGCAGCTCTGGGTCCTGGATGTCGGGCTGCTCCAGGCCGGCGCCAGCATGAAGGGGGAATTCGAGAACCGGCTGCGCTCGGTCATCGACGAGGTGCAGGCCTCGGCAAAGCCGATCATCCTCTTCATCGACGAGGCCCACACGCTGATCGGCGCCGGCGGCGCCGCCGGCACCGGCGACGCGGCCAATCTGCTGAAGCCCGCGCTGGCCCGCGGTACGCTCCGGACCATCGCGGCCACGACGTGGGCCGAGTACAAGAAGTACATCGAGAAGGACCCGGCCCTCACGCGCCGGTTCCAGGTGGTACAGGTGCTCGAGCCGAGCGAGTCGAAGGCGCTCTTGATGCTGCGCGGCGTCGCCTCGACGCTCGAGAAGCATCACCGCGTGCAGCTCCTCGACGAGGCGCTCGACGCGGCGGTCAAGCTGTCGCACCGGTACATCCCGGC
>Ga0137403_10000664_pt1 | contig 44395 bp, 36 predicted proteins | sample CZOMad2_1_16fung_FD_122057 | JGI IMG/M metagenome (GOLD analysis project Ga0137403, IMG submission 122057) | Vadose zone soil fungal communities from Angelo Coast Range Reserve, California, USA - CZOMad2_1_16fungal (Hybrid Assembly) | ecosystem: Environmental > Terrestrial > Soil > Vadose zone...
AAGGCGGTGCCGCGGGTGCGCGAGCCCCTGGCGCTCCTGCACCGGGTCGGCCTCGACTACATCCATGTCGGCCAGCAGGCGACGACGCTGTCCGGCGGCGAGGCCCAGCGCGTCAAGCTCGCCAAGGAACTCTCCAAGCGCGCCACCGGCCGCACCCTCTACATCCTGGACGAGCCCACAACCGGCCTGCATTTCCACGACGTGGCGAAGCTCCTGGAGGTGCTCCACGAACTGACCGACCAGGGCAACACCGTCGTGGTGATCGAGCACAATCTCGAAGTGATCAAGACCGCCGACTGGATCATCGACCTCGGCCCCGAAGGCGGCGACGGCGGCGGCGAGATCGTGGCGGCCGGCACCCCGGAGGACGTGGTGGCGGTCAAGCGCAGCTACACCGGCCAGTTTTTGGCGCCGGTGCTGAACCGGCGCGAGCCGAAGCGCAAGGCGCGGACGGAGGCGGCGGAGTAGCGGCACTGGAGAGCAGTATGGCCGCCACGAACGCCAATATTCTAAGACCGATGTGGTGGCGGCGGATGCCAGCCTATCGCGACCCCATCGCTCACGTCATCGAACGATGTGCTTCCCTACGAACGCGACATCCCACCCCGACAACTCCCCACCAGGCACCACGCGACATCCACTATCGGCGCGATCACAGCGGGTAACGTCGCAGAGAATCCCCGGTCCGGCCGATTTACCCCTCGCCCGGCCTACAACCCCGAGATCAGGCCCTATTCGTCTCCGCAACTCAACGTCATCAACACCAGTTCCGTGGGCGGGCGTGCCGAGTGGGAGGATCAGAATATCCCCCTGGACACCCGCCTGAACGCCTTCCTTCAGCATCGCACCACGGGCGAGGCCGGCACGGGAGCGGGCGGCTCGGCGGGTGCCTTGGGAGCGGCCGGACGGGAGGGCGGCGGCCCGGCCGGGCGGGCCGTCGCCATCCTCGGCGCAGGCGGCGGCTCTGGGAGCGCGAGTCCCGTGAGCTCGGCGATCGCGGTTTCGGCGGCCGGGTTGCCGGGATCGTGGTCGACCACGCGGTGATAGACCGCGATCGCCTTTTCGGTCTCACCGACCCGGCGCAGCGCCGCCGCAAGCGCCAGGTATGCCTCGAGCATCCGACCCCGGCTGCCGCTACGGTAGGCCAGCTCGACCAGCTTTTGATAGTGGCCGATGTCGTCGGGCTCGAGCTGGATCAGGCGGGCCAGCATGTCGCCGGCTTCGCGCCAGGCCTCCTGCGTCTCGTACCCCTCCCGGGCAAAGAGGAACTCGTCGGCCGCGCGGCGCGACTCGCCGGCGGCGAGGAGCGCCTCGGCCAGCGCCCGGTGAGCGGCAGGGTCGTCCGGCCGCTCGGCCACTCCCTGCTCCATGGCGGCGACGCTGCCGGGCGGCTGAGCCGGCGCGGACGGCGCAGCCTCGGCTGTTGGCGATTGGGCCGACGCCTCCTCGAATCCGGCCTCCTCAGGCCCCGCCTCGATGAAATCGAGGTCCACCCTGTCGGTCTCGGGCGACGAGGTCGGCGCGAGGTCGGGGTCGTTCAAGCTCTCCGCCAGCACGTCCGAGAGATCGATGTCGGGCTCGGCAGTCGCGTCGAACCCCAGCGGCGGCTCGGCCGGCCGATCCAACGCGAGGCCGTTCTCGAGGCCACTAACCGGGCCGGCGTCGAACTCGCCCGACTCGACCCCACCCAGCTCGACGTCGCCGTCAGCGACCCGGTCTATGATCAGGTCCTCGAAGCCGGCCGACGCCTCTTCAGCCGGGGGGATATCCACTGTTTCCGGGGGCTCGAAGCTGGTGGCCTCGAATCCGCCCAGCGCCTGCGCGATCTCTTCGGCGCCGGGGTCGCCGCGGCCGGGCTCCGCGAACGGGTCGGTGACCAGCAGCCCGTCGGGCGCGAGCGTCTCGAGGGGCGGGTCGGCGGCCTGCGGCCCCGGCACCCGGGATGGTGGAGCCCCGAAGCCGGTGTCGAGAAACACCAGATCGCCGCCGCGGCGGCGGGGAGACGGGGCCTCCGGCTCGGGGGCCACGGGTTCCAAGCGCTCCTGGGTCTTCCGAGCCGCCGCGTCTCCAGTGGCTTCCAGTTCCTCCCGGAGCTGGTCGAGCTGCTCGCTCCCCTCCTCCCCCCGCGATGCGGCCCGAAGCAGCTCTACCAGCATGCCCCGAATGTCCTGGCTGCCGGCGAACTGATCCGCGAACGCCTTGACCGCTCCGAAAGCTTCCTCGAGCTGCCCCTGCGCGTTCATCCGTTCCAGATACTCGAGCAGGTTCCGCTTGGCTTCGATGACGACGTTCTTTCGGGCGTGCAGCCGAGCGAGATGGAGGTAGGTCTGGGTTCGGCCCGGGTTGACGCGCAGGATCTTTCCGCAGAGCGCGATCGCGTTGTTGAAGAATCCCTGGTCGGCATAGAGCTCGACCGCGCGCTCATAGTGACGCACCGCCGACGCAGTGTCGCCAACTTTGAGATACAGGTCTCCGACCCGGTTATAGAGGGAGAGATCCGGCGTCGCGTCCTTGCCGGACTCGATCTGCTGGATGGCCTTGAGGTAGACCTCGATGGCTTTCCGCCAATCCTCCTTCTGCTCGAACTTCCGCGCGCTGTCCTTGAGCTTTTCCAGACTCATTCGGCATCGGGCGGGAAAGAGGAAAAAGGCGACGGGACTTGCACTTGGAAGTTAGGGAGGGGTCAGGGGCTGGGCAAGCAGACCGCGGCCTCAGCCGAGGCCCGGGTCCAACTCGCCGGCCGCGACGGCCCGGGCCAGCCGCTCCAGATCGGGCGTCGGCGGGCGGTCGTCGTCGAGCGGGAGGATCGGCGGCGTGAGGCTTCGGAGCCGCTGGTAAAGGGTGGCGACCCCACGCCCCGGTCGCAGCGGCTTGAGGAACTCGAGGCCTTGGGCGGCGCACAGAAGCTCCGACCCGACCACCCGCTGGGCGTTGGTCAGGATCCGGCGGGCCTTGAGCGCCGCCCCCATCCCCATGGGGACGAAGTCCTCCTGGTTGGCATCGGTGGGAATCGAGCCGATGCTCGCCGGCATTGCGAGCGAGCGGGACTCCGCGACCAGCGATGCCGCCGTGATCTGGACCATCATGTAGCCCGAGCGAAGGCCCGGATCGCGGGTGAGAAAGGCCGGCAGACCCTGGGAAAGGTCCGGGTTCACCAGGCGCTCGACCCGTCGCTCGGCGATGGCCTGAAGGGTGGTCAGCGCCACTGCCAGGAAGTCGAGCGCCTGCGCCACCGGCTGACCATGGAAGTTGCCGCCCGAGAGGACCTCGCCGTCGTCGAACACCAGCGGGTTGTCGGTTGATGCATTGAGCTCAACGATCGCCGTCTGTTCGGCGAAACGGAGTGCGTCGGCCACGGCGCCGAGCACCTGGGGGGCGCAGCGAAGACTGTAGGCGTCCTGCACCCGGGGATCGTTCTCCCGGTGAGACTCACGGATCTCGCTGCCCTGTAACAGCTCGCGCATCAGCGCCGCGGCCTGGCGCTGGCCCTCGTGGGGGCGGGCCTCATGGATTCTCGGGTCGAGCGGCGTCGGCGTGCCCCGAAGCGCCTCGAGGCTCATCGCGGCCGCGCCGAGAGCCGTGCGCCAGAGCACCCAGCTGTCGTGCACCATCAGGGCCAGCAGCGCCGTCTGGGCCTGCGTGCCGTTGATGAACGCGAGTCCTTCCTTGGGCGCGAACCGGAAGGGCGGGAGACCGGCGGCCGCGAGTTCGGAGCCCGCGTTGGCCCGCTTCGGGCCGGCCGGAGCGGCCGCCACCACCTCGCCCTCTCCCATGAGGGCCAGGGCGACGTGACTCAAGGGCGCGAGATCGCCGCTGGCGCCCACGCTGCCCTGCTCCGGTACCAGCGGAATCAGCCCGGCATTGAGCAACCCTACCAGGGCATCCACCAGCGCCGGCCGCACGCCGCTGGTGGGCCGGAGCAGCACGTTTGCGCGGAGCAGCATCAGCCCGCGGACCACGTCGGGCGGGAGTGGGTCGCCGACACCGGCGGCGTGACTGCGGATGAGGTTGGCCTGCAACTGTTCGAGCTTGTCGGGAGGGATGGCGACGTTGGCGAGCTTTCCGAAGCCGGTGTTGATCCCGTACATCGTGCGGCCGCCGGCGATCGCGGCTTCCACCGCCTGGCGGCTGGCGCGAAGCCGGGCCCGCGCGCCGGAGTCGACGGCGACCGTGGCGCGGGGGTCGCGCGCGACCCGCACGACGTCCGCGATGGACAGAGAGCGCCCGTCGAGCTGGAGGGGGTTCGACATGGGCCCGAATCTCGACAGGCCCTGATCGCCACACAAGTCGGCGACTGGAGCGACCCGCCGAACCGGCGGCTATCAGCCGGCTACGGCTTGCGGCCCTTGCGAAGCTCCGGATTGTTGGGGTCGGTCTGGAACGACCATTCGAGGATCACGAACCGATCACCCACGTGGGTAGGCCGAACCGCGCCGTACGACACGGTCGAGCCAAAGGGCAGCTCGAACACGTACCCCAGGCCCGGCAGCGCGTCAGCGCCGAGCGGCGAGTAATCTAGAGTCGGGGTCCGGGAGACCGTTGGATCCGGAGCGAGGTCAATGCTGGTGAGATCGGCCAGCGGCAGGCTGTCGTAGAGCGCGAGCAGGACGTCGGTGCGGCGGGGCTGAAACAGGAGCGAGTCGGGCGCGGTTCGGAACCGCTCGACCGAGAAGTCCGCATCGGGGCTGTTTCCCGAGATCACCAGCCCGAGCTCGTTGGCCTGCACCTGCCCGTCGCCGTTCAGATCCTGCCAGAAGCGGAACCCGCTCTGGGCAGCCTGTACCTGCCGGGCGAACACCACCACGTTGCGGGCGTCGGGTCGGGGAGTGTCGTTGCGCGGGGCGGAACGGGCGCTCTCCTGCTGATCCACCCCGATCGCGGAGACTGCGAAGCACTGGGCCACGCCATTCGAGAGGGCGCCGACCACGAACTCCGGCGCGACGGTGCTGCCCTCCAGCTTCCAGGTGCTGCCGCACTGCCCGTTCAGGTAGTCGTTGCTCGCAAAGGTGTAGGTGGTGCTGAAGACCCTGTAGTTCTGGAAGCCGTTCGGGTCGGCGGCGAACGCGTTGTCATCCCAAACCAGGGCGATCGCGCCATTGAGCGACGTGCCGACCAGCCCGGTAGGCACGTCGGGTACCCGGCCCGTGCCCGGGCTGGTGGAATCCGAATGGCAGGCTGCTGCGGCAAACACGACGGGGATCAGCCACCACGCGCGCATGAGGACCTCTTGCATTGAAGACGATGACCGCGCTGCGGGCGTGCACGGGGCATGCCAGGCGGGAGCAGACGGGAGCCGACTCCAACCCGCTCCCGCCCGCTCCCGTCCGCTCCCGCCTGCTCCCGTCCGCTCCCGCCTGCTCCCGTCCGCTCCCGTCTGCTCCAGCCCGCTCCCGCCTACTCCCGCCCGCTCCCGCCCGTCTGTCCGCCCGCCGGGACACTCAGCGCTCGAATGTGGCCTGATTATAGTCGAACTTGAGCTGGGGCAGATCAATCAAAAAGATCGAGAAATACACCGCGAAGTTGCCGTTCGCATTCCGGGTAAAGTTGAATTGTGCCCGCCAGTCGTGCAGGTCGCGTTGGAGGGCGACCGACTGGGACTCGAAGCGACTGTCGGTCAGGTTGTACTGCGCGCTCCACTGAACGGTCCAGAACCGGGTGGGTGAGAGGCCGGTAGTGAAGTTCAGATTCTTGCGCGACGGCACCTCGGCTTCCCCGGGGATGGACCGGGTACGTTGCAGGGTGTAGCTCAGATTGACGGCGAACGGCCGGTTGGGAAGCGAAACCTGATTCGCGCTGAAGAAGGTGGTCGGTCGGCCTCCCTCCGCATCGTAGGGGTATTGCTCATATTCCGGGTATTGCGCTCCGACTGACCGCCGGCGGCCCCCGGCGCCGTGCGCCAATCCGAAGATGGATCCGATGGCCCGGAAGGTACTCCCGCTCAGCGTGAAGTTGGTCTGGAGGCTGGTGAGAAACGGGTCGAACTTGGCGCTGTCGGTCCCCACGACTCCCCGCCACAGGTCGTGGGTGATGCTCAGGTTGAAGCCCGGCAGGAGCTCGCTCAGAAAGGTGTTGGTGATCGTCTGGGTGGTCCACCCGGTGCGGCCGGGTTTCTTGGCCTGCTCGAAATCGTACGAGAGCTCGCTGGTGTTCACGCTCAGGAGCCTGACCTTGCGGACGGAGAACGCCGAGGTGTCGCCCGGCGCCGGCTTGGTCTTCCCTTCGAGGGTATTGCTGAGGCCGATGCTGAGGGTCTGCTGCGCATCGCTCTGGAGGTCGAGCGGCTGTCCCGGCGTCGCGATGGCCCGCGCGAACTCCTCCGAGATGGTCGCCGCCGGCGCGTAGTTGAACCGGATAATCGGCGAAAAGCTGTGCCGGATGCGGGCCAGCGGGCCGATCCCGGGAAAGAACGCGAACAGCGTCGGGGTGGACGAGAGGCCGAAGGTGAAGCGCTTGCCTTGCACGACCCAGGCCCCCCCAGTCGCCCGGTTGCGAATCGCGAAGGCCTGGCCGGTCTTGTTGGTGACCCCAACCGATGGAATGATCCGCCAGGTGCGCTGGAAGAGGACCGGCAGGCTGAAGCTCGTTTCCCAGTCGAACGTGCTTGCAAAATCACCGGGGAAGAACTGAGACACCGTCTCCGAGTCGGCGGGCGTGACCAGGCCGGGCGCGAGAAACGAAAGCGCCTGGCGGGCGGTGGTGGTCCGATCCACCAGGTTCACCGAGTTCGCCAGGTTGAAGCTGCCGAACCGGAACGGCGTCGAAAAGCTGAAGGCGGTATTGCGGGTGCTCCCGAGCTCCGGGATCGTATCCACCGTCCCGTCCGGCCGGGCGATCGCCAGGCTCGGGAGCGCAGTGTTGGCGGTCAGATCGTTCGTCAGGCTCAGATTGGGTGACCAGGTGATGCTACGGGACAGGTCCAGCGGGTTGGGCGAGATGGTGAGCGCCGGCAGCTGGGTCGACGAGCTGTTGTCCGAGAGACTCTGGCGCCGGTTGCCGCCCAGATTCACGATCCCCCAGCGGAACCGCTTCTGCAAACTGGCGGCGCTGTTCACCTGCTGGGTGTTCTGCAGCGGGTCGAGCGCGTTCTGCCGTACCACGAAAGAGTTGCTGACGTAATTGAGGCTGAGATTGAGGTTGGTGCTGAGGTTGAATTGCTGCCGGTGTTGCCATTGGAAGCTGGTAGCGCCGCCGCCGCCGCTCTGAAACTGCCGGCTCACTTCGAACGACCCACCGAGAAACCGGTCCAGCACGTTGTATTGCATGCTGGCCCCCAGCTGGACGTAGCGATTGGAAAACCAGTCCAGCCGGAAGGTCGCGTCCATGTAATCGTTGGTCGCCCAGTAGTAACCGATGTTGCTGATCTGGCGATTGTAGGAGCGGGAGGTTCGGACGATGTCGGCGAAACCGAATTGGGGGACGAGGATGCCCGAATGTCGACCGGGGCGGATGTCCTGGTACATGAACGGGAGCCAGATGATCGGCACGTCCCGGACGTAGAGGACGATCGGCCGGGCGACGAAGGCCTTCTTCGAGACCCACTTCACCTGGCGCGCCACGAAATGATAGTGCGGGGTCGGCAAGTCGCAGCTGGTGATGTCGCTGGACGCGGCGTACATCCGCGACGCGCTCGAATCAGCCGCCACGTTGCCCCGTACGAACCAGTTGGCCTGCCCGGTGGAAACGCTGGTCAGCGCGTTCTTGATTACGCCGCGCTTGGTGCAGGTGTTGTAGGAGATGGATGCACCCACCATCACCTGGCTCTTGTCGAACAGGTGCGGCTCGCCTCCCGCTTCCAGCAGGCAGCTGGCTTCTTCATAGCGTACCGTGTCGGCCTCCAGCTTCACCCCCTGCTGCTCGGTCAGCGCCGCCCCCTCGAGCCGCATGCGCCGGTCCTCCGCGTAGTAGAGGGCGGAGTCGGCCTTGTACCGGGTGGCCTTGTAGCCGTGTCGCTTCAGCAGTTCGTCCAGCACCGAGTCGGCCTGAGGGAATTGCCGGGTCGGCGCCGTCGGCAGTCCGAGCAGGCGCGCGGTCGCGGTGTCGAGCGGCTGGCTGGGCCCGAACTGACCGAAGCCCCCGCCCGCCTGGCCCGCCCCGAAACCCGGAGCCCCACCGAACCCGCCCGGCTGGCCCTGCTGGCCGGGGTACACCGGCACCTGAGCGTGGCCGCGAGAGGGGAGTCCGACCAGCGCCAGGAAGAGCAGCGCCGCGGTGGTTCCGGCACCGCGGCGCCGATAGATGATGACGGCGCCCAGGAAGCCCACCTCGTAGAGGAGGACCAGGGGGAACGTCATCATGAGCATCGAGATGAGATCGGTGCCGGGCGAGAGCAGCGCGCCCGCCACGCAGGCGAGGACGATGGCGTACCGGCGAAACCGGTGCAGCACGGCCGGCGTGACCACGCCGAGCCATGCCAGAATGATGATCACGAGCGGCAGCTCGAACGAGATGCCGAGCGAGAGCACGACCTGCAGCACGAAATCGAAGTACGCGTCGTAGGTGATGAATGGCGCGATCGCCTCGCTCTGGAAGCTGAACAACACCGACAGCGCCTTGGGCACGACGAAAAGCCAGGCGACGACGGACCCGCTGAGGAACAGGCCCAGTCCGGCGAACAGGGCCGGCACGATTGCCCGTTTCTCCCGCTCGTAGAGCGCCGGCGCCACGAAAGCCCAGAGCTGCCAGAGCAGCACGGGGGAGGCGAGCACCAGGCCGACCACGAAGCCCAGCTTGAAGACGATCAGGACGGGTTCGGTGGGACTCAGGACTACGAGCTTGCCACCCGTCAGATACTGCGAGATCGGAACCTTGAGGAGGGAGACCAGCGCGAAGTGCTGAACCGCCCAGAGGCCCACGCCGCAGCCGACCACGAGGGCCGCCAGCGAGCGGAGAATGCGCGACCTGAGCTCCTCGAGATGCTCGAGGAACGGCATCTCCCCGCTGCGATTCGCCATGGCCCCTGGGCGAGGCGCCCGGGCCTAGCGGCCGAGCGTCTTGAGACGGTCGCGGGCCAGCGCGGCTTCGTTGGACTGCGGGTACTGCCGAATCACCCGCTGGTACGCGTCCTTGGCCGCGGCCGCGTCCTTCCGGCGTTCCGCCAGGAGCCCCACGTTGTACAGCGCGGCCGACGCGCGGGGCGACTGGGGGTAACGCTCCAGCACCTGCCGGTAATAGCCGGCCGCGGAATCGGGATTCTCCGCGGCGTAGCTCTGCCCGAGGAAGTAGAGCGCGTCGGGCACCCGCTCACTGGTCGGATAGGCCTGGAGCAGCTGGCGGAGCCCGACCCGGGCCGTCGCCGTGCTGCCCCGCCGCAGCTGAGCCACCGACGCCTCGTACATCTGGTCGGCACTCGCACTCGGCCTGGCCGGCCCCCCTCCCGCGGAGGCCGTGCTATCGCCGGGCCCGCCGGCGGCGGATGCCCCGGTGCCGGAAACGCTGATTTCAGCCCCGCGGGCCTCGAGCTGGGTCCGGAGCTCGCTGAGGCGCTGCTGGCTCTGGCCGGTGAGCTCCTGCAGCTGCACCAGCTGCTGCTGGATATTGTAGAGATCCTGCTGGGTGTCTCCCTTGAGGGAGCGGACTGCCAGCCCCAGCGAGTCCATGATCCGCTGCTGCAGTCGAATGATCTCGCCGAGCCGGGCGGCACGGGCCGAATCCTGGCGGGCGGACTCGGCTCGGAGCAGCGCAACTTCGTTCTGCACCCGCCGGACATCGCTCGGCGACGCGCAAGCGGTCAAGCCGGCGAGGCCGGCGAGCACCGCCCAGCGGGTGCGGCTCACTTCGGCGCCGCCAGCTTGTCGGCGCCTGCCGTGACCTCGAACTCGTCGCGGCGGTTCTTGGCCCAGGCGTCCTCGCTATGGCCGGGGTCGAGGGGCCGCTCCTTGCCGTAGGAGACCACTTCGATCCGCCCGTCGTCCACGCCTTTGCCGGTCAGGTAGCGCTTCGCGGCCGCGCCGCGGCGGTTGCCAAGGGCGAGGTTGTACTCGTCGCTGCCCCGCTCGTCGCAGTGCCCGGCCACCCGGAGTCGCACGGCCGAGTTGGCCGCGAGAATGGCGGCCTTGCGGTCGAGGATGCCCTGGTCGCTGGTCCGGATGTCCGCCTTGTCGAAATCGAAGTGGATCAGATCGGCCAGCTCGTCGCGCAGCGCTTTGGCCTTTTCGGCGGCATCGCGCGCTCTCCGCTCCGCGTCGTCATTGGCCGGAGGCGGCGGGGGCGGCGGCGCTTCCTGACGGGCCGGAGTCGGTTCGGGCGCCGGCTGCTCCGGTGCCGGCTTCTTGCCGCAGGCCGCCAGCAGCGCCGCGGCTGCAAGGACGCTCAGGATCGAGGATGCGCGCATCATGACTCCTGGACTCAGGGTTTGGGAGCAACAACCGCGGCCCCGGCCAGCCGGCGGGACCACGCGGGGAGCCGGGCCCAGCCCGGCGAGACGAGCTGGCGGTTTCGGCCGGTCTCGGCATCGATGATCCACAGCTGGCGGGCACCAGTGCGGTCGGAGACGAAGCACAGATGACGTCCGTCAGGCGCCCAGGTCGCGTCTTCGTTACGGCCCTGCGACGTGATCTGACGCAGCTTCTGCCCGGCCACGGTCAGGACGAAGATCTGGGGAGTTCCGGAAACTTCGCGATGGAAGACGACCGAGGTGCCGTCCGGGGACCACTCCGGTGCGTAGGAAGGGCCGGTGACGCCGAAGTCGAACGGCGCGAAGAGCTCCTGGTCGGTCCCGTCGGCCGCCATAACGTAGAGTTGGGGCGGGCCCGCGCGGGTGGAAACGAATGCGATGCGACGCCCATCGGGAGAATACGTGGGTGACAAGTTGTCCGCGAAGCGACCCGCGGTCAAGCGCTGCGAGCCGCGCTCGCCCAGCGACGCGACAAAGATGTCGGTGCCCTTCTCGTCCGAGCGCGCGTAGGCCAGATGCGCGCCGTCCGGGGCGAACATGGGCGTGATGTTGAGGCCGGTCTCGGTGCCCGCCAGCTGGGTGACTTCGCCCGACCCCAGAGTGTAGAGGAAGACGCCGCCCTTGCCCTGTACCAGCTTGGTGAACGCCATCCGGCGGCCGTCGGGCGACCAGGCGGGCGATAGCGAGGTCAGGCCGTCGGGGGTGAGCGCTCGGGGGGTCATGCCGTCGCTGTCCACCATCCAGATCCGGCCGTTCTGCACGAAGAGGAGCCGGGTGGCCGCGATGCCCGGCATGCCGGTGGCCCAGCGCGCGACCTCGTCGGAGAGCACGTGGACCGCGAGCCGGAAGTTCGCATCGGTGGCCGGCGGCAGGGTCACGCTCTGCTGATTGGCCATGACCGAGCGGCCGACGTCGTGCAGCCGGGCCGTGACCTTGCCGCCGTCATCGATGAGCTCGAGCGCGAACTCGGCCCCCAGCGCCTTGTAGAGGCCATAGTTGAGCGGACCGGCCGGCGCCGCGCTCCCGGTCCCGTGACCGGGGTCTCCCACCGCGATCATGGAAAAGCGATCGCTGTAATCCAGGTCGCGGCGGACGATGGCTCGCACCGAGTCGATCCCGGAGCCGGGCACCACGATCAGACCGGGCCGCTCTCCCAGGTTGTAACTGATCCCAACCCGTACGCCGCCCTCGACGCGGGTCGTGTCCTGGGCCGCTGCCGGGCGAGCGAGCGCCAGGGCGGCCAACGCGCCAATGCTGGTAAAGACGAGTCGTCTCATCGGGGCCTGGGTGTAAAGTAGAACGAAACCGGCAGCACGTCCGAGGGGTAGCCGTCGGGCAACGGCCCGAAGGCCCGTGCGTTCCCGGCCGCCTCCACTGCGCCCTGCGCATCCAGGTCGAACGAGAAATTGCCGGAGGACCGGATGAACTTGATCTCGCGCACGGTGCCGTCTCGAAGAATGAGGAAGCTCACCTCCGCCTGCAGGCTGGCGGCGCCACTGGGCCGATCCCACCGCCGATACACTTGCGACACGATGTTCCGGAGATACTCCGGATAGGGAAAGTCCAGGCCCGCGGTCTTGACCGTTGCCACGTCGGTGCCGGTGCTGGGAGTCTCGCCCGGCATCGGCGGCTCGGGGGCGCGGGTCTTGGCCGGGGCTTCCTTCTTTTCCGGCTCCGGCGGCGGCTTGGGCTCGGGCTTGGCCGGAACCGGCGCAAGCTTGGCCGGTCGCGGCTTTATCGGCGCCGGCTTCTCCTCCGGCGGCGTCGGAATCGCCTCGGGCGCGGCCTTCTTGATCTGCGGCTGGGGCTGAGGCGCCGCCACCAGCTCCACCGCGTAGCTCGGCGGACCGACCCTGGACTTCTGCTGCGGCGCGAAGAAGATGAGACCCACCGCCGCCGCGTGCAGCACCGTGGTCCCGATCAACCCCGCGGGGACGCTCGGACCTTCTCGCGGCACGGACGGCCGCACCTGCATACCTACCGCTCCTCGTCCGCCGCTACGAGCCCGACATTCGAAATGCCCGCCGTGCGGATCACTGCCAGCACCCGCACGACCTCGCCGTAGGGCACCCGAGCGTCCGCCTGGAGATACACCCCCGAAGGCTTACGCTGAGAGACCAGGGCGCGGAAGGTCGCGCGAAAGTCGCGGTACGAGACGGGCGTGTTGTCGAGGTAGATCTTCCCGTCCCGGTTGACCGAGACGACCATCCCCTCTTTGGGTTGGAGCGGGCGAGCCTCCGCCCGCGGGAGCTCCACGTCCACGCCGCCTTGCATGATCGGGGCCGTGATCATGAACACGATCATCAGCACCAGCACCACGTCGATCAGCGACGTCACATTGATGTCGGCGTTGAGTCCGAATTCGCCTCGCTGGCTCCCCAGCCCGCCGCCAAGACCGACCATCAGACCAGCCCCTCCCGGGCCATCGTGCCGATGAGCTCACTCGCGAAGCCTTCGAGCTCCCCCGCGAAGAGCCGGATCCGGTTCACGAACAGGTTGTAGGCGATGACCGCGGGGATCGCCGCGGCGAGGCCGCCGAAGGTCGCCACCAGCGCCTCGGCGACGCCGGGTGCCACGGCCGCCAGATTCCCCGAGCCCTTCGCCGAGATGCCCACGAAGGCGTTCATGATGCCCACCACCGTGCCCAGCAGCCCGAGCAGCGGGCTCACCGAACCGATCGTGGCGAGCCAGGGGACGTAGTGGCCCAGCAGGTCGCGCTCCGCGGCGACCTCCTTCCACAACACCATCTTGAGCGCCTCGAGCTGGGTCGGGGTGAGGGTGGTGGCCGCCGTGGGACGATCGTCGCGCATGCTCCCCGGCTTGAGCTCCGAGTAGAAGGTGATCGCTTCCCGGAACAGGCGGTTGTAGGGCGAGGGCGGCTGCTTCATCACGGAGTGGTAGGCCTCCTGGAGCCGGGTGGCCCGCTCCATTTCGGAGAAGAAGCGATCCGCCTGCTGGTTCAGGCGACGGAACTGCCACCACTTCGCTACGATAATGAACCAGGAGACCAGTGAGAACACCGCGGTGATCGCCACCACCACTTTCGTCTCGGGGCTGGCGATGAGCACCAGTTCGAGCGAGGAACGCGGAATCGGGGACGCGCCCTGCAGCATCAGCTCGCCTCCTCTCGGTACCAGGTCGCCAGCTCGCGCAGTCCATCCTCGAAGGAATGCTCCGACCGCCAGCCGAGTCGCTGCTCCGCCTTGCGCACATCCAGCACGCTCCGGAACAGCTCGCCCGGCCGGGGGGAGGCGAACTCGACCGGCACGCGGCGGCCAAGCACACTCATCACGGCCTCGGCGAGCTCGAGCACGCTGCGCTCCCGCGCGGTCGCGATGTTGAAGGCGGTATCGTCGATTCCGTCTCCCCGCGCCACGGGGGCGCTCCCCGCCAGCACGTTGGCGCGGGCCACGTCCCGCACGAACACGTAATCCCGGGTCTGGGTCCCGTCGCCGAACACCGTCACCGGTCGCCCCGCGACCACTCGGGAGACGAAGATCGATACCACGCCGGCCTCGGACTTGGGATCCTGGCGCGGGCCGAAGACGTTGGCGTAGCGCAGGGCGACGCCCTCGAAGCCGTTGAGCAGGCCCAGGGCGCGGAGGTAGTGCTCGCCGGCGAGCTTGCTGACACCGTAGGGCGAGACCGGACGCTTCCCGTCGGTCTCCGGCGTGGGGAACACGCTCGTCTCGCCATAGACGACTCCGCCGCTCGACGCGAAGACCACCCGCTTCACGCCCCCCTCGGTCGCACCCTCGAGCAGGTTGACGAACCCGACCAGATTGATCTCGGCGTCGAACGCCGGGCGATCGACCGAGACCCGCACATCGATCTGCGCGGCGTGATGGTTGAGTACATCGAAGCCGCCCTCGGCAACCGTCCGTCGGGCCTCGGGGGAGCGAATGTCGGCGCGCACGAACCGGGCGCACCGGGGGATGTTCTTCTCTTGGCCGCGAGAGAGATCGTCGAGCACCGTCACGTCCCAGCCCGCCGCCAGGTAGGCCTCCGCGATGTGCGATCCGATAAACCCGGCGCCGCCCGTCACCAGGACGCGCCCGCTCATGCCTGCATGTGCTCCCCCATGGCCATGCGACCGGTCGCTCGCGTGAGCAACCTGACTCCGGAATGCCCGCAATATAGAAAGCGTTGGCGCGGAAGGAACCGCCCACCGCGACTGAAAACACCCGCGGCACCGAGCCCGGTGGGCTCGGCGCCGCGAGTTGATCTCCGAAGCGTACTACGAAGGCAGCTTGGCGACCTGGAAGGCGTGGGTGCCGCGCGGCACGTCCGGCGAGGCCACGCCGAGCACGCGCACGGTCGCGGTGCGCTCGCGAACGTGCACCACCAGCACGGTAGCCATCACCTCGGGGAGGGTGACCATGCCGTTGCGTTGACGGCCTGCGGCGCGCCGGATCTCGAACACGTCGCCGGGCGCGACCCCGTCGCGCTTGCCCTTGTCGAGGAAGAGAAGGACCCCGCTGCCCTTGAGCTCACGCCGGCCGGGCCAGCCGATCACGCTGCTCTGAACGCCATCGGACACGGGCGCGGGGCGAACCGCGCCGGGATCGGTGAACTTTTCCGCCGGGAGAACCGATTGATCGGGCAGAATCTCGCCGTATACCGCGACGACCTCCGCGATCGGGATACCATCCGACTCGCTCACCACGCGGGCGAGGCCGCGGGGCTCGACAATGCGCCCGTATCCCTCCAATTGGCGGCTCGCATCGGCCAGCAGCAGTGTGTCGCCCACCTGGTAGGTCGCGCCGGCGGGCGGGATGATCGCAACTTTCGTGTACAGGGTCGCGGCCCCGCGCGGCTCCCAGGTCGGGATCTGCGGCGGCGTGACCGGCCCCACAAGGCGGCCGAAGGGCAGCTGCTCGCCTTCGGTGAGAAAACCCGCGGCGAGGAAGTCGGTGGGATGGAGCGGGCTCCGTGGGGGCAACTCGCCCGCCGTGAGCGCAAGGCGTACCTGGCCGCGCGCGGCGGGGAAGAGTGCCGTGCTATCGGGTTGCTGCCCCTGGCTCGGTGCCGGGGCGGCGGCCGTCATGGTGTCTGACGGCACCTCGGCGATGCCGGGGCGGGCCTCTTCGGGTGTGGGCGCGGCGGCGACCGGCGGGGTGGTGTCGGTCTGCGGGACGGCGGTGGCCTTCTCGGACGGCGCCAGACGCAGCACCTCGCCCGGATAGATCCAGTGAGGATCTTCTACGACGAGCGTATTCAGACGATAGATCTCAGGCCAGAGAAACGGATCTTTGAGATACTGCTTCGAGAGGTCCCACAGGGTGTCGCCGGCCTTCACCGTGTGCGTGTCGGGCACCTGCGCGCGGCTCACGCCCGGGGCCAGGGCAAGGGCGACACCGGCGGCCAAGCCCAACGGCCAGCGGCAAAGAAGTCGAGGCGGCTCAGTCGATAGCGTGCGGGACATCGGTGGTCTCCCGGCGACGTGACAGCGCGAAATGGCGTTGGTTGACAGCGAAGCGGCCAGAGGCCGCGAGGGCTCTCGGGGCGCAAGATCAGCGCCACCTCGACCCACCCTGCAGCGATAGCCCTATCCTATTGCGCAGTAGCCGCTTACAGCTCGGGCGGTGGACCACTTTGAGTCCCCCGCCCTAGCGTTCAGCGCCAACTCTCGCATAATCGCTCCCGGATCAGGGAGCGCTCAGAAGGGCAGGTCGTCGTCCTCGCTGTCGAGCGCCTCCGGGAAGTCCTCGACCGACTCGGTCTTCCCCTTGGATGCTGCGGCCGCAGGCGCAGCCGCTCCCACCTTGGCCGGGGGTGTGAAGCTCTCACCCGCGTCGCCGCGGCCCGACAGCATGATCAGCTCGCGCGCGATGATCTCCGTGGTGTAGCGGGTCTGGCCCTCGCGGTCCTGCCACGAGCGATACTCGATGCCCCCCTCGACATAGATCTTGTCGCCCTTTTTGCAGTAGCGCTCGGCCACGTCGGCGAGGCTGGAGCCCCGGTTGTTCCACAGAATCACCCGGTGCCACTCGGTTTTCTCCTGCTGCTCGCCCGCCTGATTCTTCCAGCGCCGACTGGTAGCGAGCGACAGCGTCGCCACCCGGGAGCCGTTGGCGGTGCTCCGCACCTCGGGATCGGCCCCGAGATTCCCGATCAGAATGACCTTGTTCAAACTCCGGCTCACAGATACCTCCGCGGTTCCAGGGGTCCAGGCCTTGGGGGGACCCGGTTACAGTATAGGTGCCGCAAGTCCTTCAGTCAAGCATATTTACGCGACCGGTGGCGTTTTCCGGCTGGTCCACGGCGAGCCGCAGCACGAGCGCATCTTCCACCGGGTTGCGGTAGTAGGAGCGCCGCCGGCCCACCGGCAGGAACCGGGCGGCGCGATAGAGTGCCTGCGCCGGCTCGTTCGAGACCCGCACCTCGAGATACACCTCCTGCACGTGTCTTCGGCGCAGCGCCGTCAGTCCGGCGTCGAGCAGCGCGCGCGCGATCCCATGGCGGCGATACGGGGGATCCACCGCGAGATTCAGGATCTCGCCGGTTCCCGCCGCCTCCCGCGCGATCAGGTACCCGATGATACCGTCGGCGCCCTGGGCCACCAGTCCAAAGCTCCAACTCGCCCGCAGCGACTCGCGGAAGCTGCCCTCGCTCCACGGGTCGGCAAACGAGCGCCGTTCGATCGCCACGAGCGCCGGCGCGTCAGCCGGCACTCCGGATCGAATCGGGAAGGGGGCGTCCGTGAGCGCGTTCCCACCGCGCCTGGGCTTCCGCAGGGCGGCCATATTCCGGCTCCCAGAGATCGAGATTCGCGATCGTGCTGGCGCCGCCGCGGCGGTGCAGCAGCTCGAGCAGATCGCGCGCACGGGGCAAGCCGGCATCGCCGCTGACCGGCTCCTGCCCCGACCAGTCGCGGAGCCGGGCAAGCGCGTCTGCCGGACCGTCGCCAACCACCAGATCCGGGCGGGGCGCGCTCGCTACCAGCTGTTCGGGTCGCCAGACCGACGGCGCAACCAGCGCTTCGACATACGAGGCACTGAACCGATAGGCGGCGGCGTAAACCTCTCCCCGCAGCGCGTCGCTTATCGCGAGGACGATCGCGTCGGGCTCCGCGTGTTGCGTCGCTCGCACCAGCAGCGAGGGCGCGACCCGCACCTCCAAGCCCCGGGCCCGAGCGAGCGCCTTAGCCACGGTCGCGCCCACCCGCAGTCCGGTAAAGCTGCCCGGACCGTCGCTCAGGGCCACCCCGTCCACCGCATCGAGCCCGACCCCGGCGCGGGCGAGCAGCCGGTCGACCATGGGAAGGAGGGCGGCCGCGTGGCGGCGGGCGCCCGGCAGCGACTCCTCCAGCGCATCGCCGGGCGAGGTACCGAGCGCGACCGACGCGCGGTCGGTGGCAGTATCGAGCGCGAGCCACCTCACAGCGCCTCCAGCCCTCGACGATCGGCGTCAGCCAGGTGGTGCAACCGGAACCGTCGAGCGGGTGCCGGCAACCAGGGCCCGGCCCGCTCGGGCCACTCGATCAGCACCGCATCGCCGTCCCGGAGCAGGCCTTCCCAATCGAGGTCTGCTGCTTCTTCCGGCGCCCGCAAGCGGTAGCAATCGATGTGAAACACGGGTCCTCGGCGGCCCGGGTACCGATGCACCAGGGCGTAGGTGGGGCTGGTCGCCGGCGCCGTCACGCCGAGTCCGCGCGCAATCGCCTGTACCAGGGTCGTCTTCCCCGCCCCCAGATCACCCTCCAACGCCAGCACCGATCCGGGCGGCAGGCTGCGGCCGAGTGTCTCACCCTCTGCGACCAGCTCAGCGAGCGTGAGCGGCCGGATCACGCTCGGCGGCGAGCCCCCGCGGCCCGGTACGGCCGCGGCGGCGCGGCACCGCCCCGCTGCACGTCGGGCGTATCGGCGGCCTTGAGCTCGATGAGCTGGTCCCGCAACAGCGCGGCGACCTCGAACTCGAGGTTCGCGGCCGCTTCCTTCATCCGCCGCTCGATCGCGGCAATTGCCTGGCCGCGGCGGGATGGATCGCGGAGGTCGGCCTCGCGCTTGAGCTCCGCCTTGGTGGGCGGCTTCTCGGAGCGCGCGTCCGCCACGTAGGTCGCGAGCCTCACTTCCTCCATGGACTTCACGATCGATCGCGGCGTGATCCCGTTCACCTCGTTGTACTCGCGCTGGATGCGGCGCCGGCGGTCCATCTCGTCCAGCGCCCGCTGCATCGAGCCGGTGATGCGGTCGGCGTAGAGGATGGCCCGTCCGTTCAGGTTGCGGGCCGCCCGGCCGATGGTCTGGACCAGCGAGCGGTCGGAGCGGAGGAATCCCTCCTGATCCGCGTCGAGGATCGCGACCAGGGACACCTCCGGCAAATCCAGGCCTTCCCGCAGGAGGTTGATCCCGACGAGCACGTCGAAGTCGCCCAGGCGCAGGCCCCGGAGAATCTCCATCCGCTCGATGGCGTCGATGTCGGAGTGCAGGTAGCGCACCCGGACCCCGGCTTGCTGGAGATAGTCGGTGAGGTCTTCCGACATCCGCTTGGTCAACGTGGTCACCAGCACCCGCTCGCCCAACCGCACCCGCTCGCGGATCTCGCCCAGCATATCGTCCACCTGACCCCGCACCGGCCGCACGTCCACCTCGGGGTCCACCAGCCCGGTCGGGCGGATGATCTGCTCGACAATGACTCCCTCGGAGAGTCGCAGCTCGAGGTCGCCCGGCGTGGCGGAGACGTTGATCAGCTGGGGCACGAGGTTCATGAACTCTTCGAACTGGAGCGGCCGATTGTCGAGGGCCGACGGCAGGCGAAAGCCATACTCGACCAGGGTAAGCTTCCGGGCCCGGTCGCCGTTGTACATCCCGCCCAGCTGCGGCAGGGTCACGTGCGATTCGTCCGCCACTACCAGAAACTCGGACGGGAAGTAGTCCAGCAGGCAGGCCGGGCGCTCTCCCTCGCGCCGTCCGGAGATCGGCCGGGAGTAGTTCTCGATGCCGGCGCAGGTCCCGATCTCGAGCAGCATCTCGATATCGAAATTGGTCCGGGACTCAAGCCGTTGCGCCTCGAGCAGTTTCCCCTGGGTTCGGAACAGATGCAGCCGCTCGGCCAGCTCGGCGCGAATTACCTTCACCGCCCGTTCGATCGTGGGTCGCTGGGTGACGAAGTGCTTGGCCGGATAGATGGCCATCTGGTCGAGCTGGGCGATGGTCTGACCGGTGAGCGGGTTGATCTTGCTGATCCGCTCGACTTCATCGCCCCACAGCTCGATCCGCACCGCCTGTTCGGCGTAGGCGGGGAAGATCTCGATGGAGTCGCCTCTGACCCGGAACGTGCCCGGCTCGAAGGACGCGTCGTTCCGCCCGTACTGGATGCGCACCAGCTCCGAGAGGATCGAGTCCCGGCCGCGCCGCTCGCCCCGCCGCACGCTCACCATGAGCTGGCGGTACTCCACCGGATCGCCCAGGCCGTAGATGGCGCTCACCGTGGCCACGATGACGACGTCCTCGCGCTCCATCAGGCTCGAGGTGGCGCGGAGCCGGAGCATCTCGATGTCCTGATTGATCGAGGCGTCCTTCTCGATGTACAGATCGGTGGCCGGGACGTAGGCCTCGGGCTGGTAGTAGTCGTAGTACGAGACGAAGTACTCGACCGCGTTGCCCGGAAGGAACTGCCGTAGCTCGCCGTAGAGCTGGGCGGCGAGGGTCTTGTTGTGCGAGAGGACCAGGGTGGGTTTCTGGTAGTTGGCGATGACGTGCGCGAGCGTCATCGTCTTGCCGGAGCCGGTGACGCCGAGCAGGGTCTGGTACTTGGCGCCCCGGCTCAGGCCGGCAGCCAGCTCACAGATCGCCTTGGGCTGGTCGCCGGCCGGCTCGAAGGGAGCAACGACGGAAAAGCGGGAAGCCATCCCGGAATATAAGCGGCCCGCCGAGCCTCTTTAGGTGAGAGGTGAGAGGTGAGAGGTAAGAGGGACAGCCCTCTCACCTCTTACCTCTCACCTCTCACCTCTCACCTCTTACCTCTCACCGGCCATGGCCAGCAGCCGTTTCCACTGCTCCGGCTTGACCGGCACCACCGACAGCCGGCCCATACGCACGAGGGCCAGGTCGGCGAACGCGGGGTCGGCCTTGACGGCGGCCAGCGTCACCGGCGCGGGCAGCGGGTGGTCGGCTTCGAGATCGACCACCACCAGCCTGGGGTCTTTCGCCTTAGGATCGGGATAGGCCGCGCGGGCCACGTGCGCCAGGCCAACCGCGGCTTTTTGGTCTCCGGTGTGATAGATCAGCACGGCGTCGCCCACCGCCATCTCGCGAAGATGCTTGAGCGCGAGCGGGTTCGTGACGCCGTCCCACACCGTCCGGCGATCCTGCAGCAGGCGCTCGAACGAGTAGGCGGTGGGCTCGGTCTTGAGAATCCAGTGGGCCGGCACGGCCGCCCACTACTTCTGGACGGCGAAGGTCTTCGCGTCCACCGAATCACTGCCGTTGTACACGGTCACCAGATACGATCCGACCGGCCAGCCGTCCTTGGGCGGTGGCGCGTGCAGCTCGCTGTGCCCGGCGCCCTTTGGCCGAATCGTGGTCGAGGCGGAATCCTGCACCTTCCCGGTAGGAAAGGTCCACCGGGCAGCCAGGGTGGCGCTGTCGGGCGTGCCGTCCGTGGCGATCGAGATGAACACCGTGTCGGTGGGTGCGAACCGCAACGTCGGCTCGCTGATCCGATTCTCGGATCCGAGGCCGCGGCCGATCATGACGTTGGAGACCCGCAGGGTGCCCGGCGGCGGCGGCTTGGCGGTATCGGTCTTGAACCCACTATCCCGGCCCGCACTATCGATCCTGGCGGCGCCGGTCTCGACGCCGTTGGCGCCGGATCGCCCGGTCGGCTGGCACGCGGCGATCCCGCACGCGGCAGCGGTCAGAGTCACCAGCAGGCGCGCGACGCGCGGGGGGACGACGGCAGCATACGGCAGCAACTGGTGCGACCTGGGCATGGCTCCTCCACTCATGCTCGGCGTGGCAAATGCGCCCCGTGGTCCATTGGGCGGTTGGATGAAAACGATGGCCCGCAGCCGGGGGTCTTTGATGTGATGCCGCTCACCCACCGTCAGCCAGCATTGGGAACTGCGGAGCGTTTCAATTGACGGTGGGCGCTTCCCGCCGCTCGACGTTGGTGACGCCTTTGACCCGGCGGATGCCTTTGAGGACCTTGGCGAGGTGGGGAAGATTATCGACTTCGACAAAGATGGTGCCGAACACGGACCCGTCTTTGGTGTGCAGATCCGCGCCCTTGATGTTGGTCCCCGTCTGGCTGATCGCTTCCATGATGTCGGCGTAGAGACCGCGGCGATCATCGGCGTTCACGGCCAGCCGCACCCGAAACGCCTCGCCCTGCACTTCCTTCCAATCGATCTCGACCCGCCGCTCGTCGGCGGCGAGCGTGAGCAGATTGGGACAGTCGGCCCGGTGGATGGAGATACCCCGCCCCTGGGTCACGTAACCGATGACCTGGTCGCCGGGAACCGGCTGACAGCACTGAGCGTAGCGCACCATCAACCCATCGACGCCCTGGATCTTGATGCCGCGGCCGAGACGGAGGCGATCGATCACCCGCCCGAACACCGTCGGCTTGGGCTCCTGCAACTGATCCGGCGGAACGTCCGGGTAGAGCGCCCGGATCACTTGCCCGATCGGGACATCACCCCGGCCGACCGCCACCTCGAGACCGGCTCCATCGGCCAACGACAGCGCCTTCGCCGCCCGCTCGAGCAACTCGTCGTCGGGGGTCTCCAGCCGGCGGCGGCGCAGCTCGCGGGCGAGAATCTCCCGACCCAGCGTAAGGCTGACCTTCTCCTCTTCGTGCTTGATCCACTGCTTGATCTTGTGGCGGGCGCGGGCCGTGCGGACGTGATTGAGCCAGTCGCGGCTGGGCTTCGCGTTGGGGCCGGCCAGGATCTCGACCGTCTCGCCGTTCTTGAGCTCGCGATGGAGCGGCGCGATCCGCCCGTTGATCCGGGCGCCCTGGGTCCGGAGCCCGACGTCGGTGTGCACGTGAAAGGCGAAGTCGATCGGAGTCGAGCCCTTGGGAAGCCGCTTCACGTCTCCCTTGGGTGTGAAGACGAAGATCTCGTCCTGATAGAGATCGATCTTCAGGAACTCGAGGAATTCCTCCGGACTGTGGGTGTCCTGCTGGAGCTCGAGCAGTTGGCGGAACCAGCCCAGGTGCTGGTCCAGCTCGTCGCGGGTGCCGTCCTTCTTGTAGACCCAGTGGGCCGCGATGCCGTACTCCGCCGTGCGGTGCATCTCCTGGGTCCGGATCTGCACCTCGAAGAGCTGTCCCCCGGGCCCGAAGATCGTGGTGTGGAGCGACTGGTAGGCGTTGGACTTGGGGCTCGCGATGTAGTCCTTGATTCGCTCCTGGATCGGGGTCCAGTTGTGATGGATGATGCCCAGCACGTGATAGCACTCGGGCACGCTGCGGACGGTCACCCGCACGGCCATCAGGTCGTAGATCTCGTCGAAGTTCTTGCCCCGCTTCTTCATCTTCTGGTAGATCGACCACAGATGCTTGGGGCGGCCGGTGACCTCGAACCAGTCGATGCCGGCCCGCTTGAGCTCGTACTCGAGCGGGGTCCTGAGCTTGAGGATCATCTGCTCGCGCACCGCGCGCTTGGCCGCGATCTGGCCGACCAGGTCGCGGTACTCTTCCGACTCGAGGAACTTGAACGCGAGATCCTCCAGCTCGGCCTTCACCCCGGCCATGCCGAAGCGGTGGGCCAGGGGCGCGTAGATCTCGCGGGTCTCCAGCGCGATCCGGTGCCGCCGCTCCTTGGGGAGGTGCTCGAGCGTCCGCATGTTGTGCAGGCGGTCGGCCAGCTTGATGATGATGACCCGGGCATCGCGGGCGATCGACAGCAGCAGCTTCCGGTAGTTCTCGACCTGCTCTTCGGCGGTCGAGCGGAAGCTCAGGTGGGAGATCTTGGTGAGCCCGTCTACGATGCCGGTGATCTCGGGCCCGAACTCGCGCGCCATGTCCTCGGTGCGGACGTCCGAGTCCTCCACCACGTCATGCAGCAGGGCAGCGGCGATCGAGGTCGTGTCCAGCAGCTGCTCGGCCAGAATCAGCGCCACCGCGATGGAGTGCGAGATGAAGTCCTCGCCCGACATGCGCTTCTGGCCCCGATGGGCGGACGAGCTGTACTTGAGCGCCCGGTCGATCAGCTCGAGGTCGAGCCGGTCGGCGTGGCGCTGGAGCACCGCCCGGAACTCGGGCGGGGCGTCGGCCAATAGCAGAGGACTGACCGTCATGAACGGCCCCGGGGCATCGTGCACATCACAAACAGAATGCGCCCGTTGGGCCGAATAATCAACCACAGGCAGGCTTGGGCGGTGCTCCGACAATTTCGAGATGGGCCGGCCCAACCCTCTATCCCGCACCGACCTGGCCAATCGACTTGGTCCGACGCGCGAGCTACAGCAGCCCCTCCGCCGCAAAGCTCACGAACCGATCGCCGGCCACGATCACATGGTCGTAGAGCGGCAGATCGAGCAGCTGGCCGGCCGCCACCAGCTGGCGGGTGACCGCCCGATCCTCCGCCGACGGGGTCGGGTCGCCGCTGGGGTGATTGTGCACGACGATGATGCCCGCGGCCGCTTCTGCGATCGCCGGACGGAAGACTTCCCGGGGATGCACCAGCGAGCTGTTCAGCAGACCCCGCGTGACCAGCACGTCGCGCAGCACCTGACTCTGGCTGTCCAGCGCGAGCAGGTGAAACTCCTCGAACGCGAGATCCCGAAGGCGTGCCCCGAACAACCGGGCCACGTCGTCGGGCTCGCGGATGCGGGCCGGAGGCGGGCGCTCCTCCCGGGCGAGCCGGGCGCCAAGCTCGAACGCGGCGAGCAGGCGGGCAACCTTGGTAGGACCGAGGCCGCGAACGCGGAGCAGCTCAGCCGGCGGCTTGGCCACGAGTCGCCGGAGCGAGCCCTTGCCCGCGTCGAGCAGGTGGCCGGCGAGCTGGAGCACGTTCTCGCCACTGCCCCCGGTGCCGACGACGATCGCCACGAGCTCGCTCGTGGTGAGGGCCGCGACGCCGAGCGACCAGAGTCGTTCGCGGGGGCGATCTGTTTCCGGGATGCAGCTGACTGAGGCGGCCACCGGCCGAACTTAGCTTGGGCAGGCAAGTGAGCCGGTCCCTTTTCGCCGCGCCTGCCGCCCATTTCCCGCGAGGATCGCGGATGGCAGTTACCATCCGCCAAGCTGGATCTCACGGGAGGTGCAATGGGTCGGATCCGGATCTCCTTCCGGAGCCACCGCCACCGCAACCAGGTACCGGCCTCGTTCGAGGCGACTGAGATCGAGCGCGACCACCCGTCCGACGCCCGCCGGCCGGTCACCCACGGTTTCCCGCCACTGCACGGCGATCGCGGCTTTTCCCGCGGGCACACAGTCGGAGTGCCCCAGCGGATCCGGAGGTCCCTTGCCGCCGACGCGAGCCACCCGGGCTTCGATGGCGATAGTCGAGCCCGGGGCCTGCTGTTGGTACCACTCCCAGTAAACGCCCACCGGTCGGCCTAGCGGCAACACCGGGCTTGGCAGCGCCGCCTCGGTCAGCGGTCCCAGCACGCCGGAAGTCGCGGCTTCGGCCCGCACCAGCAGGATGTCGGAGAGCGGCGTCGCGATCCAGGCGGTCGGGTCGGCCATCGCGCTGCGGAGACGGGCGGCCCATCGCGACGCTTCTCGAATCGCCTCCAGGCTCACCATCGCGGGCGGATCGGCCGACGCGACGGCGACGGCTCCGTTCGCGGCGGTGATGCTGCCGCCCACCACCACCGGACTCGCGGCGTCGCTGCCGACGGCCAGGGCGACCCGCGGCTTATCCCCGGCCAGGACGGGATCGCCGCTCACATCGAAGGCGGCCACCACAGCTACCGAGTCGCCCCGGCGGAAGCGGGCGATCTGCGCCTCGCGAATGGTGGAAAACTCTCTGGCCCAGGTGGGTGAGTAGCGGGCCCAGGGCCGCTCGCGATCGAGATCCCAGACGGGAGGTACCTTCGCCGAGGCAAAGAACCACCAGCTCGGGCTCCGCTCGTGGCCCAGGGCGGCGGGGCGGTCGTCAGTGGGAGGCGACGATGGTCGGGTCCAGGACACCGGCCAGCCGTAACGGACGATCAGCTCTCCCTGGTCGCGGCCCCAGCCGGTGGCGTGAGCCGTCGCCGCATGCTCCAGCATGCGGGCCATGACGCGCCGGGCATAGTGCTCCGCCCGAAGATCGTTGCCCGGCCGGAGGTAGAGCGGTCGCGCCAGCCACCAGATGCGGGAGTTCCTCGCCTCGCGGGCATCGCAGGGGAGTTTGGCATACGATCCCGCGTCATCCCCCAGTACCTCGGAGAGGTCGGTCCAGCGACAGCGCTCGTCGGCCGGCATGACGCCGAGCGCCTGGGCAAAGAGCGAATCGGCGGGGGCGTCGTCTTCCTGGGCATGCAGCGCGAACGCCTCCAGCGCGAGACACCACCACCGTTCGGCCAGGCATTCGCGGGCCGCCGCGACCGCGGCGCCCGGTCGCCCGTGCTCGACGAGGTAGCGCACGCGCTGGCCGGCGATCCACGGATCGGCGGGGAGCAGCCGGGCCGCGCCAGCCAGTGCTTCCAGCAGATCGCTCCGCGCCTGATCGATGCGGGGCGACTCGGGCGCCGGCTCCTCGGCGCCCGGCGAGTACCAGTAGCAGAACCGCCCGACCCGGATGTCGCAGGGGCCCCGGCTGTCATCGCGGTCCGGGGGCAGGCTCGCCCGCCGCACCTGCTCGAAGTCTTGTTGCGCCTCCCTTGCCTGCCGCAGCACGGCCACGGAGTCAAACGAGACCGCCCGCGCCGCAGTCTCGAACTGGGCGCGGGCGGGAGGCCCGTGAAGAGCGACTACCAGGAAGCCGAGCGCGCCGGGCGCTACTGCCCTGCCCCGTGACATTTCTTGTACTTCTTGCCCGAGCCGCACGGGCACGGATCGTTCCGTCCCACGGTCGGAACCGCCGTGGCGGTTTGCCCTACCGGACCGAGGCTGCTGGTCACCGCCGCGGACCCTCGGCGGGCCGAACCCGCCGGGACCGGCGGTGGAGCGGGAACGCGCGGCGGCGGCCCCATGAACAGGTCGTCGGAGCCGACCGGCTCCGGCGCGGGCGGAGGAGGCTCCGGCATTGGGGGCCGCGGCTGCTCGGCGCTCACCTGCACCTTGAAGAAGCGCTCGGTGAAGGTGGACTGGATGTCGTGCATCAAGTCCACGAACATGTCGTACGCTTCCTTCTTGTACTCGACCAGCGGGTCCTTCTGGCCCCAGCCGCGATAGTGAATCGCGTTCCGCAGCTGGTCGAGATCGTACAGGTGATCCTTCCACTTCTCATCCAACACCGACAGCGTCACCTGCGAGAGCACCTGGGTGTCCACGTCGGGAATCCCGATGGCCCGCCCGAACTCCTGCAGATATTCGATCTTGCGGGTGAAAGTCGCGTCTCCCTCGGTCCGGGCCGCCGCGAGTACCGCGTCGAGGTCCGGCGTCGCCTTGGGATCGAGCAGCGCCTCGGCATTCACCAGATATTGCATCGTGAGCAGCTCACGCAGGCCGCCGCGGTCGTAGTCGTCCGGCCGGTCGGCCGCGCCCAGGAACTGGCGGGTGGCCCGCTCGAGGGCGCCCTCCACCATCCGCCGGGCTTCGGCTTTGAGCTCCTCGCCCCGCTCCAGCGCGAACAGCCGCAGCGAGTAGACCACCTCGCGCTGCTGGTTCATCACGTCGTCGTACTCGAGGAGGCGCTTCCGGGCCTGGAAGTTCTGCAGCTCGACCCGTTGCTGCGCCTTGCCGATGGCGCTGGTGACGAGCCCGCCGGTGATGACCTCGCCCTCTTCAGCCCCGCTCTTGTCCATCCAGCGGGCGATCCGGTCCGACCCGAAGAGCCGCATCAGGTCGTCCTCGAGGGACAGGAAGAAGATCGTCTGCCCGGGGTCGCCCTGGCGGCCGGACCGGCCGCGGAGCTGCCGGTCGATCCGCCGCGATTCGTGGCGCTCGGTCCCGATTATCTGGAGCCCCGCCTCTTCCTGGGTGAGATCGAGCTCGGGATCCAGCTTGATGTCGGTGCCGCGTCCGGCCATGTTGGTCGCGATCGTGATCGAGCCCTTCCTGCCGGCCTGGGCGACGATCTCCGCCTCGCGCTCGTGGTACTTGGCGTTCAGCACCTCGTGCTTGAGACCGCGGCGCTTGAGCATCTTGCTCAGCGTCTCGGACACATCTACGTTGACCGTCCCGATCAGGATGGGCCAGCCGAGGGCGTGCAGCCGCTCCACTTCGTCCAGGACCGAGTTGTACTTCTCGCGGCGGGTCTTGTAAATGTGATCCTGCCGGTCGGTCCGTCGCACCGGCTTGTTGGTCGGGATGACGCTGACATCGAGCTGGTAGATCGAGTAGAACTCGGTCTCCTCGGTCTCGGCCGTGCCGGTCATGCCCGCCAACTTGTCGTACATCCGGAAGTAGTTCTGGATCGTGATCGTGGCGAAGGTCTGAGTCTCCCCCTTGACCTGAACCCCTTCCTTGGCCTCCACCGCCTGATGCAGGCCGTCGGACCACCGCCGGCCGTGCATGATCCGGCCGGTGAACTCGTCCACGATCAGCACCTGGCCCTCCTGCACCAGGTAGTCCACGTCCTTCTCGTACAGCGCATGCGCCTGCAACAGCTTGTGGATGATGTGGAGCTTCTCGCTCTTGAGCGCGTACTCGCCCTCGATCTCCCGACGCCGAGCGATGCGATCATGAGGCGAGAGCTCGGGGTCCTTCTCCAGCGCGTGCACCGCTTCCGAGATGTCGGGTACGACGAACAGGGTCGGATCGCCTGGGGATAGCGCAGCCGAACCCTGGTCCGTCAGATGGACCGAGTGACCCCGCTCGTCGAGCACGAAGTACAGGCTTTCCTCGAGGTCCCGCATCCGCTGCTGCTTCATCGGCAGCTTGCGGTCGGCGATGGACTCCAGCTCCATCTTCTGGACCATCTGCTTGACGCCGGTCTCATTCAGGAGCTTGAGCAGCCGCTTGTTCTTGGGCATGCCCAGCTGGGCCTGATAGAGCTTGAGCGCCGCCTCGTCCTTCGCTTTGTTGTCGCCTTCCAGCAGCTTCTCGGCTTCGGCGAGGAGCGTGTTCACCACCCCGGTCTGCTTTCGCACCACCTCGGCCACCTGCCGGTTGAACTGGGCGTACTTGTCGTCTTCCGCGTTGCCCACCGGCCCTGAGATGATGAGCGGCGTGCGCGCCTCGTCGATCAGGATCGAATCGACCTCGTCGATGATGGCGTAGGCGTGCTCCCGCTGGACCCGCTGCTCCAGCGAGAACACCATGTTGTCCCGCAGATAGTCGAAGCCGAACTCGTTGTTGGTGCCGTAGGTGATATCGGCGAGATACGCGGCCCGCCGGTCCGGTGACGACGGCTCGGTGTCGTCCAGGCACGCCACGTTCAGACCCAGGTAGGTGAAGACGTGTCCCATCCACTGGGAGTCGCGCCGGGCGAGATAGTTGTTGACGGTGACCAGGTGGACCCCGCGGCCCGTCAGCGCGTTGAGATACATGGGAAGGGTGGCGACCAGCGTCTTGCCCTCACCGGTCGCCATTTCCGCGATCCTGCCCTCGTGCAGCACGATCCCGCCGATGAGCTGCACGTCGTAGGGCACCATGTCCCAGGTGAGCTCGTGCCCCGTCACCATCACCTTGGTGCCGAGCAGCCGGCGGCAGGCCTCCCGCACGGTGGCGTAGGCCTCCGGCAGGAGCTCGTCGAGTACGGCGGCCAACTCCTTTTTCCACTGGAGCTCGAGCTCGTGGAACCGGCCCTCCAGCTGTTCCCGCTGGACCGGCTCGGGGCAGGCGTGCTTCTCCGCCCGGACCTCCTCGAGCTGGTTCCTGAGCGTGCCGGTCCGTTCAGCGATTCGATCCCTGAATCGCTGGGTCTGAGCCTTGAGCTCGGCTTCGCTGAACGACGCGAGTCGCTCCTCGTGGCGCTTGATCTGGTCCACGAGGGGCTGGAGCCGTTTCAACTCCCGTGCGAACCGCGTTCCGAAGACCGCGGTCATCATGCGCTTGATCATCATCCCTCATCCAAGTATAGCCGCCCCGCGGAGATGTAGCGGGCGACCGCGTCTGGCACCAACCAGCGGATCGGCTTCCCGGCGCGCACCCGCTCCCGCACATCCGTGGCCGAGATGTCGATCGCCGGCACGGCCACGGTGCGCCAGATCAGCGACCCGGACACTGGTGCCGCGCCGGCTCGCGCGAACGCAACCACCCGGGCGAGCTGCGGGATGGCTTCGGCCTCGCGCCAGGTCGCGAGATCGGCCGCCGCATCGGCCCCGATGAGCAGCACGAAATCGGCACCCGGCTCCCGCGCCCGCAGCGCGCGCAGCGTATCGATGGTGTACGACGGCCCGGCTCGCTCCAGCTCCGCCCGCTCCAGTATGAAGCGAGGCTCGTCCGCAATGGCCGCCGCCACCATAGCCGCCCGCTGCTCGGGGGTGGCTCCGTGGGCTCCCTGCTTGAAGGGCTGTTGGCGTGCCGGAACGAAGCGAAGGGACTCGAGGCCCAGCGACTCCAGGACACTCCGCGCCACCAGGAGGTGCCCGTGGTGGATCGGGTCGAACGATCCGCCCAGCAGGCCGACCATCGGAGACTAAGAAGTGCCCGGCTCGGCCGGACAGGCCCGCCCTACGCCGGGAGCCTTGGGGTGGAACCGGCGCAGATATCCGCAGGTTTCCCGCTCGTCCTCTTTATATCCCAGCTTTTGATATGCGCCGATGAGCCGGAGCAGGGCCTCCGGCGCGATGGACGTGCGGGGGTACGTCGCGACCAGGTCCTTGAGGTAGAGAATCGCGGAATCGTAGGCCTTGAACCGCAGGTAGTACTCTGCCGCCTTGTACTGCTTGAGGGCGAACCACTCCTGCAACACCGTCACCTTCTTCTGGCCCCGGTCCGCCGCCGGCGTTCCCGGATAGCGGCTCAACAGCTCGTTGTACGCCGCGAGCGCGGTGGTGCCGTAGGTGGGATCGAGCTCCGGGCGCTTCCACAGATCCGCATATGCATCGCCGGCCCGCAGCAATGCCTCCGGTGCGAGCGGATCGTTCGGCGCTTCGTCCGACACCCGGCGGAACTCGCGGACGGCCTCGAGATTTTCTGACCGCGCGAACTGGACCTCGCCCAGATAGAAGTGCGCCTGCGCCACCCGGGGATCGCCCGGCGGGAACTCCTGGACCACCCGCTGGAACGTCTCGGTAGCGTGCTTCCAGTCCCCGTGCCGAAATGCGGCGATCCCCAGATCCCACAGCCGGTCGAGCTCGTCCGGACTGGCCGCCTGAGCGACCGGCGTGGGAGCAAGCGCGGATCGGTCCTTGTTGCCGTGCCCGCAGGCCGGCAGGCCGAGGAGCAGCAGCCAGGAAAGGGCCCGCCTCACGGCCGCCCCCGGCGTCCGGTATCCGGCGCCAAGGGCGGCCTAGCCGCGCCAAGGGCCCGAAGCCGCTCCGCCGCGATCTGCGCCAGCGAGTCGGAGATGCTGGTCCGCTCGTCCACCACCGACTGGAATGCGATCGCCGCGCCCAGGATGTCGCCCTGCCCCACCCGCGCGTCACCCAAGCCGATGAGCGCTCGGCGCCCGGTCCAGGTGGTGGAGTCCACCCGCACCGCCTGGATGAACCAGCCCGCTGCGTCGTCGGCTCGACCGCCGCCGAGGGCGGCCAGACCGAGGGTGAGGGCGCAGGTCGCCAGGCCGGCGCCCGCCCGGCCGCGGACCGCGAGGTCGCGGCTGCGCCGAAGCACCGACCGATACACCGGCGCCGCCGGCTCACAACCGCCTCCGGCCTGCAGCGTTGCCGCGTAGGCCGCGAGCAGCGAGTCGAGAGTCGCAGCATCGGGCGCCGCTGCCATCGCGGCCGGCAACAGGTTGCCGGCATCGCCCACCGCACCGCCCTCTCGCCGCACCAGGGCCAGCGCATACCGGGCGATGGGTCGTTCCGGCGCGACCGCCTGCAGCCCGACCACAGCGTCGTGGAGCGCCGTGCCATCTCCCCGTCGCACCGCCGCGCGGGCCACCTGGTCGAGCCCCTCGGCCGCTTCCGCCCCGCGCGAGGGGTCTTCGACCGGCAGCCGCCGATACGCCTCCGCGGCGGCGCGAAGGTCGCCAGCGTGGAGCGCGGCGGCTCCCATCTTGGCCCAAACCCGGGCCGGTGTGTCAGGTCCGGTGGCGGCGCGATAGCGGGTGAGGGCCTCGGCGTAGCGGCCCGCTCCATAGGCCCGGTCGCCCGCGAGCTCCGGTCCGGAGCCCGAGCCGCAGGCAGCCAGCATCAGGAGCAGCGTAAGCTGCCGGCGAATCACCGCGGGACCCGCTCCACCATGGCGAGGTACGCGTCCACCCGGGCGTCATCGGGCCGCCGATCGCGGCACTCGCGCCAGACGGTCCGGGCGCCATCGGTGTCGCCCGACAGGTAACACGCGAGGCCGAGCGCGGTGCGGGCGTCCCCCAGCTCGGGCAGCGCTTTCAGCACGTGCTCCAGCTCCTCCCGCGCCTCGAGGTAGCGGCCGCCCGCGAGCAGGTGTTTGCCTAGGCGATGGCGGAGATCGGGAAACTCGAAGCCGAGGCTGAGCGCCTGTTGATATTGGGTGGCCGCGTCGTGCGGCGCGCCGGCCTCGGCGTACGCTTCGCCCAGCTGCGCGTGCAGGTTCGCGAGCTGGCCCGCCACCGCACGAGGAAACCGCCCGCCCTTCGTGTGGACCTGGGTGGCGCGGTCGAAGCTGGCTTCCGCGTCCTCGCCCCGGCCCAGGTCGGCCAGGACCAGCCCCCGGTGAACCAGCGCCTCGATGTAGTCCGGATTCCGCTCGAGCGCGGCGTCAAAGGCCGCCACGGCCTCCTCCGGCCGGCCCAGCAGGGCGAGCGCGACTCCTCGCAGCTGATGCGCGTCGGCGAACCCCAGCTCGGTCTCGAGCAGCTCGTCGATCAGATACAGCGTGCCGAAGTAATCGCCCACCGCAAACCGCTCCCGCGCACGCGCGAGCAGGTGATCAGCACTCGTCTGCATAGGCCCCCCGGAACCAGGTGACGAATCGAGCAATCCCTTCCTCGAGCTTCGTACGGGGCGTGTACCCCAGCACCCGCGCCGACTTGCCGAGATCGGCCCAGGTCTGCTGCACGTCGCCGGGCTGCATTGGCGCCCATTCGACCATCGGTTCGATACCGAGCCCGGCGGAAAGTACCGCGACCAGCCGCTTGAGCGGCACCGGATCGTTGCCGCCGAGATTGAAGATCTCCATCCCCGTCGGCGCGGTCGCGGTCCAGTCCACCGCCGCCAGCACGCCGGCCACGATGTCGTCACAGTAGGTGTAATCGCGCGACTGGGTCCCATCGCCGAACAGCGTGAGCGGCTGGCCCTGCACCATCCGGCGGGCGAACGCATGGATTGCCAGGTCGGGGCGTTGCCGCGGCCCATAGACCGTGAAGAACCGCAGGCACGCGACCCGGAACCCGTGCAGCGCCGCGAGGGCGTACACCAGCAGCTCGCTCGCGCGCTTGGTGGCGGCGTAGGGCGACACCGGCTGGATGGCGAGGGCGTCCTCCTGAAACGGCGCCGGCGTGGAATCGCCATACACCGAAGAGGACGAGCCGAACACGACGCGCTCGACGCCCGCCTGCCGCGCCGCGTCCAGGACCGCCGCGGTGCCGGTCACGTTCACCCGCGCGTACCCTACCGGATCCGCGATCGACGGGCGCACGCCTGCCTTGCCGGCCAGGTGCACCAGCACGCTGTCCGGCGTGAGCAGCCGGGTCACCGGCTCGACCTCGAGCATGTCCAGCTCGTAAAAGCAGAACTCGGGGCGCTGGCCGATCTCGCGGAGATTGCGCTCCTTCATCCGCCGGGGGTAGAACGGGTCGAAGTTGTCGATACCGATCACCTCGTCGCCCCGACCGGCCAGAGCGCCGACCAGGTGGGAGCCGATGAAGCCGGCCGCGCCGGTGACCACGACCCGGGTCATGCCGCGAGCTGCGTCCGGAAGAAGCCGATCGTCCGCTCGAGGCCCTGCTCGAGCGACACCTCGGGCTCCCAGCCGAGAACCTGGCGGGCCACGGTGATGTCGGGTTGCCGGACTTTGGGATCGTCGGTCGGCAGCGCGCGCTCGGCCAGGGGCGCGCTCGACCCAGTGAGCCGGAGGACCATCTCGGCCAGGGCGCGAACCGTGAACTCGACCGGGTTGCCCACATTGGTGGGCTCGGTCCGCTGGCTGCCGAACAGGCGGTAGATCCCGTCGATCAGATCCGACACGTAGCAGAATGATCGGGTCTGGGACCCGTCACCGTAGATCGTGAGCGGCTCACCCTTGAGCGCCTGGACGATGAAATTCGAGACCACCCGCCCGTCGCGGGCGCGCATCCGGGGGCCGTAGGTGTTGAAGATTCGGACCACGCGGGTGTCCAGGCCGTGATAGCGATGATAGGCCATTGTCATGGCCTCGGCGAACCGCTTGGCCTCGTCGTAGACGCCCCGCGGGCCCACCGGGTTCACGTGGCCCCAATAGCTCTCCGGCTGCGGATGCACCTGGGGGTCGCCGTATACCTCCGAGGTCGAGGCCAACAGAAAGCGGGCGGCCTTTGCCTTGGCGAGTCCCAGCGCCTTGTGGGTCCCGAGGGATCCGACCTTGAGCGTCTGGATCGGCAGCTCGAGATAGTCGATCGGACTGGCCGGCGACGCGAAGTGCAGCACGCCATCGAGCGGCCCCTCGACGTAGAGATAGTTGGTGACGTCGTGCTGGATGAACCGGAAGCGCGGATGGCCCATCAGGTGGGCGACGTTGTCCGCCCGGCCGGTGATGAAGTTGTCCACGCCGATGACGTCGTGCTCGTCGGCGATGAAGCGATCGGCGAGGTGCGAGCCCAGGAACCCCGCCGCACCGGTGATGAGGACCCTCACGGCGAATTCCGCCCGATGCCGTGGTACTCGAAGCCCAGGGCGCGCATCCGTCCGGGCTCGTACAGATTGCGCCCGTCGATGACCAGGGGCCGGCGCAGCACCTGCTTCATGCGGGCGAAGTCGGGGTTCCGATACACCAGCCATTCGGTCACCACGACCAGAGCCTCCGCCCCTTCGATGGCGTCGTACGGGTCCTTCACGTACTTGACGGTGTCGGCAAAGACGGCGCGGGCGCTCTCGTGGGCCTCGGGATCGTGGGCCAGCACCGTCGCGCCGCGCCCGACCAGCGAGCGGACCAGCGGGATCGACGGACTCTCCCGCATGTCGTCGGTACCGGCCTTGAAGGTGAGCCCCCAGATGCCGACGCGGGTGCCCGACAGCCGCTCGCCCAGCGACTTCAGCACCTTGCGAAAGAGCAGCAGCTTCTGGCGCTCGTTCACCGCCTCCACCGACTCCAGGAGATCGAACCGGACGCCGACATCGGTTCCGGAGCGGATCAGCGCTTTGACGTCCTTGGGGAAACACGACCCGCCGTAGCCCGGCCCCGGAAAGAGGAAGGCCTGCCCGATTCGCCGATCGCTGCCGATGCCCTGGCGGACCAGCCCCACGTCAGCGCCGACCCGCTCGCAGAACTCGGCGACCTGGTTCATGAACGAGATCCGGGTGGCGAGCATCGCATTGGCGGCGTACTTGGTCACCTCGGCCGACGCGATGTCCATGAAGATGATGGGATTGCCGGTCCGCACGAAGGGAGCGTACAGCTCCTGCATGGTCTCCCGCGCCGGCTCCGAGTCCGCTCCGACGACCACCCGATCCGGCTTCATGAAGTCGTCGATCGCGGCTCCCTCCTTGAGAAACTCGGGGTTGGAGCACACCGAGACCGGGATCTTCGTCTGGGCCTCGATCGCGGCGCGGACTTTCACCGCGGTGCCCACCGGGACGGTGGATTTGGTCACAACGACCTTAGGCTCGTTCATGTGCTTCCCGATCGCGGTGGCCACGGCGAGCACGTGCTGGAGGTCGGCGGAGCCGTCCTCGCCCGGCGGGGTTCCCACCGCGATGAAGATCACGCGCGAGCGCTGGACCGCGTCGGCGATGTCGGTCGTGAAGGTGAGCCGGCCGCCCTCTTGATTCCGCCGCACCATGGGCTCGAGGCCGGGCTCGTAGATCGGGATCTCGGTGCGCTTGAGCCGCTCGATCTTGGCCGCGTCGACGTCCACGCAGACGACGTCGTTGCCGGTCTCCGCAAGACATGCCCCGGCCACCAGGCCCACGTAGCCACTGCCCACCACCGCGACATGCATGCGTCAGTCTCCTCGCGGCAGCACGTGGCGCGTGTCCACCGCGACCCGCGCATGCCGCTTCACCAGATGGAAGTCGATCGCCGAGTGGTCGGTCACCACCAGCACACAGTCGGCTGCCTCGATACTGCCGGCGGTGAGCGCGACCGAGCGATACTCGTGGCCGTTCTCGGAGAAGGTCGGAACGTGCGGATCGTGATAGCTCACCCGCGCGCCCTGTTGCTCCAGCAGCCGGATGAGGTCCAGCGCCGGGCTCTCGCGGATGTCGTCGATGTCGCGCTTGTACGCGACGCCGATGACAAGGATGTTGGACCCGCGAACAGCGCGGCTGCGATCGTTGAGGGCCTCGGTCACCTTCCGCACCCAGAAGACCGGCATCTCGGTGTTGAGCTCGCCGGCCAGGTCGATGAACCGGGTCTTGTAGTTGAGTCCCCGCATCTTCCAGGCGAGGTAGTGCGGGTCGATCGGTATGCAGTGTCCCCCCAGACCAGGCCCGGGCAGAAATTTCATGAAGCCGAACGGCTTGGTGGCGGCGGCCTCGATCACCTCCCACACGTCCACGCCGAGCTTGTCGCACACGATCGCCATCTCGTTCACCAGCCCGATGTTGACGCTGCGGAACGTGTTTTCCAGCAGCTTCACCAGCTCGGCCGCCTCGGTCGTGGAGACGGGCACCAGGGTATCGATCGCCGGCTGATACAGCGCGACCGCGACCCGGCTGCAGTCGGGCGTGATCCCGCCCACGACCTTGGGCGTGTTGCGGGTGCCGAAGATCGGGTTGCCCGGATCTACCCGCTCGGGGCTGAACGCGAGAAAGAAGTCGGCGCCGACCCGCAGTCCGGTGCTCTCGAGTGCGGGGAGGAGGATCTCCCGCGTAGTTCCGGGATAGGTCGTGCTCTCCAGAATGATGGCCTGGCCCCGGCGGAGCGTCCGTTTCACCGACTCGGTGGCGGCCACGATGAAGCTGACGTCGGGATCCTTGAACTTCGACAGCGGCGTCGGCACACAGATGGAAATTGCGTCAGCCTCGCCCAGGCGATTGGGGTCGGTGGTGGCGCTGAAGCGGCTCGCGATCTCGCGCAGCTGCGCGTCAGTCACGTCCCTGACGTGAGACCGTCCGGCGTTGAGCCCCTCGACCACCCGCGCGTTGACGTCGTGACCCAGGACCCGGTACCCGGCCCGGGCAAGCTCCACGGCCAAGGGGAGCCCGACGTACCCCAGGCCCACGATGCCGAACACGATATCCCGCCGCTCGATTCGCTCGATCAGCGAGTCGGCAAACTTGCTGCTCATGCCCTGCCCTCCAACGTCACCGGGGCGCCGCCGGCGGCGAGCGACCGGCTCGCCGCGTCCAGCACCCGGATCACCCGGACCCCGTCGGCCGCGTCGGCTCGGGGCTTGGCCTCGCCGCGGACCACCTGCGCAAAGTGGCGCAATTGAGCCGCGAGCGGCTCCGCGTTCGAGATCCGGGGAATGAAAATGTCGCCTTCGCGAACGGCCAGGCTCTCGCCCCATGACCGGTACTCGGGCCGCTCGACGCCTTTGTCGTAGATGCGCAGCTTCTCCCGCGGCTGCATGTCGTCGAAGACGGCCATCTGCTTGGATCCGACGACCGTGAGGCGGCGCTCCTTGTGGGGATCGAGCCACGACATCTGCGCGTGCGCCACGACGCCCGACGCAAACGTGAGGGTGAGAAACACCACATCCTCAATGCCGGGCTGCAGGTACGAGTGACCCTGGGCCGCCACGCTGCAGGGCACGTCCCCGAGCAGGAAGAGTGCCACCGAGACGTCGTGCGGCCCGAAGCTCCAGAGCGCATTTTCGTCGGGGCGTATCTGACCCAGATTCACCCGCTGCGAGTACAGATAATAGAGCTCGCCCAGCGAGCGCTCGGTGATCAAGTGCCGCAGCTGCTCCACCACCGGATGGTACTCGAGCAGATGACCCGCGAGCACCGGCACACCGCGAAGCGCCGACAACTCGGCCAGACCCTCGGCATCGGCGACGGTGAGCGCGAACGGCTTCTCCACCAGCGCCGGTACGCCGGCCTCCACTGCCGCTCGTCCCAGCTCGGCATGGGTCCGTGCGCTGGACGCGATCACTACCGCCTCCACCCGCCCCAGCAGGGCTGAGACCGAGTCGGTGACGAAGGTGCCGGGGTGCTGCCGGGCCAGGCGATCACGTACTCCAGGGTCGAGATCACAGACCGCCGTGAGCTCGGTTTCCGGCAGCCCGGCCAACGTCCGCACGTGGTTCTTGCCCCACGTCCCCGCCCCGATCACGCCGACTTTGAGCCGGCTCATCGATAGAAGCCCCGGACCGCCTCGATCACCGCGTCCTGCTGCGTCACGGTGAGCTCCGGATAGATGGGCAGCGACAGCACCGCTCCGCTGGCCGCCTCGGTCGCGGGCAGACTCCCGGGACGATAACCGAGGTCGGCAAAGCAGGGCTGCAGATGGAGCGGCGTGGGGTAGTAGACAGCGTGGCCGATGCCCGCGCCCTTGAGATGCGCCGCGAGCTGGTCCCGCCGCTCGACCCGGACGGTGTACTGATGGAAGATGTGCTCGTTCTCGCTGTCGACTTTGGGTGGGCAGATGTCCGGATGGGCTCTAAAGGCCTCGGTGTAGCGGGCCGCCCGCTGGCGCCGCGCGGCACTCCAGTCCGCGAGGAAGCGGAGCTTCACCAGCAGGACCGCCGCCTGGACGGTATCGAGCCGGCTGTTGGTGCCTACTTCCTCGTGGTGATACTGCTTGGCCCCCCCGTGCAGCCTGAGCTTCCGGAGCCGGTCGGCCAACCCATCGTCCTGGGTCAGCATCATCCCGCCGTCGCCCCAGGCACCGAGGTTCTTGCTGGGGAAGAACGACAAGGCGCCCACCCAGCCAAGCTCGCCCGCCATGCGCCAGCTGCCGTCTACCCGCCGGCGAGCACCGATTGCCTGGGCCGCGTCTTCGATGAGAGCGAGGCCGTGCCGCCGGGCCAGCGGCACCAGGCGCTCCATGGCCGCGAGCTGCCCGTACAGGTGCACCGCGACGATGGCGCGGGTGCGCGGGGTGATCGCCGCCTCGACTGCCGCAGGATCGAGGTTGAACGTCCCCGGGTCGATGTCCACGAAGACCGGCCGGCCGCCAGCGTTGTGGATGGCTCCGGCGGTTGCGAAGAAGGTGAAGGCGGGAGCGATCACCTCGTCGCCCGGCTCGAGCCGGAGGGCTTTGAGCGGGAGGAGCAGGGCGTCGGTGCCGCTGGCGCAGGCGATGCCGTGCTTGGACTGGGAGAGCCGGGCCACCTCGGTCTCCAGCTGCCCGACCTCCGGACCCATGATGAACTGCTGCCGCTCGATGACCGACTGGAGGGCCGGCATCACGGCGTCTTTGATGGTCTGATATTGGGCCACGAGATCGAGCAGCGGGACGTTCAAGCGCTCACCTGGTGGAAATGGTGAAAATCACGAGAGCCGAAGAAGTTAGCCCCCCTTGATCGGAGGGTCAATCTGGCTCAGGAGGGCCCTGTCTTCCCGGTATCCTGCTCCGCAGGCGGCGCACCGCGCGGCCCCATCGCTGACCTTCAGGCGGACGCCACACTGGCACATCCAGCCCGCCCGGCGCGCCGGGACTCCAAGCATGAGCCCAAACGGGGGGACGTCGGCCGTTACCACGGCTCCGGCGCCGATGAAACAGTACTCGCCCAGGGTGATGCCGCAGACGATGGTGGCGTTGGCGCCGATGGTAGCGCCCCGCCGCACCAGGGTCGGCTGGTACTCGTGCTTCCGGGACACGTGGCTGCGCGGGTTCAGCACGTTGGTGAACACGCAGCTCGGCCCGCAGAAGACGTCGTCTTCCAGGGTCACCCCCTCGTAGATCGAGACGTTGTTCTGGACCTTCACGTTGTTGCCGATGCGAGTGCCCGGCATCACCACCACGTTCTGCCCCAGGTTGCAAGCCGCGCCGATCACGGCGCCGGGCATCACGTGCGAGAAATGCCAGATCTTGGTTCCCTCGCCAATGACGGCGCCGGGATCTATGAAGGACGATTGGTGTGCAAAGTAGTTGGCCATAGGAAACCGCGTGAAAAGTGAAAGGTAAAAAGTGAAAAGGGAGCCCCGATGTTCAGCGGAGCGCCTTTTCACTTTTCACTTTTCACGCTTTTCAGGTATTCCCCCATCCTTCCGATCAGTTTGACTTCGGTCTCCAGCCTCACCCCGAACTGGTCCTCCACCACCCCCCGCGCGTGGGCGATCAGCGCGGTCACGTCCGCGGCGGTGGCCTCGCCGGTGTTCACGAAGTAGTTGGCGTGCATCGGTGAGATCTCGGCGCCCCCGATCCGAAACCCCTTGAGGCCGGCCGCCTCGATCAGCTGGCCCGCGGTGCGCGGTCCGCTCTGCCGTTTCCAGCTCGGGCCGGCCGGATTCTGAAACACGCTCCCGCAGCAGGGCTGGTTGAACGGAGTTCCCTGCTGGCGCCATCGGAAGAGTTCCGAGAGCTCTTCGCCCAGCCGCGCCGGATCCTCGGGCCGGAGCGCCACGGTCGCTTCCACCACGATCCGGCCCTCGAGGCCGCTCCGCCGGTAGGCGAACGGGATTTCGCTCCGCTCGAGCACCCGGAGATCGCCGTCGGCATCGACGACCGCCACCTGCTCCACGACCTCGGCCCAGTCGCCCCCGTGGCAGCCGGCATTCATGTAGACGCCGCCGCCCACGGACCCGGGGACACCCACAAACTTATGCAGTCCGGCCTGTCCAGCCTCCGCGGTTCGCCGGGCGGCAAGCGGCGCGGGCAGCCCGGCGCCGATCCGCCAGCGGGTCCCGTCCCGCACCAGCTGGTCGAGCCCCTTGCCCAGCCGAATGACCAGAGCGTCGAGGCCCTCGTCCGGCAACAGGAGGTTGGAGCCGAGCCCGAGCACAAACCACGGCACCCCCTCCGCCGCCGCGAGCCGCACGGCCGCGGCAACGTCGTCCGCGGCCGCCGGGAGCAGCACCGTGGCCGGTCCGCCGATGCGATAAGTGGAATAGCGGGCGAGACCCTCCTGTTCCCTGACCTCACCCCGGACCCGGCTCCGCAGCGCCGCGGCAAAGGTGGGATCCCGCGCGGTCAACCGGTCCATTCGGCTGACATCTCGCGGGCCAGCGCGTGCCACTCCTGGAGCGAGCGCACTTCGCCCACCCGGCTCCGCAGCGCGATCACCGCGTCGCTGGCCGCTGAGGCGGCGGACAGTGTCGTGGTGTAGGGCACCCGGTGCTGCAGGGCGGCGCGCCGGAGCTGATAGTCGTCCTGCTGGGTGAGCTTGCCCAGCGGCGTGTTGATGAGGAGCTGGACGGCGCCGGAGACCATGAGGTCGAGCCCATTCGGCCGCCCCTCATAGATCTTGAGCACCCTCTCGGCCGGGATGCCGCGGGCCCGCAGATACCGGGCAGTGCCCTCGGTTGCGAGGATCTTGAACCCGAGCCCGTGAAACCGGCGCATGATCGGCACGACGTTGTTCTTGTCGAGGTCGTTCACGGTGACGAACACCGCCCCGGAGAGAGGCAGCGCCCCGTCGGCCGCGTGCTGGGCCTTGGCAAAGGCCATCCCGAAGGAGTCCGCGATTCCCATGACCTCACCGGTGGACCGCATCTCGGGCCCGAGCAGGGAGTCCACCCCGGGAAGCTTGGTAAATGGGAACACCGCCTCCTTGACCGCGACATAAGGGTGGACCACATCGTCGTGGAGACCCAGCTCGTCGAGCGTCTTCCCCACCATCACCGCCGCGGCCAGGCTGGCGAGGGACACCCCCGTGGTCTTGGACACGAACGGAACGGTACGCGAGCCGCGCGGGTTCACCTCCAGCACGTAGACGATCCCGTTCTGGATGGCGTATTGCGCGTTGATCAGACCGACGACGCCCAGCCGCAGGGCGAACGTGCGGGTGTACTGCCGCATCTCATCGACCTGTTGCTCGGTGATCAGATACGGCGGGAGAACACAGGCCGAATCACCCGAGTGGATGCCGGCGTCTTCGATGTGCTGCATCACGCCCCCGATCACGCACCGGGTGCCGTCCGCGATGGCGTCCACGTCGGCCTCGAAGGCGTCTTCCAGGAACCGGTCGATCAGCACCGGATGCTCCGGCGCGACCCGGGCCGCCTTCGCGAAGTAGCTCCGGAGCGAGGGCTCGTCGTACACGATCTCCATGGCCCGGCCGCCGAGCACGTATGAGGGCCGCACCAGCACGGGATAGCCGACCCGGGCCGCGACCAGCACCGCCTCGTCGACCGAGAAGGCGGTACCGCTGGGGGGCTGTGCAATGCCCAGCTCGCGCGCCAGGGCCTCGAACCGCTTGCGATCCTCGGCCTCGTCGATCGCGTCCCAGGACGTCCCCAGAATCTGGATCCCCTCCGCGGCCAACGCCCGCGCGAGGCGGAGCGGCGTCTGGCCGCCCAGCTGGACGACCACCCCGAGCGGCCGCTCCAGCTGCACGATCTCGAGCACATCCTCGAGTGTGAGCGGCTCGAAGTAGAGCGCATCCGAGATGTCGAAGTCGGTGGACACGGTCTCCGGATTCGAGTTTACCATGACCGTGCGATAGCCCAGCTCGCGGAACGCCAGCGCCGCCCGCACGCACATGTAGTCGAACTCGACCCCCTGCCCGATCCGGTTGGGCCCGCTCCCCAGGATCACCACGGTCTTGTCCCCCTGCGGGCCAGACTCGTTCTCCTCGTCGTAGCTCGAGTAGAGATAGGGAGTGGACGAGGGAAATTCGCCGGCGCAGGTGTCGACCGTCTTGTAGGCCGGCCGGATACCGAGCGCGTGGCGGCGCGCGCGGATCTCGGCTTCCGGCACTCCGATCAGATCGCCGAGCTGGCGATCCGAGAAACCCAGCCGCTTCATCCTGCGCAATAAAGCGCGCTCCGCATCGCGGTCGCTTTCCGCCTGCCCGCCTGCCCGCCTGCCCGCCTGCCATTCCCGCTCCGCCTCCAACAGATCCGCCAGCTGATAGAGGAACCACGGGTCGATCCCGCTGCGCTCGGCGATGGCCGCAACCTCGATCCCGGCCTGGAGCGCGTGCTTGATCTGGAAGACCCGCTCGGGTGTCGGCCTGTGGAGCGCGACGAGCAACGTCTCGCGCTGGGTGTCGTCGAGCCGGTCGTCCGCCAGCGTCTGCCCCACCACCCACCCCGGACGATCGATCTCGAGGCCGCGCAGGCCTTTCTGAAAGGCCTCCTTGAACGTGCGTCCGATCGCCATCACCTCGCCCACCGACTTCATCTGGGTGGTGAGCCGCGGATCGGCGCTGGGGAACTTCTCGAAGGCAAACCGCGGGATCTTCACTACCACGTAGTCGAGCACCGGCTCGAACGAGGCCGGCGTGGTGCGGGTGATGTCGTTGGGCAGCTCGTCGAGCCGGTAGCCGACGGCCACCTTGGTGCCGATGCGCGCGATGGGAAACCCGGTGGCCTTGGATGCGAGCGCGGACGAGCGGGAGACCCGCGGGTTCATCTCGATCACCAGCTGCTCGCCGTTCACCGGGTTCACCGCGAACTGGATGTTGCAGCCGCCGGCCGCCACGCCGACCTCGCGGATCACCGCGATGGCGGCGTCCCGCATCCGCTGATACTCGCGGTCGGTCAGCGTCATCGCCGGCGCCACGGTGATCGAGTCGCCGGTATGAACGCCCATTGGATCGAAGTTCTCGATCGAGCAGACGATGACGACGTTGTCGGCGCCATCCCGCATCACCTCGAGCTCGAACTCCTTCCAGCCGATGACGCTGCGCTCGACCAGGACCGACCCGACGGGCGAGAGCTCGAGACCGCGCCGAATCAGGTCCTCGAACTCCTCCCGGTTATACGCGATGCCGCCGCCGGTCCCGCCCAGCGTGAACGACGGCCGGCAGATGGCCGGGTAGCCGGTGACCTCGACTGCGGCGCGACCCTCCTCGACGTTGCGCACCACGCAGCCCGGCGGCGTCGCGAGCCCGATCCGGCGCATGGCCTGGGCGAACTCGTCCCGGTCCTCCGCGATCCGGATCGCCCGCTCGGTCGCTCCGATCAGCTCGACGCCGTGCTTGGCGAGGGTGCCGTCCCGGTGCAGCGCCATGGCGACGTTGAGCGCCGTCTGACCACCCATGGTGGGGAGCAGCGCGTCCGGCTGCTCCCGCTCGATCACCTTTGTCACCCAGTCGGGCGTCACCGGCTCGATATAGGTCCGATCCGCGAACTCGGGATCGGTCATGATGGTCGCGGGATTCGAGTTGACCAGGACGACCCGATAGCCCTCCTCCTTGAGCGCCCTCACCGCCTGGGTGCCCGAGTAGTCGAACTCGGCTCCCTGCCCGATCACGATCGGGCCGGAGCCGATCAGGAGGATGGTCTCGAGATCAGTCCGCTTCGGCATCGACGACTCCCCGCAACGTCTCGTCCAGCGTGATGGTCGGGCGCCAGCCCGTGGCGCGCTCCAGCTTCGACCGGTCTCCCACGAGGTGGGGAATATCTCCGCTCCGGAGCAGGGCCGGATCCACCTCCGGCACGACGTCCAGCTCGAGCAGGCGGGCCAGTCGCTCGAACAGCTCGCGAATCGCGAGCCCCTCACCCCGGGCGACGTTGTAGATCTCGCCGGGCTCGCCCCGCTCCAGCAGCCCGAGATACGCGGCCACGACGTCACGGACGTCCAGCAGATCGCGCACCGGATCCAGGTTCCCGGTCGTCACCGTGCGTGCGCCGGTGCGCCGCGCCTCCCGGAGCCGCGCCACGAAGCTCGGTACCACGAACGCCGGGGACTGCCCGCCGCCGGTGTGGGGGAACGGCCGCGCGATGACTACCCGGA